>Ga0105046_10012712_pt1 | contig 13055 bp, 8 predicted proteins | sample MAT03_FD_78385 | JGI IMG/M metagenome (GOLD analysis project Ga0105046, IMG submission 78385) | Freshwater microbial communities from Lake Fryxell liftoff mats and glacier meltwater in Antarctica - MAT-03 (megahit assembly) | ecosystem: Environmental > Aquatic > Freshwater > Ice > Liftoff... | reverse complement strand
TGCAAAAACGGTGGGTTGCGCAAAGCCTCCACCCACCCTACAGGGAGTCTCTGCCACTCACCTAACGCTTCGCCGGCACAATGACTTCGCGCACCAAGCGTTCCGTATACGGCTTCGCCCACTGGCGAATGACGTGGTGGCTATCAGCAAATGCCTCGTCGGGCAGCCATTGCCGGGCGTCCACGATCAACACGCCGTGTGTCATTCTGAGCCGATCGGTCAAGGCCTTCAATTCTTCGACCACTCGATCCGGATACCAGGAGCGAAATTCGGACCCTTCGGGCGGAATAACCACGGCCACACGAACATTCGCCGTCTTGCATTCAGCCAGAAGGTCGTCGAGAGCGGCCATTTGCGGCCCGGAAAACTTGAGGGCTTGCAATTGTGGCTCGTAGGTTTGCTTGACCTCGTTCACTCGCTGTCGATAGAGATGCGGCGGATAAGCGGCCCACGGATTCCAGCCGCCGAGTTTGGCGGCGTCCTTTTGATAAGTCACCACGCCGGTTGGCAACCAAAGACGCTGGACGCGAGCCAGCAACTGAAAGCGAGCACCAAACCATGGATTTAATGTTGCCTCACGCCATTCCTTGCGAGTCGCTGCTTCCGGGTAGCCGTACTTCACGACGTCGTCGATTTCGTCGTAGCGAAGGCGTTCGGGTCTCAGAACACTGAAGTCGTAAGGCCGATCGCCGAAGAGAAATGTGGAGGGCAGGAGTTCAACCACAACCACGTCCGGCTTCACGCCACTCGCGAGAATGCGTCGAAGGTGAATCAACTGGCCGATAGGTCCATCGCCTTGCATGGCCATGTTGAATGCGGCGACCGGCCGGCCAATTTCGCTCGTCAGAATTGTCTCCAAAACGGCTGGTTCCACGGCAGCGGCAGCTCGCGAGGAACCGAGCACGATCACCCGGAATGGATCGCCCGGTTGGTCAAAGTGCTTCTCCATCGCCCGGGCTTTGAGATCGAAGACCGGGTCGCGGAAATTGGGATGCATGTAGGCGTAAACGCCAAGGCCGACATTCAACGCCAGCAAGGTGAGCACCGCCGACCACATGGTCGCGCGGGCTCGACGTCGAGCGGAGAATCGAACCTGGGAACGCCCCACTGCATGAGCCTCGACTCAGAACACGAAGTAGATAAACGCCTTGGTGGTATCCGGCGACAACACCTGGGCGGCAACGAACAGCAGGGCACAACCCGCCCCAATCACCGGCCCCGGCAGCCGTTTCCAAACCCACAGCCAGATGCCCGTGATGCCGATCACATGAGCGAAGATGACCAGAAAGAGCGTCCACCAAAGCCGATTCTGATCCATTGGCAGTCTGTCGCCGGGACTGGGGATGAACATCTTCTGAAGAACTTCCCAGGCAATTTTCAGCGAAGGCTGAGCGAACACCATCGACACGGTGATGAAAAAGAGTGTGAAGAGAATGCGGAGGATCGTGCCGACCTTGGTCTCCAAGACCATTTTCAATCTCGGGCGCGCTTCGGCGAACATGCGAAAGGCTCGATGCACGATGAGCATGAAGGCATGGACCAGGCCCCAGACGAGCCACGACCAGGTCGCCCCATGCCAGAGGCCGCCGAGACCGAAGGTAATCGTCAGATTTCGTGCCGTGAACCAGAAGCCGCCGCGACTTCCTCCGAGCGGGATGAAAATGTAATCGCGGAGCCAGTTCGACAGGCTGATATGCCAGCGACGCCAAAACTCGGCGATGTTAGCGGAGATATATGGCATGCGAAAATTGACCGTCAGCTTGTACCCGAGCAGATGAGCACAGCCGAGTGCCATGTCAGAGTAGCCACTGAAATCGCAATAGACGCGAATGGTGAAGGCGATCACAGCCATCCACACGGCCGCGCTGCTCAACGCTGCAACGGGATGATTCGCAACAATCGTGGGATCCCAAACGCGATCGCAGTAGATCGCCATGCAATCCGCGATGGCGAGCTTCTTGAACAAACCGAGGGCAATGAGTTGCACGCCATGTTGAGCCCGCACCCAACTCCAGCGCTTGGGTCGGTGAGCCTGCATGAGAAAATCGCGGCCACGGACAATCGGCCCGGCGACCAGGTGCGGAAAGAACAAGATGAAAAGCAGAAAGTTCGGCAGATTCTTCTCGGCTTTCAGTCTGCCCATGTAAACATCAACGGTGTAGCTGATCGCCTCAAACGTGTAGAACGAGATGCCGAAGATCATGAAGACTTTGAAGAAATTGTCTGCTTCGGGCGAGAAGCCGACCACTTTGTAGGCGGAATCGAGGAAAAAGTTGGCATATTTGAAGAAGCAGAGCACTCCGAGATTGACCGAAATGCTCGTCAGCATGAACAGTTTTGCGACTCGGCGTGTCTTGGCCCTGTCGATTCCGAGGGCCAACAGCCAGTCTAATGTGGCCGTGCCGGTCACGATCAGCGCCAGCCACTGGCTCCAGGTCGCGTAGAAGAAGAAACTCGCTGCGAGGAGCAGATAAATCCGCGCACGAGCCCAGGGCATCGCCCAATAAATGACGAAGACCGTCAGGAAGAAGAAGAGATACTGATGCGTGGTAAACAGCATTCCCGCCAGCCTCGAGCGCGCGTAAAGACAGGCGGGATATAAGCGATGCGGGCAGCCGAGTCAATGCCGGTCGAGTTTAGCGGCGTTATCCAAACTGTGCAAAATCTCAAGCGAGCCGCACGGCCCGCCTGGATTTCACCTTTCCAGAACTTCTGTAACGGGGGGTTAGCCCGTGGCGTTCCCATCGTCTACAACAATAAGACCGTTGCGCCCGCGTAACATGGATCGGAATTCCCTTGCCGGGAGAGTCCGGCCCACGTCATAATCTCAGTTGGAACTCTCACCGGCTTGCCCCGCTGTTTCGAGGATGCGAACGATGCTCACTCTTTTCCGACCCCGCGTGTTCCTCGGTTTCCTCTTCGTGGGCATTGCACTGGTGCTCACCTTATCGGTGCAGGGCCAACCCGGTGCTGGGACACTCCGCCCGGGCGCGCCGGTCAAAAAGGGCAAAGACGGCAAGGACGATCGCGACTGGAACGAGCCAATCACGCTGCCCGTCGAGCGCGAGGCCAAAAACAAGATCGACGCCGTCAACAAGTACCTCCAAGGCGATAAGACCAAAATCACAGCCAAGCTGTGGGAAGACATTATCTCCGTGCTTCAGGGTATGTTGGACGATCCAGCCGATCGCTTCGTCGAGATTGATGCCAAGGGAAACAAGGTCAGCGTCAAACGTGAAGTCAATCGCATCATCGGCACCTTCGACGACGATGGCCGACAGTTCTACCAGCGTATCTCCGGCCCCTCGGCCGATCAGAAATTGAAGCTGGCCGAGGAAGAGAACGACATGCTTCTCATGTCGGAAGTCTCCTCGCGCTACCTGCACACCAAGGCTGGGGCAACGGCAACTATCAAGATCGGTGTCTGGCATCTGGACCGAGCACGCTATGCTCAGGCGGCACACACCTTCCGGATGTTCACGCTGCGAAATCCCAAGGACGAATTGCCTTCCGACCTCCTGTTCCGTGCCGCACTCGCCTACAAGCGTCAATCGGGCACCGACCCGACATTCGCGAAGGAAGCCGCGAGATTCTGGGCTCTGTTCGAAAAGGCCAGCAATAAAGGGCAGGTGGCGCTCGCCAGCAAGACATTCACCTTCGAGCAATTGAAGGCCGAGTACGACAAGGCCGTGGCCATTGGGCCCAAGGTGTTTCACAACGAATGGGGCCTGTTCCGTCGCGATCCTTCCAACAATGGAATTGGCTCCGGTGGTACGCCGTTCCTGGAAGCACGATTCAAGTACGACTTCGCTATGCCGGTCGACGATATCAACTTCGACCAGAAGAAATCGGGCTTCGAGATCATCAAGGATCGCACCGAGAAAGCCTTGAAGCTGATGGAAACGAAGGGGATGGCCCCGATTCCAGGCACCTTCATGCTGGCCGCTGCCGGAAAGATCATCTTCCGTGGCATCGACGGCGTGTACTGCATCGCCACCAAGGAAGACAAGTCCATCGACCCGCCTCTCAAGCCGGGCGAGTTGCTGTGGAAGACGGAAACCGACAACAGCCTGCTGATGATGATGAAGGATCTTGGCTCGCGCACGATGGCGGATAATTTCCTGAACAACTACACCGCCCAGGGGCCGCACTCGATCTTGATCGAGAACCCGCTGCTTGGGTCGCTCAGCCACGATGGACAAACGTGCTATTTTATTGACGATATGGCCATTCCGCCCCACGCAATGCAGTGGGGTCAGGCTCAGTTCAACGGCGGTTTTCAGCCCGGTTTTGGCGTTTTCAATGAAGCTGCCAATTACAGCCGGCTCAAGGCCGTGGACATGGAAAGCGGCAAGTTAAAGTGGAAAGTCGGCGATCGAGTGAACACGACGGTCACAGCCAATCCGAATTTCCCTGGCGGCTTTGTCAAGCCTGGTCTACCCGGCGGCCCTGCAGTTCCGGAACCTGTCGTGCCTGTTGCACCGGCGATTAAGGAAACCACTGAGTCGCTTTTGGCCGACTGCTTCTTCATGGGGCCGCCGCTGCCACTCGCCGGCAAACTGTATGTTGTGGTCGAGAAAGACGGCGATCTGCGGCTCGTCTGCCTCGATCCGGGCAAGATGGAACGCTCGACACGCAACCCAACTCAGGACGTGCCCACGCTGGTCTGGTCGCAGGTTTTGGGTCAGCCGACCGGCAAGTTGCCGCAGGATTCCTTCCGCCGATTCCAGGCCATTCACCTGGGCTATTCGGACGGCGTGCTTGTAGTTCCGACCAATGCGGGAGCCGTGCTCGGCATCGACCTATTCAGTCACAGCCTTCTTTGGGCCGCGAATTACAAGAGTAACAAAACCGCTCGTCAGCCCAATATGAACGAGTTCGAGGGCCGCGGGAACCCCCGCCCTGGTGGAATCCAGCCCACGGGCAATCTTGGTTATGAAACATCGCGCGAACGCTGGCATGCGAGTGCTCCGATCGTGATTAATAACAAGGTTGTCTTCACGGCGTTCGATTCGGATACGGTCGAGTGCGTCGATCTGCAAGATGGCCGGCCCGCCTGGAAGTCGCCGATCACCAAGCTCGAAGCCGACCAATACGTGGCCGGTGTATTCGACGATAAGGTGATGATCGTCGGCAAGGGATATGTTCGCTTTCACAGCCTGGCCACCGGTCAACAACTCAGGGACAATTTGCCGACCGGAATTCCCACCGGCGTCGGCGTGGCGACCGAAGGAAACTACTTCTTGCCCATCAAGGCCTCGAAGGACAAGAGCAACGAACCGGGCATTGTCTCGATCGACACCAAGACGATGCAGATCAAGGGCATCAGCCGCTCACGCAAGAAAGAGACGGCCGGGAACCTGCTCTTCTACGACAACGACGTGTACTCCGTGAATTCCAACTCGATCTCCAGCTATCCACAGCTGGCGACCAAGATCAAAGACACGGAAACACGCTTGGCCGCCAACCCTCTCGACCCGATCGGCCTACTCGATTTGGCCATGTTGCAGCACGATGATGGCCGTTTACAACCCGCCATCGACAGCTACCGCAAAACACTCGCGAACAAGCCGAACGAGGACACACGGGCCAAGTCGCGCGAAAAACTCTTCGAAGCCATCACGGAGTTGTTGCAGAACGACTTCAACGCCGGCGAGAAGATGCTCGACGAGTACAAGACGCTATGCGTGGTTGAAATCCCGAAGGACGCCACCGAGGCTCAACGCAGCATGTTGGCCGAGGAAGAACTTCGCCGCAAGTCGAATTTCTTCTGCCTGGTGGCCAAGGGCAAGGAAACCCAGGGCAAACTGCTCGACGCCTTCGATGCCTACATGCAGTTCGGCACTCTCGTGGGCAACAAGGAGATGATCAACGTCATCGACGAGCCGAACACGAACGCCCGCCCGGATGTGTGGGCGCGGGGCCGGATTCAGAACATGATCAAGAAGGCCACTCCCGTGCAGCGCAAGCCGCTCGAGGATCGCGTGACCAGCGAGTGGAAGAAGATACAAGAGGCCAACGACCTCGAGAAATTGCGTGGCTTCGTCAAAGTTTTCGGCGGCATGTTCGAAGCCGGGACCGATGCGAAAATTTCACTGGCCGACAAGCTTGCGGCAACGGCCAATGAAGATGACGGGCGTGAAGCGGAGTACATGTTGCTCGCCATTCGCGACGGCAGCGAGGATGCCCTCTCTGCCGCCAAGGCAACGGAAGCCTTGGCTCGACTGTACATCCGCAAGGGCCTGCTGGACGATGCCGTCGGCATGTACGCCGAATTGGGCAAACAGCACGCGAAGGTTGTCATTCGCGAGGGCAAGACTGGGTCTGAGTATTTCAACGATCTGATCACGGACAAGCGCTTCCTCCCGTACCTGGAGCCGCCGAGCACCACTTGGACCTTCCCGAAACTCAAGGGAACCGAATCGACGACGGGCGGGGCCGTGGGCAATCGTGTCAACTTGATGGACGTGGAACTCCCAACGGAATCGTTGCCCTATTTCAAGCGCAATCGGCTCACCCTGGATCTCAGCAGCGGGCAGGGGGCATTGAAAGTTATCGACCGGATCACGGGCGAAGAGAAATACAAATCGCCTCCCTTCGGCTACCCGCAATTCCTCCAACACTTCCAGCAGCAAAATATGCCCTACAAGTTCGTGCAGGTGAAGGGCCACGTTGCCGTCGTTACCCATCACGGCAACAATCCACAGACGGGCTTGCCGGTGGCAAAGGTGTATGCGTTCGACCTGGCCGACAAGAAAAAGCTGTGGGAAATTGACCTTTTCGGTACCAACCCCAATCCGATTCTCAACAACGGGCCGGCAAACCAGCAAATGGAAGCCGATGGCTACCGGCTGACGTACCAGGACGGTTGGTCCACGAAAGTCGGCCAGCAATGGGTAGTCGAGACGACCTACACAGTCGTCCTCACCCGAGATGGCCTGATCGCCAAGGACAATGCACGTGGCACCGTGCTTTGGAGTAAATCGGGCGTTTCGCCGCGCATCAACATGCTCGGCGACGGCGAGTTTGTGTTCCTGTACGATGTGAACCCGGATGGCAGCGTCTCGCCGGTTCGATGTTATCGTGCCGCGGATGGCGTGGAAGTGCCCGTGCCCGATTCGTCGGCCGCGTTCACGAATGTCAAGCGGGCCAAGTTTTTTGGCCGCAAGATCCTGGCCTTCGACGAAGAGGCCGGCAAGAAAGCCGTTCGACTTTATGACCTGGTAACCGGCAAGGACGTTTGGAAAAAGGAACTCGGGGCCGAGGGCTGGCAGCTCCGCAGTCAGGATGACGCCTACACGGGCTTCGTGACGGTTGCGGGAGATGTGGCCGTGCTGAGCACGACCGACGGCAAGGAAATCTTCAAAGGCAAACTGAACGAGAAGTCGAAAGCCAAGCACCTGGAAAAGATCAATGACGCGATGCTGCTCGTCGATGGCGAGCGATTCTTCGTCATGCTGAACCGTCCAAGCGAGGGGAACAACCGCTTCAATTACAATCCGGTGTTCTCGCAGTCCATTCGATCGGCGAAAGTCAATGGCCACATGTATGCGTTCGATCGGGCGACCGGCAAAGAGCTTTGGCACACAGACGAGCAACTGGAAGATCAAAACATTGCACTGGAACAATTCGGCGACTTGCCCATCCTCATGGCCGCGAGCCAGTTCCAAAAGATGAACGCCAACGGGCAGCTCGACAACTTCTACACCTTGAAGTTCATCGCTCTCGATAAGGCAACCGGCAAGTACAAATACTACAAGCCGAGCATGACCCAGGGTCAGTTTCATTCGATCATCACCGATCCCAAAACGGGCACGATCGAAGTCCTGCACAACAGCGGGCAACGCGTGCGATTCGTGCCCGACGACGGCAAGAGCGTCAGCCGTACCGGCGAGATCGAACCGAAAGAACTGGTCTCTCCGGGTGGACAGGGACGCCCCCCGATTGGACTTGCACGACCGGCCATCATCGTCAAGCCCGCGATTAAGGCGATTAAGGATTAACGCGCCAGACAAAAATCCGAGAATCGATGCAGAGCCGCGCACGGAGCGCAGCGGAGTAAGCGGTTCAGCGTCTCGCGGCTTACTCCGCTGCGCTCCGTGCGCGGCTCTGATAATTGCCTCTCTTACTATTTCGTTGCGACGACATTTCAGATCGAAGTGCGATGGAGCAAACGCTGGCGGGACTTGGTAGCTGTGCCGAACTCGACCGGGTCTCAAACCCCGGAGAGCCTGAACGGGATTTCCGCGTTCGCCTTCAGCAATCCGCTCGAGAAGAACGAGATTCATTGGCCGAGACAATCAAACAGAAATATGGGCCCAAGGTGCAAGCGATACAGGAGCGAATCCGAAAAGCCGGGCAGACGGTTGACCGCGAGAAAGCACAGTCGCGTGCTTCGGTGTTTGGCAGCATTCTCTCGGCCGGGACGGCGGTTCTGGGTGCCGTGTTCAGTCGAAAGAAATTCTCGGCATCCAACATCGGCAAGGCGGCAACAACGGCTCGCAGCGTGGGCCGGGCGACCAAGGAGGCGAGCGGCGTTGGGCGTGCCAAGGAAAACGTGCAGGCTTTCGAACAGCAACTCGCCGATCTGGAGACGAAATTTCAGGAAGAACTCGCGTCGCTGGATCAAAAAATCGATCCGGTCACCATCGCACTCACTACGAAAACCATTAAGCCCAAGAAGACAAAAATCGACGTGCGGCTGGTGACACTGGCTTGGGTGCCACATTGGCAATCCCAGTCGGGCGAATCGATACCCGCCTGGAAATAATCTGGAGTGATTCATTTCCAACGATAAAGAGAATGGAACTCGGTAGATACTCCATTCATTTAGTCGCACATGGCCAAGCTTTACTTTTACTACTCGACCATGAACGCCGGGAAATCGACGGCGTTGCTGCAGGCGGCATACAACTACACCGAACGCGGCATGGCGACCCGGCTGTTTATCGCCCGACTCGATGAACGAGCCGACGGTCGAATCGCCTCGCGCATCGGCATCGAGGCCGACGCTTCGCGCTTCGATGCCGAGACGAATTTCTGGGATCTCCTGGCCGCCGAACGTCTGTCTTGTGTCTTCATCGACGAAGCCCAATTTCTAACCAAGGAGCAAGTTCACCAACTTGCTCGTGTGGTGGACGAAGCGAATATCCCCGTGATGTGCTACGGGCTGCGCACCGACTTTCGCGGCGAGCTTTTTCCCGGCAGTTCTGCCCTGCTGGCCTGGGAGGACACTTTGTCCGAACTCAAGACGATTTGCCATTGTGGCCGCAAGGCAACGATGGTGGTACGAGTTTCGCCAGAAGGAATCGTCGAGCGCGATGGCCGTCAGATCGAGATCGGCGGCAACGAGCGGTACGTTTCACTTTGTCGAAGGCACTTTTCGGAGGCACAAACCAGCGGCCAGTGCCCGGGAAGATGAATCAGTTCGCCTCATGTTCGACTTTAACGATTATGCCGCCCTTGCCTTGGGAGCGATTCATTCACTTGGGTTTGACCTAAGCCCTTATGATCCCTACAGTTTCCCTCACCACCCTCCTACTTGGGCGCAGGCTTCGCAGTTTGCCCCGTGAGTATTTTCACCGTCAGTCGTCTTCCTTAATGGTTGTTTCTTTGCCTCCGCTGGGAGAACCTTGGCCATGTGCCGGATCACCCTCATCGCGCTTGCCGTCGGTGGAATGGTTTGCGCACCTTTTGCGCGTGCCGATGAAGCCAAGGTTGACGTTCAAGAGAGCGTCCGCAAGGGTCTTGAATGGCTGGCCAAGAATCAAAATAAGACGGACGGCAACTTTGAAGCTCACGGCGGGCAATACCCGACCTCGATGACTGGCATTGCCGGCATGGCATTCCTCATGGAAGGCAGCACCATGCGGGAAGGAAAGTATTCCCAGAACATCAAGAAGGCGGTCGAGTGGTTCTTGAAACGTTCGCAGCCGAACGGCCTGCTCGGGAATCCGAACAATCCGACCGAGGCGAGCCGCTACATGTATGGCCACGGGTTTGGTCTGTTGTTCCTCGCCAGCGTCTACGGTGAAGAGGAGGACGAAAAGCGACGCAAGGATCTTGAGAAGCTGCTCACGAAAGCTGTCGAGTTCACCGGCAAAGCCCAAACGGACAAAGGCGGCTGGGGCTATGTATCAGGCAGTGAGGGTGGCAACTTTGACGAAGGCTCCGTGACCATCACGCAGCTGCAACCTCTTCGAGCCGCTCGCAATGCGGGAATCGTCGTGCCGAAGGAAATCATTAACAAGTCGATCGACTATATGAAAAAATCGACGACGCCGGATGGCGGGGTCATCTACTCGCTGGCTCATGGGGGCATTGCCGGCGTGGGGCAGGGTCAGCCGGCACTCACGGCTGCGGCCATCGCTTGCTCATTCAGCCAGGGCGAGTACAAGGCCGAGGTCGCCAAGCAGTGGCTCAAGTTCTGTCAGAAGCGAATTCCATTCGGCAAGGGCCGACAACCGCATGACGAATATCAGAACTACTACTTCTCTCAGGCCATGTATATCCTGGGAGACGATGGTTGGGAAAAGCTCTTTCCCGGTGAAAAGAACGGCATGAAGTGGAGCGAGTTCCGTAAATCGATGTTCGAATATATCAAGAGCACGCAAGGGGCCGATGGCTCGTGGAGTGGCGGTTTCGTCGGGCCCGTGTTCGCGACTTCGATTAACCTGACCATCCTGCAACTGGAAAACGCCACGCTGCCGATTTACCAGCGTTAAGCGAAAATTGTGGGTACGGGCCTCCGGGCCTGTACCCAAGAAAACCCCGACAGGCCGGGAGGCCTGTCGCCACAATGCCCGGAGATCGTTGCCATGAACCGAATTACTCGTCGTGCGATGCTTGCCTCCGCTGCCGGCTTGGCCTTGGCACCGGCTTTCTCCTGGGCCGACGAACCCAAGGTGGATGTTCAAGAGTCGATCCGGAAGGGGCTCGAATTCCTCGCCAAGAATCAGAATAAAGCGGAAGGAAATTGGGAAGCGCTTGGCGGCCAATATCCAACCAGCATCACTGGCCTCGCGGGGATGGCCCTCCTCATGGAAGGCAGCACCATGCGGGAAGGGAAGTATTCTCAGAACATCAAGAAGGCAGTCGAGTGGTTCCTCAAGCGGTCGCAGCCCAACGGGCTGTTGGGCAATCCGAACAATCCGACTGAAGCCAGCCGTTACATGTACGGCCACGGATTCGGGCTGTTGTTCCTCGCGAGTGTGTACGGCGAAGAGGAAGACGAGAAGCGCCGCAAGGATCTTGAAAAACTATTGACCAAGGCCGTCGAATTCTGTGGCAAGGCCCAGACGGACAAGGGCGGTTGGGGCTACGTCTCAGCTTCCGAAGGTGCCAATTTCGACGAGGGATCGGTAACGATCACGCAGTTGCAACCGTTGCGAGCAGCCCGGAACGCGGGCATCGTCGTGCCGAAATCCATTATCGATAAGTCGATCGATTACATGAAAAAATCGACCACGCCCGATGGTGGCATCATGTATTCTCTCGCTCACGGCGGCGGGGGTGGCGGGCGGCCCGCACTTACGGCGGCTGCTGTTGCCTGTGCCTTCTCGCAAGGCGAGTACAAGTCGGAAGTGGCCAAGAAGTGGCTGAAGTATTGCCAGAAAATTCCGTTCGGCCAAGGTCGCAATTCGCACGACGAGTATCAGAACTACTATTTCTCCCAGGCCGTCTATGTCCTTGGTGACGATGGCTGGGAAAAGCTCTTTCCTGGCGAGAAAAACGGGCTGAAGTGGAGCGAGTTTCGCAAGACCATGTACCAGTACCTCAAGAGCACCCAGAACGCGGACGGATCCTGGAATGGCGGCGGCTGGGTCTCTGCCCCTGCACTCGCGACCGCCATGAACTTGACCATCCTGCAACTAGAAAATGCTACTTTGCCGATTTACCAACGATGAGGCTCACAATCACAGAAGTCCTATAGGCCCCATGGGGCCTATAGGACTTCTGTGCAACGACTCTAACCACCTACTGAGAAGCACGAATGAGCGAACAGGCACCAAAACTGGCTGAGAATGACCTCGAAGCCATCAAGCGCGTTCAGACCGCGTTCAAGGACATCAAGAAACAACTGGCCCGCGTCATCGTCGGCCAGGATCACGTGATTGAAGAGTTGCTGATCGCGCTCTTCTCACGAGGGCACTGCATCCTGGAAGGCGTACCCGGTTTGGCCAAGACGTTGATGATCTCGACATTGGCCAAGTGCTTATCGCTCGATTTCAGCCGCATCCAGTTCACGCCCGACTTGATGCCCGCCGATATCACCGGCACGGAAGTGATCGAAGAGAATCGCACGACCGGTGCCCGCGAGTTCAAGTTCATTGCCGGCCCGATCTTCGCAAACATCGTTCTGGCGGACGAAATCAACCGAACCCCACCGAAGACGCAGGCCTCGTTGCTCGAAGCGATGCAAGAGCGTCAGGTGACAGTCGGCCGCGTTCGCCACAAGCTGCAGTCGCCGTTCTTCGTGCTTGCCACCCAGAACCCAATCGAGCAAGAAGGAACTTATCCGCTGCCGGAAGCACAACAGGATCGCTTCATGTTCAAGGTGTTCGTGCGTTACCCGAGCTTCAACGAAGAAATGGAAATCGCTCGCCGCACGACTGCTCTGATCCAGGACGATGCAACTCCCGTGCTGTCCGGTGAACAGATTATCGAACTGCAAACGCTCGTCCGAAAAGTGCCCGTGGCCGATGAAGTGATCAAGTATACGCTGGCCCTCGTGCGGCAAACCCGTATCAGCGAGCCGGGCGTGCCAAAATACATCAAGGAATGGCTCTCCTGGGGTGCAGGCCCGCGTGCCGTGCAGAACCTCATTCTCGGCGGCAAGGCCCGTGCGCTTCTGTATGGCCGCGAGAATGTGTCACACGAGGACATCCAGGCTCTCGCGTTGCCGGTACTCCGGCATCGTTTATTGGCCAACTTCACTGCCGCCTCCGAAGGCGTCACGACGGACACCGTCGTCAAACGACTCGTCGAGGAGACGCCCACGCGTCTCGGTGACCTGGAAAAGGACGAGCGGTTCAAGAAGATCTTTACTTCGTGAT
>Ga0105046_10012709_pt1 | contig 13057 bp, 10 predicted proteins | sample MAT03_FD_78385 | JGI IMG/M metagenome (GOLD analysis project Ga0105046, IMG submission 78385) | Freshwater microbial communities from Lake Fryxell liftoff mats and glacier meltwater in Antarctica - MAT-03 (megahit assembly) | ecosystem: Environmental > Aquatic > Freshwater > Ice > Liftoff... | reverse complement strand
CGCAGGATCAATCCTTGAATCGTTTCGCCCTGCGCGCGGGCAAACAGCGCGTAGTCGGAGTGCAGCACGTCGATGAGTTTTTGGCGGGTGTGCAGGGCCATGCTGGCGATGCCGATGATGCTGAGCGCGGCGGCCGGTAGGATCAGATGGTGGATGCGTTGAAGCACGGTGGCTTCTTCATCGGTGACGCCGGGTGGATACGCGCAGCACACGGGGGCCCAGCGCAGCCCAATCGAAAACACAATCAGCAACAGCAGCGCGACCCAGAAGGTTGGGCTGGAGGCGAGCGTGTAGGCGTACCAACGAATGGCGCGGTCGAGCCAACTGCCTTGCTTTGCGCCGGCCAGCACGCCTAGTCCGAAGCCGATCACACCCGACATGATCCAGGCCGTGGCCATGAGGCCGAGCGAGGTGACAAAGCGCTCGCCGATGACTTCGCTGACGGGCCGGTTGAAGATGAGCGAGGTGCCGAGGTTGCCCTGCACCAGTTGCTCCAGCCAGCGGCCGAAGCGCACGGTCATGGGTTGGTTGAGCCCCCAACGCTCGGCAATTTTGGCGCGCTGCTCGGAGCCGATCAGCATCATGTCGCCGCCAATGTAGGCGTCTACGGGATCGATGGGCGAGAGCGCCATCATGGTGAAGCTGAACACGGACACGGCAAATAGCAGGGTCAGCAGGCGGAACAGCTTGCGGGAGATGAAGCGAATTACAGCCATATATAAGTGGACGCACTCAAACTACTGTTCTGTCGAAGTAACGCGTTTGCGTCAGTCCAAGAGCGAATCTGAGACTCGATGGAAACCATGAGCCCAAGCCGACATTCCCGCCTGCGCGGGAATGTCGTTGCTCTGTAAAGACTAAGCGCAGGTCCACTTCCAATCGGCGATGCCGGCGGTGATGGGCCAGCCGTGGCCGTGCGGCTCGATCTGCGGCGTGCCAATGTCGAGGCACTCGCTTACTTCGTAAGTGTGATACAGGTTGACCATCCAGGCCCAGGCGGCATCGCCTTTGGTGGTGAAGCCGGCTGTGCCATCCCATTGGGCGGCCTTCAAAAAGGCGTTGGCCTCGTCCTGGGACGGCGCGCCCATGGCCATGTCCAGATCGCTGTCGATGGTTTTGTTGGCGTAGTAGCCGGTGTTGTAGTAGTCCTTGCCGGCGTAGCTGCTGTGATACAGGTTGTAAATCTCGGTGGCATCGTGGCTGCCCCAACCGAACACGATGACATTGCTATGCATCAAGGTCTCAATATCGTCCCAGCTCTTGCCGACCACTTCGACCTGGATGCCGAGCGGCTTGATCATATCGGCGGCCGTGATGGCCAGCGCCTGGCGGGTGCTATCACTGGCGGGAAACACAATCGTGAAGGCGGCTTGGGTGCCGTTCTTTTCAAGCGTGCCATCAGAGCCGGCCTTCCAGCCTCCATCGGCCAGAATCTTTTTGGCCAGATTGGGATTGGCATCCTCGATCATGGCATCGGTCTGCTCCCACGGCAGGCCGCTGACGGGGCCGTAGGCGGGCGAGCCATAGCCTTCCAACACGCCGTCCACCATGGCTTTGCGATCCAGCACATAGTTCACGGCCTGGCGAATGGCCAGATCGGCCGTGACGTTGTTGCCAATGGTGTAGCCCTTATCTGTCTTCTTGCCCGTGTCGGGCAAAAACGGAAACATGAGACCGCGGTTGTCCACGCTTTTCACGGAATAGAGTTTGAAGCCGGGAATGGTTTCTTTGGCCAGCGCCGGTGGGATGCTGGCCACCTGGGCCTGGCCGGCTTTGGCCAATGTGTAGCCGCCGTTAGCGTCGTCCTCGTTGAACACGAATACCAGGCGCTTGATGGCCGGCCTGTCCCCGTAATACAAGTCGTTGCGTTCGACGATGAGTTGTTTGCCCGACTCCCACTTGACCAGCTTGTATGGCCCGCTGCCGATGGGGTTTTTGGCATAGCTGGCCGGGTCCGCACTGTGCAGCTTCTCTGGCACGATGCCCAGTGTCACAAGCCGGTTGATGAACGTGCTTTGAGGTTGTTTGAGCTTGAGCTCGATATCGACATCGCTGGTGGCCGTGGCTGTGTCTAGCACGGTCACATCCGTCAGGCCGGCGCTGGTGGCGGCCTGATTAAAGGTGTAGACCACATCCCTGGCGGTGAGCGGCGTGTCGTCTGAGAACCTGGCATCCTTGCGAATGGTGATTTTGTAGACAAGCCCATTGGCGCTCACCGTGTGGCTCTCGGCCAGATCATTCACGATGTTCAAACCCGCATCGCGCTTGAGCAAGGTGCTCTGAAAGAGGGGCGAACCATAGCGTCCCCAACCCAGGGTAGGGTCGTAGCCGTCCTCACTTTCGCCGCCGATGGCCAGCACAATCTGATCCTTCTCGCCAGTCGTAGCGCTCGTCATAGCTGCTGAGGGATTGGAGGCAACGGGTCGTGCTGGCGGTGCAGCGCAGGCAGCGAATGCAATAGAACAAGAGAAAAGCACACTTAGAGCAAATCGTTGTCGAACCATAGATTTAGGACCTCCCAGCCCACTATTGCGTGCGTTTGTTGCCGCAAATAACCGTTATTGCGACAATTCGCATAAGAACAGGCTGTAAAAAAAACTCCAATAATGGAGCCCATTTAGATAACGACCGATCAAGTTGTTTTGGATGTCAACGGCTCATGTTGAAGTGAGTTGGAGCGAATGTCAACTGTTTTTGCAACGCAATTTCATGAAATGGATGTGTTCACTTCTGGCTATACGTTGTAAGTCAATCGCATCAAGGTTTGGGGTGTAGTTACATCAGTTCAATTATCGACAGCACGCGATTCAAACGTCAGCCAGGCTGAATGACGTTGACTCACGGTGTCTTTGCCATCCTGGCGCGCTAATTGTTGAAGCGGCGCAAAAACCTCCAAATCCGCATCCACAAGCCCAAAAGTGCTGGCCGTTGGCGTCGGTTTGAATTGGGCATACAACAGAAAGGTGCCGCCTGGGAGAAGCAGACGGTTGACGCTGTCGGCATATCGCGTTCGGCCGGCTGCATCTAATGCGTGAAAGCAGCCGATGTCGAGAATGAGATCGAAGGGGCCGGCTACCGACTTGAGCCTGGTCACATCGCCCACGCGCAATTCGGCTCTCACGCCGGCATCTCGCAGCTTGCGGCGAGCCGTCACAATCGCTTTCACCGCGAAGTCCACACCAACCACCTGCCAGTGCCGCTGTGCCAGTGTGATGACGTTGGTGCCGGTGCCGCAGCCTAGATCCATCGCACGGCCGGGTGTGTGCGATTCAATATAGGCCATCAATTCTGGTGGCGAGATGCCGGAATCCCACGGCGGCCGTTTACGCCGCAGATACCAGCGATTAAACTCCAGCCATTGCCTCATCAGAAATTGATCTCCTCATTTCCAAAAAAAATTGACCCGCCTGGGTCTGCTAAATATCACTGAATGACAAACAAATCGCTGAACCGTGGATGGGCTGTTTGCCCCAACTGTGCTGTCTGGACGCGTTGCGCAATCAACGTATGCCACAAGACAATCGATCCAAAACGCACGGGGCGCAATATAGCAAATGCGTCGTTTCAGGCAAGTGAACATCTGCGGGCATGTTAGTGCTACTCAGACCCAGGTTTTGATATGGAGGTCGTGGCCCAGCGTTCAGTGAATCGTGACCCGGCGCTGTCAACTTCGTGAGCAGGGTCAATTTTGCAAATCAGCTCACATGCAGCCCATACGGCAGACACAGCGGCAAGCCGGTGCGCGGGTCTGGCAGGACATCGGCCTCCACCCCAAACACATCGCGCAAGAGCCGCGGTGTCACCACCTCGCGCGGGTCGCCGCTGGCAAACACGTTTCCGTCGCGCAATGCCACCACATGCTGGGCATGTCGCGTGGCGTGGTTGAGGTCGTGCACCACCATCACAATCGTGCGGCCTTCATCGCGGCTCAGCCGCTCCAGCAATTGCAGCACTTCGATCTGGTGCGACAGGTCCAGAAACGTGGTCGGCTCGTCCAACAAGATGATGCTGGTTTGTTGCGCCAACGTCATGGCGATCCAGGCCCGCTGGCGTTGGCCGCCCGAGAGCGCGTCCACCGGCCGGTCGGCCAATGCCGCCATGCCGGTGATTTCGAGCGCGGTGGTCACGGCAGTCTCATCATCGGTCTGCCATTGCTGGAACCACGATTGGTGCGGGTAGCGGCCCTGCGCCACCAACTCGCGCACGCTCAGGCCTTCGGGCGCGACCGGCCCTTGCGGCAGAATGCCAAGTTGTTTGGCCAACTGGCGGGTGGGCAGGCGATGGATGTCGTGACCATCCAACAGCACACTGCCGCCGCGTGGGCTCAACAGGCGCGCCAACCCGCGTAGCAAAGTACTTTTGCCGCAGCCATTCGGGCCGACCAGGGCCGTGATCTTGCCCATCGGAATCGTCAGACCCAGTCCAGCAATGATCGTGGCTTTGTCGTAGGCCAGGGTCAGGTTTTGTGTTTCGAGCATGTGTTAGCGGTTGCGGCTTTGAATGAGCAGCGCTATAAAAAACGGCGCGCCAACGACGGCGGTGATCAGTCCGCACGGCAATTCGATGGGCGCGAGAATGGTGCGCCCGACCAAATCAGACGCGACAACGATGAATGCGCCGAGCATGCCAGCCACCGGCAGCGCGCCTTCGTGCAACGGCCCTACCAGCCGGCGGGCCAGATGCGGCGCAATCAAGCCCACAAAGCCAATGGTGCCGGCCGCGGCCACGCTGCTGCCGGCCAGCGCCACGGCCGCGAACAACAACACGCCGCGCTTCATCACCACGCGGCTGCCCAGGCCGTTGGCCACATCCTCGCCCAGATTGAGTGCATTCAGGTCGCGCGCCAGCAGCAGCGCCAGCGGCACAAAAATGGCGATCCACGGCAGCAGGGGCAACAGCTCTTCCCACGAACGGCCGTAGACGCTGCCGGTCAGCCAGATCAACGCGCGCTGCACGTCGTTGATGTCGCCGAATGTAATCATCAAGGTGGTGAGCGCGCCGGCGATGGAGGCGATGCCGATGCCGACCAGCAGCAGCCGGATGGGCGAATCCCCCTTGCGCCAGGCCAGCATATAGATGAGCAGCGCCACCAGTGCAGCGCCGGCAAATGCCGCCAGGGGCAGCACACCAGACGGCACATCCTTGACCACCACAATCAACGTGACGGCGACGAAGCTGGCCCCGGCGCTGACCCCGATGATGCCAGGATCGGCCAGCGAGTTGCGGGTGATGCCCTGCATGATGGTGCCAGAGATGCCCAGGGCCAGCCCTACTAATGCCGCCACCAACATGCGCGGCAGCCGCAGCGTGTTGACGATGAACGAGTGATCGGTATTGCCGGTGGGCAGGCCGAACACGGTCTTGAGCACATCCAGCGGCGCGATGGGATATTCGCCCACGCCGATGTTGAGGGTCATCAGGATTACGGTGGCCAGCAGCACAATCGCCAGCACCGGCACCACCCGTTTGTCCACGCGAAATGAGACGGGCACGCGCCGCGCTCGCACAGTGAACCAGGGTTGTTGGGTCATCGTTTCACCCGCCAACGCACCAGCCAGATGAAGAAGGGGCCGCCGATCAAGGCCGTCATCACCCCCACCGGCAGCTCGGTTGGCCGCAGCACCAATCGCCCCGCCACATCAGCCAGCAGCAAAAAGATGGCACCGGTGATGGCCGAATACGGCAGCACCCAGCGATAGTCCACGCCGGTGAAGGCGCGCACGGCATGGGGAATGACCAGGCCGATGAAGCCGATGGGGCCAGCCACCGCCACCGAGGCTCCGGCCAAAAGCACCACGACGATGGCCGATAACAATTTCAACCAGACCGTGTTCTGCCCCAGACCTTTGGCAATGTCGTCGCCCAGCGAGAGCGTGGTGATTTGCCGGCCGAGCGCCATGGCCGCAATCAGGCCGATGACGAGATACGGCGCAGCTTGACCCAACAGATCCAGGTCGCGACCGGCCACCGAGCCAGCCAGCCAGAAGCGCACCTCCTCCAACGTGCGCTGGTTGAGGATGAGCAGGCCGGTGGTGAACGACGACAGCAAGGCGGTGAGCGCGGCGCCGGCCATGGTGATCTTGAGCGGCGTCGGCCCACCCCGCCCCAACGAGCCGAGCGTATACACGGCCGCGGCGGTGAGCGCGGCGCCGGCAAATGCAAACAGCGCATACAGGCTGAGCGAGCCAATGTGCAAAAAGGCCACCGCCGCCACCACGCCCAGCGCGGCACCGGTCTCGATGCCGAGAATGCCAGGGTCGGCCAGCGGGTTGCGGGTGAGCCCCTGCATGATGGCACCGGCCACCGCCAGCGATGCGCCGACCATGACCGCCACGGCCGCGCGCGGGATGCGCAGGGTTTGAATGATGAGGTGTTGGGTGTTGTTCTCGTCGAAGGCGAACACGGCATTGAGCACAGCTTGAACCGAGATGTCGGCGGCGCCAAAGGCGATGCTCAACATCATCACGGCGACGAGCAGCACGACGCCCACGGCCAACCCCAACAGCAACACGGCTGTGGGACGGGTGCGGCGGGCTGTGCTCGCGTTTAATTTGGATGACGCAACAGAGAGAGTTGTGGATGCCATTTCAGTAGACTTGCGCTGCGGGATGGATCGTCCACCCGCCATTCAATTCACGCCAACCAGCAACGCGGTTAAATCGCGCAGGTAATCAAAGTCGGAGATTGGCCCTGATGCAGGCCGTTGGGTGTTGATGACGCAATCGAGTTTGGGCGCAGGATTTTTTGCCAGCAGCGCATCGATGGGAAAGCGATCGGTGCCGAAGCGAAAGATGACATAGGCATCGGTTTCCAACAAAGCGACAGGCTCATTGCTGACCTGGGCGCTACCGGCCTCGTTGAACACAGTATCGGCTGGCGAGACAATTTGCATGCCCAGGTCGGCAAAAATGGCCCCGAATGAAAACTGCTGGTTGACCATGTAGGTTTGGGTCGGCGCGGGTAGGAACAACAAAGCCAGGCGCGGTCTGGTTTTGACGACCGGCTCCAGTTTCGCGCGTGCCTGCACCAGCGCCGCATCGAAATCGGCACTCACCTGCCAGGCTTCGGCCTCCTTGCCGGTCAGCTGTGCCAGGGCTGCCAGACCCGCTTTCCAATACAACCGATCTGCGCCGTCATAGGTCAGCGTCGGCGCAATTTTTGAGAGGGTTTCGTAACGTGCTTTGCCGTAGCCGTTGGGGGTGATGATCAGATCGGGCTTGAGCGCCGCAATCGCTTCGAACGAGGGCTCGCTTTCCTTGCCGAGGTAAATCACCTCAGCTGTACTGACAGCGGGCGAATAGCTGTATTTGAAGGGCTTGCCACGCTCGGCATTTGGCGTGCGCTCGGAGGCGGTGCCGATGGGTTGCAGGCCCAGCGCCAGCGGCAACTCCATCATCTCCTCGCTCAGCGTCACGATACGCTGGACGGGTTGGGTAAAGGTAGTTTCGCCATCTTCGTGGGTGATGACGAGGGGAAAAGCAGACACGGCCACGGCCGCCGTTGCCCTCCCCAGTGCGGCTTCCAATCGGGGCAGCATTTGGTCCAGGACGAGCGGCAAACTCAGCACACTACTGAACTGAAAGGCATCATCCAGCTCGCCCTCAAGAAAGACGGCGCGCCCTTCTTTCATCGTGGTCAGCTTGCTCAACAGGGGATTGGTTTCAATGGCGGCGCGGCCGCCTTTGACCCACTGCAGTTGATGAAAGACCAGAAGATCCGTATTCAGCAAATCCAGGCGCTCGGTGCTGATGGTGCCGTAGAACTGGCCATTGGCAATTTTGTCGAACGCTTCTGGCACCTTGAAGCCCAAAGCCGCAAACACGCGCGACCTTGGGTCTTGCGACGCCATAAAGCCAAATTGGCCTTTGTCATCGGGCGCGCCGATGATGACGCTTTTGCCGGCATACTCAGGGTGTCTGGCGCGGATGGCCGCAAAGCGATCCTCAATTTCGGCGATCAAAGCCCTGGCTTGTGGCTCACGGCCCAGGGCCTGGCCAATCATCAGGGTGGTTTCCTGCCACGGCATGCCGTAGTCCGCATACGCACTCGATTGCGCCACCGTTGGCGCAATCTGGCTCAGCGTCGCGTATTCCTTTTCACTGATTCCTGCATACGTGGCAATGATCAAATCGGGCTTCAGCGTGGCAATCTTCTCAAAGTTCAACTCAGTCATGTTGAGCACTTCAGGTTTCGCATCGCCAAGTTCATCCACTGCCCATGGGTAGGCGGCCATGCTTTCATCGCCCCACCAAAAGCGGGTTGCAATCGGCTTTACGCCGAGGGCCAGAATCGGGTCCTGGTCGCTAAAGCCCAGAGCAATCACGCGCCTGGGTTCGGCTTTAATCTCGGTCGCGCCAAATTTGTGCGTCACGCTCACGGGGAACGTGCCGCTTGTTTCTGCGGCGGGTGCTGGCGCATTTGGGGCTTGCGTTGGTGTCTGGGCCGATGGGGCGGCCGATGGCGGCGCAGCAACACACCCGGCCAGCACACCCAAAGCCACTCCGCTGGTGCCGATCAAAAATTGCCGGCGGGCTGTAAATACGTTTTGTTTCATATCAAATACGCTCTTGTCGTGAGTCACGAGTCCCTAAGTGGCGATCCGGCAAGAGTTTTTGCGCGCCCCTCCAGAGTCGTCCCCTGAGCGGAGTCGAAGGGAACGGCCCCGCGCAAGCCCGGTGGCTGAGCGGAGTCGAAGCCACCACGGGGGAGTGGCGCGAACATGGCATGCTGTTATCAAGTGCTTGTGGCAAGACTTAATTTACAGACTACTTGGGTAAAGCCTTTTGCCGGATGCGCCGCTTAGTTCACTTTCAGCTGCTTACGGAGTAACTGTTGGCTTGACGGTCGCGGACACGACCACCGTGGTTGGATCGCCATCTATGGCTGATGCCAGTTGCGGCACCAGCCCATCGAGCAGGAACGGCAGACTGAGCACGCTCACAAACGAGGTCGCGCCGCCCAATGGGTCGGTGTAGCTGCTGAGAAAAACCTCGCGGCCCTGTTTGGCCACATCGAGCTTGGCATACAGCGGCCCACCCAACGGCCCCTTTGTTTCAGCGGCATCCAGCCAGATGATGGCATCGACATCGAGCAGGTCCACGCGCTCAAGGCTCAGGTTGCCGCCGAATTCCTTGCCGGTAATGGCGTTGATGCCATCGGGCAGCTTGAAGCCCAGCGAAGTGAGCAACCGGCCGCGAACGTCATCGGTGCCATACACCCAAATGCCTTCATACGGCGTGGCGACAATGGCCGTGGCGCCCTGAAACCGGGGATACTCGGCGCGCACTTTGGCAAAACGCGCTTCCACATCGGCCACCAACGCATCCGCTTCCTGGGTCTTGCCCACAATCTGCCCGACCTTGTGGGTCAGCTCCTGCCAGGGAATGCCGTAATCCACATACGCCTCGGGTTGCGCCACGGTGGGCGCAATCTTGGATAGTAGGTCGTAGTTTTCCTTGGTAATGCCCGCATACAAGGCGATGATGACATCGGGCTTGAGCGCGGCAATCGTCTCAAACTTGATGGCACTGGCATCACCCATGAGTTCGGGCGTGGCATCGCCCAGCTTGCTCTGCGCCCACGGCCAGATGGCGCCGGGATACTTGCCAAACCACTCGGTGGTGCCGACGGGGGTGATGCCCAGCGCCAGCAATGCATCCTGCTCGGTCAGGCCCACCACGGCGATGCGCTTGGGCTGCTGGATAATGGTGGTGCTGCCATATTTGTGCGCGATGGTGACGGGGAAGGTGGCTGTGGCGGCTGGGGCAACGGTCGGCGTTGTTGCGGGTTCGGCCGCCGCAGTGGGCAGGGCTTGCGTCTGGGTGGATGGGGCGGACGCAGGCAAGGGCGCACACGCCGCCAACACCAGGCTGGCAGCTAGGCCGGCAAGCCATTTGGACTTTCGTAAATTGATTACACTATTCACTTGGGGGTCACTCCTCAACACTGCGAGCGGCGCGTTTCTCAGGCGTTCGCCGCTCGCAGTTTTACGATTCACTTCAACGTTTCGGGATATCAAGTCATCAGTATCGACAGCATCGGCGTCATTCACCGCCCATGCTGCAATAGGTGGGCATGGGGCCGAATGCACCTCGACTGGATAAGTAAATACTGGGACGCGGCCGACTTCAAGACCCGCCGGTTCGCGTCATCAACATGAGGAGTTAAGTGCGTCAGTTGACTTGGGTTAACGCCAGATTGTGCCCGGCTTCAATGTTGGCCGAGAACGGAGTTACTCTGATTCCCACAGGTTTTCTAAAATCTCACGCAAAGGCGCGAAGCCGCGAAGAATCTTTCCATTGCGGCTTCGCGCCTTTGCGTGAAAAACCTCTTAGACAAAACAATCAGACATGGCGTGAATCGGGCGCAGCGGGCATTGCTAACCAGACAACATCATGAAAGACACATACGGCAAAATCATATTGGCGGGGGGCGGCGGGGCGGCGGATTCACGGCCGCTGGATGAGTTGTTAGCGGCACTGATTGGGCTGCAGGGCAAACTGTTGTATTTGCCGATGGCCATGCGCGGCCTATACCCATTTGAAATTTGTCTGGAGTGGATTGAGGATACGTTTCTGCCACTCGGTATCGAGCAGATTGAGATGTGGGAAAACCTGGCCGAACACCAGGCCGGCGAGCTGGATGGGTTCGATGCCGTTTACATCGGCGGCGGCAACACGTATTCGTTGTTGAGCGAGTTTCGGCTGAGCCGATTTGACTCGGCATTAACAAGCTACGTGAGGCGCGGCGGCACGGTGTATGGCGGCAGTGCCGGTGCGGCGATATTGGGTGCCGACATTCAAACCATCGCGCACATGGACAAGAATTCTGTTGGGCTTACGTCCACGCGCGGTTTGAACTTGATTGATGGGCGCGCGATCTGGGTGCACTATTTGCCGCATGAAGATGCCGATATCGCCGACTACGTTCGTGAACGCGAGCAGCCGGTGATTGCCATTGCCGAGCGATCTGGGATGGTGTGGGATGGAGCCAAGCTGCGAGCGATTGGGTTCGAGCCGGCTTATGAATTCACTCGCCAGGGCAAGCGCCCAATTTAGTCCCACTGCCGTCTCAATCGGCAAATTTCAGGTGTCTGTCCTACGCAAAACAGTCTGTGCAATGGGTTGTATGCCGTAGAACAAAAGTGCTAAGTAAGTCGCCAAAAGTTTTGCGCGCCCCTCCAGCGTCGTTCCCTTCGACTCTGCTCAGAGAACGGGCTCCAGCAAGCCTCGGTGGCTGAGCGTTCGCCTCTGAGGCGCGCGAAGCCACTAAGTTAGTGCTCAAAAGTAATAGCCACATTTCAAAACGTCAATTCCTTAAGTGAGTGCAACGTCCAAGGGAAGTCATTGAGTAACCCCGTCATTCCCGCGGAGGCGGGAATCCAGGCCTAGACCTACTGTTGTGTTGGGGTTACGCCTAGATTCCCGCCTCCGCGGGAATGACGGCATTTGGGTTCTTGCTTCCCACACAACACGAGTTCGCCCATGGTTCTCTGCCGATTTTATTTCCTAACTTTCATGATGGCCATGCGGACTCTTATTTGCGCGCCCTGAACTATTTCAGGGCGCGTCCTTATTTTTTCGCATCCCACGGCATCTTTTCGTTCGAATCGCCCCAACTGGGAATCGGCGCTTGCAGACTGTCCTCGATCCACAGGAACTGGCCGTTGACTGAAGCCGCGTCGTCAGACACGATGCGCAACACCAGATCGGCCGCCTTGTGGGGTGGATCGCCGCCGGTCTCCTCGACCCACTTCACCCAACTGCGATAGCCCTCTGCGCCAGGCCCCAACAGATTCACCTTGTCGCGCACATCGGCCCACATCTCGGTTTTCACATCGCCAGGATGTATCACGTTGACGGTGACGCCGGTGCCGTTTAACTCAGAAGCCAGACTGCGCGTTAAGTAATTCAGCGCCACTTTGCTGGTGCCATACGCGCTGTTGAATCCACCGGGGGGATGCAGGGCCGCGGCCGAGCTCAAGTTCACGATGCGGCCCCACCCTGCATCAATCATGCCGTTGACAAAGGCGCGGCTGGTGAGATAGGCCGCGACGGTGTTGATCATCAGCGTTTCGATCCACGGCCCTGGGTCGCTGTCCTTGATGAATTGAATGGGCCCAAACACGCCGGCGCCGTTGACCAGAATGGCCGGCACGCCCAACTGGGTTTCGACCTGCTGCTTGAGGTTTTGCACGCTGGCGGGATTGCTGACATCGGTCTCGACCGACAGGGCCGTGCCGCCGTTCGAGCGAATCAGTTGCTCGACCTCATGCAACTGAGCAGGCGTGCGCGCGGCCAATGCCAACGTGGCACCGTGTTTGGCCAGCTTCAGCGCAATCTCGCGGCCCACGCCACGGCCGGCACCCGTCACCACCGCGACTTTGCCGGCTAGATTCATGCCGTCGCTCATTTGGCTTTCTCTCCCGCCTTGGTGTCCAGGTGGAAGATCTCGCGCAGGGTGTGAGAATCGACAATGCCCTCGGCGTTAAACTCCATGAGCGGTTCGAATATCTTGCCCCACTTGGTGTGAATCTCGGTATGCCACAGCCGATCCCAGGCTTCTTCATCCTTGATCTCGGAGAAGAGAAATAGAACCGGATCGGCCTCAAACGTGGTCATGGTGGCGATGCCGCTCTTTTCAATCTCGGCCACCAACTCCGGCCAAATGTTGTCGTGCTGCTTCTTGTATTCATCCATCGCGCCAGGTTTGAGGCGCATCGTAAATGCTCGTCGAATCATGGTTCCTCCTGAAGATTAAGAAGACGTCAGAAGTCAGATGTCAGATGTCAGATGCAGAAGCGAAAGTCTGGCTTATGCCATCTGACTTCTGACGTCTGACGTCTGACGTCTGACGTCTGATGTCTTCCCTCTGAATCACAGCTCATCAATCCGCACCACCCGGCCCTCGGTGGCCGAGCGGTAGGCGGCTTCTAGTAACTCTACGGTTCGCACGCCAATGTCGGCGGGCGAAATATTTGTGGTTGTGTGGCCGAGCAACAGATCGACCAGGTGGCGCGAGGTGTCCGCTTGTGGATAGGTTTTGCTCAGCGGCGTCG
>Ga0105046_10012707_pt1 | contig 13058 bp, 8 predicted proteins | sample MAT03_FD_78385 | JGI IMG/M metagenome (GOLD analysis project Ga0105046, IMG submission 78385) | Freshwater microbial communities from Lake Fryxell liftoff mats and glacier meltwater in Antarctica - MAT-03 (megahit assembly) | ecosystem: Environmental > Aquatic > Freshwater > Ice > Liftoff... | reverse complement strand
TTCATAGGTGTACGAGACAGCCGTCGGTACGGCCTCCCATGCGAATCCGGTCTCGGTTGATCGCAAATTGGCTGGCGGAATCAGAATTCTAACCGTCTGCCCGACACCCCATGCGGAAAGCGGATGATTTCCTTTGACGGCCTGAACGCGAATTGTGTAATTGCCACCTGCCAAATCCATCGTCGGCACGTGAAACAGGCTCTTCAGATCGTTTGCTTCGAAGACGACTGTTGACGTTCCCGCCCGTACAACCTGAACATTGTAGCCAGTCGCGCCGTTTACAAGTGGCCATGTGAAGGTTGGACGGCTGGTTCGCTGAACTCCAATGCCGCCAGTTACCGAAATCGCTGGCAGTACTACATCGAATTCATTCACTGTGGACCAGTTCGTCAACGTACCGTTGGCACGTGTGCCACGCACCCAGACGGCATATCTTGCTGGCGTCAACGCGGGAGCAATTTGCAATGACGTCGATGTCAGCCCGGTGCTGTAGAGAACTCGCGTCTTCGTGTCACGATTCGTGAGCCAGATTTCGTAGCTGACAACGTCCGACGTGCCGACCCATTTGAAGGTAGGACGCACATCGGTCGTCGCCGAGGGAGTTGCAACCAGCACCGGATCAGCACCGACAGTAAAGTCTTTGGCCACGCTCCACGCCGACGGATTTCCGAGCACCGGTAAACTCCGCACCCAGATCCGATACGCACCATTCACAAGATCACTGCCAACCAGATACTGCGGATCATTGACTCGCATCTTCACCGGCGCTGCGGACGGATTGCTGAGACTATTGATCCACACATCATACTGAATCGCTCCGACGACATCCGGCCACGCGATCTGAGTTTCCGCTGCCGTGTTGGTGACTGTAAGCGCAGTCGGAGCGGTCACTGGAACGGTTGTGTCGATGCGGAAGAGTTCGTAGCCAATTTCAGGTGTCGCAGCCCGGAATGCTATTCCACCGTCATATCGGACAAATTTCGCGCCGCCATCAATGATCAAATTCTGAGATAACGGTAGTGTGCCTGATTGTGTGCCATCCGATATCCAGACTTCTGAGTATCCGGTGGCGAGGTTATTCAGTGCGAAGAAAAGTTTACCGCTGATCTCAGTCAAGCCATGGATGCTATACGCATCAGCATATTCTGGAAATGTTGCAACAAGTGACGTTCCGTTTGCTGTGCCGTCTGTCTTCCAAAGTGATGGCTGCGGAATTGTAGAATCCGAATTCACAAAGAAGTACAGCGGGCCTCCCGCAGTCGATGTACGTACATAAGTTACGCTTCCTGGAACCGTCGAAACAAGTTGCGTTGATTCCACTGTTCCCTGCGTGCGCCAGATTTCATTTGAATTGCGGTTCAGAATAGTGTCGAGGCCCTGCTGACCGATCAAGGTATAACTGCCAAACGAATGGTCCGGAGTCGGCACCACCGTCACCTGATCGGTCTCACCGTCCAGGAAAACAATTCCGGTATGGTCGGATTTATCAGCGAAAAACAAACTGCCGCTATGGGACACAGAAATCTGACCGAATTCTGACGAAAGCCGTGAAATAGGGATCGTGCCGTCAGCCGTTCCATCGGTTCTCCAAAACCCATAGCTCCCGGTCTCAATGTCGCGAGCATTAAAATAGATCTTCCCGCCCACGTCTGCGATTCCAGATGTGTAAATCGCACGGAATGAAGCTATCCGTTCGATCAGAGTACCATCGTCGTCAATCGTCCAAAGTTGCGAAGGGGACTGTGGAGCATCATAGCTCGCAAGGAATACGAGTCGATGCCCATTGGTCTGAACTAGCGGCGCGACAGGCAGACCGACGGTTAGCACATTTGTCAGTATCGTGAGTTTGCTGCCATTCCAACTCGCGATTTGTATGTTCGTTCCGTCCGTTGTCGGATACTGCAGACCGCCTTGTCTAATAGTGAGTTGGCTACCAAAGTCCGGACCGACTCTAGAATCAACCATCTGTAGCTGGCTTGTGCCTGAAACCTGCAACAGGGCACCACCACCGATAAAACCGTAAATGTTGCCAGTGAAGTATGCGAGATCGCCATTCAGGTTTGTAAGCGCCGTCGGAAATGAACTGGCCGTTCCCGGTTCAGGATCAAGGACGAGTGACGTTCCTGATTCAGTCCCATCAGACTTCCAAATCGAAAGTCCGGAAATCTGGTCATCCGCAAGAAACAGGACGTTGCCGTTGGTCGCGCCTAGAAACGTTAAAACACTTCCGAATGTTCGAACGTTTTGCACATTTGTGCCGTCAAAGAAGTTGAGTTCTCCGCCATTCGTGTAGAAGTACAATCTATTCGCATGCCCAGCAATTGGGGCCGGGGACGAAAAAGTAGTATACGGATTGTCTGGAATAATAGTGGCGTTGGCACCATCCAGGCGATAATTGCCACGCAGAGAGTTCAGATAAAGCCCATCGGCGAAAGCGAAGAAATTCGGATACGACGAAAGCGGGCCTGGGACAATGTCAATTACCTGAGGCAATGAATTTTTGTCGTTGATCAACCACACTTCGGACCCAGTCTCTGCTGACGTCGCGAAAAAATACAAGGACTCGTCGTGCGTCGTGAAGTGCCTCGGGTAAGAGTCTGCTGGTCCCGGATTGATGTCCATCCAAAGAGCTGTTGTATCCGGCGTTCCATCGGAATACCAAAGTTCCGTACCATGCGCAGTGTCAGTCAAATTGAAAATCAGACGCCCGTTGTACACAGTATCTAACTGAATTGCATTCGAACTCTGACCTACAGAAGTCAAGACCGTTGCTGAATTTGACTGCATGTCAAATCGAAAAAGTACGCTTTCGTACGAGTTGTTCACAGACCAAGAGCCCGCCAGGTAGACATACTCGTCGCCAGCAACGCTCGTATCGAATTGCAGGTCGGTGATTTGGAACGACGAAGTTATATGTGAAACCATCTTCGTAGTCCCTCCCATGGTTCCATCTGTAATCCAGACTTCGTTATTTGACACGAATGCCAAGTGTGTCTCGTCATACTTGGTGAGGAAAAACGCGGTCTGCTGTGATTCGCCTTGTTCCGGTACAGTAATACGGTGCGTCCCCCCGACCGTGCCATCTGTCTTCCATAATTCCACAACCGTACTGCCCGGGCGAAAAACATTGAAATATACTGTCTCGTTGACAACTGTCAGGTATGCAACGCCCGATTCAGAAGGTCCTGGCGAAATGTCCGTCAGCCGAAAAGTTCCCGCTGCCGTCCCGTCTGATCGCCACAACTCATTGCCGTAGGCCAGCGTCGACATTGTGAAGACCACAACGTTGTCATCGAGCTGAACCGTTTGATCGACTCTGGAAACGCTTGCGGGACCGGTTGCATAATCGACAACAGCACCAACAACGGCCGACAGCATATGCCGAGCTTCAAGTTGTTCTGGTGAAACGCTCTGTGCTCGTCGCCGACGGCGGCTGGTGCGGTGTGAAGTAAGGACTCGGAATTGATTCTGAATCGTTTCGACCAGGGTGTTCATCATCGGAATGAGTGCCTTAGAACTGTGAGATATCGAAGATCAGGTGCAGGATGCCGTTTCTCCGAGATTCGGAAGCATGGCAAATGATGACAGGCTTGCCATGGAGATGCAATCAGCGATGTCGAAAAGCGGTCACATCGCTGGCCGCTATTGGTTCCCGTCATCTATGGCGTGTATTGATGGCAGCATCGAATCCTGGTGTAGGACGGGTCTCCAGACCCGTCCGGACCTATCCAATAGGATGTAAATTGCAGCGATACTTTTGCTCACGATGGCCTGGAGAATCCGTCGTCCGCTGGATCTCGGAGGGCTGACACCCTGCCGCTCGCCAAAATATATCAATGCCGAGGGCGAGACCTATCGAGCTGGTTACGTAGCGAATCCAATGAGAAAACCCAGGGGGGTGAAGAACCCGACGCTAGTGCGTTCGGCTCAAAAAATCTCGCGATGTTGGACTCATCAGGACGGGACTGGAGTCCCGTCCTACAGTGATCAAACCAAGTTGCTCAAACTACGCACGAGCGAACGGACTACATCAGGTTGCGTGCTTTGATACTCAAGTATTCATTGATCAGCCGTTCCGTCAGCAAATCCGGTGGCGTATCAATCAGCATCACGCCTGCTTCGCGGAGGGAGGCGGCTTCGTGGGATTGGCCGGTGAGGATCTGAGCAGCGGCGGCTGTGTGGAAGGCGTCGAGGTCGGTTTCGGGGATGCGATTGGCCATCGCTCGTAAACCGACGTCCTGCAACAAAACACACAGCGGCAGATATGGCAGTGATCGCAACTTCAGACTGTCGCCAATGACGCGTAGCTGCAGTTCGTCGGTGACGAAAGTGATCAACACAACCAACGCTCGCTTACGTTGGACGGTCGTTAGATATTCCAGCGCCATGCTGTAGTCAGAGGCGTGTGACGATGCCTGAATGTCGTACGTGGATCGCAGAATCGACTGTATCCCAGGCTTGCCGCGAACAGGGCGAATGAAGCGTTCGATGCGATTGCTGAACGCCAGCAGCGAGACATTGTCGCCTTGTCCCAGTGCGATGTAACTGAGCATGATGGCCGAATTCAAGGCACGGTCGAGATACGAGATTCCATCCGTCTCGCTGCGCATGAAACGCCCGCAATCGACCATGATGACGATGTTCTGATTGCGTTCAACGTTAAACTCACGACTGATCAATTCACGCTGCCGAGCGGTCGCCTTCCAGTCGAGCTGGCGAATTTCATCACCGTATCTATATTCACGCAGGCGTTCGAATTCACGTCCCTGACCCGGCATGCGAACCATTCGCACGCCAATTTCTGACAAGCGATTCTGCCGCGACATCAGTTCGTAGCGATACACTGCGCGAATGTCGGGATAGATGCGAATGGGCGTGACGAGTTTGCGTGCCTGTTGGCGAGTCCACAGGCCCAGTCGCGTTGGAAACCGCAGATGCACGGCCAGCATCTCCGACGCACCGCGACGACTTGGCGTGACCACGTAGTGAATCGTTTCTGCTTTGTCCGGCGGGAGTTCAATCGTTTGCGGCAGCCGTTCGACGCTGCACAACGGCCCCGGATCATCATGCAGACTGATGCTCAGCTTTGCATATGAACGATTGCGCACGACCAGCGATGCGGGATTCGATGCACCAACGCTGAGGACTTCAGAAATCTCGCGGTCGATATCAATATCGTAAGGCGACGGACTTATCAGCAGATCGACGCATGCCACAGCCACCAGTACCAGATTCACGAGCAGCGCAATGTCGGCGACGCCCCGATCGATGCTCGACATCATCAGAGGAATCGCCAGCATCGCGGCCAGCAGCACAAGTCGTCGAGTCGGGATCATGACCGAGGTGCCTCAACGCTGTCCATAATCGCGCGAATTGTCTCATCCGGCGTTGTGCCTTCGAGTTCCGCTTCCGGACGCAGACGCAAACGATGACGAAGAACCCACGGAGCCAGTTCTTTAATGTCGTCCGGTGTTACAAAGTCGCGGCCTCGACACGCCGCCATCGTCCGCGATGCCAACAGCAGATTGACGCCGGCGCGAGGACTTGGGCCGATAGTCACTGAACCCCATGAACGTGCGGCATCCAGGATATCAACGATGTACTTCAGAATTTTCGGTTCCACGATGACCTGACGTACGACATGCTGAATCTCCAGCACATCGTCGGACTGCATCACGGGATGCAAATCAAAATCTGAAAGTCGGCGAGGATCTCGCCCGGCGGCATAGTGTCCCAGGATTTGCATTTCATCGGCAGGCGGTGGATAATCCACCAGTAGCTTGAACATGAATCGATCCACTTGCGCTTCCGGCAGTGGATAAGTCCCTTCGTGTTCAATCGGATTCTGAGTCGCGATGACCAGAAACGGTCGTTGCAGGAGGTGCGTTTTTCCGTCGACGCTGACTTGTGCTTCCTGCATGACTTCCAGCAATGCAGACTGCGTCTTAGGTGGCGAACGATTGATTTCGTCCGTCAACAGAATATTCGTAAACACGGGGCCGGGATTGAAACTGAAGGCTTGCTGTTTGAGATCGTAAATGCTGTGCCCGGTGAGGTCAGAAGGCATCAGGTCGGGAGTAAACTGAACTCGCCGAAATTGACAGGCGACTGTCCTGGAAAGTACGTTGACGAGCAATGTTTTTCCAAGACCCGGCGGTCCTTCGATCAACACGCTGCCTTCGGCAAACAGTGCGATGACAACACCTTCGACAAGTTCCATCTGGCCGACGACGACTTTGCCAATCTGATCGACAACAGCTTCGAACAGATTTTTGACTTCACTAAGTTCCATTGTTGATGATCTTGCAGGGGAAGAGGGTTGAGTTGATAGTTATGTTGTGAGTGGCAAATGCGATTCAGGCCCGAGAGGGCCGACACAGCCTTTGCCGGGGCCGTCAGGCCCCGGTATTGTTCAAAGTGATCGACAGGCCCAAAGGGCCGAAACAAGAATACTCGACGTCTTTGTGATCGCTGATTCGGCCCTCTGGGCCTTTTGTTCAAGAAATAATCCCCACCGGTGGCTCACGCCACCGACAGAGGCTGTGTCGGCCCGCCGGGCCTGAATCGCAGTGAATGCTGTGATATTCACGTTGCTTTCTCCTCGCGAATACCAGTCAGCCGACGTTGAAATTCTGCCAGCCAACGAAGTGATGCTGCCGTCTTTTCACGGGACAATCCGGATGTTTCAGCCAGTGCCTGAGCTTCCGCAAGGCGCGTGCGAACTTCATCCACATTCATTCCGGCGCGGGTGGCCAGAGTTTCTGGTTGATCAAGGCGAGCCATACTGCCATAACGGCGACGCAACTGACTGCGAATATATTCCAGATAACTGCGAATGACCGCGCCGCCATCGTTGAGTCGATACTGCAGGTTGCCGACGGCTTGAGCACTTTCTGTCAGCGATCGGCGTTGCAGTGTCGAGACATCCTGTGCGGGACCGAAGCGATAAAATGCCAGCCAGATGCCCAGCACTGCAACCAGCACAAGTTGCAATGTTCCGATTCGCAGAGACGGACTGAACAGCACGCCCGTCTGTGCATAGGCATCGCTGGCGTTAAAGAATTCGCTCAGCACGATGGGCGTGTCGTCGCAAAATTTCTCACGACCATGCAAATAACCACGTTCCACCAGCCGCACGGCCAGCAGCCTGGACTTGCTGTAGAGCATGCTGCGGTTGGAAAAAATGTCCGAACTGGAACACGCGACGACTCGACCACTTCCCATCGGCCATGTCGCCACTTCGATGCGATCTTCCGTGGAACTGACCAGAGTTTCTGTGGCGAGAAACGAGGGCACTTCAAGGTCCGCACTGGAATGCCATTCGACTGAACCTTCCACCAGATCGCTCGAAGCATCGACCTTTTCGCCAGGTGTTGTCAAATCTTCCAGATCTTCCTGAGTCGGTTCAATTCCCGGTGCCGGAGTCAAGCCGGGAGTCTTCTTTTTCAACATCTCTTCAGGCGAACTTATTTTGTTCTTGTCGTCACTGTCTGTCGTTACGGTATCGGCCGTTGATCCGGATTGTATTGGCGATTGCGAGCCGTTTGGCGGGATTGCATCCATTTCCAGTTCCGCAGCAGATTTGCCAGTCGATGAGGCTGCTGGTTCTGGTGTGCCTTCAGCCTGCATTTTTCTCTCCGGGGCTTCAGCCGGAAGATCATCCGGATCGCCTGGTGTTACCGGCGTTGCACCTGGAGTCGCCGGCGTTGTCGCTGTCGGCGTGGCGGTCGTGGTGACTGACCACAATCGCTTTTTGATCTGAATACCCAGCGACAACATTTCGAATTCAGGGTCATCCCAGTTGGGAGCGAAGACCAGTGTGCCTCCGTTGTAAACAAATTGATAGAGCTCCGTCTGTTCCTGTTCGTTTGGGTATCGATCCGGAGAAATCAGAACCAGACACGACCGTTCCTTCGGCACCGCCAGCAGAACATCACGCTCAACACGTGGATACAACTTGCTGAGGACTTGATAGAGTCCCAGCTTGCCATCGACGGTTGTGCTGTAGGAATCCGCAGCGGAACCATCTTCGCCTGGCAACCACCAGAATTGCAGAACTACAAGGAAAGCAGCAGTCATACCCCAAAAGGTGTCAGACTGCAGCAGTCGGCGCTTCTTCTTCACGGAAGGCTCCTTGAAAGCTGGCCAGACACATCTCAAACATTTCGGCCGTCGGAGTTCGACGTCCAAAATATACGTATTCAAACTGCGACGCCGTTGTCAGATAGCCTTCGCGCTTGTCCTCGCGTCTCCAGACGGAACGCAGGTAATCTCGATTTGTCAGTCCCTTGCGGTATCGAATCAAACCCGCGCGTTCTATCCAGCTCATGCTGCCCAACAGCAATTCCCGAATCGCCGCGCGGTAGTTTCCTGTCGCAGCAAACTGCATTGCGCGGGATTCATAAGTGGATGCGGCAAGTTCTCCTGGCGGTGTCGTCACGTCCGACAGGATGTCGTCGGAATCGGACAGCAAGCCGTCTCGATTGCGTTTTTTTGCATCAATCGATTTCACAATCATGGCTGCGATAACAACCAGGAGCAGCACGATGATCGCGATCACGACAATAACAAAAGCATTTGCCAGACTGCCAAGGCCGAAATCCCAATTAAAACTTCCCGGATTCAAATCCGGAGCTGGTGGAGTCGTTCTCGGAGAACCACCGAAACCGCTGAACAGCCAGCGAAAGAAATTCCCGATCGCTCTAAACAGGTCGCCAATCTTCTCACCAACCCATTCCAATGCCCCGCCGAGAAAACCTTTGTCGATGTCGTTTTCCGGCAAGCGTTCCAGCACCGTGCGACGAACTGAGCGGAACTCATTGCCGTTCATGACCTGTTCGCCAACTCGATCAATCTGCGAGCCATCAAGTGGCCCGGATTGCGCGGCAAATGTCGATGACGTGAAAGCTGTAATGAGAAGCAGAGCAGCAAGGCAGAGTGAGTGGCACGGCGCTAGCCGCCGGTTTCCCCCGGTGTTTTCCATGCAGAAACCGGCGGCTAGCGCCCTGCCGCTCACGGAAAAGAATTGCAAAATCCGGAGACTCACGGCTCGCGGCTCGCCGGTTCCCGGCGAGCGGGGGACGTCAGTCCCCTGATTGTGTTTGCCGTGTTGTCTATAGATTTTCATACGGCCAGCTCCTCAAGACGAGCGGCCTCAGCGCGAAACTGAAGCTGCAGATCCCAGCATTCATTCCGAGTTCTTTGGTCAAGGTAGCAGAAGAACCATGCCAGTCGAATCACGGGATACGGCAACCACAGTGTCAACTGGATCGCGGTCAGCACTTTGGGATCATCGTTCAGCAATTGAAAGAATACATCACCCGGACTGCGTGAGCTGCCGAATGCGATTTTGAAGAACAGCGGCACGTTGAAGAGTGTCGTCCCCAGAAAGTCCATGATCAGAAACAACCCAAATGACAGCACACACCAGAACAACATCAGTCCCAGCAGGCGTCCCAGGTTTCTGGCATAGCCGCCGCCACCCGCCAGCCAGCTCAGCCGCTTTGTGACACTGTTCACTGGCGATTGTTCCAGCAACAAAACTTCCGGCATGTGGCCCGCATAGGCCGTCACAAAAATGGAAGGCACGACAAAACAGAATCCCGTCACGGCCTGCATAAAACGCATCACAAAACTTAACAGCAGCCACGCCCAGAATTGACTTCGCCAGGTCTTGAGTGACGCTTTGACAGAAATCGGTACGCCAAACACCTGCGGCCCCATGCAGGCGACCAGAAGCGAACTAAAGACGGAACTAAAGAACAGAAAAATCAGTGCCGACCAGAGTAACATGCCAGCGGACACAGACGCCAGCAGCCAAACCAGAACGCAGGACGGCACAGCGCAGATCAACCAAAGCCGAAACAATGGCCCGCAAAATTCGCGTGCGAAGACGAAAGCCAAGTCCAGGCAACCACCAGTCGTACGACGTTCAACGGTGACAATACAGTCTTCAACTTTCATGTGCGGTGCCTCCACGACCAGCAAGTGAAAGATAAGAAATCACCAGCAGCCACAGACATGAACCGACGATGTATTTGATGACAGGCGAAATAGGCAACGGAGAAAAATAGCCTTCCAGCATAGCCGCAATCGCTAACATCGCTCCGGCACCCAGGGCCAGCTTCAACGATTCCAATCCGTTGTGCCGCAGCGAATCAATTCGCGTGCGTTGACCGGGAAAAAGAATTCCATACGCAAGCACAAAACCACCGCCGCCAGCGATCACGATGGCCGTGAGTTCGAACGATCCGTGTGATATGACGAAGCTGAAAAAATTCTCCGTCGTCGGGTGACCGGCTGACAGGATATACCCGGTGACCATGCCGATGGAGATTCCGTTCGACAGCAAAACGAAGCAGGTACCAAGGCCGATAAATGTTCCCAGAGCGTAAGCCTGGAAGGCGATCCCGGTATTATTCTTGACATAGAAGCCGGCCATCGTGGAACGTTGCCCAGCGTATTTTGCATCCATATCCGTATAAAGTTCCTGACCAAAATTCTGGGTGGCCGCTTCCAAGGACTCTTTCCCAGCAATCATTTCCGCAATTTCGGGCCGTTGCCAGCCGACGATCGTTGAGACCAGAAACGGAATCAGAAACAACGCCAGCGCCAGCGAGAACGCACCGATCCGGCGACGAAACGTGCAAGGAAAATCATACGCAAAAAAGTTCCAGATCACTGATAACGATTTCGGTGCCGATCGGTACAACGCGTTGTGTCCCTGAGCTACCAAATCGTTGAGATACAGTTCCAGTCTGGCACCCCATTCACGTGATTGCACGAGTGACAAGTCGTAGCAAATGGATCGATAGAGTCGTGACAGATCGGCGACATCGCTACTGGCCCACTTACTTTGACGACTAACGCGCAGGCGAGACATCAGTTTTTCAAACTGCTGCCAATCCGATCGACGCTGGCGAATAAAACGTTCACGATTCACGGCCAGCCCTTCCTGTGTCAGTGGAATCGGCGGCAAGGAATTCTGTGACTTCCTCGACCTGTTCCGAAAATGGATCCTCATTCGCCGCCACCGCACGTCGTCTTCGATTCGGTGCAGTTGCAGATCTGTTTGGTGCGGTGGTAGACATCGCGTTCGACTTCGTACCGTCCGGATTGTCGGCAAACGTCTTCAGAACACGCAGCAAAAACAGAGTTTGTCGAAATCCCTGTGAACGAAAATACGCATGGGGATTTCGAGGATCTGGCGGCGGATCGACATAACCCAATCGCGCCCTCAACGCTTGACTCAAGGGCCTCGCGATTTCCTCGCGGCGAGCTTCGGAGATAATGCGATCCGATTCGAACAGACGTTCAATCACGGCCAGTGTTCGTTCCGGCACGCTGAAACGGCGAGGACACTCTGACCGCGCTAAAGCTTCGATATTCGCCGTAAGTCCACCGGCGCGACTGATCCATTCGCGACGTTCATCGATCACCATCGTGTCAAATACCAGGTCGCCCAGTCGCTGCAGGCGACGTGTCATGAGCATAGAAATCATGCCGATGGTATAGAAGAACGGCAGCATATCGGCCGCTCGCAGAAAATTGCGCCCGACGGCACTGATGGGATCAATCGGCGTTCCGTTTGTTCTCACCACACGCAGGCTACAGGATCTTTTCCCGGGTGTCTGGCCATTCCAGTAACCTTCGAAAAGAGCAAAATAGAACCAGTCGAGCAGAAAGGACATAATCAGGATTCCGCCCATCCCCAGCCCGGCACCGGCTTCACCAAACGGGATCAGGAACATCGCCAGAATACTGATGACAGCAATGATGCCAAACTGGATCAGTCTGTCGAACACCCAAGCCATTGCTCGTTGTCCAGGGCCGGCAATTACAAATTGAAAGTCCGCACCTTCAGGCGTTTCGACGACAACTCGCGTATCAACCTTCTGTTTTTGCGGTGGGCTCATGGAATGACAGGTTTGCCAACGAGGTATGACCGGGTTACGTCAACTTGCACCGCAGCCAGACGGGAGTAGTTTAAGACTGGCAAACATGACAGAAAGTCCCAGCTTTTGCAAGCAGTATCGCGAATTCGTTTTCAATGCCTCTGGACACTCACACATCAGCAATCCCGCCGTTTCCACCATGCGGCTAAGATGCCGCCGAGAATGTTCTGGATGACCCCGCTGAATACCGCTGCCGCTGCTGCCAGGGGCATAGCGGCAAAGTGCTGTTTTGCCATCGCTGCAGCAAGGCCACCGTTCTGCATTCCGACTTCGATGCTGATCGTGCGAGCAATCGATTCCGGATATTTCAACAACTTTGCCAGACCATAGCCAACGGCAAAGCCGATCACGTGCAGCATCAGACCTGCCATGGCCAGACGTCCAAAGTTGGACGCGATATCATTGGCACTCGCGGCCACAATTCCTCCCGTCACCAACGTGAATGCCAACACTGCGATCGTCGGGCCAAAAATGCCAATCTGGTCGGCAGTGCGAGGAAGTCGCCAACGAATGACGACTCCCAGAATTACTGGAGCCACTGTCAGTTGAAGCGCGGACATACACATTCCCCAGACATCCACCGGTACCATTTTTCCGGCCAGCAAACGTGTCCAGAGCGGTGTGAAAAGAAAGGCCATCACCGTGGATGCCAGCGTCAGGACAACCGAAGCCGCGACGTTGGCTTTCGCAAGATAGCTGATCATGTTGGACGCCATTCCTCCCGGACAACTGGCGACCAGAATGATGCCGACCGCCAGACCAGTTTCGAGCTGCAAGACAGACGCGACCAACCATCCACATAGCGGCATGATTGTGTATTGCGCCGCAAAGCCAAGCACGATGCAGCCTGGCATTTTCGCGACCTGCCGAAAGTCATCGAGACTCAATGTCAGTCCCATTCCCAGCATTGACGCGGCCAGAGACCAGAAGATCCACGGTTTGTCGAACCAGAGCATCGTTGATGGCCTCATGAAGGCGACCACAGCGACACTCATCAGCCATACGACGTAAAGGTTATTGAACCAGTGCAGAAATCGTTGCATAGAAGGATCGTAAAAAAGAGTGCCGCAGTATTGCGTTGTTATGATCAGAGCCTGAGTTTCA
>Ga0105046_10012706_pt1 | contig 13059 bp, 13 predicted proteins | sample MAT03_FD_78385 | JGI IMG/M metagenome (GOLD analysis project Ga0105046, IMG submission 78385) | Freshwater microbial communities from Lake Fryxell liftoff mats and glacier meltwater in Antarctica - MAT-03 (megahit assembly) | ecosystem: Environmental > Aquatic > Freshwater > Ice > Liftoff... | reverse complement strand
GTTCAAGGAGAAAGGGATCATCGAGATACTTCCGCAGGATCTGTCCAGTGGCTTGCACATCGCTGTATTGTACTTCGATGGCATCCTGATCGGTTCAGCTAAAATTCAGGTGATGAATTGATGGTCCTGAGAAGCATAATCGTCGTGGTGGCTGGATGCCAGCTCTTGCTGGCATCCGGCCAAACCACATTCAAACGACGGTACGATATGTTCGGACAGCAACTCGGGCAATCCGCAACAGCGATCGAGTTGACCAGTGATGCGGCCTATGTGGTGTTCGTGAACAGCGCATGGCAGGATAGTTTGTATTACAGCCCTGTTGCGACCACTTTGGTGCTGGAGGCACAGGGTGATACGATCGCCATGCACCGGGTTGAGCAACTGTTCCATGCTTCTTCCACAGGTTGGGCTAACGGTTCATTCCCATTGCAAGGCGGAGTGGGCTTCGGTGTTGGAGGCAGCAACCTGGCCCAAGATGATACCCAACGTCCCGTGTTGTATTTCTTCGATGCCACCGGCCAGCCGACCTCGTTCATTGAATATGGCGTAGCAGGTGAGGAATGGATCGGTCGGCAAGGCAAGCAGACACCCGATGGTGGTTTTGTGATCTGTGGGGAGACCAGCAGCACAGCCAGTCTGAGCGCTTTCTGTTAAAAGCGGATAGTACAGGGGAGCAGGAATGGATCAGAACATACGGAGGCCCCTTCGCGGATTACGCCGTTGCAGTGGATAATCGCCCTTCGGGAGGTTTTTACCTGGGTGGTCAGTACCGATTGACATTTGATAACAAACAACTCTGGGTGCAAGCATTGAACGATACCGGTGAGGTGGATTGGGAGACCCGTTGGGGCAGTGCCTACGACGAACCCAATGCACATTTGACCACGGCGGCCGATGGTCATGTCCTTGTGGCCAGTGCTTGGGGCCTTGGAGATAACTGGTATCTGCGCCGCTACCTGACGAAGCTAGACTCCGCTGATGGTTCGATCATTTGGGACCGCATGTACGGCCCGGCTATGTACTACGGGACTTTCTATGTGGTGCAGGAGGTTAACCCAGGTGGGGATTTGATAGCTGTTGGCGACTCCTATGAGGGAAGTACCGACAGTGGTGTGCTATTGCGTACTACAAGTGAGGGCGACAGTCTTTGGATGCGCTATTTCAGCTACAACGACAGCCTCGTAACGAACGGCGACGCATTCCTGAGGGATGTGCAACCTACCCCGGATGGCGGCTTCATCGCAGTGGGCACGGCTTATGGCGCCGGGGGTATTTATGGGCAGGACGTATGGGTGGTCAAGACCGACAGCATGGGCTGCCTGGAACCCGGTTGCCACTTGATCATGGGCATGCAGACGCAGATAACCAATTTGCGTGCTGCGCTCAAGGTTTCACCGAACCCAGTAGCTAGTGCCAGCACCGTTCTAGTGCATTTGGACCTGCCCGCGAACTTCAGCCCTCAAGGTGCTTTACGCCTCTCGGTGGTAAGCAGCGATGGACGCGTGGTGCGCGAAGAACAATTCACTTCGTCAACCACACCGTTCACGTTCCCGGCTCCCTCAAGCGCGGGGCTCTACCACATACACCTGAGCGATGCCACGCGCTGGATCAGCGGCGCCAAGCTGGTGGTGGAGTAGCCCGTCCTCTTCGGCCATCCCGAAAACAGAAAGGACCCGCCGTGCGGCGGGTCCTTTCCATTGTTCAGCAGGCAGGGTCAGTGAATGCTGAGCTTCTTCTCGAGGTCCTCCAAGTAACCGCGGAACTGCTTATCGGTCTCCTGCAGATTGTTCACGGTGCGGCAGGCGTGCAGCACCGTCGCGTGGTCCTTGCCGCCGCAGTGCGCGCCGATGCTCGCCAGGGAACTCTTGGTCATGCGCTTCGCGAAGTACATGGCGATCTGGCGGGCCTGCACCACTTCGCGCTTGCGCGTCTTGCTCTTCAGCAGTTCGATCGGCAGGTCGAAGTAGTCGCACACCACTTTCTGGATGTAGTCGATGCTCACTTCGCGCGCGGTGTTCTTCACGAACTTGTCGATCATCTGCTTCGCGAGATCGAGCGTCACCGCCTTCTTGTTCAATGAACTCTGCGCGATCAAGCTGATCATGGCGCCTTCCAGTTCGCGGATGTTCGTGGTGATGCTGTACGCGAGGTACTCCACCACTTCCTTGGGCAGGTCGATGCCTTCGGCGTACATCTTCTTCTCCAGGATCGCGATGCGTGTCTCCAGGCCGGGCGTTTGCAGATCGGCGCTCAGGCCCCACTTGAAGCGGGAGAGGAGGCGTTGTTCCATGCCGGCCATTTCCACCGGTGCCTTGTCGCTGGTGATCACCAATTGCTTGCCGCTCTGGTGCAACGCGTTGAAGACATGGAAGAAGACGTCCTGGGTTTTCTCCTTGCCCGCGAGGAACTGCACATCGTCGATGATGAGCACGTCCATCATCTGGTAGAACTGAGAGAAGTCACCGACGGTGTTGTTCTTCACCGCCTCGATGAACTGCTGCGTGAACTTTTCCGCAGGCACATAGAGGATGGTCTTGTCCGGATGATTCCGCTTGATCTCGATGCCGATGGCGTGCGCGAGGTGCGTCTTGCCCAAGCCGACGCCGCCATAGATCAACAACGGATTGAACGCGGTGCCGCCCGGTTTCTGCGAAACGGCGAAACCGGCGCTGCGTGCCAATCGGTTGCAATCCCCTTCGATGAAGTTGTCGAAGGAATAGTTGGCGTTGAGGTGGCTCTCGACCTTGATCTTCCGGAGGCCGGGAATGATGAAGGGGTTCTTGATCGGACTGTTGGCCACATCGATCGGCAGCGACACAGCGGGGTTCTTCGTCTCGCGTGCGTTGCTCGTGGGCACTTTCACAGTGTACGGGTTGGCGCTCTGGAAGCCGTTCTCCATGATGATGGAATACTCCAGACGCCCTTCGTTACCCAATTCCTTGCGGATGATCTTCTTCATCAATCCGATGTAATGCTCCTCCAGCCATTCATAGAAGAACTGCGAGGGCACCTGGATGGTCAGAACATGGTCCTGCAGTTTCAATGCCCTGATCGGATCGAACCAGGTTTTGAAACTCTGCTGGCTCACGTTGTCCTTGATCACCTCCAGACACCGGTCCCAGATCTTCTCGTGGTCTTTCTTCATGATGTGGGTCAGTGGTTAGGGTTGGTGGTTGGTGGTTCCTTGTGTGGGATGATCGTGGAGGTGGATCGCCTCACTGGCAAGGGGCGCAAATATGGTTCGAAGAAAGTGAAAAAAAAAAGTACGTGGTCACTTGACGGTGATGAAATTTTCATTTGGAGGTAACAAGCCGGGTGCTCACCGGTAATCCTTGGTGGGCGCGGGTTTGCGAAAGTGCGATGGAACACGTACATGGCTTCGGCGTTCGCGGCCCGTGAATGGATCGCCAGGCCATGCGCGGTTCGGATGGATCGTTCGGAAGGTGTGCGCAACGTTGAACAGGGTGGGTGTGCCTCGAAGGTACGGTGCTGCGAACGCTGGTAGCAACTTGCTTTCATCTTCGCTGTCCGCGGTGCGTTCTACCTTGTCGACGATGTTCATGCACGAGACGACGATCCGGGTGCGCTACGGTGAGACCGACCAGATGGGATTCGTCTACTACGGGGACTACGCCGAGTTTCTGGAGGTCGGTCGTGTGGAGGCGTTGCGCAGCCTTGGCTTCCCGTATCGGCGGCTTGAACAGGATGGTGTGATCCTGCCGGTACATGACCTGCATGTGACCTATCACCAGCCCGCGCGTTACGATGACCTGATCACCGTGCGCACCTTCATTGAGGCGATGCCTTCCGTGCGCATCGTGTTCCGCTATGAAGTGCTTTCACCCGATGGCGCACTGCTCACCGACGCGAGCACCACGCTGGTCTTTGTCGATCGTGCGACGATGAAGCCATGCCGTGCGCCGCGTCCGTTGCTCGACGCGCTGGCGGTTCACTTCAGCTGATCCGCGAACTCCGCTCCGATCCCCTGCGCTCTCCAGCGCGCTGTTAGGGAGGCGACGCTATCGCGTGGCAGCGCGACGGTGAGCACACACAAGGCCTCAAAAGAGGAATCGAGCACTTCGCCCTCGCTGACGAGAACCTCCTTGCGCACGGTCTCGACTTGTGCGTAACCACAACGGACCACAACCGTCGTGAACGCGATGCGTTGTGTTCGGGGAGCCTGCTCCAGCGCGAGTTGTGCGGCTCCGCCATAGGCGTTGATGAGCCCCGCCTTACCGAGTAGCGTACCGCCGAAGTAGCGCACCACTACGACCGCTGTGAAGGTGAGGTCCAACTGCTGGATACGTCGCAAGATCGGTCGGCCTGCCGTGCCGGCTGGTTCCCCGGCATCGTTCGCGCGCGTCACGTCACCTGCTTCACCCAGCACCCAGGCGTAACACAAGTGGCGGGCGGTATGATGCTCGCGTGCGATCAGCGCGAGGCGATCCTTGAACGCCGCATCGTCCGGAAGGTGGAACGCGATCCCGATGAAGCGACTGGCCCGTTCGCGCAAGGTGGCTTCACCATCTGCTACCAAGGTCAGGTATCGGTCCATCATGATGCTCACTTCAGGTGCTTACCAGTCGATGGTGGCGTCGGTTGCACATGCACCGTCGAACGCTGAGCCGGCACGGATGAAGAGTGCTACGCGGTCGGTCGTGATGTCCTGCGCGCGCGCTGGTGGTCCCTCAATGACCGGTGCCGGGGTTCCGTTGTGGAAGATCGGTGCGCCTGTGATCACACGTGCTTCGTCCCACAGGCCGCGCTGGATGAAATGGCGCAGCAATTCGGCACCGCCTTCCACCAAGATCGAACGCACCTGCCGACGGTCGAGTTCCTGGAGCAAGGCATCGATCGGATCATCGATCATGCCGATCACGTGTTGTTCCGCACGCACATCTTCACGTGGGTTTGTAGTGATGAGCAGTGTCGGTGCCGAGCCGTCGAACACGTTCGATCCAACCCGTGTCCTGTTCTCGCGATCGATCACCACGCGCAGGGGCGATCGGCCATCGACGTGACGGACCGTGAGTTGCGGATCATCGTTGACCACCGTGCGGCTGCCGACCAGGATCGCTTGCTCTTCGCTGCGCCACAGGTGTACGAGCACATCGGTGTCGGGTACGCTGATGCGCTGTACTTCCCGCCCGTCCCGTGGATGGCGGTCCAGGAAGCCATCGCTGCTTTGCGCCCACTTCAAGATGATGTACGGCCGGCCATGTTCAACAGAAGTAAGGAAGCGGCGGTTCATCCAGCGCGCCTCTTCATCGAGGATACCGGCGACCACTTCGATGCCTGCGGTGCGAAGGCGTTCAATGCCCCGTCCACTGACCAGGGGGAACGGATCGCGGTGTGCGACCACCACATGCTTCAGGCCGCGCTCGATCAACAGGTCCGCGCAAGGCGGTGTCTTTCCGTGATGTGAGCATGGCTCGAGGTTCACGTACAGCAACGCATCGTCAGGTACCGGGTTGCCGCCGAAGGCGCGCAAGCATTCCACTTCCGCATGCGGACCACCCGCGTCCTTGTGCCACCCCTCGGCAAGGACCTTATCGCCACGAACGAGCACGGCACCCACCATCGGATTAGGGGCCGCACCTCCGGCGCCCAAGCGCGCGAGGGCAAGGCAGCGACGCATCCAGTGTTCGTGATCGGCCATGCTTTGGAGCGGCGCAAAGTAAAGGGACGGGTGCGGCGATGCCCCGCTACTTTTGCACGCGTGCGTATCGCAGACAACCGCGTCGTCTCCGTGCTGGAACAGTATCACGCTCAACTCGCCGAGCGCTATTCGGAGAGCGAGGTGCGAGCCATCACGCATACAGTGTTCTGCGAACGGCTGGGTTGGGACCGCTCCCAGATCGAGCTCCGGAAGTTCGAGTCGCTCAGCGAATCGGAACTGTTGAAAGTCTATCTCCCGTTGAAGCGACTTAGGGCAGGGGAGCCCATGCAGTATGTTCTGGGCGAGGTGGAATTCCACGGCCTGCGCCTTTCCGTCGCTCCCGGCGTCTTGATCCCACGTCCCGAGACCGAGGAGTTGGTGGACCATATAGTAGGGAGTGGGATCATGCCCTCAAGCATCCTGGACATCGGCACGGGAAGCGGTTGCATCGCTCTGGCCTTGAAACGCGCCCTACCGAACGCGCGTGTGGTCGGCACGGATGTGTCGGCCGTCGCCCTGGCGATCGCGCAACGCAATGCAGAGCGCAATGGGCTGGAAGTCGACTGGCTTCTACACGACATACTCTTGGATGATCTAAGCCCGGTCGGGCAGTTCGAACTCGTCGTGAGCAACCCGCCATACATACCGCGTGCGGAGGAGCCGACGTTGAGCTCGCAGGTCCGCGAGCATGAACCACACCTAGCCCTCTTCGTAGAGGATGAGGATCCGTTGCTCTTCTTCCGGACGATCGCGGCGAAGGCGAAAGAGGTTCTTATACCCGGAACCCGCATCTGGTTCGAAGGACATTGGTTACATGCCCCAGCGGTAGGTACCGTTCTGGAGGAGATGGGCTACACCGCCGTGGAGGTCATGAGCGACCTCAGTGGCCATCCCCGGTTCATCCGCGCGCAACGATGAGCGTGCGTTCACTGCTCCTGCTGATACCGTTCGCGGTGGTGCCCTGCTTGTTCGGCCAGGATACGAGCATGCACACCGCGGAGCGCAAGGCCGCTTTCCGCGTCCTGTTCAACTTCGATTTCCGCAGCACCTACGTGAACACGGAAGCTGTGCGCTTCTACGGGTTCCGGCTGGGCGCACAGCGCGGCAAGGACATCATCGCACTCGGCTTTTATGGCCTGGGGAACCCGTACATCCAGCCTTCGGTCGATCTGGGCGAACTCGGCACACGCGAAGTGGTGACCAACTTCGACTACACCGCACTGAGCTATGAGCGGCTTCTTTATGATTCGAAGCGCTGGCAGATCGGGGTGCCTGTCTCCATCGGTCTGGGCAACTACCGCAAGAGCTATCGCGATACCAGCGACGTGTTGATCGCTTACTCGACGAACGAGCTTGTCCCGCTCGAACTATCGTTGCACACGGACTACAATGTCTTCTGGTGGCTCTTCGTCGGGGTGGGTGCTGGCTACCGGTATGTGCTCGCCGCCGACCATGAGGCCACTGTGGTGCTAAGCGACTGGACATACTACTTCAAGGCGGGCGTGCGCTTCGGCGAGATCGTGAAACGCGCACGGCGCGAACTCAAGAAGGAACATGGATCGTAAGGCGGCCTTACAGCGCATCAAGGAACTGAGCGAAGAGCTTGAGTTGCACAACCACCGTTACTATGTGGCGGCAGCCCCGACCATTTCGGACAAGGAGTTCGACCTCCTGTTGAAGGACCTCGAAGTACTGGAGAAGGAATGGCCGGACCTCGCTTCGCCGAACAGCCCGACGCAACGGGTGGGCGGCGACATCACGAAGGCGTTCACCACCGTGACGCACCGCTACCCGATGCTCTCGTTGAGCAACAGCTACAGTCGTGAAGAAGTGGCCGAGTTCGTGGCTCGGGTGGAAAAGGAGATCGGTACCACCACGTATGTGATGGAGTTGAAATACGACGGCGTAGCGATCAGCCTGAGTTACACCAACGGAGAACTGGTGAGGGGCGTGACCCGTGGTGACGGGGAGAAGGGCGATGACATCACGGCGAATGTCCGTACGGTGCGATCCATCCCCTTGAAATTGCTTGGCGACTTCCCGAAGGAACTCGAAGCGCGGGGTGAGATCCTCTTCATGCGGGCACAATTCAACAAGCTGAACGCCGAGCGCGCGAAGCAGGGAGAGGAGTTGTACGCCAACCCGCGCAACACCGCGGCCGGTTCACTGAAGCAACAGGACTCGAAGGACGTGGCCCGGCGTGGGCTGGATAATTTCATCTACACGCTGCAGGGTCCGGCACTTCCAACGCGCAGCCACTTCGAGAACATCGTCGCCGCCCACCGCTGGGGGTTCCGGACGCCCGACCCGAAGCGCCGTTTCATCGAACGCGCCGATTCTGTGGAAGGCATCATGGCCTTTATCGATCATTGGGACACCGCGCGGCACAAATTGGAAATGGACATCGACGGCGTCGTCATCAAGGTGGACGACCTGCGGATCCAGGAGGAACTTGGCCTCACGGCGAAGAGCCCGCGTTGGGCCATCGCCTACAAATTCCAAGCGGAGCAGGCGACCACTCGCTTGAACAATGTGGCCTACCAGGTAGGTAGGACCGGCGCGGTAACACCGGTGGCCGAGCTTGAGCCCGTGCTCCTGGCGGGCACTACCGTCAAGCGTGCCTCTGTTCACAACGCCGACCAGATCGCCAAGCTCGACCTGCACATCGGCGACATGGTGGTCGTCGAGAAAGGTGGAGAGATCATCCCGAAGATCATGGGCGTGGACCTAGCGCAACGCACCGGGGACGCGGAGCCCGTCATCTTCCCAGGCAACTGCCCGGAGTGCGGAACACCACTCGTTCGCCTGGAGGGCGAGGCCCAGCACTATTGCCCGAACGAGCACCTCTGCCCCCCGCAGATCACCCGACGTATCGAACACTTCGTTGGCCGCAAGGCGATGGACATCGACGGGCTTGGTGGCGAGACCGTGGAAGAATTGTTCCGCGCCGGGCTCGTCCGCAACATCGCCGACCTCTATGATCTGAAGAAGGAACAACTGCTCGAACTCGGCAGGGGCTGGGGCGAGAAGAGCGCGCAACAAGTGGTGGAAGGCATAGCGGCCAGCGAACGCATCCCGTTCGAGCAAGTATTGTTCGCCGTGGGCATCAGGCATGTCGGCGAGACGGTGGCGAGGAAGATCGCGCGCGCCGTTGGAAGCATGGACCGGTTGGCGGCGATGACCCAGCTCGACCTGGTCGCGATCGACGTGGTGGGTCCGGTGATCGCCGAGAGCATCGTGGACTTCTTCGCGGTGGAGGGGAACCGGGTGATGATCGACCGGCTGGGGGATCACGGTGTGCGGATGGAACTGGACCCTTCGGAAGTGGTCGTTGTAGGAGATAAGCTGAAAGGACTGACCTTCGTGGTCTCCGGTGTTTTCGAGAATTTCAGCCGCGACAGCATCAAGGAGGCCATTGAACACAACGGTGGAAAGGTATCCGGATCGATCTCCAGCAAGACCAGCTATGTGCTGGCCGGCGCGGACATGGGCCCGGCCAAGCGGACCAAGGCTGAACAGCTGGAGGTGCCGGTGATCGGTGAAGAGGAATTCAAGCGGATGATCGAAGGATGAAACTGTTCGACCGGCTCAAGGAGTGGATGGGCATACGGCGCTTGCTGCGCGAGTTGCCCCTGGACCGCAAGCCCATCGCCCGCAATTTGGCGATGGCGCGCAAGGTGGCCATCGTCTATGTCGTGGAGGACGAGGCCACGCACAACCACGTGCGCAACTACGTCAAGCGGGTGAAGGAGGAACTGGGCATCAGCATGATCATGGCCCTCGGATACAGCGATCAGAAGGTGATGCCGCATTTCCTGCACGCCAAGCTCAACTTCGACGCCATCTGCCTCAAGGACCTGAACTGGTACCGCATCCCGCAAGGCAACACCGTGCAGAACTTCATGGCGGAGGAGTACGAAGTGATCATCGACCTCACCCTGGAGGACCGCCTACCGATCCAGTACATCATGGCCAAGAGCCGGGCACGGTTCAAGGTGGGCCGCTTCAGTGAAAGCAACAAGCGCATCCTGGACATGATGATAGACATGGCCGGCTCGAAAAGCCTGCCTCAGATGATCCAACAGGTACACCATTACCTGCTCATGGTGAATTCCAAAACCGAACCTTCCCTCAACTGATGGACGATCGTTTCCGCGGCCTCGGCGTCGCCCTTGTTACTCCTTTCCGTCCCAATGGCCAGATCGACTATGCCGGACTGGAGAAGTTGATCGAGCACCAGATCGTCGGGGGAGTGGACTATCTGGTGGCGATGGGCACCACCGGTGAAAGCGTCACCCTCACCAAGGACGAGAAGCACCAACTGCTCGCACAGGTGATCGGCACGGTACATAATCGCGTGCCCGTGGTGCTCGGCGTCGGTGGCAACAACACCGCTGAGGTCATCGAGACATTGCAGGGTTTCGATATGGACGGCGTGGATGCGATCCTCAGCGTGAGTCCTTACTACAACAAGCCGACGCAGGAAGGGATCTACCAGCACTACAAGGCCATCGCCCAGGCCAGCATGCGGCCGATCATCCTATACAACGTGCCCGGCCGCACAGGGAGCAACGTCACCGCCGAGACCACGCTCCGCCTTGCCAAGGACTTTTCGAACATCATCGCCATCAAGGAGGCCAGCGCTAACCTGGACCAGATCGGCATGATCCTCAAATACCGCCCGAAGGATTTCATGGTGATCAGCGGCGATGATGCGCTCACGCTCCCGATCATCGCTTTGGGCGGTGATGGCGTGATCAGTGTGGTCGGTAACGCCTTGCCTGAGGAGTTCAGCAGTTTGGTGCAGGCCGCGCTGAAAGGTGATCTGCACACGGCGCGCCGCGAGCATCTCCGCCTGATCGAGGTCATACACCTGCTCTTTGTCGAGGGCAATCCCGGTGGCATCAAGAACGTGCTGAAGGTGCTCGGCATCTGCGGTGATACCATGCGCCTGCCGCTGGTGAACGTGAGCGAAAGCACCGCCAAGAAACTCTACCAGGCGCTGGCGGATGCGGAGGTGGTGAAACTCTGAGGTGAAGTGAATTTCCTCGCGCTCGACTTCGAGACCGCCACCGGCCAGCTGGACAGTCCCTGCGAATTGGGGATCGCTGTTGTGCGCGGCGGCGTTGTGCGCGAGGTGCGCAACTGGCTGATCAAGCCGCGCTACTGGCCGTACTTCAATCCGTGGAACGTGGCGGTGCATGGGATCAAGCCTGAGCATGTCGCCGAAGCGCCACGCTGGGATGGGATCTGGGAGGAAGTGGCGCAACTGCTGCATGGCAACACCGTCGTCGCGCACAACGCGAGTTTCGATATGGGTGTGCTGCGGGCAACCCTCGCAAGTCATGATCTGGCGCATCCAACCTTCCAGTACTTCTGTAGTGTCACCATGGCCAAGCGGATCTGGCCCGGCTTTCCCAAGAACGACCTGAAGACGCTATGCGTCCGTCACGGGATCCCGCTCGTCCACCACCGTGCTGGGAATGACGCCGAGGCCACCGCGGAGCTCGTCATCCGCGCCTTGGAACAGCGACAGGCGCTGGACGTAACTCAGTTCCTGCTCGGTGAGCGGATCAAGGTGGGTGCTTTCTACCCCGGCGGGCATCGCACGCCGGGTGGGAAGGTGATCGCTTACGTGCGTTAGAAGACCTTCGTTTTCATTCGCTCGAAGGACTCACTACCTTCCGGCCATGGACCTGGAGAGCCTGCACCGGATCGGACGTCTCGGCAAGCCATGGGGTCATCAGGGCGAACTGACCGTCCACCTCGACGACATCGATCTTGATGATCTCGTGCACGCGGGTTCGTTCTTCGTGGATATCGAAGGCCAGAAGGTGCCGTTCTTCTTTAGTGGCTTGCGTGACCAGGGCAGGGCAGGGGTCCTGGTGAAGTTCGAGGACTTCCATGATCCGCAAAGCGCTGGGGTGCTCGTAGGCTGCGATCTCTATGCACCACCAGGCCTGTTGTCGGACGGCAGCGATGAGAGCTGGGATCCGGACGAGTTCATCGGCATGCTCGTGCGCGATGAGGAGCACGGCGAACTGGGCGAGGTCACCGGCATCGAAGGGTCGGCGAGGAACCCGGTGCTCGTGGTGTTGCGCGGCGAGCAGGAAGTGATGGTGCCGCTGGCCGGAGAGATGATCCTGGGTGTGGATCCCGAGGAGAACACACTGCTCGTGCGCACGCCACCGGGGCTGATCGACCTGTACCGAGGGTAGTCGCGTATGCCCAAGCCCGAGTTCCGTTTCAAGCGGTTCACCATTCGGCAGGAACACAGTGCCTTGAAGGTGGGGACCGATGGCGTCCTCTTCGGTGCGTGGGTGAACTACGCCGACGCGCAACGGATCCTGGACATCGGCACTGGCACCGGCTTGCTGGCCTTGATCGCCGCACAGCGCAACGCGACCGCGCACATCGATGCGGTGGAGATCGATGATGCCTCCGCCCAGCAAGCAGTGGAGAACGCGGTGGCAAGTCCATGGGCCGATCGTGTGCGCGTCCATCGCATGGACGTGCGCCGGATGAGGTCGGGCGAGCCCTACGACCTGATCATCTGCAACCCACCCTACTATGCGGGCTATTCCACCTCGCCGGATGAACGCATCGGGCTGGCGAAGCACAGCGGCGAACTGCTCTTTCCGGAATTACTAACGGTCGTGAAGGACCTGCTTTCTGCTGAGGGTCGCTTCGCGGTGATCATCCCCATGAACAGGGAGGGAGAGTTCCTTCGCGAAGCTTCGCGTGTTGGACTTTTCCCGATCCGACGCTGTGCCGTTCGTTACGTCGCGCATCGGCCGGCCAAACGCTTGTTGTTGGAACTCGATCGCTCAGGTAGCGAAGTGCAGGACACGGCGATCACCGTGGAAGCGACCGGACCGTTCGACTACACGTCGGAATACCGCGCGCTGATCAGCGACCTGATGCTGAATTTCTGAGGTTCAAGCCTCCACCTGGTCTTCCTGAAAGACGATCCCAAGCTTCTCCAACTCACTTAGCACCGGCTCGTAGATCACGGGCTTCAACGGGAGTAACACACCCCGATCGGTGATCTTGCCGTTGAGCACCAGCTTGCACGCCATGGCGATCGGCAGGCCCACGGTGCGTGCCATTGCCGTATGCGTTTGGTCCTGGCCCACCACCGCCAGCGATGCCTGGATCTCCTGGTGTGCTCCGTCCACCGCGTAGCGGAAGCGATGCCACATCACCACCAGGTCCTTGTCATCAGCGCCGAGTTTCCATTTTTGCTCCAGCAAATGCTGCAACGTCGCTGCTGGTGAAAGTCCGTTGACGCCGATCGGTTCCGGCTCGAACAGCCCGAGCCATTCCAGCTTCGTCATCACCTCACCGCGCGGGTCCAAACCCAGGTAGGTCGCCATGCGGGTACGGATGTCATGCTGGTC
>Ga0105046_10012702_pt1 | contig 13064 bp, 15 predicted proteins | sample MAT03_FD_78385 | JGI IMG/M metagenome (GOLD analysis project Ga0105046, IMG submission 78385) | Freshwater microbial communities from Lake Fryxell liftoff mats and glacier meltwater in Antarctica - MAT-03 (megahit assembly) | ecosystem: Environmental > Aquatic > Freshwater > Ice > Liftoff... | reverse complement strand
TCCGCGAACCACGGCGACACGACGCTCGCGTCGGTGCATGAGGCGCTTGGCAGTGCCAAGGTGAGTACCGCCACACTGATCGCTCGCGCCGCGGAGCGCACCGATGCGCTGCGCAGCGCGCTCCGGGACCTGAGCCGTAACGCCCGGGCCACCGATGCGTATCGCTCATCCGCCGCACTGCCGGGACAGGTCAATGCGCGACGTTGAACGGGACGCGGCCGTGTCCGCGATCGCCGCGCGCCCCGAGGGCGAGCCGCACTTGACCTTTCAAACACTGCTGGCGGACACATTGCACGAGATGGCCGTGGACGAGGAAGGCATCGGGTCGGAGCCCGACGCGGTGTCGACGCTGTGCGATGACGCCGTCGCTGCGTTACGGGCCGCAGGGACCACACCGCTGAGTCGTCCGTTTCATCACGCCTATCTCACACCGATCGGCACACCCACGTTGCCGTCTCGACCGACTCGCCTCGATGTGCTGTACTGACTGCCACCGACCACGGATCGCGTTCATCGGTCATACTGACCGGTTAAAGTTACTCGGCAAACGTGCCGATAGTCTGTAGACGGAGGAGGAAACCTGCCAATGAAAATTTTCGGAAGTTACGACCCGATTCGTGCCGACCGTCCGGTCAGTCCGGTGGCGCCAACGAATGCTCAGGGAGTGTCCGCGACGACGCCCGTCGCGCCAGTTCCCAAGACCGATTCGGTGCAGCTCTCCGAGTCGGGTAAGTCGATGGCGCGCAAGATGGACGCGGAGTATCGCGACACGCTCGATCCTGAGCGCACAGCGGAACTGCGTCGGAAGGTCTTGGAAGGCGCGTACAACACGCTTGACGTGGTGGACCAGGTGGCCCGCCGCATTCTGCAGCGCGGCGACCTCTAGGTCGCCGCGCCCTCACTAAACGTTCCACAGCCGGAGACACCGCGTCATGAAGTTCCTCGTTGTCGACGATTCCGCGACCATGCGGCGAATTGTCGTGAACTCGCTGCAGCGCATTGGCTTCACCAACACGGTGGAAGCCGGGGATGGCCAGGAAGCACTCGCCCGCTTCGATGCGTCGGTGACGTTTGTCATCACCGACTGGAACATGCCGAACATGAGCGGAACCGACTTCACGCGAGCGCTGCGGGCGCGTCCGGACGGCGCGACGGTGCCGGTATTGATGGTCACGGCGCGTAGTGTGAAGGAAGACATACTCACGGCGATGGAAGCGGGCGTGAACAACTACATCGTCAAGCCGTTCACCCCGCAGGTGCTGAAGGAGAAGATCGACGCGCTTCTCCCAGCCGCCGCGGCTTGATCCACGGACGAACGATGAGCATCCACCGCACACAGGAAGTGCTGTACGAGACGGAGGCGGCGCTGCGACTGGTCGATCACGGCTTGCGCGGACTTCGCGACGACGCCCCGGACATCGAGCCAGCCCCGTTTAAGCCCACCGATCGAGGAGGACTCTCCGAGTTGCCGGCAATTCTTGAACGGGCGAACGCCCAGATCCTTGGTGTCCTGTCCCGCTTGCGCGAAACGCGCGTAGCGATCGAATCCACGGCGCTGGAAAAGCTCGCGTCCACGCATGAGAAGATACGTGAAGTGACGTCGGCGACGGAGGACGCGGCGATCAATATCATGGACGCATGTGACCGCGCGGCGCAGATGGTCGACGAACTCGACAGTATTGACGCTGAGCCGACGCCGGATCGTGAGCGGGCATCGGCTGTTCGCGGCGGCCTGCGCGACGAACTGTTTCTGATGATGGGAGCGCTCCAGTTTCAGGATATCACATCGCAACAGCTGGCGCATGCCTCTGCGGTGCTCGTCGAGATGGAGACGCGATTGATTGATGTGGCGCGTCTGTTCGACGCAAACGCTGATGTCGGCGAACAGCACCATCCGGAACATGATGCGCCGGATGTGCAAACGTATGATCCGAACGCCACGACGCGTGACCCGGAATCACGTCAGGCATTGGCCGACGAAATATTTACCGCGGTGCGCGCGCCGGCGGCGTAGATCCGATCGTCCGCGCGGCGTGCCGCGCCGCTTACATCACATGGCACGGCTGCACGCGGGGCGGCTCTCATCACGAGAGCCGCCCCGCGTACGTTGGCGCTCAATAAATCCGCGCAGCGGACGATACTTGCACTTGAATGCGTGCGTCGCCATGACGTGCGCGGAACGACAATCACTCACGCGACGCACGCCACGTGTCTCATTTAGCGCTCGACGACGCTGCAACGCTGCTGCTTCAGCTGGAAGCAAGCGACCTGGACGATTTGGGTCGCCTCCGCGAAGCACTGACCACACTGGTGTTTGAAAACAAGGTGCCCATCAGCGCGCAGCCGCATGTCGCGCGCGCGGCACGATTGCTCGGCACGTTGCTGGATCGCAGCGCCACCGACCCCGACGCAGTGTTCACCGACATCAGCCGGTCGCTCGAGACGGCCGTGGCGGCGGCCGACGCCGCAGAGCTGAACGCGCCAACCCCGCGTGCGAAAGCGCGCGGTGGCAACACACGCGCGTCACGCCACACACCAGCTCGCATCGACGCGGTGATCGACATTCCGCTGGACCCGCCGGCGGGCATCGCGGAGGCGGTTGACGTACCGGATGCATCGAGCGCCTCTCTCGCATCCGCCGCACCGGCCCCCCCACCGGCCGCCGTGGTCGCGCCCGATCCAGCGTTCGATGCACTGCCCAGCGACACCGATCTTGATCTGCTCGGCGATTTCATCACCGAGAGCATGGAGTGCCTCGTGGGCGCCGAGGCGGCCCTGCTTGAACTGGAGGCGAATCCGTCGCACGAAGAGGCGATCAACACCGTCTTCCGTGCGTTTCACACCGTCAAGGGGACCTCGGCATTTCTCGGCCTGGGGCGGGTGGCGGCCTTCGCGCACGAAGCAGAATCGCTGCTCAGTCGTGTTCGTGACACGGAAATCGCGTATACGAGCGCGTGTGCCGAACTCTCGCTGCAATCGAGCGACATGCTGAAATCGCTGCTTGATCGCGTGAAGGAGGCGGCCGCAGGCTCAGGCATGATCGGACTGCCGGATGGCTACGATGCGCTGTTGCACGCGCTGGCTACGTATGATCCGGCGCAAATTGGTGCGGCGCCGATCGCTACGCCGAACGCTACGCCGAACGCTGCGCCGAACGCTGCGCCGAACGCTACGCCGAACGCTGCGCCGATACCGGCATCAACGCCCGTACCCGAGGCCGCGCCCGTCAATTCCCAGGCCGACCATGCGGCGCGTCGTCGCACTGATGTCACGTCCGACGCCACGATTCGCGTTCGCACCGACCGTCTCGATCGACTGATCGATATGGTTGGCGAACTCGTCATTGCGCAAACCATTATTGCCGGCGACGAAGAACTTGACCGCACCCGGCAGCATGAGCTGGTACGCAAGGTCACGCACGCCGGCAAGATTGTGCGTGAGTTGCAGGATCTGTCGATGTCGATGCGCATGGTGGAGCTGCGGTCCACGTTCCAAAAGCTCACGCGAGTCGTTCGCGACACCGCGATCAAGGCTGGCAAAGAAGTGGCGTTCTCCGTGACCGGCGACGACGTCGAAATCGACCGTCATCTGGCCGACTTGCTTGGTGATCCGCTCGTGCACATGGTGCGCAATGCGGTGGATCACGGCGTGGAGGGTCCCGAGGAGCGCCTCGCCAACGGCAAACCGCGCACCGGCTCGGTGCGACTCCACGCCTATCACGCGTCAGGCAATGTGGTGGTGGAGCTGGCCGACGACGGCCGCGGATTGCACCGCGAGAAGATCGTCGCCAAGGCCATTGAGAAGGGATTGATCGAGTCGGACAAGGGAATGACGGACAGTGATGTCTTCAACCTCATCTTCGCACCGGGCTTCTCCACGGCAGACAAAGTCACGGACATCTCCGGACGCGGCGTCGGCATGGACGTCGTGCGCCGGAATCTGGAAACGATCCGCGGTCGCATCGACATCAGCTCGGCGCCGGGCACAGGCACGACCTTCGTGATTCGCCTGCCGCTTACCCTGGCCGTCACCGATGGCATGCTGGTGCGCGTCGGGCAGGAACGGTTCGTCGTGCCCACGACGCACATCCACATGAGCTTCCGACCGGAGCCGTCGATGCTCTCGACCATCGTCGGCCGTGGTGAAGTGGTGTTGTTGCGCGGCGAGCTGATGCCGATCGCACGACTGCACGTGCTGTTCGATGTGCCGGATGCGGTGCAGAGTCCGCTTGAGGGGCTGCTCATGATCGTGGGCGACGGTGACAAGCGTACCGCGCTGCTGGTGGACGAGCTGCTCGGACAGCACCAAGTGGTCGCCAAGACACTCGGTGATTCGCTTGGCAAGGTGCCGGGGATGAGCGGCGGCGCGATTCTGGGCGATGGCCGAGTGGGACTCATTCTCGATGTGACGGAGACCGTGGCGCTCGCACAGGGCCATGGGCCGTCACTGCACCAGCACAGTGCCGAACGTGCCCGTCGCGCGTACGCGGCCTGAGCGGCTCACGACCTGTACACCGAATCAACTCGCTGTCGCATCGTGCCGAGATTTGCCCGGACGCGGCGAAACACCAACCGTCTTGTCACCCCGAACTTCTGAGCATTGGCCATGAGCAGCACGAAAGCGACAACCGCCCCGACGGACAGCCGGTCGGGCAAGTACCTCACGTTCTTTCTTGGCGACGAGGAGTACGGACTCGAGATTCTGAAAGTGAGCGAGATCATCGGGATGCAGCCGATCACGCGCGTGCCTCGGGTACCGGACTTCGTGCGCGGTGTGATCAACCTGCGCGGCAAGGTCATCCCCGTTACGGACCTGCGCACCAAGTTCGAGATGGTCGTCGAAGAAGGGCGCGACGCCTGCATTATTGTCGTACAGATGAAGGGCTTGCAGACCGGTGTCATTGTGGACCGTGTCAGTGAAGTGGTGGCGATTGCCGACCACGAAGTTGAAGATGCACCGAGCTTCGGCGCGGGCATCCGTACGGAGTTCCTGCTTGGCATCGGCAAGGCCGGCGGGCGTGTGAAACTGCTGGTCAATATTGACAAGGTGCTGGAATCCGCCGAGCTGGCGACCATTGAGCAACTCGCTGCAAGCGGCGCCGCCTGATTTCGGTTGTTCACGTTTTTCGAGAACCACACATGTCCGTAATGCTGTCCGCGCCCGGTCAACTGGGCGAGGTTACGCTGTCGCCTGCCCAATTCGAGCGCATCATCACGATGCTGCACGATCACTGCGGCATCCGGATGCGCGCAGGAAAGGAGGGTCTCGTGCGTGCGCGCCTCGCGAAGCGGCTGCGCCTGCTGGGGCTCAATGATTTTGAGAGCTATCTCCACGTCGTCGTCAGCGATCCGTCGAAACGTGAGTTCACCGAGATGGTCGACGTGCTCACGACGAACAAGACCAGCTTTTTCAGGGAGCAGGCGCACTTCGATTTTCTGCAGGATACCGTGCTGCCCGCGTGCACGCATTCGGTGCGACTGTGGAGTGCCGGTTGCTCAACCGGTGAAGAGCCGTATACGCTCGCCATGCTGCTCAACGAAACACTCTCGCAACCCGCCGCGCGCGCGGCACGCATTCTGGCCACCGATATCAGTCATCGCGTGCTGTCGACGGCGAGGGCCGGCGTGTACGGCGCCGATGGCTTCAGTGAAGTGCCGCGGGCCGTGTTGCAGAAATACTGGCGTCCGACGCCGGATTCGGGTGGCGCGCGCTTCGAAGCCCTGCCGGTGCTACGTGACATGATTCAGTACGGTCGACTCAATCTGATGGAATCGTGGCCGATGCGCGGACCGTTCGACGCGATTTTCTGCCGCAATGTGATGATCTATTTCGACAAGGCCACACAGCAGGCGCTGGTGGAGCGCTACTGGGCGATGCTGCGCCCGGGCGGATATCTGTTTGTCGGACACTCCGAAAGTTTGACCGGACTCACACACCGATTCCGCTACGTGCAACCCGCCGTCTATGTTCGCTAACCGTCTTGCCGACAGCGCGCCGGCCTCCGCCGCACGTGCCCGCGCGACAAACGCTGTGGTGGGTGTTGCCGACGTCAAAGTCTCCAACGACCCCGCCTTGCGACTCATCACCTACGCGCTCGGCAGCTGCCTGGGTATCTCGGTGCACGATCCAGTGGCCGGTGTCGGAGGCCTGCTGCACGTGATGCTGCCCACAGGCACGATCGATCCCGCCAAGATGCAAGCCAAGCCGGCGATGTTCGTCGACTCCGGCGTGCCGCTGCTTTTCAAGGAGTGTTATCGGCTTGGTGCCCGGAAAGAACGCATGATCGTGAGGGTGGCCGGCGGCGCGCATGCCGGTGCCAGCGAAGACGGTGACAGATTCCAGATTGGCAAGCGCAACATGATCGCGTTGCGCAAGCTGTTGTGGAAGAACGGCGTGCTCGTGCACGCGCAGGACACGGGCGGTATTCAGACCTCCCGTACCATGTGGCTCGACGTCGCCACCGGAGCGGTCACGCTCAAGGTGAATGGCCTCGAGTCTCCGCTCTGACCCCTTATCCCATGGCTTTCAACGTACTGATTGTCGACGATAGCGCTGTCATGCGCGCCATGATCGGGCGCACGCTCAAGCTGAGCGGGCTGCCGATCGCGTCCATCCTCGAAGCGCCGAACGGTGAGGTCGGACTGCGGATCATCCACGACGAGTGGGTGGACCTGGTACTGCTCGACGTCAACATGCCGGTGATGAACGGCGAGGAGATGCTGCGACACCTCCGCGCTGACGAACGCACACGCGATCTCGCGGTGATCATTGTTTCCACTGAGGGCAGCGGTACGCGGCTCGCCGCACTGCAGGAGCTGGGCGCTGCCATTGTCCACAAGCCGTTCCCGCCCGAAACCTTGCGCGATACCATCCTGCGCGTCACCGGAGTGACCGATGTCGAATACTACGGAACAACTGCTGCGACAAGCGACCATCTCGACTTTTGAGAACCTGGCGTTTCTTTGTCTCGAAGACGACAACGCCGTCTCGGCCGACGAGCCCCCCGTCGACGCCGTCGTGGCCGTGGACTTTCACGGCCCGATGCGCGGACGTTTGGTGCTCCGCACCTCATCGAACCTGTTGCCCGTGATTGCCTCCAACATGATGGGCGAAGATGAGGCGCAGCGCATGCCGATGCAGCGCGATGCACTCGGCGAAATTGCCAATGTCGTGTGCGGGAATCTGATGCCGATGCTCGTCGGTGCGGAAGCAGTCTTTCGCCTCGATGCGCCGCACTGGGGGACTGAGACGACGGATGTGCGCAGCAGTGATACACCCGTGTCAAGCGTCCGCTTCGACGTGGAAGGTGGTCGTGCGCAGGCCGAGCTGTACGTGTTCGCCGGCCGTGACTGGCTCGATGCCGCGCGACTGGCGCACGCGACCGCATGACCGCCATCGTGCCCACCGAACACTCGCGGCCCGGCGTGATTCGCGTACTCGTGGTGGATGACTCCGCGCTCGTGCGGCGCATACTTACCGAGGCGCTGGCGCGGCATCCGGATATTGAGGTGGTGGGCACAGCGGCGGATCCCTACGTCGCCCGCGAACGCATCGTCGCACTGCGCCCCGATGTGGTCACGCTCGATGTGGAAATGCCGCGCATGGATGGCCTCTCCTTTCTGGCCAAGCTCATGCGTCACTTTCCGCTGCCGGTGATTGTAGTGAGTTCCGTCACGCCGCAGCACTCGGACGCCGCGCTCCGTGCACTTGCGTTGGGCGCTGTGGATGTGATCGCCAAACCCGGCGCCATGCAAGCCACGTCTGAGGTAACAGACGAGTTGGTGCGCGCGGTCCGCATCGCGGCGCGCGCACGCGTGCGCAAACTGGTGGAACCCGCCCTTGAATTGCCCTGTCGCGTTCCCACCATCGCGTCACTCGACTCGACGCACAAGGTCGTCGCGATCGGCGCCAGTACCGGCGGCACACAGGCGATCGAAGCAGTGCTGCGACGCTTCCCCGTTGATGCGCCCGCGACCGTGATTGTACAGCACATGCCTGAACACTTCACACTGTCCTTCGCGAAGCGGCTCGACGCCATCTGCGCGATGACGGTGCGTGAGGCCCGCGAAGGCGATCTGCTGGCGCCCGGTCTCGCTTTGGTGGCACCCGGCGGAAAACACCTGGTGATTCAGGCCAGCGGTGCGCGTTGGGTGGCACGCGTGAAAGATGGTCCGAAGATCCACCACCAGCGGCCGGCGGTGGATGTCACGTTTCACAGTCTGGCTCGCTGCGCCGGACGGAATGTGGTCGCCGCGCTGCTCACCGGGATGGGCGCCGATGGCGCGAAGGGCATGCTGGCACTGCGTGAGGCGGGGGCGCATACGATCGCACAGGATGAAGCGACCTCGGTGGTGTGGGGGATGCCGCGACAAGCGATCAAGCTTGAGGCCGCAAATCAAGTGCTGCCGCTGCACGAGGTGGCACACGGACTGTTGCACGCACTGGGCCGCGAAGCGGCGCTCGTCTGACATTCCGTGACAACGGCCTTCGGGCCCGGAGCGAGGTCGCACCCGAAAACGTGCATCCGGCTTACGTCCGATCGCCCGGGAGCACCGGCAGATACAGACGCGCCACAGTAATCCCGTCGGCATGGCCAAGCGTCAGCGCACCGCCTCCAGCCCACGCCGCTGCCCGTGCCACGGTGAGGCCGAAGCCTGCGCCGCGCACGCCCGACTTGCTGCTCACGAATGGATCGAACGACGTCGCGGCCACGGAGGGGGCCACGCCCAAGCCACGGTCAACAATCTCGACAATGGCCCAGGTGCCCGGAGTGATCGGCACGCCATGGTCGATCGTGTCCTCGGTGGTAGTATCAACACGCGAGCGCACCACGATCGGCGCGGCCGCTGGACTGGCCTCGCGCGCGTTGACCAGCAACTCGGAAATTGCGTCGGCGAGCACGGCGGCATTGCCCGACACCGAGGCGCTGCTCGACAGCGACAGCGTGATCGGGCCGTGCCCTGAGTTTTCCGCCTGCTGCGCGACATTCTGCAGTAAATCATCGAGCACCAGCGACGACGACTGGCCGTTGCCGGCCCGACCAAACGACGATAGCCGCTGTACGTAGGCGACGGTGGTGTCGGCGGCCTGAGCAATCTCCAACAGATCGGCCCGACTCGCGTGATCGCTTGGCAGGTCGCCGAGCATCAGTTCGCTATACGTGCGGATGACCGTGAGGAAGTTGCTCAGATCATGGGCCATGCGCCGGGCGAAAAACGCGAGCGCTGCGGTGCGCCGATGCGCTTCAGCGAGTGCCTGGCGTGCCGCAAGCTGGTCGGGGTCGTCGCTGGACATCGGGAAACAGGTAGATGGCGATTCGGATCGTACGAATGGCGGCAGCAGGTGACCTGGCGCCGCCTCCACATATCAATCAATCCTCCTGTACCGCGTTCGCGCGAGGTCGGGCACGGAACGCCGCTGCCTCTCAGGTGTTCGTCATCTGTGACTACTCATCAGTTTACGCGTTCCGTGCGTGTGCCCGTTTCCGTGGCGTCGCTGTTCAACTGGCATGAACGCGACGGTGCGTTCGAGCGCTTGTCTCCACCCTGGCAAGACGTGCGCGTGATCTCGCGTTCGGGCGGAATCCGCGATGGCGCCACAGTCTCGCTCGACGTGAAGACGTTCGGCATCAGCACACGCTGGCGCGTGGAACATCGCGATTTTCAGCAGGACGTGCAGTTTGTGGATGAAATGCGCGGTGGTCCGTTTGCAAAATGGATACACACCCACGCGTTTGCGCCCGACGGTGCGCTGGCCAGCCGTCTCGACGATCGCATCGAGTACGCGTTGCCGCTCAATGGACTCGGCGACGCCGCCGCCGGCTGGTTTGTGCGGGATACATTGGAGCGCACGTTCCGGTATCGTCATGCGGTGATGTCGCACGATTTGGCGCGGCACGCCGAGTTGGCCACGCGTGATCGGATGTGTATTGCCGTGACCGGTGCCACCGGATTTGTAGGGCGCGCGCTATGCTCGTTTCTCACCACCGGCGGTCACACGGTGCTGCGCATTGGACGCGGTGCGGTGCGCGCCGGTGAGGTCGACATCACGTGGGATCCGATGCGCGGGCAACTTGACGCCGCATCGCTCGAGGGTGTGGATGCGGTGATTCACCTCGCCGGTGCGCCCATTGCAGAGCGGTGGACCGAGGAACATCGCCGGGCAATCCGTGAGAGCCGAGTGCTTGGAACGCAGCTCATCGCGCGCACGATTGCGTCGTTGTCCCGAAAGCCGCGCGTGTTGCTCTCCGGCAGTGCGATCGGCGCCTATGGTGCGCATCGCGGCGACACCGTGCTCGATGAAACCAGCGCGCTCGGCGACGATTTTCTGGCCGACGTGGTGCGCGAATGGGAAGCGGCCACCGCGCCGGCTGCAGAGGCCGGCGTACGCGTGGTGCATTTGCGCACGGGAATTGTCACGGGTGTGGCGGGCGGTGCGCTGGCGAAACAGTGGCCCCTCTTTCAACTTGGCCTCGGCGGCCCGCTGGGGAGCGGCGACCACTACATGAGTTGTATTGCGCTCGACGATGAAGTGGGCGCCATTCACCACTGCCTGATGGATGATCGCATCGCCGGACCGGTGAATCTCGTCGCGCCCGACGCCGTGACGAACGCAGAGTATGCGCGACAAGTGGGCGCCGCGATTGGCCGACCGGCAATCTTGCCGGCACCGGTGTTCGCCATGTCGCTGTTGTTCGGCAGCGAAATGGTGCAAGCTACGGCGCTGGCCAGTCAACGCGTGCGGCCGGCCGTGCTCGCCGCGCACGGTTTCACGTGGGCGTGGCCCACCGTTGAACGTATGGTCGCGTTCGACACCGGACGAGCGGATTACCAGCCGCGCTGAGTGAGACCGGCCATCGAGCTGGGTGCTACTTTGCCCTGATGCTCGATGCCATCACCTCCTCCCACGCGATTACACTGGCCCTGTTCGGGTTGTTGTTGTTGCTGAGCGTGGTGTCGAGCCGTGCGGCGGAGCGGACCGGGCTCCCGCTCTCGCTGCTGTTCCTGGGAGTGGGCATGCTGGCCGGCTCCGAAGGCTTCGGGTCGATCGCTTTTGAAGACTATGAGTTTGCCTATCGACTTGGCTCGCTCGCGCTCGCGCTGATTTTGTTCGATGGCGGACTGAATACGCCGGTGAGCGCGGTGCGTCGTGTGCTTGGGCCGGCGGGTACCCTGGCCACCGCTGGCGTGCTGATCACGGCGGGGCTGCTCGCGCTGGGCGCCTATCTGCTCGGCCTGCCACTGCCAATTGCGTTGCTGGTAGGTGCAGTGGTGTCTTCCACCGACGCGGCGGCGGTGTTTTCTGTGCTGCGCGGCGCCGGAATCAATCTGCGGCGTCGCGTCGGTATGACGCTGGAGCTTGAGTCCGGACTGAACGACCCGCTCGCGGTCATTCTCACGCTCACCGTGGCGCACTGGGCCGTACAGCGCGGGCCGCTGAACGTGGCCGGCCTCATCATTGACATCATCGCGCAAACGGCGATCGGCGCTTCGCTGGGTATCGGTCTGGGACTGCTCGCCGGACTGCTGCTGCCGCGACTGTCACTGCGCGCGGCCGGCTTGTATCCGGCGTTCACGCTGTCGATTGCCTGTCTCGCGTACGCCATTCCCACATTGCTTGGGGCCAGTGGATTCCTCGCCGTGTATCTTGCCGGGCTCGCGATTGGTCACGGCACCGTGCCGTTCCGCGCCAGCGTCGTACGCGTGCATGACGCGGTGGCCTGGCTGGCGCAGATCGTGATGTTCCTGATGCTCGGCCTGCTCGTGTTTCCGAGTCGGCTGGTGACGGCGGCTCCAATCGGGATGGCCGTGGCGGCGCTGCTCGCGCTGGTCGCGCGTCCGATCGCGGTGGCGCTCTGCCTGCTGCCATTTCGGTATTCGGCGAAGGAAGTGGGCTACATCGGCTGGGTGGGGCTGCGCGGTGCCGTCCCCATCGTTCTCGCGGTCGTACCGATTCTCGCCGGCGTCCCCGACGCCTCGCTCGTCTTCGATGTGGTATTTTTCGTAGTGGTGGTCAGCGCGCTGGCGCAGGGCGCGACCGTGCCATGGCTGACGCGCCGCCTCGACCTTGAGGCGGCCGATCCACCGTCGCCGGAGGCGGTGCTCAACATTGAAGCGCGTGAGCCGTTTACCAGTGATCTGCATTCCTACTACGTCGATGAGGTGCTGCCGGTGGCCGGCTGTCGGCTGGCCGATCTGCCACTTCCGGTCACGACGAGTGTAATGCTGGTAGTGCGAAACCGCGATTTGATTGCCCCGCGCGGTGATACGGTGTTTGAACTGGGCGATCACGTTTATGTACTGTCGCGTCCCGAGGATCAGGGGATGGTTCAAATCCTCTTCGGGCGGGCTGAAACTGAATAAGGGGTGTCGCGTCGCGCAGCCGGTGTGTACGCGACCTCCGATTCCTGAGAGAATTCCATGCCACAGGTTGAGTGCAGCGCGCTTCCCGATGAAGCGCGCGTATGGGTATTTGCCGCGACCGATGTGCTGTCGGCAGCATCTGAACGGGCGCTGTTGGAGCACGTCGATGCATTTCTCGCCGAGTGGCGCGCGCATGGTGCGCCGCTGTCGAGCGCACGTGAGTTGCGCGACGGTCGTTTTTTGTGTGTAAGCGTAGATCAGCGTCCAGCCTCCGCTTCCGGGTGCTCCATTGACGGACTGTTTCGCGAACTGCGAGTGCTTGAACCGGCGCTGGGTACTACGATGCTGGCCAATGGCCTCGTCTACTGGCGTGATACCGACGGTCTCGTGCAACGTGGCACGCGGGAGCAGTTCGCCGCGCACGCGGTCGCGGGCCATGTAACGGGCGCGACACCGGTGTTCGATCCCACGGTCACAACTCTCGGCGACTGGCGTCACGCGTTCGAGCGTGACGCGTCCGCTTCGTGGCACGCCCGGTATTTGCCGAAGAGTGCAGCTTGAGTTCTGTGTTCCACCGAAGCGGCAACAGCGAAGGGAACGCAGCGATGCAGTCGTCGGCGGAGTTCGCCCCTCAGCTGCGCTGGCGAGTGATTCTGGCAAGCACTTTTTTTGTGCTGGATCTGGTCTTCCTGCTGGTTGGTG
>Ga0105046_10012701_pt1 | contig 13064 bp, 15 predicted proteins | sample MAT03_FD_78385 | JGI IMG/M metagenome (GOLD analysis project Ga0105046, IMG submission 78385) | Freshwater microbial communities from Lake Fryxell liftoff mats and glacier meltwater in Antarctica - MAT-03 (megahit assembly) | ecosystem: Environmental > Aquatic > Freshwater > Ice > Liftoff... | reverse complement strand
CGCACCACCGTCAGGGCGATGCGCAAAGACGTGACCGCGAAGTGCTACGGCGGCGACATCAGCCGCAAGCGCAAGCTCCTCGAGAAGCAGAAAGAGGGCAAGAAGCGCATGAAGATGGTGGGAAGCGTAGAGATCCCCCAAGAGGCTTTCCTCGCGATTCTCAAGATCGACTGAGCTGCCGGTCCCCGGCGACAGGACACCCATTGACGATGACGGAATCCGTCTCGCAGGACGAGCACGCGGCGATCGGCGCGGCCCTCTCGCAGATCGGCGCGGCTCCGGCCGAGATGCGGATCGCCCACGTGTCGAGCCACGCGTTCGGCCCCGTCCGGCGGGTCGAGCGCTTCCGCCTCCCCAACGGGCTCGAGCTGCTGGCGATGCGCGATGCGGTGGCGCCGGTGGCCACTGTCGAGACCTGGGTCCGCGTAGGCTCGCGCTTCGAGCGCGAGGGCAAGACCGGCATCTGCCACTTGTTCGAGCACCTGATGTTCGGCGCGACGAAGAACCGCGCGCACGGGCAGTTCGACAAGCTGCTGGAGGAGGCGGGGGCCGAGACCAACGCCGCGACCTTCCTCGACTGGACGCACTACCACGACGCCGTTCCTCGTGACGCGGTGACGCTGGCGCTGGAGCTGGAGGCCGATCGGCTCCAGAACCTGGTGCTCGGGCCCGATCAGGTGAAGAGCGAGAAGGAAGTCGTCGCCAACGAGCGCCGCGAGCGCGTCGACGACGACGTGGAGGGTGCCATCAGCGAGCTGCTTTGGTCAGCGAGCTTCGACAAGCACGGCTACCGCATCCCGACGATCGGCTCGATGGAGGACATCCAGGGCTTCACACCGGAGGACTGCGAGGCGTTCTACGGGACGTACTACGCGCCCAACAACGCGACCCTGGTCGTGGTGGGCGACTTCGAGTGGGCTGCGCTCCTCGGAGACGTGCAGCGTCTCTATGGTCCAATGCCAGCCAGTGAGATCCCGGTGGAGGATGTGCAGCCCGAGCCGCCGCAGCTCGTAGAGCGGCGCATCGAGATCGAAAAGCCCACCGCGACCGAGAAGCTTGCGATCGCATGGAAGGCGCCGGCGCTCGGCGACGTCGACCACGCGCCACTCGCGGTGCTGGTCGAGATCCTGTTCGGCGGCGCTCCTTCGCGGGTGCACCGCGCGCTGGTCCGCCGTGCCGAGATCGCGCTCGACGTACGCGCCTGGGTCGGTACGTTTCGCGATCCTTCCCTGATCGACGGCTTCGTCACCGCGCGCGAGGGCGTGACCTGCGAGGCGCTGCTGGAGGCGCTCGACGCCATCATCGACGATGTCCGGCGTGAGGCGCCGACCGCCGCGGAGCTGTCGCGGGCGCAGGCTCGACTCGAGCTCGAGGGTCTGCAAGGGATGGAGAGCGCGTCGGGCAAGGCCGAAGCCATCGGGTTCAACGAGGTCGTGCTCGGCGATCCGGGCGCGGTCTTCTCGCGTCTCGACGCGGTCCGCCGGGTGACACGCTCGGACCTGCTTCGGGTGGCGCGTCGTTGGCTGCAGCCGCAGACGCGCACGATCGTGCTCGTGCGCGCTGGCGAAGAAGCGGACGAAGACGACCTCAACGATGAAGGCGAGGAGGACGTCGACCAGGACGATCTCGACGACGAGGCCGACTCGTGAACCGCGTTCTTTGCGAAACGAGCCGCGACCTTCCAATCGTGAGCGTCGTCGTGAGCTTCAAGACCGGCAGCGTCTTCGACCCGGTCGGGCGTGAAGGCCTGGCCCGCACCACCGCGCGCATGTTGCGGCGCGGAGCAGGTGCGCTCGATGCCGAGGCCATCGACGATCGAGTCGATTCGCTGGGCGCGGACATCGGTGCCGACGCCAGCCCCAACGCCACGACGCTGAGCTTCGAGGTGATCCGTCGCAATCTCGACCCCGTGGTGGATCTCACGGCGGACATCCTGGCGCGCCCCCGCTTCGAGGCGGACGAGCTCGCGAAATACCTGCGCGAGGCCCAGGCCGAGATCGTGGAGTCGCGCGACAGCGATCGCACCCTTGCGAGCCGCGCGTTCCGACGCACGCTCTTCGCGGGGCACCCTTACGGTCGGCGGGTCGCTGGCTCGCTCGACGCGCTGGCCGCGACGACCAGCGAGGAGGTCGCGCGCTTCCACGGCGCGCACCTCACGAAGGCCAACGCGCTGGTCGCGGTCAGTGGCGATGCAACGGAGGAAGAGGCGCAGTCCATCGCGGAGCGGCTGATCGCCGGTCTCCCCGACGGGTCGTCGACGGTCGACCCGACGCCTGAGCCGGCGGGTGTCACCGGCCGGCATCTCGTCTTCGTCGAGAAGGCGGATCGAACGCAGACTCAGCTGGTGATCGGCGCGCTCGGCTCGTACGCACACGATGCGGATCACGTCGCGCTCCTGGTCGCCAACCACGTGTTCGGCGGCAGTTTCACGTCCCGGCTCATGCAGGAGGTCCGGGCCAAGCGCGGGTGGAGCTATGGGGCCTCCAGTCGCGCCGGCTTCGATCGACGACGCGAGGCCTTCACGATGTGGGCGGCGCCGGCCGCGACCGACGCGGCGGCCTGTCTCGCACTCGAGCTCGAGCTGCTCGAGACGTGGGTGAAGACGGGCATCACGGAGGACGAGCTGGTGGCGACCCAGAACAACATCCGACGATCCCACGCGTTCGAGGTGGATACGGCGCGCAAGCGCGTCCATCAAAAGCTCGAAGAGGCACTGTTCGAGCTACCCGACGGCTACCACGCGCGGTGGCTGGACTCTGTCGCGGCGGTGACCGTCGCATCGGCCAACGAGGCGGTTCAGCGGCGGATCCGCCCGGAGAACCTGGTCGTGGGAATGGTCGCCACCTGGGACGACGTTGGAAAGTCGGTGCAGGACGCTATCGCCAATCTCGCCACGACCAAGGTCGATCCGTTCGACCTGGAGTAGGCTCGGTCCTTGTCCGCCGCCGCCCTGCGCCATCAGCTCGCGTGTATTGCGGCGGTGCTGCTACTCGGCTGCGCTCCCAGCGAGCCCGCCGTCGCCGCGTCCGAGCTCGTGGGCCGCACGCCAATCAATCCACGCGCCGCCGACGGCCGCCACATCCACCTCGGCTTCGGGCACCACCCCGGCTGCTTCGTGCTCGCCGCGGACGGAAAGACGGAGAACGTCGAGTGCCCGGACGCTGCCTTGCTGCAGCTCCATTCGTGCCCGGCCGGACTCCTCTACGCGACCGACGACGGCAAGTGCGCGTGTGCTCCGGCGGACGGCGAGGGGGCGCGGCGCGTCGACTGCAAAGGCGCCAGGCCCTGACGCGGAACGCAACGGACACGAGCGGCGTTTCTGGAGGATGTTGGGACGGAAAGCGGCTGCTTGACCCTCGGCGCTTGCCTCCCCACCATGGCGCGCTGATGCGGGCGATTTCGTCGCTGTTGCTCTTGAGCGCATGCACTGGCGGGAGCTGTTCGGAGCCCACGTCCACGTCCACGTCCACCTCCACCTCCGGAGGTCCGGTGGCCTCGTCCAGCTCGAGCGCCACACCGTCCGCCGATCCGAACCGACCGCACATCGCACCGACCTTGCGTGAAGGCGGCGCGCTGGCGCGTGGGGTAGGGGAGTCGGCGCTCTACGTCGCCGACGAGGACCACAAGACGGTGCGCCGCGTGCCGGTCCCCATCGGCGCGATCGACACGGTGACCACGCTCGAGCTGGCGGGAGCACCAGCGCAGGTGTTGCCGCTCGACGGCCGCGTCCTGGTGACGGTGCGGGACCCTGGGCTGCTGGTCGTGCTGACGCCCGATGCCCGCGGCGCGCTCACCGAGACGGCGCGGGTCGAGCTGCCCGACGATGCGTGGGGCATCGCAGTGACGGCGGACGAGCGCATCGCGCTGGTGAGCTCGGCGTGGTCGCACGCGGTGTCGGCCATCGATTTGACGACGGCGAAGAAGCTCTGGTCGGTCGACGTGGCGCGCGAGCCGCGCGCCATCGTCGTCATGGCAGACGGCAAGACCGCCTACGTCACGCACCTGGTCGGCTCGTCGCTGACGCGGCTCGATGACCTCGGCGCCGCAGAGCCTAAAGTTCGCCCCATCGTGCTTCCTTCGGCGCCGCTTCGCTCTCCGCCGAACGTGACGCTCGCAGCATCGCTGGGGTACGCGGCGGTGCCGAACCCCGAAGGGTCGCGCCTGTACGTGGCGCGTCACGCCCTCGGCGCGCTCGGTGAGGACGCATGGTTCGGCGCCTCGACGGTAGATGTGCGGCTCACCGCGAACGACATGCCTCTCGCTCCTCCGCGGCGTGATGGGCAGCCCTTCTTGCGGGCCGACAAGGCCACGGATGGCACCGAGCTGCTCGTTCCGGGCAAGCCGCTCTCGCCGTTCACGCAGCCGCGGGCGCTCGCCTACCGGAAACGCACCCGCACGCTGCTCGTCGTGAGCGAGGGCGAGGACATGGTCGTCGAGCTCGACGCGCTCGGGGTCGACCCGACGCGCGGCGTGCTCCGAAACTACGCAGTTGGCACGAACCGCGACGCGACGCTTCCGGTCGCGTCGACGTGCGGCGCACCGCAGGGCATCGCCCTGTCGGAGGACGAGAACACGGCATGGGTGTGGTGTCGCGGCACTTGCGATCTCGCGACGCTGAAGCTCGACGACTTCGCCAAAGGCGGCGGACCGACGGGCGATTCGGCGTCGACGCCGGCCGCATTCGCCTCGCCGAGGACGCGCTGGAAGCAGACGGCGCGCTCGGGCGTCGCATCTTCTACGACGCCACGGATCGCGTCACGAGTGGCGGGCTGGCCTGCGCCGGCTGCCACCCCGAGGGCCGGGACGACGGCCACGTCTGGCACGAGGCCAAGCTCAACACGAAGGACGGCACGCACGTGAACTTCGTCGGGCATCAGGCGAACATCCCGGCGGAGGAGCGCGTCCGGGGCGCGGCACGTCGGACGCCGATGCTCGCCGGGCGCGTCGCGGCCAACGGGCCCTACGGCTGGCACGCCGAGAGCGCCGATCTGCCGACGCGCCTGCATGCGGGTTTCGGACTGCATCGCTGGGGCGGGATGCCGGTGCATCAGGCCGCGAACCTGGTGGCGCGCTCGAATCGTCTCGCTGTCTTCCTGCGGCGCGGGCTGGTGCCGCCGCCCGGTTTGAAGCGGGAGCTCGACGCGACCGAGACGCGCGGGCGCGAAGTCTTCACCGGGGGCGAAGCGGGCTGCAGCGGCTGCCACAAGCCCGAGACCGACTACACCGATCGGGTGGCCTACCCGATCGCGCGTGTCCCGATCCGCCCGGGGTTCGACGACGATGCGGACAAGGAGTTCAAGACCCCGTCTCTGAAATTCGTGGGCGGTCGCCCGCCGTACTTCCACGACGGTCGAGCTTCGTCGCTCGAGTGGCTCATCGACAACAACGACGACCGCATGGGACATACCAACCAGCTCACGCCGGCAGATCGCGGTGCACTCCTCGCCTTTCTGAGGACGCTTTGATGCGCCGTACGCAAAGGGCAGCGGCGGTTGCCGTGACGATCTTCCTGGCGATGGGTGCGCTGGCGACGACGGTGCTCGTCGCTCGCGCGGAATCGCCCAACCCGGCTGATCCCACGGGACCGTCGGCGCCCGTCGCTGGGATGGCGCCGAACCCGGCGGACCCGGGAGCGCCGTCCACTGCGGCGCCGCTTGCACGCGCCGCGTCCGAGAACCCGCCGAGCATTGCCGTGGTGGTTCCGTCCGACGCGCCCTCCTTCGCGAGCGACGTGCCGAGCGCGGAGAGGTCGACCGCTCCTTCAGCCGCGGAATGGCGAGACGCCAAGCCGGTGAAGCTCACGCGACGCGGCCCGCGTGCCGCCTCTTGCGAGGCGAAGCGGGTACGCGAGTGGCTGCGCGTGCGCTGCCAGACAAAGACCTTCGCAATCTCGCTGCTCGGCGGCGCCAACGAAGGTCTGTCGTTCTGGATCGGCGGTGAGGCGGAAGGTCAGTTCGGCGAGGTGCAGCTTCCCCTGCGTCGGGGTGATCGGCGCGTCGTGCAGCTCTGGGCGACCGAGTCGGATTCGACGGGAACGAGTGTCGTGGAGCCTTCGCTGACGCTCCAGGAGCTGTGGGCCGACGGCGATGCGGCACCCACGGTCACGGTTCTTTGAGTGCAGGAGATTGACCATGCACAACGATCGAAAACGGGCGAATCGGCTGGGATTCTCGTGGTCACTGCAAGCCGCGTTGGCGGCCTCAGGCGTGTGCCTGATGCTCGCGGCATGCTCGGGAGCGACCGAGGGTGCAGCGTCGCCGGTGGCCGGAGATGCCGCGCCAGTTGCGGCCGCACCAGCACCGCCGCCGCTCGCTGCGCCAGTGCCGAGCGATTCGCCAGCCGCTCCGCCGCCGAGTGCGACTGGGAATGCCGTCGCCAGCGCGCCGCCGCCCGCGCCGGCCAAGCCGGCGAGCAAGTGCCCGGCGGGCATGGCCGAGGTGACGGGCGGCAAATTCAAGTCGTCCTATTACCAGAAAGAGATGTCGGTCGAGCCGTTCTGTGTCGATCAGAACCTCGCCACCACCGACGCCTACAAGACGTGCGTCGACGGCGGCCAATGCGACAAGAGCGCGGTGCACGCGTGCGATCCGCACACCTGGGACGTGGCCGATCGCGGCAAACTGCCGATGATCTGTATCGATTTTCCGCAGGCGGAGAAGTACTGCAAGACGCAAGGCAAGCGACTCCCCAGCGATCTCGAGTGGGAGTGGGCGGCCCGTGGCGGCGAGGAGGCGCGTGTCTTCCCCTGGGGCAACGACCCGCCCGATGCGTCGCATTGCTGGTCGGGCAACGCGAAGCGCGCCACGCCGTGCGCGGTCGGCAGCGATCCGAAGCCGGGGCCTTTCGGCATCCAGGATCTCGCGGGCAGCGTCCTGCAATGGACGACCACCACCAACGATGCGTCTGGCAGCTTCCGCGTCGGCCGCGGCGGCAGCTGGAAGGATCTCGTGCCCGACCAGGTGAAGATCACCCACCGCAACGGCTTCAAGAATACGTATCGCTGCGGGTTTCTGGGGATCCGGTGCGCGCAAGCGGTGCCGTGAACAAGGAGAGGACGCGAGCGGAGGCGCACCACCAATGGGCTTCGAGTACGACTGCCGACCCGCTTCGGGCTTCGTCGATGACGCGCTGAAAGCTCGTCTGCTTGCCGCGATCAACGTGGCCGGCGCAGTCGCCAGCGATCGTGAAGCCAACGTCTTCTGGGTGCCGACCGAAGATGGGGGCTGGCCGGTGACGGTCGGTTTGCACGACTCGTACGTTATCGTCGCATTCCCGGTCCGCGTTCACGCCAGACTGCCCATGGTCGCAGCGCTGCTGGCGGTGCTGCACGATGCGGGACTCACGCTCCACGAGCAGGGCGACGGGGAACGGGTCTCGTGGAGCGAGCTGCTCGGTGCGCGGTGAGAGCACGGAAGGGCGTGATGACGGAGCGTGCCACGTTCGATGATCGCCTCGCGGCGGGGTTCCGCCGTCTCCTGACCCAAGAAGGTCTGGACGACCTCCCGAAGCTCCTGACTCCGCGAGAGTGGGACGAAGTTCCCCTGTTCAGCCGTCACGCGCGCCTGGCGTTTCTCGGCGGGCTCGACCCCAGCGAGCAGAGCCGAGTCCTGCTCGGCGCGGCGCTCGATCACCTGCGCCTGGTGATCGCGCATCGCGACGCATCCTGTCCGCGCACGCTGGTGATGGTGTCCATCACCGGGTGGGACGAATTCGGCGCGGGGGTGGAGGCTCCAGAGCCGCTCCAGCCTCATTTCTGGATCACGTCGGATCCCGAGCGAGATCTGAAAACGTTCCGGGTTCGTCTCGGCTTCACGGAGCGCGCACGACACGTCGCCGGCTGGCTGCGGGACATCGGAAGGCTCGGGGAGCACGTCGTGCTCGAGCCGATGTCGCCCACGCCGGAGGTGCCGCGGGTGTACGTCGCCCTCCCCGACGATCCGCGGATCGCTGCGCTGCTGGTGGTCCAGAATGCCAACGAGGACGACGAACGGGACACGTCGGAGCCCGGCGACGCGCCTCGTTGATCGATGCGTCCTCCTGGGCGGAGTGGCTCCAGCGTGCGTTCTGCGCGCCAGCGGCGCCGGGCCGACCGGCACGACGTGTGTGATGGCATCGCGCTTTTCATGGCGGACTCTACGAACGCCCAGCTCGCGCTCGCGCCGTTCGTCACGCCGGAGACGTTCCTCGCCCACCACGGCGACGGCTCGTTCCCGGGCGGCGACGCGACCGCCATCGCCTCGTTGCTGCGCGCGATCACCGCCTGTCCCGGCGTCTCACACATCCGCTTCGAGCTGCAAGCGTGGGAGGACATCGAGGATGCGCCTTACGCCGAGTCGATATGGGTGCTGGGCACGACGAAGAAGGCGATCGCCGCTGCATTGAAGGGTCACTTCGCCGCGCCCGATGCGATCGAAGCGGTCGCATCGAACGATCGCCCGCCCGAGCTGTGGCCGGGGCGATGGCTGCGCTTGTGGTGGGATTGAAGTGACAACGGGCGTAGGCCACGAGCGCGAAGCGAAGGATCGCTTCGATTCGCGCGCTCAACCCCCGCCCGCGAACAGCCAGAGCAGCGCCATGCGCACGGCGACTCCGGCTTCGACCTGATCGAGGATGACGCTGCGATCGCCGTCGGCGATGTCGCCGTCGATCTCGACGCCGCGGTTCATCGGTCCGGGGTGCATGACGATGGCGTCGTGCTGCGCGTAGGCCAGCCGCTTCGCGTTGAGGCCGAAGGTGCGGGCGTATTCGCGCGACGTCGGCAAGTACGGGCCTTCGAGGCGCTCACGCTGGATGCGCAGCACCATCACGACGTCGGCGCCCTCCAGTCCCTCTTCCATGTTGTGAAAGACCTTGGCGCCGAGCGACTCCGCGGCGACCGGGATGAGCGTGCGCGGGCCGATGAAGCGCACCCTGGCGCCAAGCGTGCGCAGAAGCGCCACGTTGGATCGCGCGACGCGGCTGTGCAGCACGTCGCCGCAGATCGCGACCACGAGACCGTCGAGCCCGAGCCCTAGAACGCCGCCTTCGCCGTCGGTACCGAGCCTTCCGATCTTGGCGCGACGGATGGTGAAGGCGTCGAGCAGGGCCTGCGATGGATGCTCGTGCGTACCGTCGCCGGCGTTGAGGACGTGCACGCCGGTGCGCGACGCGACGTAGTGCGCCGAGCCGCTGGTCGCATGGCGAATCACGACGACGTCTGGCCGCATCGCCTCGAGCGTCTGGATCGTGTCGAGCAGGGTCTCGCCCTTGCTCGTGCTGGAGGACGAGCCCGAGATGTTGATCGTGTCCATGCTGAGCCGCTTGCCGGCAAGCTCGAACGACGTGCGCGTGCGGGTGCTGTTTTCGAAGAACAGATTGATCAGCGTCTTGCCGCGCAGCGTCGGCACCTTGCGCACGCTGCGGCGCGAGATCTCGAAGAACGTCTCGGCAGCGTCGAGGATGGCGATCGCATCTTCTCGCGAGAGATCGCTCGCCGACAGGAGGTGGCGATGGGTGAACGTGCGCGTCGAGGGAGGTGGGCGATCGCTGGGTGTGAGCAGGACTGTTGCGGTCACGTGTCGCTCCCGGATGATGGCTCGCGGCGGCCGGTGCGCGACGGACGTGGCGCAGGCGAGGGGCTGTTGACCACGACGGCCCACGGCTCTTCCCCGTCCGGGCCGGGACCCACCTTCTTGAGGAGGACCTCGACACGTCGCCCCGGATCGACCTGGCAGGCGAGACCCACGTAGTCGGGCTGAATCGGAAGCTCGCGACCTCCGCGATCGATGAGCGCAGCGAGCTCGATGCGCAGGGGTCGCCCGTAGTCGAGCACCGCGTCGATCGCTGCGCGCACGGTGCGGCCGCTCGACACCACGTCGTCGACCAGGACGACTCTCGCGCCGTCGATGGCGAAGGGAATGTGGCTCGGCCCGACCCGCAGGTTGGGCAACGCGGTCGCCGCGTCGTCGCGGTACAGGGTGATGTCGACCGCACCTCGCAGCACCTTGCGGTTGGTGAGGCTAGCAATGTGCCCATCGAGTACGCGCGCCGGAAGCTCACCACCTCGGCGGATCGCGATCAACGCGAGCGGCGCGCTGCTGTCGGCATCACGCTCGGCGATCTCGCGGGCCATGCGCGAAAGCGCGTTCGCGATCGCCTTGGGATCGAGCAGGACCACGCTCATTGCGGCTCGGGGTATCCCCCGGCAGGTTGCGCGTCAATCGGGCTCGAAGACGTCCTGCATGCGCGGCGATGCGTACCACCGCTCGAATCCGGGGCGCTGGAAGGAGATGGCACCCAGCGCGTTGACGACGATCGCGAACGCGGCAGCCGCGAGGAACGCGGGCCCGAGTCGAGGCCGCACGAGGGCCAGTAGCAGGAACAAGAGCGGCGCGAAGTCGTTGGAGAACCGGTAGCCGAACTGGAGCCAGCCGCTGTTCTGGTAGAGCAGGCTGGGCAGCGCGACTGCGGTGGCGGCCACCCCGAGTGCGAGCGCAGTGCGGCGCGCATTGCGACGCGGTCGAGGTGCGAGGAGCCAGAGAAGGAACGGCGAGGTGATCCACAGCGCGAGCCCGTGACTGCCGATCCGCATGCGCCCGCCGCCCTCGCCCCAGAAGGGGACACCCCCGAGGACGACGCCGAGGTTTCGCCCGAGATAGTGGGGCGAAAAGAGTCCCCATCGTTGGATTCGCTCGCTCCACGCGATGACGAGGTGGCGATGGCCGAACTCGAGCGGGTCGCCGAAGCGCGCGTGGTTGTGCCACGCGAGGATCGCCAGCACGCCGATCAGGGGAAGGGCGAAGCGAGCGACGGCGCGCTGGACGGGCTCGTGATCTCGCCGCCAACGTCCGTGCAGCTCGAGCGCGAAGAATGGCGCCGCGAAGAGCAGCGGTGTGCGCGTTGCGAGCCCGAGCCCGAGCGCGAGCCCGGCGATCAGAGGACGCTCCGCGTCGATCGAGGCCCACAGGTACGTCGCGCAGCAGGCGACGCCGACCACGTGTGCCGCGAACCACACCGTGCCCTGCACGGCAGAGAACCAGTAGACGGTGCCGAGCGCGAAGAGCAGCGACAGTGCGACGTTCTCCCGCTGGTTGCGAAACGAGCGGCCGAGATCGCGCAGCTTCTCGAGCGCGAGGAAGAGGACGGCCGGCCCGACGCCGCCCAGCAGGACGAACAAGAGTCCGTCCGGGACCTTTTCCGGCGAGCCGGCGACGGCCACGAAGGGGACGAGCAGCAGGGCGGGGAAGGGCGGGAACGACACGAATACGCGCGCGTGGCCGCGCGCATCGTCGAAGACGGCGAAGTCGTTCCCACCGGTGTAGTCGGGCGGCGGGCCTCCGAGATGGAGCCGCCCGTGCAGCCAGGCGTCAGCGAGGAGCGCGAAGTGGTTGTACGGCGTGTGCTTCGAAGCGAAGCCCTCGGGCGCGGTGACGGCGAAGGTCAGCGTCGCCACGATCCCGATCGCCAGGGCGAGCTTGTGGCGACGCGTCAGCACGGGGAGCGCCGCGCCGGTGGAAAGCGACGAGGGCGGACGCGGCGCAGACCCTCGCTCCTCGTGCTCATGCCGCGCGAAGCTCTCACGTCCCGCGGGGGTCGACAAAGCTGAAGGTGGCCCCTCCTGCCGTGGCGAGGTTGCGCGGAGCCTCGCCGGCCACTACTGTCCGCGCCCTCCGCGATGCAGCCCCTCCTCGTTTTCTCGGCGTCCGATCTCGACACCTCTGGTCGTGCGTTCGACGTCGCGCTCACCCCGGCGTGGGCCGCCGCCGAGCTGGCCGACGCCGAGGCAACCGCCACCGAGCCAGGGCGGGCGACCGGTCGGCTCTCCCTCTCGGGCACGACCGACGTGGTGGTGCGCGGCAAGGCGCACGTGTCGATCGATGTGCCCTGCGCGCGATGCAACGAGCCCGCCAGGGTGGACCTGCAGGCTGAGATGTCGCTCCTGCTCCGGGTCGGCAAGGTGCTCCACGATCCGATTGCTCCGCGCGAGCCGACGGCTGCCGAACGCAGCTCCGGCAAGCGCCGGCCGCGCCCCGAGCCCGAGGGCGCCAAGAAGGCCGACGTGGTACCGCCTCGCGGCAAGGCGCGGGCCAAGGCCAACGAGGAAGACGAGTACGAGTTCAGCTCGGAAGAGGCCGATCACGACCTCTACGATGGCGAGACAGTCGTGCTCGACCCATTCGTCCGGGAAGCCCTCTTGCTCGAAATCCCCAACTTTCCCTTGTGCTCGGACGATTGCCCGGGTATCCGAACCCCCCCCGGGGATCCTAGCGAGCGTGTGGAGGAGGCAGTTGCTCCCCCCCCCGGCGTGAAGTCCCTGGGCGAGGCGCTTCGAGCAGCGATGGCGCGCTCTTCCAAGAAGAGCTCCGCCGACAAAGCCCCCGCCAAGACTCCGCCTCCATTCCGCAAGGGCTTGCGGAAGTAGCGCACCCGCTGAGGCTCCGGCCGCAGGCGTTTTCGAAGTTTTCATCAGGAGAATCACCGTGGCCGTCCCCAAGCGAAAGACCACTCCGAGCAAGCGCAACATGCGCCGTGCGAATCACGACAAGGTGACGCCGGTCCAGCTCGTTTCCTGCGCCAACTGCGGCGAGCCGAGCCGTCCCCACCGAGCCTGTGGAGCCTGCGGCTTCTACGCCGGTCGCAAGGCCGTAGCGACGAAGACGACCGCAGCGTCCTGAGTTGCCTCACAGCCGTATCGTCGGGCTCGGCTCGTACGTCCCCGAAAAGGTCGTATCGAACTCCGATCTCGAGCGCACTCTCGACACCTCCGACGCCTGGATCCGTGACCGCACGGGTATCCAGCGTCGGCGTGTGGTCGCGGAAGGCCAGGCCACTAGCGATCTCGCCGTGGCTGCGGCCCGCGCGGCGCTCGAGCGGTCTGGCCTGCAGCCGCGTGACCTCGACCTGATTGTCGTCGCGACCTTCACGCCGGATCTCACGCTCCCCTCCTGCGCCGTGATGGTTCAGCGGACGCTCGGCGTACCGGGCATCCCCGTCTTCGACATCGCTGCCGCGTGCGCCGGGTTCATTTACGGCCTGTCCGTGGCCGACGCCTTCATCGGTGCGGGCAGCGCGAAGCGCGTTCTGGT
>Ga0105046_10012700_pt1 | contig 13064 bp, 7 predicted proteins | sample MAT03_FD_78385 | JGI IMG/M metagenome (GOLD analysis project Ga0105046, IMG submission 78385) | Freshwater microbial communities from Lake Fryxell liftoff mats and glacier meltwater in Antarctica - MAT-03 (megahit assembly) | ecosystem: Environmental > Aquatic > Freshwater > Ice > Liftoff... | reverse complement strand
TTGGATCACAGGCAAAGAGCCGGCAGATATAGCTTAATCCGCCATAGCCTAGCTTTTTGACCTCGATGGCGGCGTAACGTCTTTGGTCTTTCTCGGACAAAGATTGATACAGATTTTTCATCTGACCTTCAATCTCTTCGTCATACAGTTCTAATTTTTGCATCGTCTCTACAGTTTACTCGTTTTGCTCAAGACCGCAACTTACTGGTTTTATTTAATCCGTATTCCTAAGCGTAACCGGGCTGAATCGCGGACTAAGCGATAACTCGGATCATTCGCAGGGCTACTTTGCAAATAGGCACGCGCACGCCTCGCTTCGATCACAAGATCGGTTGTCTCGGCAGCCATTGTTTCAAAAGCCGTTAGCTGGGCATTGTATTCTTGTTTTGAGACATCAATATCGATTTCTAATTCACCGGCATCCAGTGCAAGATTGTCCACAACTGCTTTACTATTCGCACCTTGAATATCCATTTGCGAATAGGCATCACGCATTGTTCCGGCAGCACGTAGCGCACCGACCCACGGAGACATTGGATTATGACTAACACTTGCCCCCGCTGGAAATCCACCAGAAACACTCAGCGATTCAATCTGAGCGAGAATGAACTGATTAGCAGATTGGAATCTTGCATTCCCTTCAATTTCGCCTGTTATTGTTGCATTTCTATTTTCTTCGTTATCAGTACGAAACTCAATGTTATCCTTTGTCTTCTGTACTTTACTGATACGAAATTGTGCTGAGCGCAGATTATCCCATCCCTGACGCAACAAACCGGTTGGCACCGAGGCAACGCAGGCATTGTAGGTCGCTTGGTCTGAATTGAGATTGCATTGTCTCAACAGCGGAACTGCCCTTTCCATACAAGCAAAAAAAGCTTCGTCACTACCCACTTGGTTACGACTGCAACCAGTTAGTTCGGTAAGCCGCTTATCGTAGCTGTTACGAACGTTTTCAATCTCTTTCTGTAGCTCACTCTGTTTACGGTCAAACTCGCGGCTACTTGCGACTTCGTCATTCTGCCAGTTTTTTGCCTGACTCGCTGCCGCCATAGCTTCATCATAAAGTCCTGTGTCGTTGCTCCCTACCGCAGTTCGATAGGGTCGTGCCGGCGTAAAGCGTACATCAAAGCCAAAGATATTGCGCCCTTCCCGCAATGCTCGCACACTTTGGCGCGTATCCAACATATTGGCCACCATCTCGGCAACCACGGTATTATCGGGCCGTACACCCTTGGCACAAGACCCAGCTTGTGCCTGGCGCAACTGCAAACCGCTTACCCCAATCGTTTGTACATATTGGATCATTGCACCGTTCTGATAGGTATTTTCTGCAGCCACTGGTCCATTCCCTGCACCATCAAGATAACTCTTGCGGGTGGCAATGTGATGTTGGGCACGTTCAAATCCTTCGACGGCACGCGAAACCAACGCCCACTCTTGTTCTGTATAAAAGTCGGCGACAAAACAGTTGTTGCCCAAGGCAATTTGTGTTCCTTCCATCACTGCTTGTTGGGCGAGTTTATATTGAGTCGAAGCTAATTCTAATTTTCTTACTTCGTCTGTTACAAAAGCTTCACCACCAATAATTTCGCCTGCATCAAAATGTAGCCCCATTGAGTCAGCGGTAAATTGTTGACCAAAGATCATGCGTAGGTAAGCTGTCTCACGTAGACTTTCTCGCATACGAGCAGCAAAATTGCAGCGATCTTCTTTGTTGTTTGGATCAGGACAGGATAAAGTCGATTGAAAACGTGGGATGTCGGCATATACAGCCAGGAAGGCATAGAAATCTCGAGCTTGACGCAACTCTCTATCTGCTTGATCTAGTTTTTGCTGAAGTGTCTCTCCTTGCTCTGGGTACATCCGATTGAAGCCAGCATTGTAATCAAACTGGCGCACCAAAGTATCAAAGTTTGGCTTCTCCAAATGGGGAGAAATATCTACACGGAATTGCTTATTTCGCTGTAAGAGCCTGTCGCCTTCCTCTTCGATCTCTACCATATCAGCAAAACTCAATTTGCCTGCCGCCGGCAGACGAGGATAATCGGCGGCTGTATTGTTTGCCCCTACCATGCGCCCACCGATTGCACTAAGCCCACTGCCGGTGAGGCGAAAGTTGTTGGAGCAAAATTCGACGGTTTTGTCATCATTGGGGTCAGGACAGTTTGCCGCGCTTGAGGTGAGCGACAATCCTACGGCAAGTGCAATGCCTAGTAATATCCCTGATAACATGGGGCGTAAGAAATGATTTATCATGATGAATCTCATGCGATTTCTTGTAGTTTTGAAGGTGAAGCCAGTGATAATGAGCCCGGAGAGAAAACGGTGAGATATTCGTGATTTCATAACAATACCTTAATTAGCATGCAACTGACGTAGGTGTGATTGACCAAATTTCGATTACCATCCACAATTAGGTTCTGGTGCACCGCCATTGACCCCGCCCCATGAAAAGCTATCGGGGAATACACACGCCAACTGGAATTGGGTAGCCCCAATCGCGTATCCAAAAGACGCACAGGTTTCGGGTTTCCACTCGTTTGATACAAGTATCGTGTCGCGCCAGTTACCGGGAACTATTGCACTGCATAACTTCTGACCACCGAGGTGCAAACCACCACCAACATATAGGTTGCCCCTTACATCCAGGTTGCTATGTACACTAGTACCACCAGGAAAATCATTATCGAAATTGATAATAAGCCCATCGCCGTATGCATGAACCAGTGCCCTTCCACCATCACCTCTCTCCTCACCAGCACCGATTGAGAAATCAGCTCCCACCATTGTAAGCCGCCCCCCGATAGTAGCATTACCGTTTATATTGGTATCGCCTCCAATAGCAAGATTGCTTGATACATTCAAATTACCTCCAACAGTCGCTCCTGGAACTAAAGTCAGTGCTATCGGCACAGGATTAACGCGTTGGCGTGGCTGCATCTCTGCATCTGAACCGACTGTAATTCCCAGAAATAGCGGCGAGATGGCAAGCACACCAGGGTCAATCGGCGTTATGTCACCTAAGATTACCTCGAAAACACCGTCACGTACCACGACATTTTCATGGGGTTCTTTAAACAATTCGTTACCTCCCGACACAGCATCCCAAAGGCGCAAGGTCATGTTGAATGAGCCATTTTCGAGTGTCCCCTCGGGTTTGCGTAGAATACCTTGATAGTTAAAGGCGCGTGGTGCATCTGCGACTGCGGCTGCGGTAACAGTGTCTGCCTCCACAGTTGGTTGCACTGCTGTATTCTGACGATTGGGTGCGCCAAAGGCAACCGGACTGTTGGGCAGTAACGAATTGATAAAGGCAGCGGCGGCGAGAATCATAGTCAGATAGGACATCAGATTCGAGCGTTGCTTAGGCATACTCTTTCTCCTTGGTAGTGTTTGCTTTATTGTGCGGTTTACGAGTGGGAATTGCCGATCCAGGTCAGCGCAGAAACATCTGTGTCATCTGCGCACCCCGTGGTTGCAACCTGGATAGAGATAGGGCGTGATAAGTCCACTATATCACGCTTTATTTCGTTGTGATTGCCAATTTTCGGCAACCCGTTTCAGTCAGGAAGTGTCCTCGAATGGACGCCCAAAAATGGCTGCTTCATGGGGCAGAGGATAGAGTCCTTGCCGCAACAGCCATTCATATGCTTCGGTCTGGCTGATAGCGCCCAGTTGCATGAACGCACAGGCAAGTCCTACATACTCTTCACGCGTTTTCGGGCCACGATATTCACGCTTATTTTGGGTGCTGTTAACCCAGCGCGTCAGGGTAAACTCAGTCAGGCGCAGATGGCGATTGCCGTAGACAGGTTGCACATTGATCCTCTCTGCCCAGCATACATAGGTCCACTCTCTGCGGCTTAAGAATTGGCGTAGTTGTGTCCGCCATTCACAGGTGCTGTACAATGCCATGCTACACCTCTACAGCTTTCCATCAATTTGAGGAACGATTCTTTCGAAGACCCAGGCTGTCTTTGCGCCCGGTTTACAGGAGCAGCAGTGAGGGATATACTGCTCCTCTGCTTGCCTTCTACCAATAGAGATGGTGACGTACAGAAAAATTGGCAGCGAATTTCTGCAAAAACAAAAGAGCCATGCCCGATTTCGGGCATGGCTCTTTTGTAGCAAAACGGCGCGATAGGGTTGCTACTTCTTCATCACCACGGGTAAGTAAAGCCGATTGCTGACCGGCTCAGGTGGTGCCAATGGGGCAGACGGTGGCTCCAACTGGTCTACATCGGGCGGCTCACCATAGGCCGCCACCAAGAACTCGCCCCAGCGCGACACGCGCGTGAAGTCGAAGAGTTGGTGGGCGAGATAGTCGGCGTAGATTTGGGTATAGCTAAAGGGTGTTGAGGCTGCAACGATACCCGCCGCTAGTGGTTCAAGCGGCAATGCCAGCAGATCATCGCCTTCGGCCGGATAGTAGAGCGAAACGCCGTTAGCCTGCGTGATGCCAATCAGCGCACCATTCGCGTACTGGGCTGGCAGATGCGCGCTGGACGAATGACGCTTGTGCAGGACCAAAGCATCGGCGCGGCCAAATTCATTCAGAATATCAGTCGCGGCAGTGGTCAGGTCTTCGGTCAGCGCGGCTTGTTGGATGCGCAAGACAAAATCCTTCAGGTCAATATAGGCATCGCGCGGGGTGTTGAGATAGTTGCTGTTGGAGTCGAAAAATTGACTCTGGTTGCGCAACAAGGTAAAGAGCCGGTCGCGCCGCTCCCCGGCAGCCGTATCCGCATTGAGCCAAGCTTTGAGATAGAGCGCCAACTGGCTGACGCCATTCTTGAGGGGGCCAACGCGGGTCAAATCTAGGGCGGCGATGGTGTAGGGGAGCTTGTTTTGTGTTGCCAGGTAGGCATAGCGATCCACAATCGATGTGGCGAGTTGCTTTGCGTCTGTCCACTGGGTGATGTAGTGGGCGTAATCCGGGTAGGCAAAGTAACTCCAACCGATGTATTGCGAAGCGATCAAATACTTTACCTTGGTCTCGCTGCGCACCTCATAGGCCACATCAAGCAACGCCATGCTACAGGCATCCAGATGGACAATATCAATCGGCAAGACGCCGGGATCATTGAGTGCGGTGCTCAACCCGCTTGGGCTGAGGTAGGCGCTGCCGGTCGGTTCACTGGTATGATCAAAGGCGATGCCTTGAAAGGCGTTGCCGTGGTTGGCAATGGCAAGGTAATAGTGATTAGCCGGTAACGCGCCTTGTCCCCACTTCAAAAAGTTGGCCAATGTCTCCGGAAAATCCATTTTTTGTTCGCCAATCGGCACGGTTGTAGAGAGCGGTTGTGCACCATTTGGGTTAAAGCGAATCAACCACCGTTCGGTATCACCGGCGCCTGGATTACCAATCGACGTCGGCCCGTCGATCTGTACAGCCACTTGTGCACAAGCATGGTTCAAATGCTTCAACTCATTCAACACCCGTTGATAGTCGGCTAACAGCGCGTTGCCATCATTCTTGTAGTCGGCATCTAAATAGAGCAGCATCGTCCACAAATGGCCGGCTGGACAGGTGGTGGGCGGCGTTGGCAGCGTGGCTGGGTCGGGCGTGGGCAGGGCGGTTGGGGTTGGTTCAGGCACGTTGGCGCTGACAAAGATCAGTCGGGTGGCCGGCTGTGACCGGACCCCTTCATTATCCTGGACACGGAGGTGCAAGGTATGCAGCCCAGGGCCAAGCGCACTGGCAGTGGTGGGGCCGCTGGTGGTGGGGATCGTCACCTGTGGGTTGGCTGTAATGAGGGCAAGACCGCTGGTGGTTGTCCATACGTAGCTTTGCATGATATTCGTGGCGTCGCCATCCTGCCCAACGGCAAGACAAGTGAGTGTCTCACCAGGCAAAAGATCTTCCGCCGAGCAGTGGACAATGGTAGCGACGGGGTCGCTCTCTTCCATTGGCGTAAAACTGCTGATCAAGCCATAGCCCCAGGAAGCGAGATAGACTAAGTCCTGTTGATTGGCGCTTTTGGTGACAGCGATGCCGAAGGCATCCCAGACTGGATCATCATCTACTCCATAGCTCTGCCACTCAGTCAGGTTGTTGGGATTGAAGTGATGTATACGGAAACGGTGACCGGCTGTGTCCGATACCCACAGCGAGCCATCCGCAGCCACAGTGAGGCGTCGAGGGCCGGCAAATTGCCCTGGATTATAGCCAGAACTACCAATGGTGCGGACAAAACTTAGTGTTGTCCCATCAAAAGTCATTTCGACAATGTGACTATAGGTTTGATCAACCACGTAGAGTTTCGTGGGCGTGCTGCGGTCATCCACAGCAATGCCGAAGGGATTGGTTAACACGGCTGCTGCAATGATACCAGTGGTACTGGTAATGGCTACAAAGCCACCGGAGCCAGAATCTTGGCGCAATACCTGCACTCGGTGATTACAGGGTTCAGCGACAAAGATAAAACCATTTTTATCCGCTGCCAACCCTGCCGGATTACAAAACTGACCTAATGCTGCACCGTAACCACCCCAGGGATCTGTCTCTGTAATCAGGTTGGAACCTTCCAGGCGAAACTGCTGAAGATAGTAGCCATTGACTGTTGCAAGTAATTTCCCGTTGCGATCAAAGGTCAACGCGGCGGGTGTGTAGCCCCCCGGTTGACCTAATACCGGCCAACTATGAATGACTTGATTATCCACCATCTGGTTGATGCGCCCCGACCACAGGTCAGGAAAGAAGAGACTTTTGTCAGGGGCAACCACAAGGTCAGAGGGTAGCCCAATACTGCCTGGATTATCCGAGAAGCCACCCCAATTTTTTAGCGGATTGCCGCCACCCTTCGCAAATTGAACGATTTTGCCATCATACATACTAACCAGATAGACATAATCGCCGTAGGCTGCAATATGAACCGCGCTGCCGCGGCTAAATGGCGGCGTGGGCCAAGTGCGATTCAGGCGGTTGCCGTTGGCGTCATAGGCGTAGAGTTGGAAAGCCGTGTGATCAAAGATGAGCAGGTTATTTTCCTCATCCACCAGGATGGCTGTGGGATGAGCCAGTGGCGGGTTCAGTTGGAAGGGCAACCGCACCAGATCGCTACTGAATTTAAAGATGCCATTGGGGATGCGACGCGCCACAAAGAGATCACCTTGGGGCGAGACCGTAATAGTGCGATCTATGGGTGTTTTGTTTGGCTCGACGCCGATCTCTGCTACCAGATCAGCCTCGCTGAGATGACGCAGAACTTTTCCATCCGGACTGAATTTGTAGAGACCCTCATACAGCGTGATGGCATAGAGATTCCCTATGCCATCCACCGTCAGCGACCAGGTATTGGCCGGCGCCGCAATGATCTTGCCGGTGAAGTCGCCGTCCGTAGTGTAAATGACAATGCCCGCCTTATAGGGATCAGCCAGATAGACACGCTCGCGTTGACGGTCAATGGCAATATGCGGAACGCCGCGAATCTGGTGCGGTTGAAAGCCAATTTTGCGCTGCCAGCCTGAGCGATTGAGCCATGTGCCGTCACCGACAGGGTGTAGCACCACCATGCGGAAGTTTTCGCTGTCCCATAAATAGAGATCACCCTGGCTATCAACCGCCACGCCGGTAATTTCTTGAAACTTGCCAACTTCAGCCACGCCGGGTTGTGCAGTCAGTAACGGCAGGGTATCGGTGACATAAAGGTTGAAATGAAATTGCTGGCCATCGTGCTGTACGGTATAACGAACCGGTGACGAAGTGATGCCGTGATAGCTGACTTGCAGCGTAATCTCATTTGTTGGGGCAATCGGGCGCGTCAACCTGGTCAGGTCAATGTAATAATAGGGCTCTGTTTCCCGGCCTGGGTAGTGCGTTGTCCAAGCTGTGCCGACTTCGCCCTGGGCATCTGCAATTGTTACTTTGGCATCTTCGACCTTTCTGCCATTCACATAAACAAAGCCGCTCAAACAGCAGAGCGGCGCTTCTTCGCCCGGCGGCGTCGGGCGGATGCAGCCATTGGGTAACGGATCGACTACTTCAAACAGGCCAACTGCGTAGACAAACGTTGTGGAAAAGATCAGCGCAAGACAGACGGCGAATGCGCTCATGACGAGCTTGCGCCATGATGGATGGAACATGTTGCGTGGGTAGTTCATGATTGCTCCGTTCTGATTGATATTGGATCAAATTCAGCATCTAGGATGGCTGCATAGTGAATAGAGATGGCGATCCTTGAAAAATTTGGCGCGCAACATGAACGTGGCAGAAAGAATTGACGATGGCTGATTCAGCGGCGGATACAAGTAAATGCCGCCCACAATGCCGGGTGGTGATAGGCCGGGTCATCAAGAAAGTGGCGTTGGGTCTGGCGCAAGGCCGTTGGTGCCGGGATGCCGGCATTGAGGCGTCCATAGAAGAAGGCCAGCATGGCGCCTGGCATGCCATCGGCAATCGACCATAAGCTGCATAACACACGTTTGGCACCGGCCAGCAAACAGGCCGATTGAAAGGCAAAGAGCGAGGCATCACTCTCCATGCCGGCGGCCGTAGCACAGCCGCTTAATGTCACCAACTCGCACCCCCACAGCGGCAGATCGTAACAATGTTCTACCGAGAGCACCTCACCGGACAATTGAATGCCCGAGAAAAAAGGTGCATCACCGCGGTGGATGGTGTGGGCCGCTATGTGTAGCAGGCGTGGTGGTGCTGGTAGCGCGTCTAGATAGTTGAGCGCTGGCACATCGACAAAAACGGTGCTTGGTTGGATCTGAGCGGCAACCACTACCGCTTCCTCGCGCACCCCCACCATCGCGGCGGTGGATGCGGCAATGACGACCGACGGCGAGTAAGTAGCCGCCGTTGGTATTGGCAAGAGCAATGCCGCGCTGCTTTGGATCAATTCGAGTTCATAGTCGGCAATCCAATAGTGTTCTCCGGTCCAAAAGGCCGCAAAAGGTAACATGGCGACAAGATCACAGGGCGCAATCAAGAGCTTGCTGCCGGTAGCCAGGGTCTGCACAGTTGCGGCAAAGGGCGCGATCAGCAATTGATAACATTGTTGGAGGTAGATCCGCGCTTCGTTGATCCGCTTGGCGCTGACGTGGCTGCTCACTGATAGCGACACTTTCTCTACACCACGAAAGGTCAACGCCAGGTTGCCGGCAAGCTCTGCAATAGTCGTCGCATCCGACAAGTGCAAGACCTGCTGAACACCCTGCCTGGTGGCGCAAATGCCATACAGATCATCACCGCACCGCACAAATTCCAGCAGCAGATCGGCATCCATGGTGGCCAGGATCGTGCGTACATGCTCTAAGGTCAAGCGAGCGATGGGCGTATGCTGCTGCCGGGACTGCCGCCGCACGTCCAACAGTTGTTCGGTAAGTTTGGTCAGTTCAGGGTGGCTCTGTTCATAGTCCGCGCCAGTGGGGGTAGCGGCGGCTTCTTTGGCCAGTGACCACCGCAACGCGGCAATCTGTTGGCGCAGAAGCTCAATCTGTTGCCGCTGCTCCGTGGTATAGGCGGCTTCACTTTGTAGATCATACGCTAGATCAAGAAAGGCGCCGGCTTTGGCGCGCCAAGCGTAGAGCAAGATCTGTTCATTTTCGTGCTGCAGAAAGGCTTGCTGAATCAGATCATCATAGAGATCGTTGGCCTGCTCGTGAAATGTGGCCTTTAACTCTTGCAGCGTAAGCATCTGGCGCGTTTGATCATCCAGCGCCGCGGCTTCTTCCAGCCAGAAACGGGCTTTTGCGCTGTCGCTTTCTATAAGGAGCTTGCCCAAGCCACTGCACGCACTGCGCCGTAGCCACGGCAATCCTTGTTCGGCAGCATAGGTCAAGACATGTTCATAATCCTGGATAATCGCATGGCGATCAACCGCTGCCTGGCCGGCCAGTCGTCCCGTTTCGGCGCGCAACAAGTGATACTCTGCCGCCGTGCGTGGATTGTCGGCGGGCGAGGGGAAATTGGCCAGCAACCGCTGCGCCTGGGCAAAGTCCTCCTTGGCCAGCGCAAGCAAGATGCGCTCGCGATAGACCTGCGCAAACCGAAAGACATTCCCCAAGCTACGCCAGAGTTCCTCCGCTTGGTTCAGCAGGTTGGCCGCCCGTTTCAGATCGTTTTTGCCGCCCAACAAGCGCAGACAAGCGGCCATTTGGATGAGCGTTTCCGCGACAAATGGCTTTAAATCATAGTGCGCAATGCGTTGGCGGGCCAGATCGTAGTGACGGTATGCAGCGGGTAAAGCGCCCAGTTGGCGCAGCAGGGTGGCTTGTTGCGCCAACACAAAGCCCTGTTCCATCTCAACAAAACCATGAGCGGCCTGCTGAAACGCACGCAATGCCTCCACCGGACGCCCCAGCGATGTGTAGATCTCACCCAGATTCATGTCGATGCGCGCAACGGTGACACGCTCACCGGCTTGCTGGGCAATGAGCCGATTACGTTGCAATATCTCTTCTACTTCGCCCAAGCGACCTAGCTGTGCCAAGGTCAAGGCAAGATTAATTTGAATTTCGGCAATTGAGATCGACAAGTTGTGCTCAGTCGCGGCTGCCAACGCGCGCTGATGAACAACCAGCGCCTCTTCATAGCGGCCCCAAGTGTGCAACAGCCAGCCAAAACTTTGCTCCAGATAGATCAGATACTTGGGCTCTTGGGTTGCCTGGGCCAGGAAGAGCAGGTGCGCTTTGTTGTAACATTCCTCCGCTTCCAGATTTTTGCCCACTGCCGCCAGTACACCCACCAGATTGGCGAACAGGCGCGCAATGCTCAACTCGTCCTGGCTTGCCTCATAGGCCGGTAATGCCGCGCGAAAGCAGATTACGGCAGCGGCCATGTCATTAAACGTCGCCCAGATGCCGCGCATCCATTGGGCAATCGCCAGGGCGAGCGGTTCATCTGCGGCGATAAAACCGCCAATCGCCAATGCATAGCGCGTCAGCCGATCGGTTTGCGCCGGATCCGCCAGGATGTGGGAGGCTGTAACGTGGTTGTCCTTCAGATGCTGTAAAAGTGGCAAAGAAAGTGCAGCCCGATGCTCGCCAATCCACGCGACCAATCGCGCTTCGGGGCAAGCAACAAGCGTCGCGGCGAGGTGCGTCGGCGATGGGGGATCAGGGTCAGATTGTTCGACAGTCATCAATATCTGTCTCCGATCCTAAAGTCGTGCAAAATGATCTCCTCGGTGGCAGTAAGAATGTGGATTCGATACCGTCCAGCATCAAGCCCTTTTACCGTGAACGCACCGTGTTCGTCCACCGTTGTTGAAAATTCGGGCGCATCTTCATCCTCGGCACCCTGCACGATGATCGCTTCTACCTGGGCAAAAGGTTGATCATCAGCATAACGCAGCCTGCCCACCAGCAGCCAATTACGTTGTTTGCCTGTCGTTCTAGTCGTGCGGACCAGCAGTTCAATCTGTGGCGTTCGCTCAACTGTGCGATAGCTACCTTCACCGCGCACCGGCACAGGCGCCAGAGTCGCGGGTTGGAAGAGGAGTTCATAGATCCGGCGCACCAGCGAAGCTTCGCGGGCATCAACGGCGGCCAGCATCTGGAGTTCGGCCTGGCAATCAGGGCATTGCTTCACATGGGTATGGGCAATCAAGCGGTCGTTTCCGGTCAAACGCTGTTCCTGGTAGGCCACTAACCACTCGCTATCATGACAGAACATTTGCCGTAAAGCGGGTCGCCATGCGACCAAATCTGCTTGTAATGCGGCGGCGGCCTGTACACACGCCGGCGAACGTTCAATGGCTATTTGTATTTCTATACTAACATGACCATTGACATAGTCTAATAGAATACCCTCATCAAAAGGGCAAAGTTCAAATAAGTCCATACGCACCTCATTATCATCAAGTCTAAACTGTAGAGATGCAGAATCACCCGGTTTTTGGCGCGCAGGATCGCTTCTGAGCCGCCGAGTTAAAGTTTGACGAACTTGATTGACTTCTGCCACGCTGGCAAATTCCTTTGGATGCAGATCAAAGACATCCTGCGGCTTCAGCTGTTGCAGAAAAATCAGTTCGGCGATGATATATTCCTGCGTCGTTTTGATGTGTTTTTGGAGCAAGGCAAGCTGATCCAGCCATTCCACGCCTGGTGGATCGATCTCTGGCGATTTGCCCTTGCCAGTTCCCCCATCATCATTACTCTGCCCATCGTCGTCAGGCAAAGGATCTAGGTAGGCGCGCGGTTTTCGGCATAATTCCAGCACGCGGTTTTTGATCGTCGTTTTAAGCAGGCCAATCACCCTGCTGATGTCATCAGTGGCAACCAGCCCAAGCGCTTCTGCGCGGTTGTTTACCGTATAGCGCCAGATATTATGCCACACATCCTGGACAACATCGGGCAAATCTTCACTGGACAATCCAGCAATCTTGGGCGCTTGCTGTAGCGCAGCGCGGCAGCGCCCTTTGACCCACGGTTCAAAAATGGTTTGCACACAGTGCCAGGCCGCTTCGTCTTTGGTGAAAGCCCGTCGCCATAGCGCAGCACACCCTGGTGAATCCTTGTCACCCTGCGTTAAAAATTGTTGACGTTCTTGTTGACAAGTGGTACAAAGTGGCTGGATGTCTGACATGGAGAATGTCCTTCGCTTTGGGCCGTGATGGAGCAGGCAATCAACCCACGATCAGCCGAGGACCCGATCATGCCAACGTTGAAGGCTACTCGATTTACCTATTATACGCTCAACAAAGCCCACAAGAAAAAGCGCCGAGCGGTTAGCGTCCGGCGCTTTTTGTGAAAAAGTTCTATACGCTTGAATGCGATTCAGCTCTAATCGCGCAACCGTTGCGCGCCCGAAAAGTGACCCAGCTTATGTGAATGGCGTAACACATGGTTACTGGGCGGATCTGTTTGGTGATGCCAAGGGATATTATTTCGAGGTTGACGGCGGGCGCGGTGAAGAGACATTCAGGCACAACTGTCCTCGGCTGCCGCAACGCCTAGCCAAGCAACTTGCCGAAATTGCCCATTACGCTTTATCATAAAAAGCTTGAAGGAGAAATCAAACTACACAGGTCGAGGGGTTGGCTTGTTTGTATAACTCAAGGCTGATTTGGCTTGGATGGGCTGGGCGCATTCAGCTTTTTTTGTGTGCGCAG
>Ga0105046_10012698_pt1 | contig 13067 bp, 9 predicted proteins | sample MAT03_FD_78385 | JGI IMG/M metagenome (GOLD analysis project Ga0105046, IMG submission 78385) | Freshwater microbial communities from Lake Fryxell liftoff mats and glacier meltwater in Antarctica - MAT-03 (megahit assembly) | ecosystem: Environmental > Aquatic > Freshwater > Ice > Liftoff... | reverse complement strand
TTCGGCCGCGGGCGCCAGCAATGTGCTGCAGCCGCTATGGAACGCCGGCTGCAACCTGGGCGGATGCCACGGTGGTCCGGTGGGAGGCTACCCGATCTGGACCGTGGTCTCGGTGAAGCAGTCCCCCAGCCCCGTCGGCTACGCGGGCGCCGTCATCATTCCCAACAATATCGCCGGCAGCCGCATGCACGATCGCGTGACCCGCACGGACTCATCGCGCATGCCCCCCGGCTCGGTCACCCCGCCCAACGACCTGATCTGCAACTTGCGACGCTGGATCTCGGCCGGGGCTCCTTGAGGGGTCACTCGCAAACAACCTGGGACGGCAGGGCCACCGTGGCGAAATCGGGGCGGACGCTGGAGGGCTGCCAGTTACCCAGCCGCTTCTTGATGTCGGGTACGTTCGTCGTGCCCGTCATCGACCAGGCGTCGATGGAATAGGCGTCGCCGCTCTTTTGCAGCAGAATCAAGCTGCGCGTGTACGGCTCGAGCAGCAGGCCCTGGCCGTTGACGCCGACGGTCTTCGACATCTCTGTGCGCTCGACTGCGTTCGTGAGCCCCGCGGCCGTCATGGGCAGCAAGAAGGGTACCATGACGTAGGCGACGTCATCGCAAGTGTCGAAAGCCACGAACGGTTCCTTGCGCTTGAACTGCGTGAGTGGATAGCTCTTGTTCGGTTGGTAGTTGGCGGCGAAGAACGTACGCAAAGTCGTTGTGCCGCTTTCGGTGCCGGCCAGATCGGGAATGACCAGCACCAGGTTGTTGACCTCGCCATCGAACGCGATGCTGCCCTGCGCATCGGTCGAGGTCACGCTCATCGTATCGACCAGCGTCGGCGTTGACGTCGACGCACTCGTGCGGCTGACCTGGATGCGCGTGAGTTCGATCTCGCAGTTGGTAACTCCGGGGCAGTTCACGCTCAGCACGTGGATCGCGCCGCCCAACTGGCTGGGCGCGCCCACCGTGCCCCACACCGTCGTGTCGGGGTAGGATGTCGTGTCGACCAGCTTGATCGCGTCGAGGTCTTTCGTGTCAAAGACGGAGATTTCCCCCGACGCCAGGATGCTCAAAGTACCGTTCAACGCGAAGACCTTGGATGCACTAGTCGGCGCTACAACCGTGGTTTCCTTGCCGAGCGCCTCCCAGCGGTCGCGCGTCCGGTCAAAGCGCTGAGCGCGCACCTTGTTGCCCTGAACCAAGAACCAAATGTCGCGCTCGGCCTCGTGCACCGCCGCGTCGTAGGCGCCTTCGAGTCGGGCTAGCTCCTCGCCGGTCTGCGGAGAAAGAGCCACCAAAACCGGGTCGTTGGTCAATAAATCGCCGTCGGCGTCACCTGCCACAACCACAAGGCCGGGTAATGCGATTCCAGGCTCGCCGCCTTGGCCGCCTAGGTCCGTTCCGCCCGTGTTGTTGCCCGAACCGCCGGTGTCAGGCGCTCCTCCTGCGCCGCCCCCATCGCTGAAGTCCGACACCTCGCCAAAAGAATTGAGCAGGCTGCAGCCCGCGAGAGCGGCGCACGTAGCACCGGACGAAAGCATCGAAAAGTAGCGCTTGGCCATTAGTTGTTCTCAGCCCCTTGCAGGATCCAGGTCTCGAGCGTCGGGATCTCCGTTATGTCGTCCAGGTACGTGCCGGAGAGCGGCATTCGATCACCGACGTTGATCACCGGACCCGTGCCTTTCAGGCGATCCATCACGTGGCTGATGCTGGGATCGCCCGGCACGATGCGCTTGAAGCCTGCGCCAAGCTCGCTCGCCGCGTCCACGTTGACCCAGCCGCTGTAGGTCGCTTCAGCCGAACTCATGTCGAGATTGGCGTAGATTACCTCGCCGCCGCCGTGGCAATCTGGGCAGCTGTTCACGACGATCAGACTGTATACGTCGACCGCAAAGCTCACACGCATCGCCACGACGGCCTCGTTGCCCACGGCACTGCGGTTTTCACCTTCGTCGCGGGCCAGCACGATCAAGTAGTAGTTCGTGTTCGAAGAAAGCTCGGTGAGCGTCAGTCCGCTCGCGCCCGGAGGACTGGTGGCGAAGGGCTTGCTCTCCAAGTCGAACTCTCCGGACGTCTCGGATAGAAACACGTCGTAAACGATGTTCTTGGGTTTGCTCAGGTTGTCGGTCGCCGGTGTCCAGCTCAGGTCGGCTGTGAACGTGGTGACGTTGTCCACCACGACGACTCCATCGAAGTCCGGAGCGACGTCGTCTGCCTTGGTCTTGGCCGACTGCAGGCGCATGTTGTCGTCGCTGTTGTCCGACGGATCGACCGCTCGGCACACGACGAAATACGAGGTGTCCCGCCCGAGACCCGGCACGATGGCCGTGGTTTCACCGGTGACGACGGCATCAGGTGCTTCGAAGTTGAAGCCGCCCGCCTCTGTGGCGGCAAAAACCTGATTCACGATGTCTTCTTCAGCAGCGATGTCGTCCTCGGCGGCGTTCCAACTGACAACCAAGCTGCTTGCCGTCTTACCCGCGGCCGTTTTGCAGCCCGAAAAAACGGGCGCGTCGACATCCGCGCCGCTGGTTGCTTTCACGGTCTTTTCGTTGGCGTCAAAGTTTCCGGCTGCATCGCGGACCCGAACGACCAGGCTGTACTCCGTTTCGGGCTTGGGCATGACCACGCGGACCGAGGTGGCTCCCGGATCGCTCACGCCGATGGGCGTGTCGATGTCGACGTCTTTGGCGTCGGTGCCGGCGTAGACGAAGTACATGAGCACACCCTCTGGGCTCAGATCGTCGGTTGCCTTTTCCCACTCGAGTTCGATGATGCCGCCGGGCTTGCCGTCCGCAGAGGCGGCGCCCGCAAAGTCCGGAGGCTTGATGTCGTCGGCGGTGGTGACCTCGACGGGCGTGTCACTGGGCTGCTCCGCTCCGTCGAGCTCCGCGCGCACGACGATGAAGTAGTTCGTGTCCTCTTCGAGGCCGGCAATGACGGCTGTGGTGGAGCCAGCGGGCGCTACTGCCTGAGGCTCCGAGAAGTTGAAGCCCTTGGCCGACGTAGAGACGTAAACGTTGTAGAGGGCCTCGGGTTCACTGGCCGGGAGCCAAGCGACCAGCACGCTCGTCGCCGAAGCGGGACCGGCAGCCTGCGCGCCCGCGAATTCGAAGCCGAGCGCCGACTCGCCACCCGCGCCATCGATGACGCAAGCGCCATCTTGCTGCGCGGTGCCTTCACCGCAGGTGAGTCCCCCGCAGCCAGAAACAAGCAGCGCGCCAAGCGCTGCGAAAATCGAAGTAGAACGAAGCAAAGATGTGATCATCGAATCAAGCCCTCTCAAAAACTGCCCTGCATCCACAAGCCGCCGCCGCCCGGCAACATCGTGGGAGAAACGCGAAATGCCGTGTCGTGCGTCGGATCGACTTCGACCTGGGGACGCGTAAAGTAAAGAACGGCGGTGGTCCCGGCCGCGACGACCGCGGCTCCCATCAGGATGTCGGTCGTCAGGTTCAGGGTCTCACCCGAACTCTTGGCGCTCGCCGCGTCGGCTGCGCTCGTAGCGCTATCGAACTCGTCGTGCTTGCCGAGCGCCAGGATACCCGTGACGACCGCGCCCGCGGTGAAGGCGCCCGTGGCGGCTACGCCGATCCAAACGGCCGTCGGAACCGGACGCTCGTAGACCTTGTCGACCGCCTCGGCTCCGCCTCCCAGCGTCGGCTCGACCGTCTTGGCCACCAGTTCGAAGGTGTATTCGAGTTCGCCGCCCTTGGCGTCGAACGACCATACGGCAGGCTGGTAGCCGTCGAGTTCGACGGTGATGCGGTGCCGACCCGAGTGCACGCCGATGCGCAGCGGCTCACGCAGGCTGTCGTAACGGTTCTCGATGGCCTGACCCGCGACGGGCAGGCGCGTGTCGACGACCGCGGCCCCGGCGGGATTGCTGGAGATCGTCACCCAGGTCACGCCGGCCTTGAGCGTATCCAGATCGCGACTCACCTGCGCGCGCTCGGCTGCGTCGATCTGGTTGCCGGCTTCTTTGAGGTAAGTGTCCAAAGCCACGATGGCTTCGCCGTCGCGCTCGAGCTTCATGGACGTGATGCCCAAGTTGCCCAAGATCTTCCAAGACGGGCTCTCGGCGTAGGCGACCTTGAACTCGTGGTAGGCCTCGCCGTAGCGCGCGCCGTCCGGATCCTGGAGGAAGCTGACGCCCGCTCGAAAGTGCGCGCGGGCATTCTCGGTGATGGTGACCTCGCTGCTCTGAGCCCAGAGCGGCGAAGAAAAAGCGCTCACGCCGGCGAGCGCGAGCAACTGAAGGAGACGTCGAGGGGGGGCAAACGATTTCATGTGCGTCAGGAGGGTCGGCAATTGGGGCTGCTTACGTCCGCGGACGCAATGTGAACTAGGAGGTGTTTCAAGGGCAAGCCGAAAGGGAGTCGATCCAGGCGGCCGTTACCGTCAGCTGACGCGTGTCGGGCAGGTCCGTGGCGATGGGCGGCATGGGGCCCAGCTGGCCATCGACGAGAGGCGGGCGCGTCGAGTCACGGACGTAAATCAGTGAATTTTCGTGATCAGCGACCAGCTTGTTGCAGATGTTGCCCGCGGTGAGGCCAGGGCCACCAAAGTAGCGGTAGTCGATCGCGATATTTTCTCCGCCGGCATGATGGCAGTGCGAGCAGTTGCCATCAAAATAGGACAGTGTGCGTTCGGTGAGGCTGCGACCCACGTCAGGAGGACTCGGCAGTCGTTCGATGTCGACCTGGGGCTCCAGATCGGCCGAGCCGCCGAAGAGACCCAGCGCTTGCCAGGCGCGCAGCTGATTGTCGACGACCCCGCCGTATTCCTGGGGTCGGTCGAGCTGGGGCGCATCCAGGCCCAGTACACGACCTGCCGTCGGATTGTGGCAACGAACGCAGTCATCGCGCGAAGGATAAAGATGCGTGTGCGTGGTCGCGGCTCCGTCGTCGGTCACGGACCAACCCTGGCTTGTCGCGCCCTCTGCCTCTTCGACGAGCGTCGCGTCGCCCCCTGCAGTGTTCCACTTGTACGTGTACCCCTGCCACGGTTCGGCGCAGTCGCCTTCCTCGCAGCGCTTCACCAAGAAACGCGTCTCGACGGGAAACAGCGTGTTCGGGTTGCCGACCGTCTTTTCGAGGTCGAACTCCTTGATGATGATCGTGCCAACCGGCATGCCGAGGGCTCCCGTCGCCTCGAAGTCGATCGTGCCCTTTTCCGGCAAGAGCAAGTAGCGCCGCTTGATCGCGCCGTCGCTCCACAAGATCGAATTCAGATTGTAGGGGATCGCGGCCGAAACGAGCGTGCGGGCGGAGAGACTCGCGTAGCAGCCCGTATCGCTGAGCTGGGCCGGAAAGTCGACGCCCACTTCTGCGGGGATGTCGCAAGCTCCGCGGTCACCGCGGCTCGGGAGGCCACGTGGCAAGCTGGGGCTGCCGTTGAAACGGTAGGCCCGCGTCTCGTCGTCGCCGGCGATTGCGACGCTGGGGAAACCGCTTGCATCGAGCGAGAGGAAAAGATCGTTCAGCGTCTTGGGCAGCGCAGAATCGAGCGGCATGCCGAGCACGCGCCAGTCGTCGCCGGCTTCGAGTCGAGCGGCAAACAGCCGCGGCGCGCCGATCCATTCTTCGACCCAGGCGACCGTCGGTACGCCATCGGCGTCGATGGCGAGCGCCGACAGCGACGCCTTGCCGTCGAGCTCGACGTCGAGGGCTGCGCCGAGCGGGGCCCATTGGCTACTGCTCTGCTTGAAGCGCGCCACCTGGACGTTCAACGAAACCGCGTCGCCGTCCAGATAGGAAAGCAGCACATTTTGGCCTTGCGCGACGATCTGGGGCCGTACGGGCCCAGCGGAACTGCGCGCGCGGTCAATGCCCGGATCCAGCGTGAGCCAGACGGTGCCGCCGCGACGCCAGACGACGATGTCGTGATCGGCATCGACGCCCGCGACGACCGGCGCGCCGTCGTCCAAGCCCGCAACGCTGAGCTCGCTCAAACCGCCATCGGGCGTGTCGATGTCGCTGCCGATGCTCAGGAACTCGCCTGAGCTGTCGTCAAAGCCGAAGACGCGCACGCCCGTTTCAATTTGCGCTGCAATCAGCGGCGTTTTGTTGCCGAGGCTCACGGCCGCAATCAGCCCACTACCGCTTGCCACGGGCCCGTTCGACAGCAGATCCCACTGGCCGTCCTCGAGAGTCGCCGCGTACAGATCGCGCGCGTTGCTCGGCCCCTCGAGCCAGACCAGAAAGACGCGCTCGCCGACCACGACCGCCCCGACGACCGTGGGGTTTGCGCCGCCCTGCATCGGTGGTGGATCGAGGCTTTTCCAAGTGCCAAACGCGAACGACTGGGCCGACAAATCGTCGCCGTTCGACGTGATCAGCACGAGGGAACGATCACTGAGCGTCACCAGGCCCAGACCATTTGTGCTGGTCGCCGCCTGGGCGCTGGCATTTTGCCAAAAAGGGTAAGTGAAAGCGTACGAGTCGCCACAGAAGGTCTGACCCGCTTCACTCTTCAAATCGCCAGAAATCGACAACGACACCTTGGCGGGTAGAGCCGGGCGCTCGAAGGCGATCGTGAGGGTTTTGTCTTTGGCGCTGATTTCGAAGTCGAGCGGCTCGCCATCAGCCTGCAATGTGACGGCTTCGAGAGTGCTCACATCGATGGCCGCGTCGAACACCAGCTCGATGGGCGCAAAAGCGTCGGCGTTGGCTTCGCCTTCAGTCGGGTTGCTCGACTCCAGGCGGAGCCCACAGCCATCAGCGCTGGAACCGTCGCCACCGCTGTCCGCCGGCGCGCCTGCAGCGCCGTCGTCGGGTTCGGTCGGTCCACCACCACACGCACTTGCCGCCCCGCCCGCAGAAAGCAGGAGAGCGGCCACGAAAAAGTAGCCACGCTGAAGCAATGCCATGAGTCCCCAAGCTGCGGAGCCGCGAGGCGGCACGCCGTCCGGGAACATCCCACGAGCTTGCCTTTTACCCAAGGGGCCTCCGCGCGATGCGAGGCGCATCCGCCCATGGTGGAATCGAATCCGTTCACCGCTCGGAGCGAAACCGGTACCGCCGGGCTGGACGAGAGAGCGCATACTTCCTCTTGGAATGAGCGTTCGTACCCTCTCGACCGGCCTTTGGGGCCTCGCTCCCCGCCGCACCTTCGGCGTGGAATTGGGCGCGGTCGGCGCGGCGCTCCTTCTTCACGCCGGCTTTTTGTTGGTTCGCAACGACGTTCGGCCAGCCGCTGCGTTCACGGACTATCCGCTTATCGCGGTACTCATCGACGCCCAGCCCGAGCCTGTCGCCCTCCCCGAGCCTCCCGCGCCCGCCGAGCCCGCGCCACCCGACTCCATGCCCGCCCCCAGCTTCGCGCAAACCGCGTTGAGCACGACGCCGACTCTCGCGGCTGGCCCCGTGAGCGACGCGCCTCCCGCCGAAGCGGCAGCTCCGCTCGCCACTTCCGCTGATCCCTCGTCCGACTGGGAAATGGTGAGCGGCTCGGGCACGGCGCTCGGTCGCGGCGGGCTTGGACGTCCGAGCGGCGCAGGTGGAGTTGGGAGGGTGACGACGCTCGCGCCCCGCGATTTTTCGCGCGAGGCCCAGGCCCCAGCTCTCCAACCCTACGTCGACCGCAACTTCCCAAGCATCGCACGCATGTACAAAGTCGACGGCGACGTCACCGTGAGCGCCCTGATCAACCCCGAGGGCGTGCCCAGCGATCTGCGCGTCGAGAGCGTCGATCCCGGCGGGCGCGGCTTTGGCGAAAGCTGCTCGCGTTCGGTGCTCCAAGGTCCGCGCTGGAAGCCCAAGCTCAATCGCGACGGTCGCCCCGTTCCCGCGCGCGTCACCTACCGCTGCAAGTTCCGCCTGCCCGAAGACGCAAAGAACGCCGGGGTGGCCTCGAGCGGCACGGGCGCCAATCGCGTGTGGTCGCACTCTGCTGGTGACTGAACCGAGCTGGCGGCTACGCTCGCGGTCATGCTCAGGCGCGAGCGGCCTCGTCTGGAAGTTCGTCCGCCCGACCCAGCCGACGAGCCGTGCACCGTGAACCACGGTGGCCTTCGCAGGCCACTCAGCCCGACCGGTTTGCCCAAGCACTGACCTGACGCGCGAAATCTTCCAGATCGCCGAGCCCCACTGTTGCGGCCTCGAAACAGCGCTCGACGTCGAGGCGTGCGTTCCCGTGTGCGACTACGTTGCGCAGACCAACTGCCTGCTTCAGGCGCCTCAGTTCCTCGACATCTCGCGGCAAGTGGCTCTTGACTCGGGCGATGCGGGTCGCGATCTCCACCAACTTGGCCGCCAACAAATCCCTATTGACCACCGAGGCCTCGCTTTTCTACCCGGAGCAGCCAAGCGTCACGCATTCGGTCGTACCACGGACCGTCCGTCCCCAGGTCGATGAGGGTGTGCGCGCGCCACGTAGCGTAGGTACCGGGCCTGCCTTCGTAGACCAAGATGCCGTCCCGGAGCAGCTCTCTCAGAAGCGGGATGGTGGCCTCGGACAGACGGCTCACGTCCGCCTCTTGACCGAGCGCCTCGCTCACGAGCGCGCCGATTGTGCCCAACGAACCGACCGGCGCGTCCACCACCAGATCGACGTCCGAGTCGTCGCGCGCCTCGTCCCGCGCGCGGGACCCGAACAAGAGCGCAAGCCGCAGGCCCTCTACCCCGTGCAGAGTCTCTGCTAGCCGCAGCGCAAGCTTCGAGCGCTCACCGATGAGCTTCAAGGTAACACGGGGGCGTGATCTTCGCGAAGCGCGCGCTCAGTTCGCGGCAGCCTGCACCGCGTCGTAGATAGAAGCCACTGCAGCGTCGAGGCCGCTCAGGTTCGTGCCGCCGGCTTGCGCCATGTCGGGACGCCCGCCGCCGCTGCCGCCCACCTGGGCCGCAGCCAGCTTGATGAGTTCACCGGCCTTGAAACGGTCGAGCATCGTCTTGGCCACCGTGACGACCAGTGCGACTTTATCGCCGTCGGCCGCGGCCACCAGCACGACCGAGTCGCCTAGCCGATCGCGCAACTGTTCGGCCAACTCCCGCAGTTGCGAGCGCTCGCTCACTTCGACTTTGACGCCCAAGACCTGGACGCCAGCAACGACGCGGGCCCCGGCCAAGAGTGCGTCGATGCCTCCGCCCGAGCCTGTGAGCAGCTTGCGTTGCAGCGACTCGATTTCCTTCTCCAGGCCCTTTTGGCGATCGAGCAGCTTATCGAGTTTCTCGACCAGCTGTTCGGGCGAGGCTTTGATGGTTTGAGCGGCCTCGTGGAGGCGCGCTTCCAGCCCCTGCACGTAGTGGAGCGAGCCTGTGCCAGTCGTAGCCAGCATGCGCCTGACTCCAGCGGCCACGCCCTGCTCGCTCGTGATCTTGAACAGGCCGATGTCGCCGGTGGCGCGCGCGTGGACGCCGCCGCAGAGCTCGGTAGACGGTCCCATCGTCAGCATGCGCACGACGTCGCCGTATTTCTCTTCGAAGATCATCATTGCGCCGCGCTTCTTGGCCTGCTCCATGTCGAGCACTTCTGTGCGAATGGGATGGTTCTTGAGCACTTCTTGGTTGACCAAGGTCTCGATGCGCGTCAGTTCGTTCGCCGAAAGGCCAGAATTATGCGTGAAATCGAAGCGCAAACGCTCGGGCCCGACGAGTGAGCCCTTCTGCTGAGCGTGCGGCCCGAGCACCTGACGGAGCGCCCAGTGGAGCAAATGCGTGGCCGAGTGATTGCGACGCACGCTCTCGCGGCGCTCGACGTCGACTTGGAGCTCGACTTCGTCGCCCAGCTTCAACGTGCCGGACTTGACCACGCCGCGGTGGGTCCACAGGCCATTGACGGGCTTGTTGGTGTCGCTGATCTCAACCGTCGTCTCGCCCACGCGAATGACGCCATGGTCGCCGATCTGGCCGCCCGACTCGCCGTAAAACGGCGTCTGCCCGACGACGACTTCGACGGCGTCGCCTGCTGAAACCTGCTCGACCAAGCGGCCACCGGCAACCAGCGCGAGCACGCTCGAGTGATCGCTATCCTGCTCGTAACCCGAAAAGCGCACCACCTCGCCGGGCACGCGGCCCAGCGCTTCGCGGTACACGCCTTCGACGGCCTGCTCGACGCCCTTGAACTCGCTCTTCTTGCGCGCCTCGTCGAGCGCCGCTTCGTAGCCCGCCATGTCGACGGCAATGCCGCGCTCGCGACAGATGACCTCGGTCAAGTCGACCGGAAAGCCAAATGTATCGTAGAGCTGAAAGGCCGCGCGTCCCTCCAACGTATTCTCGCCACGGCTGCTCATGACCGAAAAGCGCTCGTCCAGCAAAGAGAGGCCGCGCTCGATCGTGGCGCGAAAGCGTACCTCTTCGGACTCGGTCACGCTCTTGATCAGGTCGGCGCGCTCGCGGAGTTCGGGGTACTGAGCGCCCATCATCTCGATGACGCCGTCGGCCACCTGATGCAAGAACGGCTGGGTAATGCCCAAGCGATGCCCGTGGCGAATGGCCCGACGCATGACGCGCCGCAGAACGTACTCACGACCGGTGCGGTCGGGCATGACGCCCTCGGCGATCAAAAACGCCGTAGTCCGAGCGTGGTCGGCGATGACGCGCATGCTGACGTCGTCGGGCGACATGGTGCCGCCGTAGCGCTTGCCCGAAATGGCGGAGGTGCGTTCAACCAGACTCGAGAGCAAATCGACGCCGTAGTTCGAGGTGACGCCTTGGACGACGCTCGCCAAGCGTTCCAGGCCGGCGCCGGTGTCGATGCTGGGCTTGGGCAGCGCATCGAGGATGCCCCGACCATTTTCGAGCCTGCGTTCGAACTGCATGAACACCAGGTTCCAGATCTCGATCCAGCCAAAGCCCTCGGGCGTCTGCTCTTGACCAAACGCGCCGGTGTCGACCTTGGGTCCGTTGAACCAAAAAATCTCGGTGCAGGGCCCGCAGGGCCCAGTGTCACCCATCGACCAGAAGTTGTCGGACGCCCCCAGACCGACGATACGATCATCGCCAAAACCGCTGACCTTCTTCCACAGATCGCGCGCCTGATGATCGGGAGCGACGCCGTTCTCACCTTTGAAATAGGTGAAGACCATGCGCTCGGGCGACAGCGCCAGATCCTTGGTCAGAAAATCCCAAGCAAAAACGATGGCTTCTTCCTTGAAATAATCGCCAAAGCTGAAGTTACCCAGCATCTCGAAGAACGTCTGGTGACGCGGCGACGGCCCCACCTCTTCCAAGTCGTTGTGCTTGCCGCTGATGCGGATGCACTTCTGCGCCGAGGCCGCCCGAGTGTAGGGCCTCTGATCTTTGCCCGTGAACACGTCCTTGAACTGGACCATGCCCGCGTTGTTGAACATCAACGTCGGATCGTTGGGCGGAATGAGCGAAGAACTCGGCACCAACGCATGGCCGTTCCGCTTGAAAAAATCGAGAAATGCGCCGCGAATCTCGCTCGTCGTCTTGCTCATGGCTGGGTCGGGGCTCCTAGCACACCCGACGTTTTGGGTCAGGGTCTGCCCAAAAGCCGCTGGTAGAGCCGCTCGTATGCCGCCGCCACCCCGGCCGGGGCGTAGTGCTCGCGCGCCGCGCGCTGCCCTTCGGCCGTACGCAGTGCGTTTTCGCGCTCGTTTTCGACCAACCGGACGGCTTGCTCGACCCAAGCTGCCGGCTCGAAAGGCGCGCGCCACGCGCCCTCGAGGCTCTGGAGCGGCCCCTCGTCCAGCGCCAGCACCGGCGTGCCAAGCGCCATCGCCTCGAGCAGCACAATCGGCAAGTCGACCTTGCCGTACAGATCGTCGACGGGGAACAAGATGGCCGTCGACGCCGCCACCAGCGCATGAATGTCCGGAACGTTCTTCTCGAAATGCACGCCCGCCGTCGGCAACGTTTTGCGCAGCGCGTCGGCATGCCCGTCCGCGTGCGCCGACTTGTCGCGGTACGCAAAGACGAACTCGGCCTTCGGTAGGCGCGCACGAATGGGCTCGATGAGCGAACCCACGCGGGAGGCGCCCTGACTGACTTCGAGATCGCCAGGGTAGAGAAACAGCGGCGTGTTCTCAGCTACGCCTAAACGCGCCCGGACGCTCGCCACGGCCTCAGCGCTGGGCGCTGGCACGTCCGGCACCGGCGGCGGAACGACGACGATTTCCGGCATGGGCCGTTTCGGATCCCACGCCGCCACGAACTCGGCCCGCGTCCACTCGCTCTGCGCGACGACCACATCCCCAAACAAAAGCTTGTGCGGCTCCGCAAACGAACGCGGCGGCGACGCAATCGTCTGCACTACCTTCGTCCCTCGCACCGCACGCAATGTCCTGCCCACCTGACTCGAGCGTAAATTCGGCGCGAAAACGAAATGCCAAATGTCGGCGCGACTCTTGAGCAGCAGCCAAGTCGCCGCTTGCAAATTCTGCCGCAGCCCCGGCGCGAACTTGCCGGCGTCCCCATAGATGGGCTGGACGCGCGCCTTGCCGAGCAGTTCCGGCGCGCCCGCAGCCGTCCCCATCACCGCCGCATCCACATTCTCGAAATGCGTGACCAGGTCGCGCACCAAACACTTGGTCCCGTCCCGAAACGGCGCCGCGATCGGCTTGGAGACGAACTGAACGAGCGGGCGGACGGGGGTGGTCACGGCGCGGGTTTAGCGCGAACGGGCATGGCGCCTCAAATCGCCAGCGCGTGCAGCTCCCATGGCTCGCGCTTCCGTCACCGCGGTCTCGACGCACGCCCTGCCGAACCATTCTTCGGTCGCGAGCCGATTGTGCGCGCGACAGAGCACTCGCAAGTTCGCGGGGTCGCTGGGGCCGCCGCGTGACAGCGGCGTGATGTGGTCGAGTTCTAGGGCGCCGCGACAGCAACAACGCTGACCCGTCTCGCCGATGAAGCTGCACTGAGCGCCGTCGCGCTCGAAAACCAAGCGCCGAATGGCCCTTGGGATGGCGCGGACCGGATTTTCGGATTTCGCGCCACTCGCGCCCGCTCCGGCGCGGGCGCTTTCAGATTCCGCCGACGTTGCCGATCGGTCACCCGCTCCAGCGCGGGTGCTTTCAGATTCCGCCGACCTTGCTGCGCGGTCACCCGCGCCGGCGCGGGCGTTTGACGGCGCTGAAATCTCCTTCACTCGCTGCGCCGCTCGCT
>Ga0105046_10012697_pt1 | contig 13067 bp, 8 predicted proteins | sample MAT03_FD_78385 | JGI IMG/M metagenome (GOLD analysis project Ga0105046, IMG submission 78385) | Freshwater microbial communities from Lake Fryxell liftoff mats and glacier meltwater in Antarctica - MAT-03 (megahit assembly) | ecosystem: Environmental > Aquatic > Freshwater > Ice > Liftoff... | reverse complement strand
TGTCGGCAGCCAGTGCATCACGCCTGCGCCGGGAAGGAACCGGCGAGAGCTGCGTGCACGTCCGGGCCGCATAGCGGACACCACACACTTCCGACTTTTTTCAACCGTCGGCGACCGCCGCGGCATCACCATCGCCGTCGCCAGCCTTGGTCTTGTGTTTGTACGCCGCGCCAAGGAAACCGCGAAACAACGGGTGCGGCTGCACCGGGCTCGACTTGAACTCCGGGTGCGCCTGGGTGGCGATGAAGAACGGGTGGTTCTTCAGTTCAACGATTTCAACCAGCGAGGCCTCGGGCTTGGTCGCATCCGGGATATAGAGACCGGTGAACAACATGCCGGCGGCTTCGAACTGGGCGCGGTAGGCGTTGTTGAACTCATAGCGATGACGGTGGCGTTCCTGCACCACGTCGGCGCCGCCATAGAGCTTCGCGGTCTTGCTGCTCTTCTTCGGCAGCGTGCAGGGATAGTTGCCCAGGCGCATGGTGCCGCCCAGGTTGCCGACGGCGACGATGTCCTTCTGCGAATCCATCACCACGATCAGCGGATCCGGGGTTTTTTCGTTCATCTCGGTGGAATTGGCATCCGGCAGATTCAGCACGTTGCGCGCGAACTCAATGCAGGCCGCCTGCATGCCCAGGCATAGCCCCAGGTACGGCAGACCGGTCTCACGCGCGTAGCGGATGGCGCGCAGTTTGCCTTCGAAGCCGCGTTTGCCGAAGCCGCCGGGCACCAGGATGCCGTCGACACCCTTAAGCTTGTCCTGCCAGTGCTCGTCCTTTTCCAAGGATTCGGATTCGATGCGCACGATGTTGGCTTTGAGCAGATGACTGTACGCCGCGTGATCGATCGACTCGGTCACCGATTTATAAGCGTCCTGGTGATCGATGTATTTGCCGACCATGGCGATGGTGACGGTGTCTTTGGGCTTCCTGATGTGATGCACCATCAAATCCCAGGCCTTCATGTCGCATTCGCGCACCGGCAGGCCAAGGCGTTTGCACACCAGGTCGTGCACGCTCTGTTTTTCCAGCACCTGCGGCACTTCATAGATGGTGCTGGGCACGTCGGGCAGATCGATGACCTTGTCCTGGTCGACATTGCAGAAGAGCGCGAGTTTCTCCTTCACGCTCTTGGAGAGCGTCTTTTCTGCACGGCACATCAGGAAGTCGGGGACGATACCGATCTCACGCAGTTTCTGCACGCTGTGCTGCGCGGGTTTGGTTTTGATCTCGCCGGCGGCCTTGATGTACGGGATGTAGACCAGGTGGATGAACACCACGTTATCGCGCCCGACCTCATGCCGCATTTGGCGCACGGCTTCCATGAACGGTAAGCCTTCGATGTCGCCGACGGTGCCGCCAACTTCGCTGATGACGATGTCGACGTCCGGACCGCCCAGACTACGGATGGTCGACTTGATCTCATCGGTGACGTGCGGGACTACCTGCACGGTGCCGCCGTTGTACTTGCCGGCGCGTTCCTTGTGGATCACCGATTGGTAGATTCTGCCGCTGGTGACCGTTGAATTCTTCGAACACGGCACGCCCAGGAAACGCTCGTAGTGGCCCAGATCCAGGTCGGTCTCGGCGCCGTCGTCGGTGACGTAGACTTCGCCATGCTGGAACGGATTCATCGTACCCGGATCGACGTTCAGATACGGATCAAGTTTCTGGATCCGCACGCGGTAACCCATGTTGATCAGCAGGCGACCGAGCGAAGCCGCGGCGATGCCCTTGCCGAGCGAACTGACGACGCCACCGGTGACGAAGATGTGGCGGGTGATACCATCGCGTTTGGGCGTGCTAGACATGGGGTGCTTTCACGGGCAAGGGCACTGGCGAGGAACGTCGTTTGAGAAAAGCATCGTAGTCAGCCCGCACATCAATGCCGGGCGTAGCGTGGTCGACCAAAGCGCACGCGATGCCGATGCCGGCTTCGAGCGCACGCAGTTGTTCGAGTTTTTCCGCCAGTTCGAGGCGACTCACGGGCAGCCGTCCGTAGTTCAGCAACACCTCGCGGCGGTAAGCATAGATGCCGAGGTGGCGGTAACAGCTGGCCTGCGGAGCGCCGCGATCGCGATCCCACACCGCGGGACTGCGCGTGAAGTAGAGCGCACGATCACCGTTGCCGAGCACCACTTTGACGTTGTTGGGATTCGCTTGCTCGGCTGCGCCGCCGGGCACGCAGAGCGTCGCCATGCCGGCCCACGGATGGCGCTCCAACAAACCAGCGACCAAACGAATGTGCTCGGGATCCATCTCCGGTTCGTCGCCCTGGACGTTGACCACGATGGCGTCGCTGCGACCAAGGGCGACCTCAGCGATGCGATCAGTGCCGGACTGGTGGTCGATACGCGTCATCACCGCATCGACGCCAGCGGCGCGTGCGGCGGCGACCAGCGCCTGGTCGTCAGCGCACACCGTCACCGACGCGGGACCGAAAGCCTCGGCGGCGCGACGCGCGGCGGTGGCGATCAGCGGCTCGCCGTGTTCGGCGAGCAGGAGTTTTTCTGGCAGACGGGTGGACGCGCGACGCGCGGGGATGAGCACCGCGGTCATCGACGAACTCCCTTGACCACACCACGCCGCGACCGGTTGCACACGGGGGCAACCTGGGAGTGGCGAAACAGCATGATGGCGGAATCTTGGATGAGTGCTCCTGAGCGCACCGGCTGCTCCAAGGCGGGACACCGTAGGCTGGCCTTGGGGTAGTCAATGCTCGCCGGGACAGCAGAAGAAACCTGGGAAAAACACGCAAAATCAGCGCTTTTTATCCCTGCTAAGGGGTGGCCGTGCCAGCACTCGCTCGCAGTGGTCGCGCGGGCGCGGTCACCTGCTAGCGTTGAGCGCATGAAGCCCGCCCTGCTCCTGCTTGCTGTCGTTGCCATTCTGGTCAACGCCGCCCCGCTCTCCGCTGCTGATTCCGGCCTTGGCGTCGAGGCTCCCGCTTCGGCCAAGGGGTCGCCGGACGGCACCTTGATGATCACCCTGTCCGGCAGCCTGCCGCTGCGTCCAGGTGGCGGCTTCCTCTTCGGCGACAGCGGCATGAGCCTGCACGAAGCCACCGCCGTTTTGAAACGGGCGATGTCAGATCCGGAGCGCCGGGTGGTGCTCGACTGCTCCACTGAGTTTCATCCCGGGCTGGCAGCAGCGGAAGAGTTGGCTGCCGTGCTGCGCGCCCGTCCGGCGGACAAGAAAGTGGCCTGCCTGATCGACAATGCCTCCGACGCGGTCATGGCGCTGGCCGCTGCGTGCGACGAGGTGGTGATGGTCGAAGCCGGCATGCTCAACCTTGACGGTTTGGCGCTGTCGACGGACTACTACGGCGATGCGCTCAATCTCTTCGGCGTGAAGTTCCACGCGATCACCAGCGGCCCGGCAAAAACCGCACCAGAACCATTCACCAGTGGCCGGCCGAGCGCCACTGCCATCGCCGAACATGAGCGGCTGGTGGCCGCGCTCGACGTGGCCGCGCGTTCGTTGATCGCCCGTGGAACGCTCAGTGCCGACGCGGTGAAGGCCGCCTACGCCCAGGCGCCGCAGACCTCGACCATCGCCATACAACTCGGTCTGGTCAGCGCGGTGGCGGAACCGGGTGCGTGGCTGCGCAGCCAGCCGGGACCGGTGCGATATCTGAAGACCGGTGCCGAATCGCCCAAGCTCACCACCTTCCCAGAAATTATAGCGTTCGTCTCGCAACTGATGAACGGCGAAAACCGCCAGCGGCCCAAGCGCTACGTCGCGGTGGTCGAACTCGAAGGCTCGATCATCGACGGCGACGGCTCGATGCCCGGCTACACCATCGCCGGCAACGACACCGCGCGGATGTTCGACAAGCTGATCAGTGACGACGCGGCGGTCGCGGTAGTGGTGCGCATCAATTCCGGTGGTGGCAGCGCCGGTGCCAGCGATCGCATTCATCATGCATTACGCCGACTTTCCGCGGTAAAACCCGTGATTGCGCTCTATGACGCGGTCTGTGCCTCCGGCGGCTACTACATCGGTTGCGCCGCGCGCGAGATCATGGTCCACCGCGGCACCATCACCGGCTCCATCGGCGTGTTCGCGATGGTGCCAGACCTGGATGGCATGCGCGCGCGCCTGGGCATCCATCGCCACACTGTCGCCAGCGGTCCACGTGCGGGGTTGTTCTCTACCGATGCCTTCACGCCCGAGAAGGAAGCCGCCTTCCGCCAAGTAGTGACGGATGTCGACCAGCGTTTCCAGGCGCTGGTGGGCGAGCGCCGCAAGATCGGCGTGGCCAAGATGGCCGAGCTGGCTGGCGGCCGGGTGTTTAGCGGTGACGAAGCAGTGGCCAACGGTCTGGCCGATCGCTTGGGCGACCTGCCGACCGCCGTGGCACGCGCCCGCGAACTGGCTGGCATCACCGAACCGCTGCCGCTCGAACGCCTGCCGGAACCCGGCGGCCTGGCGGCCAAACTTGGACTGGGTGGGGTCGGCAGTGGCGTCCTGCCGGCTCTGGTCGCAGGTCTGCCGGCCGACGTGCGGCTGTGGCTGACGACCGCGCAGCAGGGTCGGGTCCAGATCATGGCCTGGCACGCGGCATTCTCGGTCGACTGACCGCGACCGGAGTCCGAACGAATCCGTTAGGACCAGCTGCCGTTCAACAAACGTGAAGAGGTGAACGGACTGACGCTCCCAGGTGTGTCGAGGGAACCGACGACGGTGCCTGGGGAGTATGTTACACCGCCCGTGCGTCCCCGGGTGGTTGTGGGCGCGGGCTTCAAGCTGGTGGTTATGGTGCAACCCCCCTGGATGCCGCCCGAACCACGGCGGTAGTCCAGCGTTCGCCACGCAAGGAACCACGCCATGCTCAAATACCTGTCGCCGACGCTGTTGTCTTTGGTGCTCGCAAGCGCCGGTGTGGCTCCGCTGTGGTCCGCTACCGCCGACGAACGTGATCAACACGCCGTCGCCGTGGCTAAACTGATGACCAGCAAGATGCGTCTGCCGGCCGATCGCCAGCTCAAGGAATACAAGGAATCCGGCTATCCCGCGAGCGATCCCTATCTCGACAAGATCCTGCGCTTCACCTACCTGGACCAGTTCGGCGCCGACCTGCCAGAAGCCGACAAGGCCAAGAACGAGGCCGAACTCAAGGCCCTGCGCGCCGAGTTGGAGCCGACCCTCAAGAGCAACAAGCTGAGCGCGGTGTCGAAGCAGATCTTCTCCGGCGGCGGTGGCAGCTCCACCCGCATGGTCAACGAGATCGCCAAGATCATGCACCCGGATGGCGCACCGCCCATCGTGCCGATGGGAGCCGAAAAAATCCAGATCGTCACCCGTCTGCTCGACGCCCTCGGTAAACAGGCCGAAGAGGACTTCAAAGCCGCGGTCGACAAGGTGAAAGCCAACAAGGCCGCCGACGACAAGATCTGGGACCTGCCGGAAGGCGGCAAAGAACAGCTGGCAGCCATCAACGCTGGTGTCGAGATGCGCCTGGAAGCGCTGCGTCCGTTCACCGTGGCGATGCTCGCCCTGCGCGATGCCGCCAGCCGCGGCAAGGACTTCGGTCTCGATCCCGTGCCGGTCCAGGCGCAGATCAAAAAGATGTTCACCACCGAACGTCCGGAGTTGGAAAAGAAGACTTGGGGCGACGTCCTGGCCGCGTGGGATTTCGAGTGGGGCGAGTTCAACCCCTTCATCAGCATCAACTGCGGAACCCTGCTGGGCGACGCGCTCATCGCTGGCGCCAAGGGTGTGAAAGAGGAAGACGTCGAAGGCGTCCTGCAGAAAGTCGCTGACTTCAGCACCAAGGAATTCAAGGACGCCAACGTCCGCGCTGAAGCCTACCGCCTGAAGTTCCAGGCCTGGACCAGCCTGCTGCGTTATCGCCTGCTGCAGAACAACACCCGTTCGTTCAATCGCGGTTGGGCCGCTTGGCAAGATTTCCTGAACCGCGCCAAGACCGAAGAGTTCATGCGTCTGGGCCATTCGCCGAAAGTCGCTGACGATCTCGGCAAACTTTACATCATGGCGGCACGCATCGCGCAGGCGAAGGGCGACTCCGGTTCAGCGGGGGCGCTGCTCGCGGAATTGTCCGGCGCCAAGCCGGTCAACCGCATGGGCTTCTACGCCAAGGGCTGGCTGGTCTCGATGAACAAGATCGGTGTCGGTGATGCGGGCAACAATCCGTGGTCGCGCCCGCCGCTGGCGATGGATCCGGAAAAAGCACTGATCCTTGCGCGTGCCTTCATGGGCGAAGCGAACAGCACCGCCGATCCCTATCAGGCACGCCAGCACTACATCAATGCGGCCGTTGCCCTGCGTAACGGCGTGCTCGGCATCAATGCCGGCCTGCTGGATGAAAAAGGCTTCGTCGAATTCGCGCCGCAGGTTTACCAAGTCTACGGCTACGTACTCTTCAAGATGGAACTGCGTCATCACGCCGTGGTCGCAACTCAGGACGGCGCTCGGGTCCTGTCGATGAAACTCAAGTGGTACGCCGAGCAGAAGAAACCCAACCCGTGGCAGAAGACCAATGCCGAGGGCAAAGTGGTGTGGGATGTTTCGCGCATCACCCCGCTGCGCGTGGCCAACGACAGCATGATCTTCGCCAGCCAGCTTAAGGCGCGCGACCCCAATACCCAGTCGCTCTACAGCCAAGCCATCGACATGCTCAAGACCATCGATCCCGACGCGGTCAACGACAGCCTGCGCAAGCAGCAGATCGTCGCCATGCTGGGCGAGAACGATTTTGAAGGCGCCCTGCGTGAAGGCGATTCCTTCCTGAAGGAATACCCCGATCAATACCTGTGGGTCTTCACGCTCAAGAACTCCGCCGTGTCCCAGTGGCTCGACAAGCTGAGCAAGGACGGTGACAAAACCAAGATCACCACGCTGTCCGAGCAGTTGGCCAAGGACAATGCGGCAATGGCCAAGCGCATCAATGAGGAGCTGAACAAACCCGGCCTCGCCGATCTGCGCAAACGCGAACTGGAGCGCGCAAGCACCACCATCATGGTCAGCGAAATCGATAACCTGATCGCCAACAAGAAGTACGAAGAGGTGATCAAACGCGTCGACGCCGAGGCGATCCGCAACCTGCCGAGCGAAGACACCCTGGCCGCGAGCATGCTGCGCAAGCTCGCCAAGGCGACGTTCGAGTGGCACGAGTCGCGCAAAGAAACCTTGGCCAAAGATCCCGCCGCGCTGCTGGCAGCGCTCAAGACCTATGAAGCGGTCTACCAGAATCTCGACCGCGGCATCGGCAAACTACGCGGCAAGAGTGGCGTCGAAGGCGCCCTCGACGCGGCCGGTCAGATGCTCGCGATCGTCTTCACCCGCTCAGTCGGCATGATCGCCAAGCTGCAACAGGCGGGCAACGCCAGCCCGGAACTGCTGGCGATGGCTGACGTCGCCAACCGCGCCTTCTCCGACCTCTACGAACCGACCATCGACGACAAGACCCCGACCGCCAACGTGTTGTTCATCGCTCGCACCTTGTGGGAGGTCGATGAGAAGCAGCGCGCCGCCAAGCAGTTCGCGCGCTTCATCGCAATCACTGACAAAGACCCCGAGATCGCCGCCTTCCGCGCCGATCCCAAACCGATCGTCGAGAAGTTCAGTGCGGTGGTGAGCGCCCGTGGTGAGTTCCGCAAAGCGTGGGAAGAGATCGCCGATCTGTCGTGGGACAGCGCCGAGGACAAACAGGCTTACGAATCGCTCCCACGGGACCGTTGGCCCACGCGTCTGCGCAGCGATTACACCCAGGCGCTGATCAAGCTCGGCGAATTCCGCAAGCTGCTGGCGACCAACAAGGCCGTGGTCGCGCCCGACCAATTCAAGCAGATCGAAGGCGCGGTGAATGCCTTCAACAACGTCATCGTAGCGTTGGCTAATCAGAATCAGGCGATGAGCCGTCTGGCGACCTACTACCGTGAGAGCAACCAGTTCGGCAAGGCCCTGCCGCTGCTCGACATCTTGTACAAACAGGACCCGCTCAACCCCGACAATCAGATGGCCCTGGTGCTGGTGACCTACAACGCGGCGCTCAAGGGCAATCCGATGCCGCCGAAAGAAGAACTGGAAAAAGCGCGCGGGGTCGTGTCGATCATTCGCAACAGCTACAACAACACCACCAACAAGATCGGTTACTGGGAGGCCTACACCCTGGTGCTGGAGTTCTCCATCATGATGGGGGACAGCAAGCCGGTGAACGAAACGTTGTCGTTCCTACGCCGCAACCGCAGCGACATGTCGCGTGACCTGGTCGCGCCGCCACAATGGGGCGACGACAAACGTGCACGCCGGCCGATGAATGCCTTGTCGGCACAGTTGGCCAAACGCTTCCTTGGCCTCTACGAGAAACAGGGCGTCACCGAGAAGCCCGCCTTCAAGGTGGTCGAGGTCACCGTCAATGGCGAACCGATGGCAGTCTTCACCGATCCCGACGCGCCGGAGTTCACCACCAAGCCGATGACCACGCCCGATGATGACGAGGTCGTGGCGATCATCGCCGCCGACGGCAGCACCCCGCCGCCGGTGAAACCGGAGCCGCCGAAACCGGCGGAAGCGCGCGAGGATCCCGCTGACGCCAAGCCCAAGCCGGTCGCGCCTGCAGCAGAGGCGAAGCCTGCTGAGGCGAAACCCGCTGACGCCAAGCCGGCTGAGCCCAAGTGATCGCAGTGAAAATGACAATGAGGAACACCCCCATGAGCACTTTCGCCACCCGTTGCCGCATCGTCGCGCTGATGGCCGTCATCGTGGTCGCCCACGCGGTGACCATGGAGCCGGCCCCGGCCACCATCCTCACTGCCGAAAAACCGATCGACAACGCCTGGGTCGAGAGTGAAACCGTCGACGGGGTGGTGTTCTACCTCGGCGACTGGAAATCTCCCAACCGCGTGGCGGTGACGCGCAAGGCTGGCCAGTACAAGAAGGTGGTCTACGTCGGCAACAGCGACACCAGCTTCATGCGCGCCGAGGTGCTCTTCGCCAACGGCGACTTCGCCGCTGCGCCCGAGCACTACAAAAAAGCCACCACCACCGGCAAGTGGAACTGGGAGGTCGAACAGGCCTACCGCCGTGCCGCCGACAGCTTGGCGCGCACTGACAAAGGCGCTGAAGGGTTGGCGCTGCTCAAAGAATACCTCGGCCGTTATCCCAAGACTGTCCACATAGCAGAAGCGGTGTCGCTGCGCGCCGGTCTCGCCATGGCGGCCAAAGATTACGTCGCCGCGATGGCCGACTATCAGGAGATGACCAAACAGGGCGCCAAGTGGGGCGCGACCGCCGAACTCGATGGATACCTGGGCCAAAACGATGTACTGGTGGCGCAGAAGAAGTTCGCCGACGCCGTGGCACTGCTGACTCCCTACTGGGCCAAACTCAAGGCCGAGGACAATCCTGAAGCCTTCGGTCAAATCGCCCTGGCGATCGCCAGCGCCCTCGATGCTGATGGCAAGACCGTAGAGTGCATCGCGGCGCTGAAGAAGACCTACCTGGCTCCGATCGCCAACGAGGCGCAGGCGCGTGCCCGACTGCATCACGCCCAACTGCTGGCCAAGCCCAATGATACCGAGAACAACCTCGCCGCCTTCGATCAGGTCGCCATCGCGGTCCTGCTCGGTGGCGACGAAGCGACCAACGCGGCGGCAAGCAAACTCGCCCGTGAGCTGGTCCTGAACCGCATCGACAAGGACAAGAAAGTGTCCGACGAGGCGCGTAAGGAATACCGCTTGTACCTGTCGTCTCTGTGACCTCCTTCCTGTGGTCCTTTCCCACTGCCCAGTCCGTGCTCCCGGAGACGCCATGACCGTCCGCTTCCCTCTCGCCGCCCTCGTGGTGATCGCTGGCCTGTTGTCGGGCTGGTCGAGCGCATCGCTGCATGCCGCGGATGACCGCGACGTGATCCTACGCAAGAACGGCACGAGAATCGCCGCCTACATCGAAAGCGAGACCACTGCTGGAGTCTCATACCGCACGATCAAGCCCACCAGCGACACGCCCCCCAAACCCCAAATCCTCAAGTTGAGCGAGTTGAGCCTGATCACCTACGCCGGCATGGACGGTGGTGCGTGGGCAAAAGGCCAGAGCGAACGCGACGCCGGCAACTACGAAGCCGCGGCCGAGTTTTTCAACCAGCTCGCCACCACCGGTACCCGTGAGTGGGAGAAGGTCTACGGCGCGATCGCTGAAGGCGAATGCTGGGAGCTGGCACGCAAGCACGGCGACGCGGCTAAGGCCTTTGGTGTGGTGGTGAAGGGCTTCGCTGGCAATCCCGCGACCAAGCCGCCGCTGCTCGCCCACCGCCTGTGGCTCGATGCCAAGTACCGCATGGGCATGTCGTATGCGCAGGCCAAAAGCCCGGAGGCCGACAAGATCGCACAAGAACTGGAGGAGATGGGCAAGAAGGAAGGCGTCAGCGCCGCCGAATCACGCGCCAACGCCATCCGTGCCGCCAAGTTCGCCGCTGATGGCAATGCCGTCAAATTCAACGAGTTCATGAAGAAGGCCACCTTGCGCATCTTCGACGAGCCCGAGGTGTGGTTCCACTTCAAGTTATTCTCGGCTGAATCCTACCGCCAGTCCTTCAAGAAGGGCAAGGAAGCCGCGCAGATCTACCGTGAGATCCTCAACGGCTTGGCAGACGATCCCGCCCGGCAGGCGCAGATCTCGCTCGGCCTCGGCCTGACCCTGATGGAGAACGACAGGGAAAGCGCCCTGATCGAACTGCTCAAACTCGACGTGCTGCCGTACGGCTCACCCGATCAGAAGTGCGAAGCGCGCTACAACGCCGGCCGCCTGCTGTGGGAAAGCGCCCAAGCGATCAAAGCCAACGCCGAAGCGATGAAGGACGAGAAGAAGGCCAACTTCGTCAAGGAGACCGAGCGCTCCGCCCGCCTGGTGGTGGCCGCCGCCGCCGACGGCCCGCCGAAGAATCCCAACGTCGATCTGGCCAAGGCCCTGCTGAGTTCCTTCGGCGTCGATCCCGACGCGCCGAAGCCGAAGGAAGAAAAGAAGGACGCGACCACGCCAGCGGCAAAGAAAGAAGAACCGAAGAAAGAGCCGGCGAAGAAATAAGGCCGCGCTTGCAGGGCCTTCACGACGCGCGCAGGAATCCTGTGCGCGTCGTCGTTTTCAGCGGCAGTGCTCCAGCATGATTACCGCTGGGGCACCTGTGCTTTCAGCATTGGTCCACACCAAGGCCGTGGCCGTGCGAGCATACCCGCGCTCGATGGCACGTATCGCCAGCACACAGGCCAACGCAGCGGACGCCGCGCCTGTGTCGCCAAAGCCGCCCACCGGATACCACGATTCACGTTGGCTGAGTACCATCCAGGGCGTCGTCTGTGCCAGCAAATGCCCCCAGGCCAGCGACCGTTCCTCCTCGCCATTAAGATCAACGTAGTGATCGGCAACGAGTCGCTGCGTGCCAGGCCGCACCTGTTCCAGGCAACGCCGCCCTGCTTGTCCGGCCAACATACCGGTCATCCCTGACGGGCCGACATCTGTCCGCGGTGCAAGATCGTGCGCGGCACCGGCGATCACCACCTGTCCAGGCCGAGGTTCACCAACGATCGGCTCCACCACCAGACAGACCGCTGCCTCACCGGGTTGCAATCCCACCGGATGTCCTGGGAGTTTGAGTCGTCCGCTGGCCACCAGCCATTCCAGCGAGGAACGATCACAGAGCGAGTCCACCGCCAGCACGATGCCCCGGGTGACTTCGCCGGCGGCACACAGCACCTGCACCCGCAAAATCCCGTCAGCGACGCCACTCGCTCCACGTGCCAGCAGCACGTGAGAGCGCGGTCGTTCCGGTAGACTTGCCAACAGTGGGTGCAGGAACCAGCGCAGGCAGTCTTCGTGCGGTGCTGGGTCCGGTGCGCCAAAGCGCTCCGCCGTGATGGCTGGCAGCACCACGATCAGCGCAGTATCACGCCAACAGGTCTCCCACGCCTGTCCCGCACGCGTCAGATTCATCCGTAGATCCGCCAACGCGAGGTCGGCCAAACGCAGCCACAGTCCGTGCAGCTCGAATCCTTCCGTCACTGGGCGCGCGGCATGGCAAGCAACCGGTGCCTCTTCGCCATCAGGCAGGTCAACACTGAACGATTCGCGATAAGCGGCGCGAACGATCCCAGCGCGGAAGGCTGCCGCCGCGGTGATCGCCCCGCCAAGCGACGAGGCCAATCCATACCCGGTGAACGCCAAGGTCGTCACGCTCATTGGTCCCGGTACACGTGGTATCGTTCCTCATCGCGCCAGGCCGATGCTGGCACGGTAGCCGTGGTCGACCACGCCGCTGGCAGCAATTCCTGAGGCAACAGGCGATGCTCGATAACCAGATCCATCTCCAAACGATGCCGAGCGATGGTGACGAGGGCGGCGACCTCCAGATCGAGCCGTCCAAGCGCCAAGCGTTCATCAGGGTTGCCTGAACCGTTGCGCTGCGCCTGCCGCCGTTCATCAGCGTGGTGATCGAGGCGATCGCCGATCAGATCCCGCACGGTGTCGGTAGCACGCGCCGCCAGCGCCTCGGCCAGCGCGAACTCGGGCTCCCCGCCGCCTGACACGCCGCGCCAGAACGCCAGCAACCGTTTGACCTCCGGCAACGGATCCGTGGCACAGGCCAGCAGGTGCAGGATGCGCGCGAAGGCGAAATCCTCCTCGTATTCACAGCCCTGATTGAAGTCAGGTCGCAACCGTTGATGAATCAGGCTTGCCAGCGATGCATCACCAGCAACCACGGCATACAAGAATGGTTCCGCGTGCGCATGGGTGTGCCGTGGTGCTGGTGCCAGCGACAACCAGTCGGCATAGGCCTGCGCACCAAGCGCCAACCACGTCCGAAACGTGGGCTGATCACGACGCTGCAGCAGATAACACGCTCCGATGGTGGCATATCCGCGGCAAGCCTCCTGCATCACCATGGGATTCGCCGTGCGGTCGTCAAAAAATGCCAAGCCATCGAGCAAGTCGATGGCAGTGTTCTCAGCGACCTGGATGAGCGTGGTCATGGCGTCAGACGATCTCCAGTTCTTCGATCATCACGTTGCGATCCGTAAAGCCGCTGTCCTTGAAGGCGGTGGTGATCTTGCC
>Ga0105046_10012696_pt1 | contig 13068 bp, 12 predicted proteins | sample MAT03_FD_78385 | JGI IMG/M metagenome (GOLD analysis project Ga0105046, IMG submission 78385) | Freshwater microbial communities from Lake Fryxell liftoff mats and glacier meltwater in Antarctica - MAT-03 (megahit assembly) | ecosystem: Environmental > Aquatic > Freshwater > Ice > Liftoff... | reverse complement strand
TGAGCGCCAGTGAGCCAAGCGTGGGCACCAGGGCCGCCGCGCCTGGATACGCCATGTCGCCGGTGAACGTGACCGCCGCCCAGATCACCGCGGCCAGCCCGGCCCAGCCGACCACGCCGAGCAGCCGGCCACCCCGGACCAGCATCGGCAGCGCGACCGCCAGCAGGCCACCGATGCCCAGCTGCCACGCCCGCGTCGGCAACAGATAGAACGCCCAGTCGGGCGAGGACCGGGTCAGCCAGATGAAGCCCGCCAGCGACGCCGCCACGACCACCCCCAGGGCCACGCCGGCCCCCAGCCGCGGCCTGGGCAGCCGTGTGCAGAGGACCAGGAGCAGCGGCCAGAACAGGTAGAACTGCTCCTCCACCGACAGCGACCAGAAGTGGAGGAACGGCGACGGATCGCCCGGGTTGCCGAAGTACCCGCCCTGCGACGCGAAGCGCAGGTTGGAGACCCACATGGCCGCGGAGGCCCCGTCGCCGGCGACGCGCGGCAGGTCCAGCGGGGCGACCGCGAACACGCTCAGCAGCAGCGTGACCACGATGACGATCGTGCCCGCGGGCAGCAGCCGCCGGAACCGCCGCGCGTAGAACCCGGTGACGTCGATCCGGCCGTGGCGCTCCCGCTCGCGCAGCAGCAGCCCCGTGATCAGGAATCCGGAGATGACGAAGAAGACGTCCACGCCGATGAAGCCGCCCGTGACGCCGAACGGACCGGCATGGAAGATGACGACCAGGAGCACGGCGAGGCCGCGCATGCCCTCGATATCGGGGCGGTACTGGTCGCTCCGGTGTGCGACGACACGACCGGTGCTGACGGACATGAGGACTCCAGGGCCCAAGGGTGCAGTGCGCTGATTCAGCGGTCCGCCCCGCATCCTGTCAAGTGCGACACTTCGCGCATGGCTTTGGCGCTGACGTGACGCACGAATACATCACCGCCGCCGGCGGCCGGGTGCTCGTCGCGGGTGCCCCATCCCCGGCACCCACGGCCATCGCGTGGGCTGGCGGTGTCATCATCGTGTCGGCTCGGATGCCGCGGTGTGTGCCATCTGCCGGGGAGATCCCACCTTTCTGGACCTCGCCGGCGCCATCGTGACGGCGCTCCCCGGGGAAGGTGCGCATCCCGTCTCCGCGTCCGCCACCGCCAGCCTGGAGGTGGGCGACCCGGGCGATCTGGTGCTGTGGCCCGTGGACCCGCCGGGCGGTGGTCCGCTCGCCACCATCCGCGCCGGCCACTTCACGACCGGCCAGCCCCTGCGCGGACTCCTCGTCGCCGTGCGCGGCGGCGCGACTTCCGGCACCATGGGTCGCACGCCATCCTCATCTGGAGCCGCCGTGAACCTCGATCGCTTCCCGCGCCAGCCGCTGCTGTTCGGACCGTCGCCCCTGCAGCCCCTCAAGCGACTCTCCGCGCATCTCGGTGGCCAGGTGGAGATCTGGGCCAAGCGGGAGGACTGCAACAGCGGCCTGGCGTTCGGGGGCAACAAGGTCCGCAAGCTGGAGTACCTGGCGGCGGACGCGCTCGCGCAGGGCGCGGATACGCTCGTGAGCATCGGCGGCGTGCAGTCGAACCACACGCGCGCCGTTGCGGCGACGGCGGCGCACCTGGGCATGAAGGCGGTCCTGGTCCAGGAGCACTGGGTGGACTGGCCGGATGCGGTCTACGACAAGGTCGGCAACATCCTGCTGTCACGCCTCATGGGCGCGGATGTGCGCCTCGTCAGCGACGGCTTCGACATCGGCATCCGACCCAGCTGGGAGAACGCGATCGAATCGGTCAAGGCCGCGGGTGGCACGCCGTACGCCATCCCGGCCGGCGCGTCGGACCATCCCCTGGGAGGCCTGGGCTTCGCCGGGTGGGCCATGGAGGTCCAGCGCCAGGAACAACAGCTGGGCCTCTTCTTCGACACGGTCATCGTGTGCTCGGTGACGGGCTCCACGCAGGCCGGCATGATCGCGGGCTTCGCGTTGCAGGACCGGCCGCGGAGCGTCATCGGTATCGACGCATCCGCGACGGTGCTCAGGACCTGGGACCAGATCGCACGGATCGCGCGCGACACGGCGGACCTCATCGGCCTTGGCCGGGATCTGCACGACGATGAGATCGTCCTGGAGGACGGGTATCATGGAGGCATCTACGGCATTCCGGACGAACCGACCAAGGACGCCATCCGCCTAGCCGCCTCGCTCGAAGCAATGATCACGGACCCGGTATACGAGGGCAAGTCGATGGCGGGACTCGTCGACCTTGTGCGGACCGGTGCCATCGACCCCGGCTCTCGCGTGCTGTACGCCCACCTTGGCGGCCAGCCCGCGCTGAATGGCTACGCCGGCGCCTTCTGACCTGACCACGCGGAGATGACGACCTGATCGGCCTCGCGTTCCTGGCCGCCCCAACTCGCCGCGCGGGCCGTTGACCGTGATTCCGGTCCCGGCCAGGTCGATGCCTGCCCAGCACACCCTCGGCTGCCGGTCGGATCGACAAGGATGCCGACCGTGCTGACACTGACCGTCGCAAGCGCGTTCGGCCTGGCGATCGTCGCACCGCTCCTCGCTGGCCGGGGCCGTGCCGCGCTCCTGACCGCGGCCATCGCCGGTCTGCTCGCCCTGTTCCTGGTCACCTTGGCGCAGCCGATGCTGTCGGGCGGAGAGGTCCTGCGGGAGACGACCTCCTGGGCGCCAAGCCTGGGCGTGGATCTCGACTTCGCGCTCGATGGGCTGGGGCTGCTGTTCGCCCTGCTCGTGCTGGGCATCGGCGCCCTGGTCTTCATCTACAGCTCCAGCTACCTGGGGGCGCATCCCGAGCGTGGTCGCTTCGGGGCGATGCTGGCGCTGTTCATGGGTTCGATGCTGGGGCTGGTCCTCGCAGACAACCTGCTGCTGCTGTACGTCTTCTGGTCGCTCACCAGCCTCACCTCGTACCTCCTGATCGGGTTCGATCACGACAAGGCCGCCTCGCGATCCGCGGCACTCCAGGCACTGCTGATCACCGTCGCCGGTGAACTGGCACTCCTGGCGGGGCTGTTGCTGCTCGCGGATGCAGCGGGGTCCACCTCGCTGTCCGTGGTGCTTGCTGCCGGTCCGACGGTGACCGCCGACCCCCGCTATCCGGTCATCCTGGGCCTGATCCTCATCGGCGCCTTCACCAAGTCCGCCCAGGTGCCGTTCCACGGCTGGCTTCCAGGCGCCATGGCCGCCCCCACGCCGGTGAGCGCGTATCTGCACTCCGCGACGATGGTCAAGGCAGGCGTGTTCCTGCTGGCTCGCCTCTCCCCCGCCCTCTCGGGGACGGACGCATGGACCGTCGGCCTGGTCGCTGTGGGCGGCACGACGATGGTGATGGGCTCGGTGATCGCGCTGCGGGCGGACGATCTCAAGCAGGTGCTCGCTTACTCCACGGTGGCCGCCCTCGGCACGATCGTGCTGCTCCTCGGCCTGGATACCGAGCTGGGCATCACCGCTGCGCTGGTGTTCCTGCTGGGCCATGCGCTGTACAAGGGCGCGCTGTTCCTGGCCACGGGGTCGATCGATCACGAGACCGGCACCCGTGCCATCTCCCGGCTGGGGGGTGTCGCCCGCTCCATGCCCCTTACGGCGGTAGGGATCCTGCTGGCCAGCGCATCGATGGCCGGTCTCATCCCGTTCCTCGGGTTCATCGGCAAGGAGCTCGCCTACGACGCCGCGATGCACGTGGATTCGACCGCCATGATCGTGGTGTTCGCCGCGGTGACGGCCTCGGCACTGCTGACGGTCGCTGTCGCCGTCACCCTCGCCCGGTTGAGCGCCGGCAAGGCGACGGAGGCCGTGGCGCATGCCCACGAAGCGCCACCCCGCCTGTGGCTGCCGCCGCTCATCCTGGCGTCGGCTGGGCTGGCCGTCGGCCTGGCCCCGGCGCTGCTCGCGGGGCCGCTCATCTCGGCAGCCGTCGGCAGCGTGGTCGGCGAGTCGACCACGGTGAAGCTGGCGCTGTGGCACGGCATCAACGCGGTGCTCGTCGCAAGCCTGCTGACGTTGGCGGTCGGCGTGGTCCTCGCGTTCGCAAGGCCGGTGTATCTGAGGACCACCCGGTTCGTGGAGGCGGGCGGCCGGCTGGGCCCGCAGCGCTGGTTCTCGGCGTTGGGCCGGGGCACGGTACGGGTGGCCACGGGCCAGACGCGGCTGATCCAGGACGGACACCTGCGCCACTACATCGCGACCTCGTTCCTGACGGCCGCCGTCCTCGTCGGCGCGGCCCTCCTCCGTGCGGGCACCATCCCGCTCGGCACCTGGGACATGACGATCCGGCCGCATGAGGTGGGCGTCGCGATCGCGATCGTGGTAGCGGCCTTCGCCGCGGTCCGGGCGCGATCGCGCATGGAAGCGGTGGCCGCGCTGGGCGTGGTGGGCTATGGCGTGGCGATCATGTACCTGTTCTTCAGCGCGCCGGACCTGGCCATCACGCAGGTGCTCATCGAGACCCTCACGGTGATCATCTTCGTGCTCGTGCTCCACGCCCTGCCCCGTAGCGCAGCGTTTGACCGGCAGCGCACGAGCATCCCGGCCATGGTGGCCGCGATCGCCGCCGGCGCCACCATGACCCTGCTCACGCTCTCCGCGATGCAGGATCGACCATTCGGCGAGGTCTCCACCTACTACATCGCGAACTCGGTGCCGGAGGCGCGAGGCGAGAACGTCGTGAATGTCATCCTGGTCGATTTTCGGGCCCTGGACACGCTCGGCGAGATCACGGTGCTCACGCTGGCCGCGCTGGGCGTGTACGCCCTGATTCGCCTCCGTTCAGGATCGAGGGCGGACCATTGAGTCCCCTCATCCTGTCGGCGACCGCCCGCCTGTTGATGCCCCTGCTGTTGCTGTTCTCGGTGTTCATCTTGCTTCGCGGTCACAACGAGCCAGGTGGTGGCTTCGCTGGAGGCCTCATCGCGGCGGCCGCGTACACGCTGATGGCCTACGCCAACGGCGTCCGTGAGGCACGTGCAGCCCTCCACGTGAGCCCTCGCGCGCTGCTCGGTGCGGGGCTCCTCGTCGCGCTGGCCAGCGGCCTCGTGGGCATCCTGGTGGATGGCAGCCCGCTCAAGGGCGTCTGGGTCACCCTGCCCCTCGGGGGCGCGTCCGTCTACATCGGCACCCCCCTGGTGTTTGACATCGGCGTCTACCTGGTGGTGATCGGCACAGCGGCCACGATGATCTTCGAACTCAAGACCGAAGAGGAGCGTGAGGGCCCATGGAGCTGATCCTGGCGCTCATCGTCGGCGTGCTGTTCGCGTGTGGCGTGTATGCCCTCCTCCGCCGGAGCATGATCCGCCTGGTCATCGGCCTGGTGCTCGTGAGCCAGGCGGCGAATCTGCTCATCATCACGGCCGCCGGTCTCACTCGGGACGAGCCGCCGATCGTGAGTGGAGACGGCGGCAACTCGCTGGCCGAGCAGGCTGCCATGGCGGATCCGGTGCCGCAGGCACTGGTCCTCACCGCCATCGTCATCAGCTTCGGCGTGGTCGCATTCGCCCTGGTGCTGGTGCGCCGGGCGTTCCAGACGCTCGGTACGGACGACTTGGACGAGATCCCCACCGCTGACGTGTCCGACGCATGAATCTGCTGCTCGTGGTGCCCCTCCTCATCCCGCTGGGGACGGCCGGGGCGCTGCTGTTGGTGCGCAATCACCTGCGACCCCAGCGGTGGGTGTCCCTGGCCGGCAGCATCGGCTCGCTGATCGCCGCCATCGCCCTGTTCGTGGCGGTCCTCTCCGACGGCATCCTGGTGCTGCAGATGGGCGGCTGGCAGGCACCGTTCGGCATCACCCTGGTGGCGGACCGCTTCAGCGCGGTGATGGTGCTGGTGGCGTCGATCGTGAGCCTTTCGGTGGCCGTGTACTCCCTGTTCGCCGCGGACGAGCCACGCGTCAGATTCGGCTACTACCCGCTCATCCAGATCCTGATGATGGGCGTCTGCGGCGCGTTCCTGACCGGAGACATCTTCAACCTCTACGTCTGGTTCGAGGTGATGCTCATCGCCTCGTTCGTGCTGCTCTCGCTCGGGGGCCGGGGAGCCCAGATCGAAGCAGCGCTCAAGTACGTCACCCTGAACCTCCTCTCCTCGATCATCTTCCTGTCCGCCACCGGCATCCTGTACGGTGCGGTGGGCACCCTGAACATGGCCGATGCGGCGCTGCGCCTGGATGCGCTGGAGCAGCAGGGTCTCGTCACGGCGATGTCCATGCTGTTCCTCACGGCGTTCGGCATCAAGGCCGCCGTCTTTCCCCTCTTCGCGTGGCTGCCCGCCTCCTACCACACTCCTCCGGCGGCCGTCTCGGCGTTGTTCGCGGGACTGCTCACCAAGGTCGGCGTCTATGCGCTGATCCGGGTGTTCACCCTGATGTTCGACCAGGACCCGGGCTTCACCGATCCGCTCATCCTGACCATCGCGATGCTCACGATGGTCAGCGGTGTCATGGGTGCGATGGTCCAGACGGACCTGCGGCGCATCCTCTCGTTCCACATCGTGAGCCAGATCGGCTACATGATCATGGGCCTGGGACTGGGCACCGTGCTGGGCCTGGCAGGCGGCATCTTCTACATGATCCACCACATCATCGTCAAGACCACCCTGTTCCTGGTGAGTGGCGTGGTCGCCCGCGCATCCGGGTCCTACCGGCTGGCCGATATCGGGGGGCTCTACTCGCGCTACCGCCTGCTGCCGATCCTGTTCCTGGTCCCGGCGCTGTCCCTGGCCGGGATCCCTCCGTTCTCCGGGTTCTTCGCCAAGCTGGCCCTGGTCCAGGCGGGCCTGGACGCGGAAGCCTGGCTCGTCGTGGGTGTGTCGCTGGCCGTGAGTCTCGTGACGCTCTACTCGATGACCAAGATCTGGGCGGGCGCCTTCTGGTCTCCCCGGCCGGAGCCGACCGCGACCGCTTCGTCAGCGACGATGCCCTCCGGGCCGCCGACGGTCGACGGTCATGCGGTCGCGCCGGGTCCGACCGATACCATCGAACCTGCGCCGGCCCGGGGTCGACCGCTCGCCCGCGCCGCCTCGCTGCGTCCGTTGTTGCTGCCGATCGCCGGGATGGCGGTGCTGACCATCGCCATCGGAATCGCTGCCGAGCCGGTCTACCAGTTCTCGCTCGCCGCAGCCGAGGAGCTGCTCGACCCGGGGGCGTACATCGAGGCCGTTCTGGGACCCACGCCATGAGCTACTTCGTCGCCAACCTGTTGCTCGCCGTCGCATGGGCGGCCCTGATGGGCACCATCACGCTGGAGAACCTGGCCTTCGGGTTCGGCCTGAGCTACGTGCTGCTGGCCATCTCGCAGCGGGCGATCGGGCCGACGACCTACTTCCGCCGTCTACCGCTGCTGATCCGCTTCCTCGGCTTCTACCTGCGCGAGATGGCCATCGCCAACATCAAGGTCGCCGCCGAGGTGATCACGCCCTGGACGATCTCCCGCCCGGCGATCCTGGCCGTGCCGCTGGACGCGCGGACTGACCTGGAGATCACCCTCTTCGCGAATCTCCTGGCCCTGACCCCGGGCACGCTGGCCATCGACCTCTCTCCAGACCGACGCACGCTCTACGTGCACGCGCTGTTCGTGGACGATCCGGATGCGTACAAGAAGCACCTCAAGCGGGACCTGGAACGACGGGTCCTGGAGCTGGTGCGACCGTGAGCGGCCCCGATCTCGTCCATCTCGCCAGCGTGGGAGCACTGGGGGCCATCACGCTGGGGCTGATCGCCGCAGCGACCCGACTCCTGCTCGGCCCCACGCTGCCGGACCGGGTCGTGGCACTGGAGCTGCTCGCCACGCTTATGATGGGCCTCGCCGCCGTGGAGAGCATCCTCGCGGACGAACCCGTGTTCGTGGACGTGGCCATCGTGTTGTCGCTCGTGGCCTTCCTGGGCGCCGTCGCGTTCGCCCGCTACATCGAACGGAGAGGCAATCCGTGAATGACCTCATCGCCGCGTCCCTGCTGACCGGTGGTGCCCTGCTGATGCTGCTCGCCGGCATCGGCATCCTGCGCATGCCGGATGTCTACACCCGGATGCAGGCGTCCGCGAAGGCGTCCACGCTGGGGGCCGGGATGCTGCTGCTGGCGGTCACCGCCCACTTCGAGGACCTCGACGTCACCGTGCGCACCCTGGCGACCATCGCCTTCATCTTCCTGACCGTCCCGGTCTCGGCCCATCTGATCGGCCGCGCCGCCTACCGGACCGGCGCCCCGGTCTCGGCCACCACCCGCGTCGAGCGACCGGCGGAGCGGCCCGGCGGCGAGGATGACTGACCGGTCCTCCGGGCCGGCGGGCCGCCCGCCGGAGGTGGTGACCGCAGCCAGCCCGTTCAAGGAGTTCTTCCACTCCGCCGCTGCGGGCGGCGTGCTGCTCATCGCCGCCGCGCTGGTCGCGCTCGTCTGGGCGAACTCGCCGTGGCAGGACTCGTACACCGCGCTCTTCCAGGCGCCCACCACCATCGGGATCGGCGAGTTCTCCCTCACCAAGCCCCTGCTGCTCTGGATCAACGATGCGCTCATGGCCATCTTCTTCCTGGTGGTGGGCGTCGAGATCAAGCGAGAGCTGCTGGTCGGGGAACTCAACTCGGTGCGCAAGGCCGCGCTGCCCATGGCTGCCGCCGCGGGCGGCGCGATCCTGCCGGCCATCATCTTCATCCTCGTCGTGGGTGGCGGGCCGGGATCGACCGGCTGGGGCATCCCGATGGCCACCGACATCGCCTTCGCGCTGGGTGTGCTGGCGCTCGTGGGGAACCGGGTGCCCCTGGCACTGCGCATCTTCCTGACCGCCCTGGCCATCGTGGACGACCTGATGGCGGTCGTGGTCATCGCCGTCTTCTACACGGACGCACTGAACGTGGCGATGCTCGCGGGAGCGGGCGTCGTGCTTGCCGTGCTGATCATGGCCAACCGGGCGGGCATCCGGCACCCGGTCGTCTACACCGTGCTGGGGGCGGTTCTCTGGGTCTTCGTCCTGAAGTCCGGCGTCCATGCCACGATCGCCGGCGTCCTGCTGGCCGCGACCATCCCGGCCCGCGTGAGCCTGGACGCATCGGCATTCGTCGCGCGGGCCCGCCGGGTCATCGACCGGTTCGAGCACCGGGTGGTCAAGGATCACGCGGCCAGGGTGGAGGACGATCACGAGGACCTCTGGGAGCTGGAGGCGATCGCCGAACGCGCCCAGGCGCCCATGATCCGCCTGGAGCACCGGCTGCATCCGTGGGTGGCGTTCCTCATCGTCCCCCTGTTCGCGCTCGCGAACGCGGGCGTCACCATCCCGCCCGGGGTCCTCAGCTTCCCGCCCGACCCGATCATCCTGGGCGTTTTCCTCGGGCTCGTCCTGGGCAAGCAGGTCGGCATCACGGTATCGACCTGGCTTGTGGTCCGCAGCGGCCGCGCGGTACTGCCTGTGGGCGTCACCTGGCGCCACATCTACGGGGTGGCGTGGCTGGGCGGCATCGGCTTCACGATGTCCCTGTTCATCGCGGAGCTGGGCCTCGATGCCCCCGAGCAGCTGGCGATGGCCAAGGTGGGGATCCTGCTTGCATCGATCGTCGGCGGCGGGGGCGGCTTCCTGCTGCTGCGAACGTGGGCGTCTCGTGGCCTGATCCACGAGCACCTGGCCAACGAGCCGAGTCCCTCCGGCCACTGACGGCAGCCTGCGGAGGCTGGGATGGAGACGGGCGGCCGGGGTGCCCGAGCGGAGCTGATCGTGCTCATCGGGGCACTGTCCGCGTTCGCCCCGCTGTCCATCGACATGTACCTGCCAGCGCTTCCGGCACTGGCCGACGACCTGGCCACGAGCGCGACCGTCATCGGCCCGACCCTCACGGCGTGCCTGGTGGGCCTGGCGCTGGGCCAGCTGGTGGCCGGGCCGCTGAGCGACGCCCTGGGCCGGCGCCGGCCCCTGTCATGGGGGCTCATCGTCTACACGCTCGCCTCCCTGGCCTGCGCGGCGACCGCTGACGCGGCCCAGCTCATCGCTTTCCGCGCCGCCCAAGGGCTGGCGGGTGCCGCAGGCATCGTCATCGCGCGTGCCGTCGTGCGCGGCCTGCACACCGGAAGCGCATTGGCGCGCTTCTTCGCGCTGACCATGCTGGTCAACGGCGTGGCGCCGATCCTGGCGCCCATCATCGGCGGGCAGCTGCTGCTCGTGACCACCTGGCGCGGCGTGTTCCTGGTGCTGGCCGCGATCGGCGCCGTACTGTTCCTGGCGTTGCTGCTGCGGCCGCGCGAGACCGTGCCCGTTGAGCGTCGCCGGACCGGCGGCATGGCCGAGCTGCGCGGGACGTTCCGGCTGCTGCTCACCGACCGGCGGTTCATGGGCTTCGCGCTCGCGGCGGCGCTCCCGTTCGCGGCGATGTTCTCGTACATCTCCAGCTCCCCATTCGTGCTGGAGGACCTGTTCGGCGTCACGCCACAGGCGTTCAGCCTGGTGTTCGCGCTGAACGCGCTGGGAATCGTGGCCTGCGGCCAGCTGAGCGGCCTGCTGGTGGGTCGCGTGGGACCGCGCCCCCTGATGACCGTGGCCCGGTGCTGCAGACGCTGGGCGGGGCGGTGCTGGTGGGCGGTGCGCTGGCCGGCGCAGGCCTGCCGAGCATCCTGGTGGGCTATCTGCTGGTGGTCGCGCCGCTGGGCCTCGTGCTGCCCAACAGCACGGCGCTGGCGCTGGCCGACCACGGCGGGCACGCCGGATCCGCGTCCGCCATCCTGGGCGCCATCGCCTACCTCACGGGCGCCGCGATCGCCCCCCTGGTGAGCGTGGGCGGGACCACCACGGCGCTGCCGTCGGCCCTGGTCATCGCCGGAGCCGCGACGGCCGGCCTGCTGGTGCTCTTGGCGCTGACCGCACGCCATCAGGTGGCCGCCACGAGCGTCTGACCCCGACCGTCCGCCGGGCTACCAGCTCCGGATGCGCGTCGGCGTGATGCGCACCGGCACGCAGAACTCCGCCGCCGTGCGCGCCACGTCCAGGCCCCAGTGGGCGAGCGGCTCGCGGTACTTGGCGGCGTAGGCAGGGTGCCGGTCCGACGGCGGCGTGGCGGGGTCAACCGCCGCGCGGCCCTCCATGATCAGCGCGTGATCCGCGTGGGGATCAGCCTGGAGCGTGAACGAGACCTCGGGATGCGCGGCGATATTGCGCAGCTTGCCGGTGTCCGGCTGGCTGTAGATCAGGATCGTGCCATCCTCCCAAAGGAAGCTGATCGGCGACGACTGGAGGCGGCCGTCCGGGGCATGGGTGGTGACCCAGCCCACGATGTCCCGCTCCAGGTGCTCCTGCCCCCAGGCGGTGCCCTCATCGGAAGGGGGCGGATCGGTGGAAGCAGCTCGATCGGCGGACATGGATCGATTCTAGGCCGCGCCTCGCAGGCGCGGCCTCCATCGCGGGCATGCGGTTCGGCATCGTGATCACCGCCGGATCGTGATCACCGCCGGCGACCCGGGCGGCGTCGCGGACCTGGCCGCACAGGCGGAGGCCGCCGGCTGGGATGGGGTCTTCGTGTGGGACGCCATCAAGATCCCCGGCATGTCCGGCTGGGTTCCGCGGGTCGTGATGGCGGCCATGGCCACCCGGACCTCGCGCGTGCGCCTGGGCGCCATCAGGCACGCACCGTCGCGCCGGCGACCGTGGATGATGGCGCGTGAGGCGCGTGAGGCGCGTGAGGCGCTGGACCATCCGGCCGGCGGCCGGAACCGTCCGCGACTCGCTCGCGTCGGGGGCCATCGCGGAGGCCGTCGCGCGCGCGGACGCCGTGGCCCGGTACGTGGAGCGCGGCGGACCGCTCGCGGAGGCGCCGCTCGCCATCACGATGACGGGACGGCTCCAGCACCTACGCCTTCCTGGCCCTTCCCCGCGAAGGCCTTGATCCGAGCATCCTCAAGGCCTCCGACTTCGCAGCGCCCGTGGCCCCGGATGAGGCCGCCATCGCGCGCGCGCTCGCGGACGGCCGGGACAACCAGGAGCGGACCATCGCGGGAGCGCCCTGGCGGATCCTGACCGAGCGCCGGATGCGCTCGGGCGAGCCATACGTGATCCAGGTGTTCCAGGACCGTGCCGCAGAGCAACGAGCGCTCGAGACGCTGACGGTCGTGCTTGTCGGCGGTGGCCTGCTGGCGCTCGTGGGGGCGATCGTCGTGGGTGCCTTCTACGCCGGTCGCGCGCTGGTGCCCATCCGGCAGTCGCTGGCCGATCGGCGCGCGGCGCTCCAGCGCCAGCGGGAGTTCGCGGCGGATGCCTCCCACGAGCTGCGCACGCCACTCACGGTCGTCCGGTCCAGCGTGGAGCACCAAGGACGCCATCCGCCTCGCCGCGAGCCTCGAGGCGATGATCACGGACCCCGTCTACGAGGGCAAGTCGATGGCCGGCATGATCGACCTGGTGCGCACGGGCGCGATCGCCCCCGGCTGCCGGGTGCTGTATGCGCACCTCGGCGGCCAGCCCGCCCTCAACGGCTACGCGGGCGCGTTCTAGCCCGTGTCGGTGATCCGGAGGTCCGCCCCCCACTCGACGCTGCCGCCGCAATCGTCGCCGCCCATCGACCGGGTGCTGCCGCCGTTCAGGGAGTTCTTCCACTCCACGGTCTCCGGCGGCCTGCTGCTGATGGCCGCCGCGATCGTGGCGCTCGTCTGGGCCGACTCGCCCTGGTCCGCCAGCTACCACGAGCTGTGGCAGACGCCCATGACCGTGGGCATCGGTGACTGGGTGCTCAGCAAGCCGCTCCTCCTGTGGATCAACGACGGCCTCATGGCGGTGTTCTTCCTGGTCGTGGGCGTGGAGATCAAGCGCGAGCTGCTCATCGGGGAGCTCGACACGCGGCGCAAGGCGACCCTGCCCATCGCGGCCGCGATCGGCGGCGCGGTCCTGCCCGCGGCGATCTTCGCGCTCATCGTGGGCGGCGGCCCAGGCAGCTCCGGCTGGGGCATCCCGATGGCCACGGACATCGCGTTCGCCCTGGGCGTGCTGGCCCTGCTGGGTTCCCGTGTGCCCGTGGGCCTGCGCATCTTCCTGACCGCGCTGGCCATCGTGGACGACCTGATGGCGGTGCTGGTCATCGCGGTCTTCTACACGGCCGAC
>Ga0105046_10012695_pt1 | contig 13068 bp, 12 predicted proteins | sample MAT03_FD_78385 | JGI IMG/M metagenome (GOLD analysis project Ga0105046, IMG submission 78385) | Freshwater microbial communities from Lake Fryxell liftoff mats and glacier meltwater in Antarctica - MAT-03 (megahit assembly) | ecosystem: Environmental > Aquatic > Freshwater > Ice > Liftoff... | reverse complement strand
GAGGAGGTACTGTCAGTGCCGGTGTTAATTGGTTGCGGTGGTGGCGGTGTCATTGGCGTAAACCGACAGGGAGAGGCGCAGGAAGTAGAGGGAGAACCGGGATTGAGCCTGAGCTTGATGTCTCTGCCTGGGGTAAACGTGCGAGCCTTTCATATACTTCCAGAAGCATTGCCGGATTTAGACAGTCCCCCAGATGGGTGGGTGGATTTGATTGGTGTGCTGCCACAAGCTCAACCTCAGTTCATTTTGTTGGCAGATCCCTTCTCTTCTAGCATTAACGACTTAGTTCAGGGACTGGATTTTGCTTATCCAGGTTCTATCAAGGTGGGAGGACTGGCTAGTGGTACTTCTGTAGGCGGCAGTAGTGGCTTGTTTTGTAACTACAGGTTGCACCGGGAAGGTACGGTGGGTGTCGCTCTGAGTGGCAATATTGTTTTGGAAACTATTGTGGCTCAAGGATGTCGTCCTATCGGTCAGCCTTATAGGGTGACAGAAGGAGAGCGTAATGTTGTGCTGGAATTGGAGGAGCAAACCAGTGATGATTTTGCTGTTTGCGGAAAATCGCGTAAGCCTTTGGAAGCGCTGCGAGATTTAATCCAAACTCTCAATGAGGAGGATCGGATGCTGGCGCAGAATGCGCTGTTTGTGGGGGTGGCGCGGGATGAGTTTAAGCAGGATTTGGGACAGGGAGATTTCTTAATCCGCAGTCTGCTGGGGGTCGATCCCAGAGCTGGGGCGATCGCAATTGGCGATCGTGTTCGTCCCGGACAGCGTATCCAATTTCACTTGCGCGACGCCCACGCTTCCGCTGAAGACCTGGAAATGCTGCTCAAGCGTCATCAAAAGCAAACGCCCTCCGATCCTGCTGCTGCGGGTGCTTTGATGTTCTCTTGTATGGGACGCGGGGAAGGACTTTATGGCTGTCCTGATTTTGACTCGCGGCTGTTCCGTCGCTACCTGAAAGATATTCCTGTGGGTGGTTTTTTCTGCAATGGGGAAATCGGCCCGGTAGCTGGTAGCACTTTCCTGCACGGATATACTTCTGTATTTGGGATTTGCCGACAACCGTAATTTTGGTAATTTCAGATTTTAGATTTCAGATTTCAAATTGAAGAATATTAGCTTAATTGCAATTTGATAAGTAGGTGGGCGTAAATAAACTGAACTAAGAGAAACCCGGTTTCGCAGGAGTTACCGGGTTTCTAAGGGCCTGGAAGTTTTACGTTTAATTATGCCCACCTACTTATTTCAAATTCGCATAAGTTTATCTTTTAGCTTTCTCGCAGAAACCCGGTTTCTTGGACAATACCTTCGCCAAAAACCTAAAATCCTTAATTTGTAGGTTGGGTTGCGGCACGAAACCCAACAAATGTGTTGGGTTTCGCTTCACTCAACCCAACCTACAAAGAAATGGCGAAGGTATTGTTGGAGAAACCGGGTTTCTAAGGGCCTGGCAGTTTTACGTTTAATTATGCCCATCTACTTATTTGAAATTCGCATAAGTTTCTCTTTCTAGCTTTTAGGGAACAAGCCAAGAATAATTCAGCGATAAGTGTGCAAATTCTATCGCCAAGAGTAAGTTCTGCTGACAGTCATGTTTTGATTGTATTAAAATTTACCGCCACAGAGAATCTAAAGCAGCAGCGTTGTATTGTTGTCAATGAAGGCGGGTGTACCATTACTGCTAATAGCGCTAAAACTCTCGAAGAAACGACGCGCTTTTGGTGGAAAGTGCGAGAAGTCAAACATAGCATCGCCACCAGAAATATCTGCCCAAAAATAGCGCAGATTGGGAGCGAGTTCCTCTGCTGTGGTGTGAGGTAGACTTAAGGGTGGTTCGGTGAGGAGTCTGAGCATGAAGGGGTGGCTGCGATCGCCCATCCACGTTCGCGATATCTGCGGTAAAGTAGGCCAATCTGGCACCGATTCGATCCGATGCGTCTCAATTTGCAACGATCGTCTGCCCAGTTCGTCGGTACGGTAATGTAAAATTCGGTAGGGATGCGGATAACCAACCAGAGAACCCGTGGTAATGTCGTATATGCCCTGGTTGTAAGCGACATCCTGAACGTGCAAGTGTCCCGTAAATACCAGTTGCACTTTAGCCGATCGCAATATCGAGAGCAACTCCGCCGCATTCTCCAACATATACCGACGCCCTAATGAGTGGCGAGACTGACCCGGCAAGTGTTCTACTACATTGTGATGTATCATCACAGCACCAGTTCGTCTGAGGACGCGGCTAAAACTTGCTTTAGCCACTCTATCTGAGTATCATCTAAACGCCCGACTTGTTTGCCTTCCTCGTCAAACTGGTTAGAATTGAGTCCGATCAGGCGTACCCCAGGCAAAACTTGACAAGTGTAATAGATTTGTGCTTGATTGTCGTAGCCAAATTTGTGGTAGAAGCGAGGGAAATCTGAAAAAGCGATCGCAATTTCAGTCCCGTGCAAACTGGGAACATCGTGATTCCCCGGCACAACGTACACTGGAAAAGGCAGTTGGGACAAGCGCCCCTGCAACCAAGCGTGATTATACGGTTCGCCGTGCTGCGTTAAGTCTCCTGGTAAAAGCAGAAAATCCAGGTCAAGTTGTTCCAAATGCTTCAGAACAATCTCCAGCGCTGGTATACTGACTTCCACCAGATGAAACCTGCTTGGATTATCCCAAATGGTGTGAGGCACGGCGATGTGCAAGTCGCTCACCACAGCAAAGCGGAAATTAGGCTCATATCGCCAATCCAGAATTAAGGTCGCAAAAAAATAGCGATCCCCGTCGAGTATAACTAATGCTTGGGCAATGCGACCTCAACGGGAAGTAGTCAATCGTTTTGAGAAGGAGTATTAATTTTGGCAGCTGTCCGAGTTCGCCAGCACGTCAATCCTCTTAGTAGTAAGTATCAGACACCTACGAGTCCCCCCGATTGGACTCAGATTCACGACGATCTTACCCTGCCACTGCATTTGGATATTGGCTGTGCTAAGGGACAGTTCCTTTTGAGCATGGCACAGGTTCAACCCGATTGGAATTATTTGGGGTTAGAAATTCGGGAACCGTTGGTTCTGGAGGCAAATAAGCTGCGAGACGAGCATCTTTTGCAGAATCTGCACTACCTGTTTTGCAATGTCAACAATTCCCTGCGTCCCCTGTTAAGTTCTTTTCCATCTGGGATATTGCAGCGTGTGACGATTCAATTTCCCGACCCCTGGTTCAAAAAGCGTCACCAAAAGCGACGAGTGGTACAACCGGATACGGTTGCTGACTTGGCAACTTATCTTACTCCTGGGGGATGGGTATTTATTCAGTCTGATGTAAAGGAGGTGGCGATCGAAATGTGCGATCGCTTCCATTCTCACCCAGCTTTTCAAAGAACTTCATCCGAATGGCTGACGACAAACCCTTTGCCAGTCCCCACGGAACGCGAACGTTTCACCGAAGCGAAAGGCGAACCAGTTTATCGCGCTTTGTTTGAAAAGAGCTAAAGGCTTCACCCCTCCAGGCGATTGTCGCCTCTTTTTGACGAGCAACTCGAACTAATAGATCATCTTCTGATGGGAAAGTAGTAAAAATGAGGGATTTAACCATATCCTTCCCTACCCCCTAGCCCCTCTTTTGGATAATCGCAGCAGTTTGAAGGCACCAGCTGAGCCTAATTCTTTGTATTGATGACGCTTTAAAACAATTGGATCGAGCGCTTTAGGGTTGCTGAGGATTAGCACTGTAGGTGGATTTGGCTCAATAGTAGCTGTTTCCTTAATGTAGACGATCGCTTCCTCGAATGTTTTGATGTAATTCACCGTTCGCTGGGTATAAAATACCACGCTAGGTCTGATGAAGCCGATCGCAATCAACTCTTCTCCAGGCTTTTCTACCTGAGTGACAAGCGCCGATAGTTCTCTCAAAGGTAGCTGACGCTGCTCGTCAATTAGCAAGGCGGCGGGTGGCGCGACAAAAATCATAAACGCCATAAACCCTGCCAAGTTGGCACTCCAGAGCCAACGCCTTTGTCGCCACAGCAAAAAGATGCTGGCAATAGCTGCTGTCGCCCAGACGATCCCGCTTAGTATCGGCAAACCCGATTGTTGCAGTATCTGACGCACTTGGGGCATGGCTGGGTCATATCCCATTAATTTGGGACTCAAGAAAGTTCCAACAGCAAGAATTATCAGGAACAGGATGTTAAAAATCGCACTAATAAATAGTCCAGTGTTTTTCCCGCTCCCCTCCCATTCCCCCCTCTCCCTCCATTCCCCCCTCCATTCCCCCCTCCCCGTGGGACGGGGAGGGGCAGGGGGTGGGGTTCCCCTCATTTGGTCGCTCCAAAAAAGCGTTACCATAATTGCGCCTGCTGGCATTAAGGGCAGTACGTAGCTGGGAAGTTTGGTAACGGAAATGCTGAAAAAGCCCAAGACACAAATAAACCAAAATAGGGCAAATAAACCCAGTTGCGCTGAACGGGGGGATTGTTTCCACTTGTCTCTTTGCCAGAAGCGCAAATGAGCGATCGCAATTGGCAAATAAATCGACCAAGGCGCAAGACTAACTAGGATTACTGGAATGTAAAAATACCAGGGGCCACGGTGACTGCTGACAACGCTGGTGAAACGTTGAAGGTTGTGATAGCCAAAAAATGTGTCGATGTAGGCTTTTCCATTTGCCAAAGTCACCAAAACAAACCAGGGTATTGCGATCGCACTTGTAATTAAAACCCCCTGCACAAGTCGCATTTCCTGCAAAACTTCCCTGCATTTGCCCACATACAGCAGGAAAGCGCCAATAATCAGCGCTGGCAATACAGCACCCACAGGCCCTTTTGCCAGAATAGCTAAGGCAACGAAGACGTAAAACCCGATATACCAACCTTCGGGAAGTGAAAAGAAAGAATTCTTTTTTTTGCCTTCTTTTTGTGCATATCCAAGAAAAAATGTCAATAGAGCCATCCCGATCGTACTTGCCAGCAGCATATCGGAGACACCAGTTCGTCCCCAAGCGATCCAGGCAGGATTTAAGGCTATGATGGCAGCACCAATCCAGGCGGATATCCACAACTGGCGTTCTCGTTGAATTGGGTGACCGATTTGCTCCTCAACGGCGGTGGCGGGACGGGGAAAACCAAAATATCGCAGTGTATAGAAGCCTAAAGCTGTCAGGGCGATCGCGAAAAGCGCGGAAGGAAGACGCGCCGCCCATTCATTAACACCGATAATTTTAAATGCGATCGCCATTAGCCAATAGACCAAGGGTGGCTTATCAAAACGAGTTTCACCATTCCAATAAGGAGTAATCCAGTCCCCAGTCACTGTCATCTGACGTGCCGCTTCCACAAACATCGGCTCTGTCTTATCCACCAACCCGATGCTGCCCAAATACCACAAAAAAGCTACGCAGCTAATTACTACCAACCAGATAATTGAGAAATTCCAGTTTAGATTTGGCTCTTTCTTAAAATCCTGCCACCAATTTTTCGCTTTGTTATTTTTCATCTTCTCTCGATCGTTATTATCCTAACCGTTAACCGCTTTTAAGACTTTTTCTCTTTCTTACCTGAGAAGTTTAGTATTGCCAAACATATTGTCAGCCAAATGTAGCCAAAAGCATAGCCTCCAATGATATCAGAAGGCCAGTGTACTCTCAGGTACATACTGCTCAAGCCCATTAAGATCAGAAACAAAGTAGTAACACCATAAATGTAAATGCTCAGCTTAGGATATCTAGCTGCCAGAAGATAAGCTAAATAAAAGTACAGCACCAGATTGCCTGTAGCGTGACCGCTTGGGTAGCCATAGCCTCCCGCCGTTTTGTCTAGACGCTCCGGGGGACGTCGGCGAGCAAAAAATGGTTTTAGTATTTCATCAACAAGTAGTAAAACGCTCAGTGAAGCAAAGGCTAAAGTCATAGCCTCTCGCCAATAGCGTTTCCAGCAAAGTATTCCTATACTTATCACCACTACAAGGGCAGCAATCTGTGTATCTCCTATTAAATAAAAGACTGACAAAATATAGCCAATCATAGGATTTATAACTTCATGCAGCCACTGCAAAAAAGCAACCTCAAATTCAAAATCCTTTTTTTGTCGGACTTCTTGACTAAGAAAAATTAAAGGCAATAGGATAAATAAAGAAATATATAATCTTACTTTACCCGTTGCAGCAACCAGAGAAGATAAGCAACTATGAAGATTAGATTTCATTTGCGATTTGGGGGGGATAGGGCGGCTTTAGGTGGATATCACCAAAACGACAAGTTAGCAAAAAACACGCCAAATTGGAAGGGCTGCACCAATAGGCGTTAAAAGAAACCCGGTTTTTAGAAGAAACCGGGTTTCTGGGCCTAGCCCTGGGTTTCTGGGCCTAGCCCTGACCTCCAGCCTCAAGGTTGCAAAATCAGCTGCCATTCGGAAGTCTTTCGATCGCAAACTGGCATCGGCCTCGATCCCACAACATATAACAATTTTTAGACTGAAAAGCCGATAATTTTGGTATAATATATTTTCGTTTGCATTAAAACAAGCTTGACGAGACACCAACCCACATTCCGTCATACCAAGCAATGCAAAACACCCGTCTCAACAACCTAGTAGATGCGATCGGCAGTCAAGTTGGCGGCTGGTTTGGCAATCCTTGGCGGCGACTATCGCTAGTGACGATCGCCCTGCTGTTCGGCGTTTTTCTGGGAACGGCGATTCCGACTACAGCAGGACAAGCAGCTGACTGGGATATCGTTGGGGCCGCACTGTTGGTGGCATTTACGGAGCTGTCCAGTCGGATTTTTTACCGTACCAACCGACAGGGAACTTCGCGATCGCTCTTAATAGAAATGTTAAATGCGCTTAAAATTGGTCTGACTTACAGCCTGTTTATCGAAGCCTTCAAGCTAGGATCGTGATGCCATGCTGCCAGAAAGTCGATCGCTAAGTCAGGTACTCAAAGAGTTGTTATCAGGAGACTCACTACGAAACTCTACCAAGCAACAGCTGGAAATTTGGGCTTCTGCTGATGAATTGCGAGCAAAAGCGTTTGGGATTACACCAGAAAATTTGGGTAAAGTTATCCAAGCGCGATCTAAGCTTCTCCAATCCGTCTACTCAGAAGTTATCCAATTCTGCCAGAACACTGGTTTCCACAGCGAAACTGCTATCCTGGAAAATCTCTGGAACCTTTGGCTTCCCTTGGCGATGCAGCTAGCAGAATACCGACAGCAGCAGGGATACCCCCTCATTCAAGGAATTTTAGGAGGACAGGGAACCGGCAAAACTACACTAGCAGCGATTCTAAAGATAATTCTGAATCATCTTGGCTACCGCACGCTCAGCCTTTCCCTCGATGACCTTTACAAAACTTATGCCGATCGCCAACTTCTCAAACAAAAAGACCCCCGCTTAATATGGCGCGGGCCACCGGGAACCCACGATGTCCAGTTGGGTATTGCCGTTTTGGATGAATTGCGTCAGTCAAACGATTTTGAATTAGAAGAAATCCCAAATCCAAAATGGATTCAAGTTCCCCGCTTTGATAAATCTGCTTGGGGTGGAGAAGGCGATCGGACCATACCAGAAGTAGTGGAGAATATAGATATTGTGCTATTTGAAGGTTGGTTTGTCGGTGTTCGACCGATCGATCCGGCTGCTTTCGACACTGCACCTGCACCTATCCTCACAGAAAGCGATCGCACCTTTGCCCGCGATATGAATGTTAAGTTACAAGATTATGTACCTTTGTGGGAACGATTGGATCGGTTGATGGTGCTTTACCCTGCTGATTACCGCCTCTCCCAGCAGTGGCGGCGTCAGGCGGAACAAAAAGCGATCGCATCTGGCAAATCTGGAATGACGGATGAAACGGTGGATCGATTTGTTGAGTATTTTTGGCGAAGTCTCCACCCAGATCTGTTCGTAAAGCCTTTTGCAAGAAACCCAAACTGGGTAGATTTAGTCATCGAAATCAATGGGGATCATTCTCCAGGTGCTGTCTACCGACCTAGCGATCGTTTAACTTAAGAATTAATTAAGTTTGTTGGTTTAGTTTAGCGACAAAATTTGCTAAAGCCTTGGCACCAATGTCTAAAAACTGTTCCCAAAAGTTACTCACCCAACTGACAAAACCAACTCCATCTCGATCCCGAAAATCGAAACGCTTTCAGCAGCGTTGGCGGCGCAGCCTGCATTACTTTTACTTGCGCTTTATCCGCTTGCGAGGCAGTCCAGAATCTATTGCCAGAGGTGCAGCGGCTGGAGTTTTTGCCGGTTTATTTCCCCTAATTGCTACACAAATGGCCGTTGCCATCCTGATAGCAGCGCTGATTCGGGGCAATAAAATGGTCGCGGCTACAGCAACTTGGATCAGCAATCCGTTGACAGGAGTACCTATTTATGCGTTCAATTTTCAGGTTGGCCAATGGCTGTTAGGCTCTGGCGCTCAGTCTTTTTCTGCTGAAAGTTTCAACTCCTGGCAGGATATCATGCAATTGGGGACTGAGTTTGTGACAGATCTCCTTGTCGGCTGCTTGGTTGTAGCGTCTGTCTGTGCTGTTGGCAGCTATTTTTTTGCTTTGTGGGTGGTGAGGCGGGTGCGGGCTAAAAGGCGATCGGGCCACTTGAGTTAACTTGTTTACTTGAGTCTAACTTATCATTTGCCTTCCTTCCAATCCTCTCCACCAGGTAACAGAATTAAACGCTCATCGACAATTTCTAGTAATTTTTCTCCTGAATAGCTATAAGTTAAGTCAAGTAATTGTTTAGCAGTCATGATTATCTGAGATCTATCTATCATTTGCGAAAGTTGAAATGGCGTATAAGCATTATTCATAACTTCAGCGCTTGCAGGACGAATTGCATCTGCCAGTGATTCTTCCAAGAAAGGTTGCCATTCATCTCGATCGATATAGTAAGATGTTTTATTTTCTTTGAGGTTTAACTTCTGAATTCGTCGTATCGAATCTGAGATTGAAGCAACCCAAGAATTAGTTAAACGCTGCTCTAGTTGGTTTTTAATCAAGTGTATCATCATCCTAATTAGAAAGGATTCGATCTGACGCAGTGTGCCTTGTTTGCTCATTCCTTCAAGCTCATCCACAATTGCCAAAGCATCATCGTAGCGTCCATCTAAGATGCTATTTCTTAAGTTTATTAGTTCCTGAGTCATAGATTTGGCCTTTACGAATCATATTTTTAGGCTAAATCCGCAACGATTACCCCCTTTATGTGGATCGGCTGTAGAGACGTTTCATGAAACGTCTCTACAATGTTTAGGCCAAAAATTAAAGGGGGTAACAAACCCGGATTTGGTATTAGGCTAAATATAACATTTACAAAAGTCGAAGCACCATCCCTAATTGTTATACTCATACCATTTCTCTATAATAATGCGGTTTATTTAGCCCGCGTAGGCGGGCTTTGTTTTTGTAGCCCCACCCTTAAGGGTGAGGGCCTTAAGCTTGTTACAAAGAATTGGTATGAATCTGCTTCAACAGATCGTAAAACGGTTGCCAATTATCATCCTGTACAATCGGTTCCCAAATGGCTTCTATTACCGGGCGAAGTATGACCGTTTTGGGATTGCGGCGTAACATCCCCTCAACCTTATCCATCTCCTCTGGAGACAAACTATTCAAAACACGATGGTACAAATTTCGCCAATTATCTAACAAATCAACCTGCTCAGATGACTGTACAATAGAAGCACTGCTAAAGATTCGATCGGCATCTTCTCGCCAGTTACTAGAAAACTGCTGTCTTAGTTCCGCAAAGAACTCGTGATAACCTACCTGAGTATCATTCAAAAGCTGAATTGTTAGATAGATTAATTTATCGGCTTCTGGTATTTCCAGTCGATCGAAACCCAACTTATTTAGCATCAACTGCTTATAACTCAACAGATAATGAGCTTCAAAATTGGCTAATGCAGCTTCCATATCAGCGCTCGGAATTATCGCAGCTAATGGTGGCTGGAGCATTTCTAAATTTAACCGACAAATCCCCGGTTGATTCTCGTAACTGTAACGCCCATAATAATCAAAATATGCGGCGGTAAATAGCGGATTATAAGTAGGGATAAAAGCATAAGGGCCATAATCAAAACTTTCACCCGTAATTGACATATTATCTGTGTTCAGCACCGCATGACAAAAGCCAGCAGCCATCCATTGAGCCACCAATTCTGCCACCCTTTGCACTAATTCTGTGTAGAATAGCGCGTACTTGTCAGCTTTTCCTTGTAAAGCTGGGTAATACTGCCCAATTACATGATCTAAAAGCTTTTGAATTAAATCTTTGCGACCGATATATTGCAAACGCTCAAACGTGCCATACCGAATATGAGATCGACTAAAACGTACCATCACCGATGACCGAGTTGGCGAAGGTTCATCTCCTCGCCATAAAGATTGGCCAGTTTCAATCATGCTCAAACAGCGAGATGTCCTCACACCCATTTGGTGCAGCATTTCACCAGCCAGCACTTCCCGCACGCCACCTTTAAGCGTTAAGCTACCATCACCACCGCGAGAGTAAGGTGTCCCACCAGAACCTTTGGTGCCGAAGTCGTAGAGTTCGCCATCAGTTCCGCGAACTTGACCGTACAGAAAGCCTCTCCCATCGCCCAACAATGGGTTGTATTCGCCAAACTGATAACCGTGGTAGCGCAAAGCCAAAAAAGGCCGACGTTCCTGAAATTTGCCAAAAGCCTCGATAAAGTGGTTGTCTGTCACTGCTTCGGGGTTTAGTCCCAGTAGGGGTAGCAGTTGGTCGTTGCGGAATCGCAAAATATGCTTAGGAAATTCAGCCGCTGCGACTTCATCATAATAATCATCTCCCAAGGCTTGCAGCGCTGGTTCGTAATTGAGCGTAAGTAAAGGATTGGGAAAATTTTGGTTTTTTGGAGTTGCGGCGATCGTCATTGGGTTTAATTTTAATTCATTCTTATATGAGAGTAGGGTGCATTGCTATGCACCCTACAAGTAGACCGTAGCCTATCGTTGACCGCTGGGACGGTTCGGCTGGACTTGATTTTGCAATCGTTGTAGTTGTTCTGGAGTCAGAACCCCTTTAATTTGCTGGTTAGAAGTCTCCACGATCGATCGAATACGACCTATCTTCTCTGTTTCCAGATTCAAAGAACGTAGGGCTAAACCGGGGTTTTGACCAGCTTGAACAGCTTGGGTAAAACTACTGCGCTGCTGAGGTGTTAACACTGCCTCAATTTGCTGTTGTCGGTTGACGAGAATGTCCCGTATTTGTTGCACCTGTTGAGGTGTGAGATTTAATGCCTCCTCTATTGAGGCTGGGCGATTAGAAGGGTTGGCGGGTTGAGCGGGACGGGTATTCGGGGGTGAGTTTTGTGAAAAGGCAATACCGGGGACGAGAGTAGCTAGGGCTACGGCTGTTCCGACAATGGAGATGCGCTTGGCAAAATTGAAAGCCATTCAAATTTTGATAGAAAGCAAACTTCTCCTATATTAATCGTTGTAAGTTATGATGTGTGGTTCTGCTGAACTTGAGAATTGAGGATTTATGCCTTGGGAACCGAGCCAACTAAATTAGCGTCGCAAAGCAGTTTGAGACTTTATTCGTCCACCTGGCTGATGCGGCGCAGATTTAGAATATCGCTCAATTTCTTAATTTGGGTAAAAATGCGCTCCAGTTGATTGGAGTCGCGGATATCAATGCCTAAGCTAATCAAGGCAGGGCGTCCATCAAAGGTTTTTACCTGAGCATTTCGCACGTTGACATTATTATCTGTCAGGCGAGATAAAATATCTTTGAGAACGCCTACGCGATCGAGTACTTCAATTTGTATGTTGACAGGATAGGTCTGAGGACGGAGGCTGTCGGAATCGATCGGGTTCCAGCTAACGGGCACAAGGCGATCGCCTTCCACACTTTCCACATTGGGACAGCCTTGCCGATGAATCGAAATGCCGCGACTGCTGCGGGTAACGACCCCAAGAATCTGTTCGCCAGGAATTGGGTTGCAACAGCCAGCTAGGTAATAAAGCAACCCTTCGACGCCCACAATGGGGGAATTGAAACTCTTTTGAGCCGTACCCTTACTGCTGCTGGTAGATGCCAGAGCGCGTGGTGTTGTGGGGATTAGGGGTAGCGCCTCCAGAGCAAGTGCGATCGGTTGCTGACCTTTCACCGCTTCTCGGATGCGATTCACCACCATATTAAGCGTCACTTCCCCATAACCCAAGGCAGCTAGTAAATCTTCTACGCTGTGGTAATTAAAACGCTCCGCCACCGCCTGCATCGGAGCCGACTTCAGCAAAGCTTCAAAACCGCTTTTGCCCAGTTCCTTTTCTAGCAGATCCCTAGCGCGTGCGACATTTTCGTCGCGGGTACTGCGCTTGTACCACTGCCGAATCCTGTTTCTTGCCGAAGGAGTCACCACAAAATTGAGCCAGTCCAAGCTGGGGTGGCTGTTTTTCTGAGTAATAATCTCCACAATGTCCCCATTCTTCAGCGATGTACCCAGCGGCATCATTCGTCCATTCACCTTAGCACCAGCACAGTGGTTTCCCACCTCTGTGTGTATCCGATAGGCAAAATCAACAGGCGTCGCGCCTTGACTCAGGGAGATCACATCGCCTTTTGGCGTGAATACATAAACATCGTCTTCAAATAAATTATCTTTGACGCTTTCGATGTATTCCTGAGCATCTTTCAGGTCGTTTTGCCATTCCAGCAGCTGTCGCAACCAGGTAAACTTCTCATCCGATCCTGTCACCTGGGTATTGTTAGACCGACCCGTTTCCTTATACTTCCAATGAGCGGCAATCCCATATTCCGCGATCTGGTGCATTTGCAAGGTGCGGATCTGCACCTCGATCGGACGCCCCGTCGGGCCAATAACAACCGTATGCAATGACTGATAGCGATTCGGTTTGGGTAGACCGATGTAGTCCTTAAATCTGCCTGGAACTGGTCGAAAGGCATCGTGAACAACAGCCAAAGATCGATAGCATTCGTCGTTCGACTGAACAATCATGCGGATAGCAGCCAGATCGTAAATTTCGTGAAATTCCTTTTGCTGGCGGTGCATCTTTTGGTAGATGCTATAAAGGTGCTTGGGT
>Ga0105046_10012693_pt1 | contig 13068 bp, 12 predicted proteins | sample MAT03_FD_78385 | JGI IMG/M metagenome (GOLD analysis project Ga0105046, IMG submission 78385) | Freshwater microbial communities from Lake Fryxell liftoff mats and glacier meltwater in Antarctica - MAT-03 (megahit assembly) | ecosystem: Environmental > Aquatic > Freshwater > Ice > Liftoff... | reverse complement strand
GCCGCGCTGACTCGTCAGGCGGCGATCGAGTACGCCGAGCACAACGTGCTCGTCAATGCCGTCGCACCAGGCACGATCGACACGCCGATCCTGGCCGGCGTGCAGCCCGAGCATCTCGCCGATTTCGCCGCCGCTCACGCGATCAATCGTCTCGGCCGACCCGAGGAGGTCGCCGCGATGATGGTGCACTTCTTCTCCGACGACGGCGACTTCCTGACCGGACAGCTCTACCCCGTCTGTGGCGGTTGGTCGATCAAGTGACTCGGAGCTGACTCGTCGGGCACCGACGCCCTCGAGCGTCAGTTGCCCGACACGCGCCGTTCGTGGCCCGCCCAGTACGGCTCGCGCAAGACTTTGCGCTGCAACTTGCCGACGGGACTCTTCGGCAAGGGCTCGGTGCGGAACTCGACGCGTGTCGGCTTCTTGTACGAACCCAATCGGTCCACGCACAGCTGCACGATCTCCGCCTCGGTCACCGAGGCGCCCTCGCCGATCACACACAGCGCCATCGGCGTCTCACCCCAGCGGTCGTCGGGCGCCGAGATCACCGCGACCTCGATGACAGCGGGATGGTCCTGGATCACGTTCTCGAGCTCGGCTGGCCAGATGTTGAACCCGCCCGAGATGATCATGTCGTCCTTGCGGTCGACGACGTAGAGGTAGGCGTTCTCGTCGAGACGACCGATGTCGCCGGTCAATACGAACCCGTCGTCGGTGATCCGCTCTGCCGTTGCCTCCTCGTTCTCCCAGAAGCCGAACATCTGGCCGTCGCAGCGGATCGCGATTTCGCCCTCCTCACCTAATGCCAGCTCCCGCATCGGGTTCTCCGGGTCACGGATCTGGAGGTAGGCGAACGGAAGCGCTCGGCCCGCCGACCGAAGTGGGTTGGACCCTTCGACCTCGGAGAACCACTCGGTGGGGCCCATCATGCACACCGGAAGCGCCTCGGTCTGGCCGTACCCCTGGTACAGCACCATGCCGAAGGCATCGCGTCCGAGCAGTGCCGTCTCGTCGTTGATGGGGGCACCGCCGATCTGGATGACCTTCAGCTTCGACCAGTCACGCCCTGCGGCGCTCGGGTGCCGCGCCAGGGAACTGAGCATCGCCGGGACGAGGAACATGTAGGAGACACCTTCGGCCTCCATGATGTCGAGCGTCTCGTCGGGATCGAAATGATCGAGCAGGATGTTCACGCCACCCGACAGCCACGTCGGCGTGTACAGATAGCCAGACCCGTGCGAGATCGGACCCACGTGCAAGCAGGGATCACACACCTGCATCGGCGGGAAATTGTAAAACCAGTCGCGCCCGGCCGCCAGCCACGACCGATGGGTGTACGCGACGCCTTTCGGCTGGCCGGTCGTGCCGCCGGTGTGCCGAATGATGTACCAGTCGTCCGGCGCGATGGGAACGCACGGGTCGACGTCCGATTGATCGGAGAGCCACTGCTCGTAGCCGCCATCGCGAACGATCACGTGCTCCAGGTCGGGCAACGTGTCGATCAGCCCGGCGACATCGGCGGCATAGTTCTCCGACACCACGAGTGCCCGACACGACGTGTGTCCGAGCATGTGCCCGTGGCTCTCGTAGGAGTTCCGGGCGTACAGCGGCACTCGCACGAGTCCGGCGATGCCGGCGCCCGCGAAGAGGTCCTGGGCTTCGATCGAGTTGTCCTCGAGGACGCCGACGCGATCGCCGGGCTCGAGTCCGAGAGCGAGCAGGCCGTTCGCGACGCGCACTGCGCGATCCCAGGCCTCGGCATAGGTCAACCGTCGGTTGCCGTGGACGACCGCCGTCCGGCGGGCATTGAACCGAGCCGACTGCCTCATCAATCCGGTGACGTCCATGTCGTTCTCCTTGTGGTGCTGATTGGGTTCGGGCCCCGACGTGATGTCGGTCAGCCACCGAGTGAAACGGGCAGACCGATGAGGCCACGCGAGAGCATGGTGGCGTGCCACCCCAACTCGTCGGGGTCGACGGCGAGCTGCATGTCGGGGAAGTTCTGCACGAGCGACGTGATGGCCAACTGACCCTCGAGCCGTGCGAGTGGAGCACCGAGGCAGTAGTGGATCCCGACACCGAAGCCGAGATGGTTCGTCGGTCGGCGACCGACGTCGAGCGCATGGGGGTCGTTGTACATGTCCGGATCACGGTTCGCCGCGAGATTGACGAGGAAGACCCGCTCACCGGGGCTGAGCGTGCGGCCATCGATGGTGTGCTCCTCCTTCACCAGTCGGACCGTCGCCCGGGCCGGGCCGTCGTAGCGCAGGAGCTCGTCGATGGCCGGACCGATGAGGTCCGGGTGGTCGCGCAGGCGGGCGAACTGGTCGGGGTTGCTCAGTAGCGCCAGCATCCCGTTGCCGATGAGATTCGTCGTGGTCTCGTGGCCACCGAACAGCAACAGGGTGCAGGTGGCCACCAGCTCCTCACGCGACAGCGCGTCGCCGTCCTCGTGCTCGAGCAGCATGCTGATCAAGTTGTCGGCGGGATGCCGCTCGTACTGGCCGATGAGGTCGACGAGGTAGTCCCGCAGTTCGATCATTCCTCGTGCCGCGGTCTCGAACCGATCGTCCTCGCCGTACGCGCCGAACACCAACGCGGTGATCTTGTCGGACCACTCCTTGAAGAGGTCCCGCTCCTCCGGCGGCACGCCGAGCATCTGCGCGATCACGACGGCCGGGAGGGGATACGCGAACTGTTGTATGAGATCGGTGTCACCGTCGAGCTCGGACACCAGCTCGTCGATCGTCTGGCCGATCTCCTCCATGCGTGCCCGTACGACCGTCGGCGTAAACGCTCGCGCGACCAGTCGGCGCAGGCGTGTGTGCTCCGGGGGATCCTTGAAGACGAGCCAGTCCTTCAGCACCTGGAAGGTCACGTCGACGTTGTCGGACTCGGCGGCCAGCTTGACCGCCGACGCGAATGGCGTGATCCGTTCGGCGGTCAGCAGGGTGCTCCTCAGTGCGGTGCCGATGTCGCTGTGGCGCGTGAGGACCCATGCCCGATGCCGCTCGTTCCAGAAGACAGGGTCGTGTTCGCGGAGCGCGGCGAAGTAGGTGTGCGGATCGCGGACGGCCTCCTCGCAGACCAGGTTCTGATCAATCTCGGTGTCCGGCTTCATAGCGGCTCCTTGGTTCATACGAGGGTCATCCCACCATCGACGGTGAGGATCTGGCCAGTGATGTAGGTCGCGTCGTTGCCTGCGAGGAACGCAACCGCGCCAGCGATGTCGTCGGTCGTCGCCGTTCGACGCAGGGGGATAAATCGCACCGCCGACTCCATCACCTGCTTGACCGGGACGCCTGCGGTCGAGGCAGCCCGTTCGAGCGTGCCGTCGACCATGTCGGTGGGCGTCAGACCGGGAGCGACGCAGTTCACTCGGATCCCGTACCGTGCGAGTTCGATCGCCTGCTGCTCGGTCAGGCGCTCGACAGCCGCCTTCGATGCGCAGTACGCGCCGTAGCGTCGCAGCGCCCGGTGGCCCGCCGTCGACGAGAGGTACACGATGCATCGTTGCCGTGCCGGGCTGTGGATGAGGGCTGGCACGAGGACGGCGCCGAGGCGCTGCAGCGACGTGACGTTCACCGCGAAGGTGTCCTCCCACAACGATGCCGGTGTCTCGTGTGCGAGGTAGGTGTTCGCCTCGCCGGCGGAGCCGTGGTTGTTGATCAGGGCCGCCAGCGCGCCGAGCGTGTCGGCCGCATCGAGGAGGGCCACGGCCGTCTGCGGGTCGCAGACGTCACCGGCAACGCTGACGGCCCGACCACCGGCGGCGATGATCTCGTCGACGACGGAATGTGCGCCGCGCCACCCGTCAAGCGTTTCCTGCTCGAGTCGTGCGGAGCTGTCGGCGTCGCGTTCGTGCACGACGACTGCGTACCCCATGGCAGCGAGCCGTCGGCATATCGCGCGGCCGATCCCGCGCGCTCGGCCGGCGCCCGTGATCACGGCAACCGGTGTGGGAATGCGGCTGTCGAGCAGCTCGTCGCTGCCCCCTGCGCTGTCTTCCGCCACGTTGCTCGCTCCGGTCGTCACTCGTCTTCTTCCTGTCACTTGTCGTCGCGCCGGAGGGCACCCCACGAGGTGGTGGGGTGCCCTTCGACGTGGTCGCTCAACCCAGTTGGTAGAACTGGCGCGCCGTAGGCTCTATCTCGCCCTCGGCAGGCACGTTGTCGGCTGTGACCAGCACCGACGTCGCGAAGATCGGCGCGCCGCCACCCGGGGCGGGCTCGCCACCGAGCATCGCTGCGGCGATCTGGCAGGCTGCTTCGCCGCCGTACTCGTGGCCGTCGGCGACGGTGGCCACGAACGGGCCGCCAGCGCTGATGGCGGCGTACTCCTCGGGGTCACCGTTCATCGAGACCACGATGGCGTCGCTGCCCGCTGCTTCGACGGCGGTTGCGGCGCCGACACCGAGCGAGCCGAAGCCACCGATGACAGCCACGACGTCCGGATCGGCTTGGAGCGCCGCTTCGGTTGACGTCTGCGCAGACTCGGCGGAGAAGCCGAGCGCCTCACCGACGATGGTGAGCTCGATATCCGGGAAGTCGGCGAAGACTTCCTGGATGCCCTCTTCACGGCTCTGCAGCGCAGGGTTGTTCGCGTTGACGAGGACTACCGAGCCCTCACCGCCGATCTGCTCGGCGACGTACGCGCCGATGATCCGGCCGTCCTCGACCTGGTTGGCGTCGAGTGCGACGACGCCGGTCGGGTTGCCTGCACCCCAGGTGATGAACGGCACGCCGGCGTCGACGAATCGTGCGATCGTCGAGTCCTGGCCGCTCATGTCGATGCCGATGTTGAAGACTGCCTGCTTGCCCGAGGCCTCCCAGCCATCGAGGATCGCCGGCAACTTGGTCGGGTCACCGCCGACGTCCTGGAAGTCGACCGTGGCGCCGTTGGCGACCAGGCACTCCTCGAGCGGACGCGACCAGCGCTCGGCACCGGGCACCGGTGCGAGGTTGGCGATACCGACCTCGACGCCGTCGAGGTTCGCGAGGTCACCGCTGATCTCGACAATGGTGGCACCCTCGGGCACACCGCCGCTCGCGGTGTCGCCACCCGCTGATGGGGCGTCGGTGGCCACTGGCGCGTCGGTGGCCACTGGCGCGTCCGTCGCGGTCGCAGCGGCGTCGGTGCCGGCTGGCTCCGACGAACTGCTGTCATCGCTGCCGCACGCTGCGACGACGAGCGCCAGCGCGAGTGCGCCAGCGCCGATTCGGCTTCGGGCTTGTGTCTTCATGGTGTCCCCCTGTTGGTGGTTGTTGATGGTGTAGCTGGTTGTTGGTTGGTTTCGTGACCGTGACATGAGATCGGTTGCTGCTAGGTCGCAGCGGCGGCGCGCCGGGCGATACCGGCGAAGGTGAGCGCAGCGATGAGGATCACGCCGTTGGCGATGGTCTGCGCGTAGCCGGGGACACCGAGGATGATGAGCCCCGAGAACGTGACCGTCATGAGCGCTACGCCGATGACGGTGCCGACGATGTGGAACTCGCCCTCGCGCAGCGAGACGGCGCCGAGGAAGCACGCCGTGAATGCCTGGAGCAGATACGAGGACTGGTTGCCGACGAGCGTGACCGCCGACCCCGTCCGACCGGCAGCCAAGACGATGCCGGCCAACGCGGCGACGACCGCGCAGATGACGAAGGCGGCCATGCGGTAGCGGCGGACGTTGATGCCGGCGAGCCGTGAGGCTTCGACGTTCCCGCCGACGGCATCCATCCGGCGCCCGGCTTCGGTGTGGTTGAGGAAGACCCAGAGCACGAAGAGGACGGCGGCGGCGGCGAGCGCGATCGACGGGATGCTGAGGCCGACGAGGTTGAACTCGAAGGTCTTGCCGAAGGGTTCAACGATCCAGTTCCATGACGCCGGCGCCTTCCAACCGAGCACGGTGCCCTGTGCGGCATCTGTGACACCGGCGGGCAGCGGCACGGAGCGACCATCGGTGAGCTTGACGAGGTAGCCGTCGATGATTCCCGCCATGCCGAGGGTTGCGATGAAGGCGGTCACGCCGAACTGCGCGACGATCAGGCCGTTGAGCAGGCCGACGATCAGGCCGAACAGCAGGGCGGCGAACAGGGCGAACATGGCGTTGGCCTGCCACGAGGTGCCGAGGATGGCACCTCCGCCGATGTCGGTGAAGGGGATGGACGGCCACGTGAAGACGTAACTCCCCTGGGCGAACTGAGCGAACATCGCACCGCCGAGGGTCATGCTGGCCGCGATCGAGAGGTCGAACTCACCGAGCAGGAGTACCACCGTGAGGCCGCCGGCGAGGATGGCGAGTACCGCCGACTGGCGCAGCACCAACGAGAGGTTGGCCCCGGTCAGGAAACGCTGGTCGCCGAGGATGATCTCCGACAGCACGGTGAACAGCGCCATGAGTGCGCCGAGGAACACGAGGGTGCCGTAGGTCGACGCGAACAGGAGCAGACGACGATTGCGGTCGGGCTCGTCGGCCTCCCGACGAGTGGACGGCGTGGTCGTTGCGTCGTCGTGCACTGCGGTTTCGAGCGTGTCGCTCATCGTTCCTCCCCCAAACCAAACGTTGCTGCGACTAACCCCGGTCGCCGATGATTCGCAGTGTGGCAGATCAGGACATGAAAAGCCAACCATGAACGCCTCAGACCAGAACCGGCCGCCGATTTGCCAACCGAACAGTTGGTCGGTTATCTCTTTCTTTCGAGCGGAGCGTGACGTATAGTCCACCGCCGGGGACGAGGAGTGGGGGCCACTGTGCAAGACAACGTGATCGAGGTGTCCGGCCTCTGTAAGCAGTTCCCGGGCGTACGTGCACTCGACAACGCCTCGCTCGTGGTTCGCGCCGGCGAAGTGCATGGGCTCGTGGGCGAGAACGGCGCCGGCAAGTCGACGCTCATCAAGATCCTCGCCGGCGCCCAACCGCGTGACTCGGGCACCATCAAGGTCGACGGTCGCGAGGTTGCGCTCGCCAGCGAGGCCGAGGCCGACGAACTCGGACTCCACTTCATCCACCAGGACGTCGCACTCGTCCCACGGCTCACGGTCGCCGAGAACGTCTTCCTCGGCAAACGTCTGCCCCGCAACGGACCCTTCGTGTCGATGCGCAAGGCGCGGGCGATGGCCACCGACGTGCTCCACGACTTCGTCGACGTCGACCCCGGCGCGACGCTGTCGTCGCTGAGCGTCGCAGACCGTTGGATGGTCGGTATCGCCCGGGCCTGCTCCGGCGATGCTCGCCTCGTGGTGATGGATGAACCGACCGTTGCGCTGTCCGACGCCGAGGTCGAGCGCGTGTTCGAGGCCGTCGAACGGCTGCGCTCGAGAGGCATCGCCGTGCTGTTCGTCTCCCACCGCCTCGGCGAGATCCTGCGGATCGCCGAGAACGTGACCGTGATGAAGGACGGCTGCACGGTCGCTCGCCACGAGATCTCCACCCTCGATCGGTCATCGCTCGTCTCGGCGATCATCGGTCGCGAAGCCGGCGAGATCGATCCGCTCGACGAACCTGCGGCGCCGCACGACAATGTCGTGCTCGAAGCTCGCGGGCTCAGCGGCGGACCGCTCCACGACATCGACCTGCAACTACGTGCCGGCGAGATCCTCGGGATCGGCGGCCTCGTCGGGTCGGGCCGCACGTCGCTACTGATGACCCTGTTCGGCCAGTACCGCCCGACCGGCGGCGAACTGCTCGTCAACGGCAAGGCTGTGCGCTTCAGGTCGCCAGCCGACGCCATCAAGGCGGGTCTCGCGCTCATCCCGGAGGACCGACGTTCGCAGGGACTGATCCCGCGCCGCAGCGTGCGAGAGAACGTCGTGCTCACTCATTTGAGCGACTTTCGACGCCTTCCATCGCTCCCCGCTCCGCACCGCGGACGCGAGACCGAGCGAACGCTGCAGGAGATCGACCGGCTCCGGATCGCCACCACCGGACCGGCGCAGGTCATCGCCACGCTGTCGGGCGGCAATCAGCAGAAGGCGTTGCTGTCGCGCTGGCTCGTCGGCCGAGCGACGCGGGTCCTGCTGCTCGACGAGCCCACCAAGGGCGTCGACGTCGGCGCCAAGACCGAGATCCTGCGGCTCGTGGGCGAGCTCGCCGCAGAAGGGACTGCCGTCATAATCGCCTCGTCCGACCTCGAGGAAGTCGCAGCGATCGCCCATCGCGTCGTGGTGCTGCGCGAGGGCCGCATCGCCGGCAACCTCGATCGGCCAGTGAGCGAGGCAGACATCCTCCACCTCTGCTACGAAACCGCCGCTTCATCGTCGACCCCGGGAGCATCGTGAACCAACCAGACAGCAGCCCACACTGGATGGTCGACCGCGACGACGCGGTCACCGTGCTGCGATATCACGGCGGCGAACGTCGCACGCTCGGCATCGCTGGAGCGGCACAGTTCGAATCTCTCGTTGCCGAACGCGCAACGCGCGATGAACCGCCCGTACTCGTCATCGTCATCGACGTGCTGCATGCCGAACTCGACGAGGTCCGTGAGATGTCCGACGGCCGACCGATCGCCGATTGGGCACCGTGGGTCGGTGCTATTTCCGGGCTCGAGGCCTACCCGAGCGCCAGCGTCGTAGCGATCGAACGTCAAGCGACCTGCGGCGGCTTGGAGTTGTCGCTCGCCGCCGATATCAGGGTGGCCGCACCCGACGCACGCCTTGGCGTGCTGGAAACCCGGATGGGCATCTTGCCCGGCGCCGGCGGGACCCAGCGCCTGCCGGAGTTGATCGGCTTCGGCAACACCTCGCTGCTCGTACTCACCGGCGAGCCGGTCTCGGGGCGCGAAGCCCACCGGATGGGTCTCGTGCAACTCCTTGACGACGATCCGGTCGCCCGTGCAATCGCGCTCGCCGCACACCTCGCCACCATCGGTCCGACCGTGTTGCGCGCAGCCAAGGGGGCCATCGCTGCCGGGCGCGTCCGCAGTGACAACGGCTTTCGCACCGAAGGACGAGCATTTCTCGCCGTGGTCGGCACCGACGACTCGAAGCAGCGCATCGACCGATGGCTCCAAGCCCAGTCCGAAGGGCGCAATCCTGCCCTCGACGACAGTTCGCTGCCGTAGCTCGCTACGGCAGAGATCGGCATCACGTGCCGACACCACCAAACGGTCGCCCATCCCGGGCGCCGGTCCACTACATGGGGGAAAAATGAAGACACACATCAGGAAGTTCGGGATACTCGGCGTGTGCGGGGTCATGGCACTCGCCGCCTGCGGGAGCGACGATGACAGCAGCGCTCCGGCCACCGACGCGCCTACTGCGGAAGACGGCGCGTCGACGCCGGAACAGAGCGCCAGCACGGCTGACTTCAGCGTGTTCGACGGCACGTCGATCGGCATCGTGTCGCTCTTGCCCGGGCTCGAACCGGTCGACCGCATCCAAGGCGGTGTTGAGGAGTGCGTGACCTCCAACGGAGGCTCGGTCCAGGTCTTCGACGCCAAGGGTGGTACCGAAGCGGTGATCGCGTTCGAACAGGCCAATGCAGCCGGTGTCGACGCGATCTACAACGTCGCCAACGACGTCGGTGGCGGCGGACTCGACACCGAACTCGCTGCGGCAGCCGACGCCGATCGGCCGGTCGTGACCGCGTGGGGCGGACAGCGGGCCGGCACTTACGCCATCACGGGCCTCGAGTTCCAAAGCGCCGCTCGCGTCGGTCAGTACGTGATCGACCGACTCGCAGCCGAGAACGACGGCGTTGCGACCGGCAAGGTCCTCGTAGTCAACGCGCGCGTCACGCCGAGCCTGCGTCAGCGGGCCGATGCCTTCACGGCAATGGTGGGCCCAGATACCGAGTTCCCGGACATCGAGGTCCAGGAGATCGAGGTCGATGTGGCGAACGCGTTGTCCGATTCCCAGGCAAAGGTCGAACAGGCCCTCCAGGCCGACCCGGACATCAGCGCCGTCTACACGTCGTTCGACACGATCGGCCAGGGCGCAGCGACGGCTGTCGATGCGAGCGGCGGCGACCAGTTCGTCGTCTCGTTCAACGGTGACTCCGCTGCGCTGGAACAGATGCGCGCCGGCGGCAGCTTCGCGGCCACCGCCGCCAACGACCTCGAGGGGACGGCAACCATTGCCTGCGAACTCCTCGCCCAACTGCTCGCCGGCGACACGCCGTCGGCGACCACCTATTGGATGGACAGCCCGCTCGTGACCCAAGAGAACGTGCCAGCCACCGGCTTCGTCGCCGGGTCGGGGTCGTTCGCCCTGTACCAGCCATAGTCTGACCACCGTGTCGGCACCATCGTCCAACGCCACGCCGTCCGACGCGGTGCCAGATCATGTCGACATCGCTCGCGGGGCCTTCGGGCTTCGCGGGCGGGTCGCCCTGGTGACCGGTGCCTCATCAGGACTCGGCGCTCACTTCGCATCCGTTCTCACCCGTGCCGGCGCTTCGGTCGTACTCACTGCGCGGCGCGAGGACCGTCTGCACGACCTCGCCGAGAACCTCCCGGGATCACTCGTGATCGCCGCCGACATCTCCTCGGAGTCCGATCGAGACCGCCTCGTCCACGAGACGATCGCACACTACGGGCGCGTCGACATCCTCGTTAACAACGCCGGCGTCGGCACGGGAGTGGCCATCGAGGACGAGACCACCGACCAATTCCGTCTGGCGATGGAGATCAACGTCACCGCCGTCTGGCACATGGCGAAGCTATGTGCGCCCAGCATGATCGACTCCGGGCGTGGATCGATCGTGAACATCGCCTCGATTCTCGGCTTCGTCGGGTCGACGCCGATCAAGCAATCGCACTACTGCGCGAGCAAAGGAGCCGTGGTCAACCTGACTCGCGAGTTAGCGTTGCAATGGGCACGAAAGGGTGTCCGAGTCAACGCATTGTGTCCCGGGTGGTTCCCTTCGGAGATGACCGACGGGATGGACACCGACCCCGCCAGCCAGCGCTTCATCACGACTAACTCGCCGATCCCCCGTATGGGCGAACATCACGAACTCGACGGCCCCTTGCTGCTGCTCGCAAGCGATGCCGGGTCGTTCATGACCGGTCAGAGCCTGATCGTCGACGGCGGTTGGACGGCTCGTTAACCCGATTGCTTCCTTGGCAAGGCAAGCGCAAGCCACGGCCTACCCGCTTGTCGCGGCGGATCGACGGCCGAGTCACGAAGCAGTACGATCTGGGCGAGGTTCTACGTACGCAGCAACCTCGTCGCGTCAAGTCGATCTGGGATGACCTCGTTTGCGTGCAGCAGGTCGATGCTCGCTTGAAGGCGCCGTTCGTTGATCGCTCCGAGTGTTTCGCCTGATCCTGGTTCGCCGAGCACCCAGGGGCGTTCTGCCTCAAGGATTTCATGCTGAATCCACTCGGTGCTTTCGTGGAGGTGGTGCTCGACGATCGTCGTGGCGGCAGCGTGTGTGTCAGCAAGAGCCTCCCCCCACCCCTCCCAGAGAGCTTGCATGAATCCATCGATCAGCTCGGGGAATTGTTGGTACGTCGCTCGACTCGTCGACAGAACCTGGCTGTACACCTCGTATCCGGCGTCTCGCGCCCAGAGCACTCGAATGTCGCTGCCGTCGGCACGCATCTCGACAGGTTCGACAAGGCCGTTGCACTGACACGCGTCGATGTCAACGCGTAGGCGTCTTGTCGTAGGGGACGTCGACCACGTTCACGTCGTCGAGCGTGAGACCTGCAGAACGCACGGCGTAGTCGAGGCCCGTGACACCGTCGACGTGCACACCGACGGTCAACCCTGCGAAGTCGCCGAAATTCGAGACTGGCGAATCGGCGCGGACGATCCAAGCGAGCGGCGAGTAGCGCAGCATCGCTCCGAGCACGACCACCTCATTCCCAGCAGCAAATGACTGGATGGCAAGGTTGTCTTCTGACACGGCGATGCGCCCTGGTGTGTCGAGGCCGGCAACCGGGTCGGTGTGGACCTCCCATGGAAGAATTTCCACTTCCAACCCACGGCTGGCGAACAACCCGCCATGATCGGCGACGAGGAGCCCTGCGAACTGCGCGTTGGGTTTCCAGTCGAGTTGCACGCTGATCATGGACGACCTCCGCTTTCGTTGTCGTTGTTATTCGAGTGGATGGCAAGGCAGTGTTCGACAATCGCTCGTCCGTTGGTCCACCAGATGCCGTGACCCTCGCGTGTCTCGTTGAGGAGTTCGGCGAGCGCCCGCAGACTGCCCGGGCGGCCGACGAGGTTGGGATGAAAGGTGGGTGAGAAGAGCCCGCCGTAGTGGTCAAGCCCGAGCAGTTCGTCACGCCACAGCGAGAATGCGTCACTCACCGACGCGAAGCCGCCGGAAGCATTGGCGAGGTCGACACCGAATTGTTGCCAGTCGTCGAGGACGGTGCTGATCGGCAACTCGAACAGTGGGCGATCTGCAAACTCGAACACGGTGGGTACATCGTGTTCCATGAGGCTGTTGTCGTAAAGGAACCCGTGGCGATGCAACAGATCGATCGTTCCGAGAATCAGGCCCCAGCTGGGTGCAGTCCATCCAAGAGGTCGTAGACCCGTGAGCTTCTCGATGATCTCGGTGGACCGACCGAGGATGTCCTCTTCCTCATCCGCCGTCAGCTTCGAGACGTCTTCTTGAAGGTAGCCGTGGTGGATGATTTCGTGGCCGGCTGCGATGCACGCGAGCACGTTGTCCGGTTGTTGCTCGACGACGAAGGCCGGGAACGCCAAACTCGCGGATGTCTCGTACTCAGCGAACAGCTCGAGAATTCTCGGCAACGCTGTGGTGACCCCGTAGCGGGCCTCGCTGGCCGACGCGAAGTTCGAGTCAACGGACGCGCTGACTCGACATCCGACTCGCCAACGGCGTTGCGCTCCAGGGCGGTGCGGCTCCTGGAGCAAGAACACACTTGTGTGCTGATCTCGATCGTTCAACGACCGGTTGCCTCGAGGTCAGGGATGGCCGGGACTCCGCTGAGCCGGCGTTCACGGCGTGGCTTGGGTAAAATCTGAACCCGCAGCCCTCGGGCTATTTGAGCAAGCCAAGGACCTCAGCCGCAGCACGCTCGCCCGACCTCACTGCACCTTCCATGTACCCGGTCCACTCGGTGGCGGTCTCGGTACCCGCCCAGTGGATGGGGCCGACCG
>Ga0105046_10012691_pt1 | contig 13068 bp, 6 predicted proteins | sample MAT03_FD_78385 | JGI IMG/M metagenome (GOLD analysis project Ga0105046, IMG submission 78385) | Freshwater microbial communities from Lake Fryxell liftoff mats and glacier meltwater in Antarctica - MAT-03 (megahit assembly) | ecosystem: Environmental > Aquatic > Freshwater > Ice > Liftoff... | reverse complement strand
GGGGCCAGCACCTACAGCGGCGCGACGATGGTGAACGGCGGGACGCTGGAGGTGACCAACGCGACCGCCCTCGGCACGACGGCCGCGGGCACGACGGTCGCCACCGGGGCGACGCTGAACGTGCGGGCGAACATCGGGACCGAGGCGATCAGCGTCGGCGGAACGGGCGACGGCGGGAACGGCGCGCTCGTGACCACCACCGGGACCGGGACCGTCGGCGGGGCCGTCACGCTCACCGCGGACACCTCGGTCGGCGGGGCCAGCACCCTTAATGTCAACGGGAACGTCGGCGGCGCGTTCGGGGTGACGAAAGTCGGGTCGGGCACCACCACCCTGGGCGGTGCGAACAACTACACCGGCACCACGAACGTGAACGCCGGGACGGTGCGACTCGGCAGCGCCACCGCCCTGGGCACGACGGCCGCCGGCACGTCCGTCGGCACCGGGGCAGTACTCGACGTGAACGGCCAGACCGTCGGGGCGGAGCCGCTCACGCTCTCCGGCACCGGGGTCGGCGGCACCGGCGCCCTCATCAACAGCTCCACCACCGCCGCCAGCCTGACCGGAGACGTCGCCAACGCGAGCTACGCCGTCGGTGGCACCGGGGATATCACCCTGACCGGGAACGTTCAGGGCACCGCGACCAAGGTCGGCGGCAACACCCTGACGCTGGGCGGCACGGTGGACAACGTCGGCCTCGGGCTGACGGCGAGCGCCGGCACCGTCGTCCTCGCCAAGACCAGCAGCGGCGGGGTCCACGCGATCGGCGGCGCCGGGCTGACGATCGACGGCGGGGCCACGGTCCGGCTCGGCGGCACCGGCGGCGACCAGATCTTCGATCTCACAGGGGCCATCGTGACGGTCAACGGCACCCTCGACCTGAATGCGCGGTCCGAGGGGGTCACCGGGCTGTCCGGCACCGGCACCGTCGATAACGTCTCGGCCGGCGGTTCTGCGACCCTGACCGTCGGGACCAACAACCAGTCGGCCGTTTTCTTCGGGGTCATCCAGAACACCACCGGCACGGTCTCGCTCACGAAGACGGGCACCGGCACCCAGCAGCTCGCGGGTGCCGCGGCCAATACCTACTCCGGGCCGACGACGGTCCAGACCGGCGTGCTGGAGCTGAACAAGACGGCCGGGTCGGCCGCGATCCCGGCGGGGCTGGTGATCGGCGAGAACAACGGCGGGGCCACCGGCACCGTCACCCTCCTCGCCGGGAACCAGATCGCCGACGCGGCGGTCGTGACCGTCCAGAACGACGGCGTCCTGAACCTGAACAACTTCTCCGGGACGATCGGGGCGTTCGTCGGGGCGGTCGGGTCGCAGGCCACGCTCGGGACGGCCACCCTGACCACCGGGGGTAACGGCACCAACGACAACTTCGCCGGAATGGTCTCCGGCGTCGGCGGCAGCTTCACGAAGGTCGGGGCCGGCACCCAGCGGCTCGACGGGGCGAACACGTACACCGGCACCACGACCGTGACCGCCGGCCGGCTGGACCTGAACGGCAGCATTGTCAACGGCCCCGCCGCGAACGACGTGGTCGTCAACTCCGGCGGGACCTTCGGCGGCCTCGGCACCACCAACGGCGGCGGCGTGCTGGTGAACAGCGGCGGCCGGCTGTCGCCGGGCAACAGCCCGGGCGTCATCAACACCGGCAGCCTGACGCTCTCCGGCGGAGCCTTCTACGACGTCGAACTGGCGGCGCCGTACACCACGGCCGGCACCGGGTACGACCAGACCAACGTGACCGGCATCGTCAGCCTCGGCGGCGCGACCCCGAACCTGACCGGCGGCAGCGTCGCCGGCAGCCCCGGGCAGACGCTCACGATCATCAACAACGACGGCGCCGACGCGGTCACCGGTACGTTTGGCGGCCTCCCCGACGGGACGATGGTCACATCGGGCGGGTTCACCGCGTTCATCAGCTACTTCGGCGGGGACGGCAACGACGTGACCCTGACCGTGGGCGGCGCGACGCCGGTGCTGGTCGGCACGGGCGGGAACGACAGCTTCGAGGTCCGGCGCGTCGGCGGAACCACGCAGGTGCTGCTGGGCGGCGTGGTCGTGTACGCGGCGCCGACGGCCGCCATATCGACGCTGCAGATCGACGGCGCCGGCGGGAACGACAACCTGTCCGGGTGCTCGACTACACCTCCGCCGTGTCCGAGACCATCACCCTCCAGGACGACGGCAACCTGGGGAACAACACGTCGCGGGTCACGTCCACGCAGGGCGAGACGACCACGTTCACCAACCCGACCGCGACGCTGACGATCAACGCGGCCGCCGGGGCCGGGGCGGCCGTCGCGGACACGGTCGTGGTCACCACCCTGGACTCCGGGCTGAGCGGGCGGACGGTCCAGATCAACACCGGGACCGCGGGCGACACCGTCAACCTGTCGAACGGGACCAACTTCGCCGCCGCGACCACCTTGAACGTGAGCACGAGCGGCGGGGACGACGCGGTCAACGTCTCGGTCAACGGCGCGAACATCAACCTCACGGTCAACACCGGGGCCGGGGCCGCGGACGCGGTGAACGTCGGGTTCACCGCCCCGGGCCAGTCGTTCGGCCAGGGGAACCTGGAGGGGATTTTCGGCACCGTCAACGTCACCGACGCGGGCGACGGGCTGACGCTCCAGGTGGACGACTTCAACGACAACGACGTGGACGGGGCGGTCACCTTCACCTTCAACTCGATCACCGACGCGGCCGACGCCGGCGGGTCGATCGGGTACACGAACGTCACCACCCTGAACTACAACCTGCCGAACGTCGTCGGCACGCCCGGCGACCAGGTGAACGTCCAGAGCACGGCGGCCGGAACCACGGCGAACCTGTTCGGCAACGCCGGCGACGACATCTTCACCGTCGGCAGCGCCAGCACCGTGACCGGCATCCTCGGGCCGGTGACGCTCAACGGGAACGCCGGGGCGGACGCGGTCAACTACAGCTCGCAGAACGACCCCAGCGGCACTTACGTCGTCACCGCGACGACCGTCCAGCGGACGGCGCCGGTGGCGAACGCGGCCGTCACCTACGGCACGATCGAGACGCTGAACGTCAACACCAGCAACGCGGCCGGGGCCGGCGACCTGGTGAACGTGACCGGCACCGCGGCCGGGGTCGCCACCACGGTCAACGCCAACGACGGGACCGACACGGTCACCGTCACGTTTACGAACGCGACCGGGCCGCTCACGATCAACGGCGGCCCCGCGCTCGACACCATCGTCGTCGGGTCCGTCGACACCACGCCCACCGGCCTGGGCACCGGCAACCTGACGAACGTCGCCGGGGCGGTCGTCGTGAACGGCGACGCCGGCGGCGCCGACCTGATCGTGGACGGGAGCGCCGCCCCCGTCCTGGCGAACTACCAGATCACGAGCACGACCGTCACGCGCAGCACGCCGGCGGGCTTCGGCGGCGTCACCTACGGCACCCTGACCACCCTGCGGCTGAAGACCGGCACCGGCCCCAACATCATCGACGTGCCGAGCACGGTCGTGCCGACGGCGATCCTGACCAGCGCGGGGGCCGACACGATCGACGTCGGCGGCACCACCGCCCAGACGCTCGCCAACATCGCCGGACCGGTCACGATCGACGGCGGGGCCGGCGCGGGCTCGACCACCGACAACGACACGGTGAACGTCAACGACCAGAACAGCGTCGGCAGCTTCACCTACACGATCGGCACCGCGGCGATCATGCGCGGCGCGACGACGGTCGTCGCCGACTACAACGTCGGCGGTCGCACCGAGAACCTGGTCGTCAACGGCAGCACTGCCGGGACCAACACCTACAACGTGACCGGCACGTCGGCGACGGTCAGCAACACGGTCAACGACGGGACGGCGGCGGCCAGCGGGAACGGCACGTTCAACATCCAGGCCAACGCCGTCCAGTCGGGGGCCGCGAACACGTTCAACGGCTTCCTCGGCACCGACACGTTCAACGTCAACTTCGCCGCCGGCACCTCGGTGCCCGGCGCCGCGGGCACGACGTTCGTGGTCAACGGCGGCGCCCCCGTCAGCCTCACGGCCAGCCGCGACGTGCTGAACATCAACACCACGCAGGCCGGCGACGGGGTCCGCACGGTCGGCATCACCTACGTGGACGTGCCGAACCAGGTGGACGTGACCGGCCTGGGGGCGGCGGCGTTCCTCGACATCAACGGCGTCGAGACGGTGGTCTACACCGGCGACGCCGCCAACAACGACGCCCTCACGGTGACCGGCACGGCGGGCAACGACAACATCACGGTCGCGCCGCAGAGCCTCAGCTCGGCGCTGGTGTTCCTCGGCGGCAACCCGTTCGACGGCCCGCCCGAAGTGTCCAGCCAGCTGATCGGGCTCGCCGGCGGCGCGGCCGGCCCGGACATGCACCTCCGCGGCCTCGCCACCGCGACCGGGCTGACGATCAACGGCGGCGCCGGCACGGCCAACCACCTGTACGTGTACGGGCGGAGCGAAACGAGCCTGACGGACCCGGCCACGGCCCCGCTCGACCCGTTCGGCTTCGGCGCCGGCGTGCTGATCCCCGGGGCAGGGGTCGGCAACGCCTACGACAACATGGTCGTCTCCGACGCGGCCGTGCGGTTCACGGCCGCGCCGAACCCGATGGCCGCGGACGTTCGGGTGGTCACGAACATCGTGACGGCGAGCTTCCTGCAGACCGCGCCGACGGCCACCGGGCTGACGGTCAACTCCGGCGACGAGGCCGCCCCGGGGGCCGGCGGCGTCGCCGACAGCATCTTCGCCACGCTGTCGTTCAACTTCCGCATCCAGGTCAACGGCGGCGACCCGCTGCCGGCCGGCGCGCCGAACGGCGACGAGTTGCAGGTGTTCGCGCCGGCCGAGATCAACATCTGGAGCGACCAGATGAACCCGCCGACCGTGACGTTCAACTCGGCCGGGTCGCAGCAGCTCGGGTTCACCTCGATCGAGCGGCTGACGCTCACCCCGGGCAACGGCGTCGTCAACGTGCTCGGCGACAACAACGGGGTCGCGCCGCAGGCCGACACGTTCATCGTCCAGGGCGACGGGCCGAACCGGTTCGACCTCTCGATCAACGGCAGCGCCCCGATCCAGTTCCTCGCGACGACGGCCCTCAACGTGCTCGGCGGCGCGCTCGACGACACCACCGCCGTCACCCCGTTCGCCACCGCGATCCAGCCGTGGGACATCGTGGTGACCGTGGACGGCCAGGCGACCGGGGCGAACGGCGACCGGCTGATCTACACGAACGTCGCCGGGCTGTTCGACGACACCCACGTCCAGGCGACCGGGCTCGGCGCCGGGCGGATCAACGCCCACGGCATCGGGGCGCACACCACCGACCAGGTGATCCGCTTCCTGGGCACCGAGCAGGTCACCGTGCTGGCCAACGCGGGCGACGCCGACGCCCTCACCCTCGACCTGACCACCGCCGACGACGCGGTCACGTTCGTGTTCGACCCGGCGACCGCCCCGGTCACGCCGTCGATCACCGGCGGGACGGGCCTGCCGGGCCAGCCGGTCGCCGCGGTCGGGAATGACATCCTGCTGACGAACCTGTTCAACCTCGTGGTGGACGCGAACAACGCCGGGCTGGTGGTCAACGGCGGCGACGGGGCCGACACCTTCCTGGTCAACCTGAACCTGGCGGCCGCGGGCGTCCTCCCGCTGGCCCTGACGATCAACGCCGGGACCGGGACGGACGCCATCACCCTTCAGGGGAACGCCGGGGCCGACACGTTCAACAACCTGGCCGGGATCAACCCGCAGGACGGGGTCACGTCGCTCGGCGGCACCGACACGGCTGCCGTCAGCTACAGCGGGGTCGAGGCGCTGGCGTACAACGGCGGCGGGGGCGGGGCCGACGTGGTGAACCTGACCGGCACGCCCGGGAACGACACGGTGACGGTGACCGAGGACGAAATCACGGCGTCCGGCACAGCCACCATCAGCGGCCAGCCGGGCATCACCTTCACGGCGATCGGCACCGCCGGGGCCAACCCGCTCCGGGTGGCGACGTTCGGCGGCGACGACGAGATCACGTTCAACCAGGCGGTCGTCTGGGGCATCACGCAGGTGAGCGTGGACGCCGGCCCGCCGACGGGGAGCGACACGTTCCAGGTGAACGGCACCGCGAGCCCAGACGACTTCACCTTCAACCCGACGACGTGGGTGGTGGTGGTCGCCCCGAACGGGGTGAACCCGGTCACCTACACGCCGACGAACGTCGAGCGGTTCGTGCTCGACGGGGCCACCCCGGCCGCGGTCCCCGGCATCGTGGTGAGCGACGTGGACGCGACCGTCCCCGCGGCGACCGACTTCGACGTGACCGTGACTCTGGCCCTGACCCTGCCGGCGATCGGCACCCTGTCCGCCTCGCCGGCCTACGGCGTGACGGTCGGCGGGAACGGGACGGCCAACGTGTCGATCAGCGGCCCGCGGACCCGGGTCAACGCCACCCTCGGCACGCTGGTCTACACCCCGAACGCCAACCGGAACGGGACCGACACCATCACGGTCACGGTGGACGACCAGGGGAACATCGGCGGCGGGAACCTCACCGCCACCGACACCATCGTGGTGACCGTCACCGCGGTGAACGACGCGCCGGTGGCGAACCCGGACTTCGCGACGACGGCCGAGGACACGCCGGTCACGATCGACGTGCGGGCCAACGACACCGACATCGAGACCGCCCCGGGCGCGCTCACGGTGGCGATCGCGACCATCCCGCCGGCGGCGCAGGGGACGGTGGCCGTGGTCGGGAACCAGATCCTCTTCACCCCGGCGCTGAACTTCAACGGGACGGCGACGTTCACGTACACCGTGACGGACACCGGGGACGGCGCCTCGCCCGCTCTCACCAGCGCCCCGGCGCTGGTGACGGTGACGGTGACGGCGGTGAACGACTTCCCGGTGAACGGCGTGCCGGGCGCCCAGACGACGGCCGAGGACACCGCCCTGGTGTTCACCGGGGCGAACGCCCTGACCGTGAGTGACCCGGCCGACGGGAACCAGGGGGACATGACGGCGACGGTGACGGTGACGAACGGCCGGTTCACGCTGAGCACGGTGGCCGGGCTGGCCGTGACCGGGAACGGCACCGCGACGGTCGAGCTGACCGGGACGGTGGCAGCGGTGAACGCGGCCCTCGCCGGGTCGTCGTACACCCCGGCGGCCAACTTCAACGGTGGCGCCCTGCTGACGCTGACGACGAGCGACAACGGGAACGTCGGCACCGGCCCCGGGCTCGGGCTGACCGACTCGGACACCGTCGCCATCACCGTCACCGCGGTCAACGACGTGCCGACGGTCACCGGCACGGCCGCCACCACGGCCGAGGACACGGCCGTCAACATCGACCTCAAGCCGTTCGTCACGGACGTCGAGACGCCGGCCGGGGCGATGACCTACAACCTCGGCGGGGCGACCAACGGCGCGGTCGTGTACGTCGGAAACGGCGTCGTCCGGTTCACCCCGGCAGCGAACTACAGCGGCCCGGCCAGCTTCACCTACTCGGTGACCGACGGCGGCGACGGGGCGGCCGCCCCGGCCACGAGCAACACCGCGACGGTGACCGTCACCGTCACCCCGGTCGCCGACGCCCCGACCCTGGCCGTGACCAGTCCGGTTGCCGGGAACGAGGGGGCGGCGATCGCACTCACCGTCGCCGCCGCCCTCACCGACCCGTCCGAGACGCTGACGGTGTCGATCACCGGCTTCCCGGCCGGCACGGTCTTCAGCGCCGGCGTCAACGACGGGGTCACGCTCGAACTCACCCCGGGCCAGCTGGCCGGGCTGACCGCGCGGTTCCCGGACAACGGGACGTTCAACCTCCAGGTGATCGCGACCTCGACCGAGATCGACGGCTCGACCGCGACCACCCCGGCCGCGCCGGCCGTCAACCTGGTGGTCACGGTCAACACCGTCAACCCGACCGCGACCCTCGGCAACGGCGGGCCGGTCAACGAGGGTTCGACCGGCACGGTGTCGTTCACCAACCAGGCCGACCAGGCTCAGGCGGACGTGGTGGCCGGCTTCCGGTACAGCTACGACTTCGACAACGACGGCACCTTCGAGATCGGCAGCGGAACCTACGCCGGGTCGGTGACGACGGCGACCGCCACCGTCCCGGCGGCCTTCCTCGCCGACGGCCCGGCCACCCGGACGGTCGGAGCGCGGATCATCGACAAGGACGGTGGGTTCACGAACTACACGACCAACATCACCGTCAACAACGTCAACCCGACCGCCACGTTCGGGGTGATCGGCCGGCTCGTCTCCGGCCAGCCGGCGACGGTGTTCTTCAGCAACCAGGCGGACCCGTCGGCCGCGGACGTCGCCGCCGGGTTCCGCTACCAGTACGACCTCGGGACCGGGGTGTTCGGCCCGCCGACCACCTCGCCGACCGCCACCTTCACGCCGCCCGCCCCGGGGGCGTACACGCTCCGCGGCCGCATCATCGACAAGGACGGCGGGACGACCGAGTACAGCGCCACCGCCGGGGTCGGGGCGAATGCCGGCCAGGTGGTGGTGGCGAACGTGGACACGTACGCGGTGGGCGCCGGGCCGGGCGGCGGGCCGATCGTGAACGTGTACCGGGCGTTCGACAACTCCCTGGTCGCGACCATCCTCGCCTACGAGCCCGGCTTCCGCGGCGGGGTGAACGCGACCATGGCCGACGTCACCGGCGACGGCATCCCGGACCTCGTCACCGGCACCGGGCCCGGCGGCGGCCCGGTGGTCAAGGTGTTCGACGGGGCGACGTTCGCCCTGGTCACGTCGTTCTTCGCCTACGAGCCGAGCTTCCGGGGCGGGGTGACGGTCGCCGCCGGCGACGTCACCGGCACCGGCACCGGGTCGATCGTGACCGGCACCGGGTTCGGCGGGGGGCCGGTCCTTCGGATCTTCGACGGGGTGACGGGGCAGCAGCAGGTGAGCACCGTCGCGTTCGGCCCGGACGCCTACGGCCGGTCGCTGCGGGAGGGGTTCACCGTGAACGCCTCCCACATCGGCGGGGCCACCGGCGAGCCGCGGATCGTCGTCGGCTCCGGGCCGAATTACGGCCCGACGGTCCGGGTGATGAACGCCGCGACGCTGGCCCAGGTGACGGAGTTCATCCCGTACGAGGACGGCTTCGACGGCGGCGTCTACGTCGGCTGACGCCGGCCGCGCCGGCGGGAGAAGCCCGCCGGCGACCGCAAGCCCACCCGCCGCGGCGGGTGGGCTTCGCCAACCCCCTCCCTCGGCCACGTCGTAAAGTAGACCCCCGACGGCAACGGCCCGGAGGTCCGCCATGCTCACCCGCACCGCCGCGGTCGTGCTTCTCGTGCTCCCGGCCCTCGTCCCGGTCGCCGACCCGCCGGACGCGGCGAAGGCCGCCGCGGGGGTGCGGGAGGTGATCGGGCACATGGGGTCGTGTGCCGACCGACCCGGCAACACCCTGGCCGGCGTCCGCCGGGCCGCCGAGGCCGGGGCCGACGCCGCCGAGGTGGACGTGCGAACGACGAAGGACGGCGTGCTGGTCTGCCTCCACGACGACACGGTCGACCGCACCACCGACGGCACGGGGCGGGTCGCGGACCTGACGCTCGCCGACCTGAAGAAGCTCGACGCCGGGGTCAAGTTCGACGCGAAGTTCAAGGGCGAGCGCGTGCCGACCCTGCGCGAGGTGCTGGCGGCCGCGAAGGGGAAGGTCGGGGTGATGATCGACCTGAAGGAGGACGGGGAGGAGTACGCGAAGACGATCGCGGCCGAGGTCCGCGGGCACGGCGAGCCGAAGCGGCTCGTCCTCGGCGTGCGCTCGGTGGGGCACGCCGAGGCGTTCGGGAAGCTTCTGCCGGAGGCCCGACGGATCGGGCTGGTGCCGGCCGCGGACGACATCGAGCCGTTCGCCAGGGCCGGGGTGAAGGTGATCCGCCTGTGGCCGCGGTGGCTGTCCGACGCGACGCTGGTGCCGCGGGTCCGGCGGCTGGGGCTGGAGTTGCACCTGGGCACCGGCACCGGGACGCGGGCGGAGGTGCTGCCGCTGCTGGCGCACGCCCCGGAGTCGCTCGCCAGCGACGACCCGGCCCGGCTGGTCAAGACGCTCCGGGAGATCAAGGACGGCAAGTGATACCAAACCCGGATGATTCGTCTCCGTAGCCCGTCCCGTTAACCGCGGGCTCAGGGTGCCTTGCGGAGGCGGGCGAGCACCTCCGCGGCGTACCGGCGGGTGTTCGCGTCCGCCTCGCGGGCCACCAGCTGCTCCAGCGCCGCCCCGCCCGCGGACCCGCCGGTCGGCCTGACGGGCGACGCGAACTCCGTGTTCGACGGGTCTGCACTTTGCGCGACTTCCCCACATCTTGAGCGCCGGACGGGTGGGGTTTTGAGCTTGTCATACATAGAAGAGCTATGTAAGATGCCGGCATGAAGCTCAACAAGGATCTGGTCGCGGCCTACGCCGCCCCGCTCGTCTTGTCGATCTTGGAGGACGGCGAGAGCTACGGGTACGCCATCCTCGAGCGGGTCCGGGCCCTCTCGGACGGTGCGGTCGAGTGGACGGACGGAATGCTCTACCCGGTCCTCCACCGGCTGGAGGCCAACGGGTACGTCGCGTCCCGCTGGGGGGCGTCCGAAACCGGTCGGCGGCGGAAGTACTACGCCCTGAAGGCCGCCGGGCGGACGGCCCTCACGGACCAGAAGGAGCAGTGGCGGGTGGCGGTGCGGATGCTCGGACAACTCTGGGGGGGGCTGACGTGGAAGACATCGAGCGGCAGATCGCGCGCTGGCGGCGGGGCCTCCCCGCGTCTCTCGCCGGACGCCCCGACGTGACCGACGAACTGGAGGGGCACCTCCGGGACGAACTGGCCCGGCTGGTTGCGGGCGGGGTGCCCGCGGACGAGGCGTGGGCGAAGGCGGTCGAGCGTCTGGGCACCCCCGACGCCCTGGCGGCGGAGTTCGCCAAGGTTCCGCCCGCCCGCTGGCTCCCCGGGACGGTGGTGCCGGCGGTCTTTCTCGTGGCCGGGTTGGGGGTCGGCGGACTGATCGCGTCGCGTGTGTGGGGGAGGGAGGACGGGCCGCTCCTGGCGATACACGTCCTCACGGTCACCTGTGGCTACCTCGCCGCGCTGGCGGCCGGGGCGCTCGCCGTCTGGGTGGTGGCCGAGGGGGCGTACCGCGGGGACGGCCGCAGGGGCGTGGCGGCGTTCCGCCGGCCGGCCAGCGGTCTCGCCTGGGCGAGCCGGTCGATGACGGCGGTCGGTGTCGTCCTGGGGGCCGTCTGGGCGAGCGGGCGACTGGGCCGGGCCTGGGACTGGGATCCGCGCGAAGTCGGCGGGCTGGGCGTCCTCTTGTGCGCGGGGCTGTCCGCGGTGGCGGTCCGACTCAACGCCCGGGCCGGGATGGCGGCGGCGATCGCGGGGAGCACGGCGGCGGTCCTCGCCTGGTTCGTGCCGCCGCTGCTCGAGACCGGTGGGGCAAGCGGGGTCGGGCTGGGAGTCGTGCTGGGGGCGGTCGTGGGGGGCCAACTCGTGTTGATGGCACTGGCGGTCGCCCACCCGCGGGCCTGGGGGATGGCGAACCCGACGTGAATCCGTGTGGGCTCGTGCCGGATAGCTCCCGGGCGTCACGGGCCACGCCCGCGCCGGATGGTGGGCCGTAGCCGGTACGCCCGGGGCGGTGGCGTTCTCGAGCGCGGCGAATGACTGTTCGAGTCGCACTTCACTTCCTCAGTGCGGAGGTTGTTATGTCACGCTTCTGGTTCGCGGTGGCGACGTTCGGAATCGTTCTCGCAGTGAGCGGCCCGGCGCGGGCCGACGACGCGGCCGACGCGCGGAAGATCATCGAGAAGGCCGTCCGGGCGCGGGGCGGGCGGGAGAAACTCGAAAAGTTGCCCGGCCGCGTCGTCACCTTCAAGGGCACGGTCCACAGCGTGGGCGACGGGATCGCGATGAACGGCACGGTCTCGACGCAAGGGGCGGACAAGCAGCGCATCGACGTCGAAGTGGACGTCGGCGGGATCAAGGCCGCCATCCTCATCGTCTACGCGGGCGACAAGGGGTGGAGGAAGTCCGACCGGGTGTCCAAGGACGTGGTGGACTTCAGCAAGGACAGACTCGCGGAGATAAAAGAGTTCTCGCACGCCTGGTGGGTCGCCACGCTCGTCCCGCTCACGGACAAACAATTCACGCTCGCGACCGTCGGCGAGATCAAGGTCGATAACAAGTCGGCGCTCGGCGTGAAGATGTCGCGGAAGGGGTACAGTGACATCGACCTGTACTGCGACAAGGAAACCGGCCTCCTGGTGAAGACCGAGCGCCGCATGAAGGATGAGATGAGCGGTCAGGAGGTGAACGAAGAGGCCTTCTTCGGCGACTACAAGGAGGTGCAGGGGACGAAGCAGTCGCACAAGTTCAGCGTGAAGCGCGACCGCAAGTTGTACTTCGAGTTCGAGGCGACGAAGATCGAGCTGTTCGAGAAGCCCGACGCGAGTACCTTTGCCAAGCCGTGACGGGCCGCGGAACGCCGGCTCAACTTGGCTGCCAAAAAAAGTGATGAGATCGCGCAACGAGCAGGACTAACCGTCCCGCGCGGGGCGAGCCCACGGCCTTCGGGGTCGGCTCGCCGGAGGTCCCCCCACGCGCCCCGGACGTGTCGGTACTCTCGTCGAGGAGGTCGAAGATGACACGGGTTCAGGGGTATTGGATGGCGGGTGCGGCCGGAGTGGTCGCCGCCGCCCTCGCCTACCTGTCAGTCGGGATCGGGGACGACGGCACGGAAGCCGTGTTCGGGGCACACGCGAGGGCGGAGCGGCGGGCGGCCGAGTTGACGGCGTTCGAGGAGCGCCGCGCCCGCGAAGTTCGGGCCGTGGACGTGATCGCCCGGGATCTCGTCAACGACCGCCGGTCCCTCGCGGCGGCCGTCCAGACCCTGGAGGAGCTCGACCTGGTCCTCCGCACGGAACTCGTGGGCACCTACTCCCGTCTGTTCCGGGACGGATCCCTGTCCGAGCGGGAGGCGCGGGCGTGCTACGTCCTGCGGAAGGCGCTGGACATCGCGGCGGGCGACCCCGACCCGGGCCGGC
>Ga0105046_10012688_pt1 | contig 13069 bp, 10 predicted proteins | sample MAT03_FD_78385 | JGI IMG/M metagenome (GOLD analysis project Ga0105046, IMG submission 78385) | Freshwater microbial communities from Lake Fryxell liftoff mats and glacier meltwater in Antarctica - MAT-03 (megahit assembly) | ecosystem: Environmental > Aquatic > Freshwater > Ice > Liftoff... | reverse complement strand
TCATCAGCAAATAGAAGCCAGTACGGCTTTGGGCGATTATGATATCGTTTCCATCGCTTTAAGAAACCTGGTAACCAATGCCATCAAATACAGCGGGGCTAAAAATGATATTTACATTTCGGCCTGCAAACAAAACGACTATGTGGTACTAACGGTAAGGGATGAAGGCATTGGTTTGAGCCCCGAACAAATAAACAAAATACAAGCAAATGAAAACAGCACTACCCAGGGCACGCAGGGAGAAAAAGGCAGCGGGCTTGGATTATTTTTAGTAAGAGAATTACTCCAAAAAATAAATGCAGCATTAAAAATAGAAAGTGAAGTGGGTAAAGGAAGTAGTTTTATGATTGTGATGCAGGCATGATTATAAAAGACTGGCATTTAAATATCTTATTTGATGTTCAGGTAGAGAAACCGATCAAGCTAAAAAGCTATATATGGCTAATGTTACCACATTATTATCTTTTGCATATTTTTTTAAAAACAGGAAAAACCCTGTTCTTTTTTTGAAAACATTTTTCTAAAATTGTGTTATATTTTAAACCAAACTAATATCACACTCTCATGAAAAAGTTATCTGCACTTTATTTAAATGTAAAATTTACAGTGTTTTTAACGGTATTGGTAATTTTAAGTTCAATCTTTTTATACTCATGCAAAAAAACAGACCTACCCTTAGACCATAGAGGCATCGACCAAATTGAAATAGCCAACAAATTCTTTAAAGTACCCGCAGGTACAGACCCACAGATTAAACGTATTATTAATGAAATTGCTAAAAGAAATAAAAGCAAAGAATTTGTAAGCAGTTTTGCTTTAAAGAATGGATACCCTGTGTGGAATAAAGTATTAGCCGTAAAGCAAGGTAATATAAATCAGAATAATGTAGTAGGTAATATTGCTTTAGATACCATCATATATATTCCTTTAGTATTGCAGGATGGCACTCAGGTAAATGGATTTCTTCGTGCCAATATGAATGACAGCATAGCAATAGATTATTCGCTTGCCCAGGACTATAAATCTTACCCCAAATCCGAAACCAGCAATGCAATGACCTCAGATGATTTTACGTTGCTTGTAATGAAACTTGATAATATAACTTTCGGCCATGAACAGTTTATTATTAAAGACAGCAGTTTATTTAATAATAGTCGTGATAATAGATTGGGTAATACAAATGTTACAAAAACGGTTAAGTTTAAAGATTCGGTATCGTCATTTGCAAGCAATGGTTATGTTAACAACAACCTCACAATTGCTTATTACTGCGAGGATATTGTTATTTCTGTTTGCCCTACGGTGTCTGCTTTTCTAAAACAAGATAACACTTCGTGGACTACCGGAACCGGGGGATGCGAAGGTGGCTATAGTGATATTATTGAGGTTTGTTGGGAAATAATTACATTTAGTTCTGGTGGTGGTCAATTACCAGGCGACGGTGGTGGCACACCTACAGGAGGTGGCGGCGGCAGCGGATCAAATAATATACCTCATAATTACCCTTGCCCTGAAACACCTCCTTCTATAAATACACCCCTTTGCCCGGCACCTGGTGGGGGGATAGGGTGGGTGCCTATTGATGATGCACCAATGGATAGAATATGTTTAAATTCCTTTAATTTTATACAGGGTAATGACAATTCTTATTGGGAGACAAATATGACATATTGAAAGTTTGAATCATCGAATAGTGTGAATACATTTTCCGCTTACTATTTTTTACCAAATGATATTTCTGATTACGCAATGAACACCGAAATTTATCCTTCGCCTTTTGGCCCGAATATTCCGCCAAAATCTGCATTTATTTATTTGAGTGAATTTTTCCCGGACTTATTTCAAAGCGATATTCAGAGAATCTGGGACAATTCAATAAATTCTTATGTTTGGAGATTTTCCAAATACGCAGCACAAAAAATAGCTAGCAGATGCTCAAACGTTGCGGCCCTGATTGTTTCGTCACAATATGGCCCGAGTTGCTCAATGCAGGATCACTCACCCTCACAGATAGATTTTCGCTCCAAAACGGAATCTTTTTTGAGATGTTTTTTTCCAACAACCTCAACCAAGTGCAGACTAAGTCCATCAATAAGTTCAAATACCTCAGTTAGCACTTACTCACCTACTTGTAATTAAATGAGAAATAGCATTTACGACGAAGTCCGAAAATATTATGACGCTTCCTTGCTTGAATCTTTTCTGGCAAAAACTAATATAAACTTTAATGATGCTTTAGCTAAGAAGCAATCTTGTGCTACAGGGTGGGATAAAATAGTAGAAATGTATAAAAAAAAAGGGTATGCAAGAGATGTGTCGAATGCTTCGCATCAACAAACCAATACACTAATAATTGGATTCAATGGCAATAAGGAAGGTATTATACTAAATATTAGCTTTTTGCCAAAATATATAGGAATATACTTTTATCATCAACAAATGCAAACGGAAATTCCAATTCGAGATCGGTTCGGGAAAAATAATTACCATCTTTCATTTTATCCATTTACATTAAAACATGAAGATTTTGCAAAGGATCTAATTAATCATGTCCAATATTTCTTTTCGGATTTTACTCTTTTTAACAATTTATACGCTTCGAATACAATTGATAATGTTGTGATCGATGATTCAATAAAGGAAACATCGACTATATTTCAAGTTATATTCGAAGATAATATGAACACAGTTTTTTAGGTGAATATTTTACAGTGCTTGCAAATTTCCACAACCCAACTAAAAACGCAAACATTAATATTATCTATCATGAACAAAATAAATATTTTTTTTATTCTGATGCTTTTTTTCATTAAAAGTTACAGCGTTGATACACTATTTATCGTGTTTGACGCCAAAGCAAAAAATCAGAGCTTAACCTCAGAAAATTCACTCTGCCAACATTTGAAACCTCATTTTAGTAAGATTTGCCTTGTTACTAATTATTACAAGATTAAGGGAATTGTGCCAGACAAATCCGATAATTGCTTTTACTATGAATTTGTTTTTTATAATTATACAGTGGTTGATTCTGCCTGTCACAACACATTTATGGATACACTAGTTATGGGTTATAAAGACCTTTTTAAAAGACCAAATGGTAGCCTTGTTCCGTGGTTTGATGAAAATTATTTGCGGCACGAAAGAGACCCAATTATTCTGGATAGCCAATATATTGGCATTAAACGAAAGGATGTGTTTTTCCTGTCAGACTTAACAAATAAAGAAAGCCTTGGAGATTTAATTATAAAAATTAAGGCAAGCATTAATACGATATACCTAGTAGATATTACTGATGGCTTGCTAAAAAGATTGTATTCGTATAAAGTAAGCTGGTATAACCAACAATCAAAGTAACCCTTCCAATCGCTCATCCTCATAATCATCCACAAACATCAACACAATATCCAATTGTGCAAACTCCTGTTCTTCGTGAACTACGGTCGGACGGTCTCCGTACGCTCCGGCAATTAAAGATGCCGGTATTATTAATCCCGGCATCTTTATTTATTCATCTCATTAATCTTAATTCAAATTCAATACTTTTCCTTTGGGATATTTTACGCTGTAACTAATACAACTACGGTCGGACGGTCCCCGTCCGCACCGGCAATAAAAATACCGGGATTATTAATCCCGCATTTATCAATTTACAAACAACTCCTCCAATCGCTCATCCTCATAATCATCCACAAACATCAGCACATTATTCAAATGTGCAAATTCATGTTCTTCATGATAGGTTTTTATCACAACTGCTTTCATACCTGCATTTAAAGCAGATTCTACACCCTTGGGCGAGTCTTCAAATACGATACAATCTGCATAAGCACATTTTAAAACATCGGCGCATTTTAAAAATACTTCGGGATGTGGTTTACTGGTAGTTACATCATCTGCAGTTACAATGGCTTTAAAATATTTTTTTACCGGCAGGTTATCCAATACATAATTTACATTATAAGGAATAGCAGCGGTACCAATGGCCATCGCTATATGCTGATCATATGCTTTTGTAAGAAAATCATCCAGGCCTGCAATCAATTTCATGTGTGGCAAAAAAGCTTCCTGGTACCTCGTTTCTTTTTTCATTGAGTAATCGTTCATTTCCTGCTGCGTAAACTTTCCTTCACCAAATATTCTTACCAGTACTTCATCGTTCTTGCCATACATGTGTTTTTTGGTATCTGCCAAAGTCATGTTGGCCCCCATGTCTTCATTAAAAATTTTTAGCCATGCTTTTTCATGAAAGTCCATATCGTCTATCATGGTGCCGTTCATGTCAAATAAAAATGCTGTTGGTTTCATATCAATAATTTTTATATGGGCTAAAGCCCGGAGTTATTTTATATTTTTTATCCCCCGGCCTAAAGGCCGGGGCAATTCAAAAGGCCGGGGCAATCCAAAAGACTGGGGCAATCCAAAAGGCCGGGGCAATTCAAAAGGCCGGGGCAATTCAAAAGGCCAGGGCAATTCAAAAGGCCAGGGCAATCCAAAAGGCCAGGGCAATTCAAAAAGCCGGGACAATTCAAATGGCCGGGGCAATCCAAAAGGCCAGGGCAATTCAAATGGCGGGGGCAATTCAAAAGGCTAGGGCAATTCAAAAGGCCGGGGCAATTCAAAAGGCCGGAGCAATTCAAATGGTCGGGGCAATTCAAAAGGCTGGGGCAATTCAAAAGGCCGGAGCAATTCAAAAGGCCGGGGCAATTCAAATGGTCGGGGCAATTCAGATGAAGGCGTAAATCAGAGGATAGCAAAATTCATCCTCTATCCGCACAAACAAAAAGCATTTCAGAACAAAATGAAAATATATTATGTTCTGTAATGTTGCCCATTGGTATGCCGTACAAGTGAGTGACACAACAATGTTGCCATGAAAGGCATATGCCGGATCAAAAAAAATATAAAAATTTGACTTATGTAAAAGAGCATTCTTTGATGAATGCTCTTTACTTTATTTACTTTTTATACTTTATTTACTTTCTCATCTCTTCCGGCAACATTACGCTTCCTTTCCATGACACTGCTTATACTTTTTCCCGCTTCCACAAGGACAAGGATCGTTTCTGCCAATTTTGGGCTCTACCCTTATTGGCTCCTGTTTTACCCTGGTGGATGGATCGAAATAATCTTTTTCATTGGCAGCATAATCATCACCGGCTGCATCAATTTCAGCCTTGTTCACATTCATGCGGCTCATATCTGTTTTCTTTTCACGCCCTTCCTGAATTTTTGCTGCATTGGTTTCCTCCATCGGAATACCTGCATGCGTTAGAAAACTTACAATGTCTTTATTCACCTGGTCGTCCATTTGTTTAAATGAATTGTAGGCTTCTATTTTATAAATTACCAATGGATCTTTTTGCTCGTAACCGGCTGTTTGCACACTTTGGCGCAAATCATCCATGGCACGAAGGTGCTCTTTCCATGCATCATCTATCAGGCTCAGTGTAATGCCCCGCTCCAGCGAACTACCCAGTTCCATTCCTTTGCTTGCAAAATATTTATCAAGGTTGGCCAATACCTGTATGCCTTTTTTACCATCGGTAAAAGGCACTGCCACATTCTCAATATGATTGCCCTGTTCTTTACGAATATTTGTAATGATGGGCATGGTTTGGGTAGCCAGTGCTTCTTTTTTGCGGTCGTAAAGCGTAATAGCTTCGTTGTATAATTTTTCTGTAAGTACTCCGGCATTTTCTTTGTCTAGCTCCGGTGCAGTAATGGCCGTATCAATACCAAAGTTCATGATCACTGCCAGTTTAAAACCTTCAATGTCGTTGGTTTCTTTAAAAGAATTTACCAGGCCGTCTGCTACAGAATAAAAAGCGTTGTCAAGATCCAGTGCCAGTCTTTCGCCAAACAATGCATGGTTACGTTTGCCGTAAACCACGTTCCGTTGTTTGTTCATCACATCATCATACTCCAGCAAACGTTTACGGATACCAAAGTTATTTTCTTCTACTTTTTTCTGTGCCCTTTCAATACTCTTGGTAATCATGCTATGCTGAATCACTTCCCCTTCTTTGTATCCCATCCTGTCCATCAGTCCTGCAATACGCTCACTGCCAAACATACGCATCAGGTCATCTTCCAATGAAACATAAAAGGTAGAACTTCCCGGATCTCCCTGCCGTCCTGCACGTCCACGCAACTGCCTGTCTACACGACGGCTCTCATGACGCTCTGTACCCACAATGGCCAAACCGCCCGCTTCCTTTACACCTGGCCCAAGTTTAATATCCGTACCACGACCTGCCATGTTGGTGGCAATGGTTACGGCACCTGCCATACCAGCTTCTGCAACTACCTGTGCTTCCCTGCTATGCTGTTTTGCATTCAATACATTATGCGGAATATTTTTTTGCTTCAGCATCCGGCTCAGTAATTCACTCACCTCCACAGATGTGGTACCTACCAGTGTGGGTCTTCCTGCTTCCCTGTTTTCTTCTACCTGGTCTATTACAGCCTTGTATTTTTCACGTTTGGTTTTAAACACCATATCCTGCTCATCCTTTCTTATCACTTTCACATTGGTGGGGATAGAGGCCACATCCAGTTTATAGATACTCCATAATTCTGCAGCTTCTGTTTCGGCTGTACCGGTCATACCGCAAAGCTTGTGGTACATCCTGAAAAAGTTTTGCAAAGTAACCGTTGCATAAGTTTGTGTAGATGCTTCGATCTTTACATTTTCTTTTGCCTCAATGGCCTGGTGCAAACCATCACTGTATCGCCTTCCTTCCATAATACGGCCGGTTTGCTCATCCACAATTTTCACCGCTTCTTCCATTACCACATACTCTATATCTTTTTCAAATAAAGTATAGGCTTTCAGCAATTGCTGCACAGTGTGAATACGATCTGCCTTTAGCGCATATTCATTCAACAAATTTTCTTTGCGCTGCAGTTTTTCTTCTGCATCAAGATCTGTTTTATCTATATCTCCCAGCTTGGTAGCAATATCGGGCAGTATAAAAAATTCTGTATCTTCTCCCTGTCCGGTAATTAAAGTAATACCATTGTCAGTAAGTTCTACCTGGTTATTTTTTTCATCAATGGTAAAATATAATTCGGCATCTACCTTGGGCATTTCTTTTTGCTGATCGGCCAGGTAATAGTTTTCGGTTTTTTGCAGTTTAACCCTCATACCCGGCTCACTTAAAAATTTAATAAGAGCGCTGTTCTTGGGTAAACCACGGTGTGCCCTCATCAATGCAAGACCGCCATCTTTGGGATCATCGTTTCCCTCTGCAATTTTTTTCCTGGCTTCTATTAAATATTGATTGGTTGCTTTTTTCTGAACTTCTATCAGGCGTTCAATGCGTGGCTTAAGATCAAAAAACTGTTGTGTATTATCGCTGTGTCCCACCGGGCCACTTATAATTAATGGTGTACGGGCATCATCAATCAACACACTATCCACCTCATCCACCATAGCAAAATGGTGTTTACGCTGCACCATTTCATCGGGGCTGTGCACCATATTATCTCTCAGGTAATCAAAACCAAATTCGTTATTGGTGCCATAGGTAATGTCTGCATTATAGGCATTGCGGCGGGCATCACTGTTGGGTTCATGTTTGTCTATACAATCTACTCTCAATCCCAGCCATTCAAAGATGGGGCCGTTCCACTCACTATCCCTGCGGGCCAGGTAATCATTCACCGTTACAATATGCACGCCTTCGCCGGCCAGTGCATTCAGGTAAGCAGGTAATGTACTCACCAGCGTTTTACCTTCACCGGTAGCCATCTCTGCAATTTTTCCGCTATGCAAAACCGCACCACCTATAAGCTGCACATTATAGTGCACCATGTTCCAGGTAACGGTTCCGCCACCGGCAGTCCAGGTGTTTTTATAATGAGCTTCCTCTCCCACAATAGATATATGATCCTGTTTTACGGCCAGTTCCCTGTCCAGTTCAGTAGCAGTAACTACCAGCAATTCATTTTCTTTAAAACGTCTGCTGGTTTCTTTTACTACTGCAAAAGCTTCAGGAAGAATTTCCTTTAATACTTCTTCTATTTTTTTATCCCGGTCTTTTTTATGTTCATCTACCTCTTTATAAATAGCATCCCTGCCATTAATATCTGCTACGGGTAATTCATCTGCCTGTTTGTTTTTGTTCGTTATTTCTTCATCTATAACAGTTAGATGTTCTTTGATACGGGCCTTAAATTCTACCGTTTTACTTCTTAGCTGGTCGTTGCTCAGGGATTGATACTCGGCAAAAAAGCGATTGGATTTTTCTACGAGTGGCATAATTAGCTTTACGTCTTTCTCGCTTTTGCTGCCGCCAAAAATTTTGGAAATGATTCCTAACATAAGTTGATATAATTGAAAAATGCTATAATTCGGTTTGGTGTAATTTTCAAGTCAAATTTGATGCTAAGCCTTTTTATTAGCCAAATTGACAGGCGGGCAAAGGTACAAATAACTTATATTAGAGAAGGCTGGTTTTTAAATATCAAATAGCTTTAACGTATATAAATAAATTATTTTTTTTATAAGATATCACTATTGTCCGACTAAACGTTTATCAAATCGTTCAAGTGCTTTCTGGTTGAGGGGTCTGGCACCTCTCCTTTGTCGAAGATCCGATGATTTCGGGAGAGAGCGCCTGTCCTGATAAAATCCTACCGTGTGGACACATCTTCGATATAAAAAAATTGGAACACGGATGACACGAATTTAACCGATGAACACAGATTTTTTCTGCTTTGCAGAAAATTTGGATTGTTTTGCTGATCCAACATCCTGCGAAGCAGGATAATCCTGTGATTATAAAATTTAAAAAGCTGATTCCCGGGTTAGTAACCAGTTTAACCAATTATAAAATCATACAAATCCATCCCATCCGTGTCATCCGTGTTCGTATTGTATTTGTAAACACACGGTAGGATTTTATCGGGAGGTTGGGGTGAGGTTATGCAGGCTTGATAAGGGTTTCAGGCAATTAGACATTATCCCTGTTGTGGAAACAATTAAAAAATTATACCCGGTTTTACGCTGTTTTTACAACTGCTGCCGGCATCATTAAACGATTGCAAGCCCTGTGGTTATTTGTTTAAAAAGCCTTGCTTCCCCAACATTTTTTTCAGCTTGAATTTTAAAGGCTTTTGCCCTACCTTTGCGGCTCTAAAAAAGGGACCATATTTACTAAAAAGTAAATATTTACCTATCAAACAAAACCATTTACCACCATGAGCGGCGCATTAAAAGAGGTAAGAACCCGTATAAAAAGTGTTCAAAGCACCCAACAAATAACCAAAGCCATGAAAATGGTGAGTGCGGCCAAATTACGCCGTGCACAGGATGCCATTACTCAAATGCGCCCCTATGCACACAAACTGCAGGAAATGCTGAGCAATATTGTAAGCAATGGCGAAGCAGATGTTTCCCTGGCGCTGGCAGCAGAAAGACCCGTAGAAAAAGTATTGATAATGGTAGTAACCAGCGATCGTGGCCTTTGTGGTGGTTACAACAGTAATCTGATCAAACTTACCAAGCAGGTGATACATGATAAATATCCCCGGCAATTCAGCAAAGGAAATGTGCAGATATTACCCATTGGCAAAAAAGCCTTTGAGCATTTTACAAAAAACAATTTTAAAGTTGTCAACCAATTCTGGGATCTTTTTACAGGGTTGAGTTTTGAAAAAGTGCAGGATGCTGCCAAATTTGCAATGGATGCCTTTGCCAATAAAGAATTTGATGCAGTAGAACTGGTTTTCAGCGAATTTAAAAATGCCGCTACCCAGCAGTTTATTGCAGAATCTTTTTTGCCGGTTAAAAAAGTAGCCAACAGCGGTTCTGCTATCAAAGCAGATTTTATTTTTGAGCCGGGCAAAGCAATACTCATTGCAGAACTGATGCCTAAGATCTTAAATACACAGTTATATAAAGCTGTGTTGGATGGCAATGCCAGCGAACACGGTGCCCGCATGACAGCGATGGATAAAGCAAGCGAAAATGCCAACGAATTATTGAAAGCTTTAAAAATAAGTTACAACCGTGCAAGACAGGCGGCCATTACTACCGAACTAACGGAGATTGTGAGTGGTGCTGCAGCTTTGCAAGGTTAAAGTCAATTAGGCAATTTGAAAATTTGATGATTAGCCGATTGCAATTGCGTTCTGAATGGAGCTATCCATCATCAAATTTTCAAATCATCAAATTATCGAATTAATTCCATGGAAATAAGCACCATCATCCCACACATCGAAGCCCTGGTTTTTGCCAGCGACAAACCATTGTCTGCATTGGAACTTACAGAATATGTAAACAATGCCCTGGGATTTATTGAAGACCGTGCCAGCCTTGACCAGGTAGAATCTGCGGTAGAAGGCATCAAAGAAAAATATGATTCAGAGTTTTATGCTTTCGAATTAAAACAAAGCGGCGGTGGATGGCAGTTTTTAACCAAACCAGAATACCACAAAACAGTTGCATTGATTAATGGAGATAAATTCATTAAAAAATTATCCAATGCTGCCCTGGAAACGCTGGCTATAATTGCCTACAAACAACCTATCACAAAAAGCGAAATTGAATCTATCCGTGGCGTAAACTGTGATTATGCCGTGCAAAAATTACTGGAAAAAGATTTGGTTATCATATCCGGCAGAAACGAAGATGCCGTTGGCAAACCACTTATTTATAATACTTCTAAATCTTTTATGGATTATTTTGGTATCAACAGTGCCGATGACCTGCCTAAGATAAGAGAAGTGTTGATGGAAGAATTTGAAAAAGCTACTTCGGTGAGTGAGCTCATGGGTGAAAACAGGGAAAACCCTTTTGAAACACTTATGCACGATACAGAAGAAGGAACTATTTCCAGCGAAGTGTCAGAAGCATTGGCATTAGAAGAAACCAATGAAATTATTGAAGATGCAACCATACTGGAAACGGCAGAAGGAACCATTTCCGGAGAAGTGCTAGAAGAAGAAATGCATTTAACAGAAGCATTGCCGGTAGAAGAAACCAATGAACTTATAGAAGATGCTACCATACTGGAGACTGCAGAAGGAACCATTTCCGGCGAAGTGATAGAAGAAGAAATGCTGGTAACGGAAGCGTTGGTAGAAGAAGAAACCATTGATACCGGCATCCTTGTTTCAGAAGAAATAGTAGCAGAAGAAATCGTTGAAACTGTTGCAATAGATTTGGAAGAAGCAGATACTGAAACAGACGAATTGGATATTCCGGACAACAACAACGATAAAGAAGAAGAGAAGAAGGAAGCAGACAAGGCCTGATAAAATTCATCTTACATTTTATTAAAGGCATTACATTTATTTGGATGCCTTTTTTTATTAAACAACAGAATACTATTATTAATGACAACAATTTCTTCTGAACAACTTAAAAATATTGCTGAAGAATTTGGCACACCGGTATATGTTTATCATGCAGAACACATCACTGCACAATATGAAAAACTAACAACGGCGTTTGCTAAAACAGACAGCAAATTTTTTTATGCCTGCAAAGCATTAACCAATATCAATATCTTAAAACATATTAAAAGCATTGGCTGCAATGTAGACTGCAGTTCTATTAACGAAGTAAAACTGGCACTGCTGGCTGGTTTTGAACCCGGTAACATTTTATATACTTCCAACGGTATTCATTTTAGCGAAATAGAAGAAGCACAATCTTTAGGCGTAAATATTAATATTGACAGCCTTAATAATTTAGAAAAATTTGGAATAAAATACGGTCATAGCTACCCGGTAGGTATTCGTTTGCGGCCCAATATTATGGCAGGAGGAAATATAAAAATTTCTACCGGGCATGATAAAAGTAAATTCGGTATTCCTGCAGACCAGCTCAATGAAATCCTGCAACTGGTAAATAAATACAATCTCTTTATCCAAAACCTGCACATACATACCGGCAGCGATATTAAAGATGTAGAAGTATTTGTAAAAGGAATCGAAGTATTATTCGACATCATTCCGCATTTCAAAGAATTATCTTCCATAGATCTTGGTGGTGGTTTTAAAGTTCCATATAAAAAGGGCGATGCCGAAACTGATATCCCTTTACTGGCACAAAAAGTACAGGAATCATTTCACAATCATCCCAACCCCAATGGCAAACATTTGCAGGTATGGTTTGAACCGGGAAAATTTTTAGTAAGCGGTGCAGGCTATTTAATTGCAGAGGTAAATGTGATGAAAGAAACATCTGCCACTACATTTGTTGGGTTAAACACCGGCTTCAACCACCTCATCCGCCCGATGTTTTATGATGCTTATCATAAAATAGAAAACATCAGCAATCCTGATGGAGAAAAAAAAGAATATACCATTGTTGGCAATATTTGCGAAACAGACACATTTGCCTGGGATAGAAAAATAGCAACAACCAAAGAGGGAGATCTTATGGTATTTTATAATGCCGGTGCTTATGGTTTTGAAATGAGCAGCAACTTCAATAGCCGCTTTAAGCCTGCAGAAGTAATGGTAAAAGATGGTAAAGCAACACTGATAAGAAAAAGAGATGTGTTTGATGATCTGTTGCGGGACCAGGTGATCTGATAAATGACGGCTGACTTCCACAGCGAATTTTACCTGCCGTGACAGGCCATGGCCCTGCCAAAAAAAAGCCACACCCGGCCCATCAATCAAAACTTCCCTATCATAAAATACCAAACAAATTACAGCCGAAATAAAACTTAACAATTTTAACAAAAAATAGATTTCCCAGTACCAGTTTTTCGTGCAATATTTATAGAACATTTCAAAACCTCCCTTTATGTTCTCCGCACTTTCATCTGTAAGCCGCAAAGTTGGTTTCCTGCTTTGCTTATTACTAACTGTTTCTCTCGCCATCTTCATCCCATCCTGCAGCAAAAAAGCAGTTAGCTGGAAATCGGTAGACCCTGCCTATTCAAAATATGTAGATGCCTATAGCACAGGAGTAGTATCCAAAACCTCTGCCATCCGGGTACAACTGGCCAGCAATGCAGGCACCACACACAGCGTGGGACAGGAAGTAAAAGAAAAATTGTTTACCCTCTCCCCTGCCGTAAAAGGAAAAACAATTTGGGTAGATGCC
>Ga0105046_10012686_pt1 | contig 13070 bp, 14 predicted proteins | sample MAT03_FD_78385 | JGI IMG/M metagenome (GOLD analysis project Ga0105046, IMG submission 78385) | Freshwater microbial communities from Lake Fryxell liftoff mats and glacier meltwater in Antarctica - MAT-03 (megahit assembly) | ecosystem: Environmental > Aquatic > Freshwater > Ice > Liftoff... | reverse complement strand
CTCGATCAACTGCGAGAGACCGTTGAGTCGATGGTGCAATGGGGCACGGGGCCGACACCGGGCCCGGACCTGCCCTATACATCGCGCGCCCAAAAGGCGCTGGAGCTCACGATGTCGGAAGCATAGGACCTCCATCACAGATATGTCGGTACCGAACACTTGCTGCTGGGGTTGATTCGCGAGGAGAGCGGGCCCGCTGCCTAGGCGCTCGCGCAGGCGGGAGCGACGCTCGACGCCGTACGCGCTGAGACGTTGCGGCTGCTCGGCACGGACAACCCGCGAACGCAGCCCGATGCAGCGGCGCCTTAGGATTAGAGGGCAAAGAGCGCGGCGATCGACAACGCGAAACCGGGAAGCAGGTCGTCGCCGTCGAGCATGTCATCCATGCCGAGCGTATCCTGCCACCCGTCTGCGCGATACACCACAACCGCCCGTCGCGACGGATCGACGGTCCACACGAGCTGTGCGCCGGCGTCCAGCCAATCACCGACCTTGGCCAGTACGGCACCAGGCCGATCGCTTGGCGAACGGATCTCGATCGCGAGATCGGGGGCGAACTCCCCATACCCGATCGGCAGTGGCCCCGCACACCGCGTCCGCGAGATATACGCCACATCGGGTCCACGAACCGTGTCCGGATTGCGGGCGAGCTAAAGCCCGCATCTCCCGACACGACGCGTCCGCGCGTGTCTTCGGCGGTCATGAGGGCGGCGGGTGGGTGCATGCTTTCACGCATCGTTTCCGGCATCGTTTCCAACCTCTTTTCCAACGCAGTCGACGTCATAAGCACACGGTACCAACGGAACGTCAGCGCCGCGTCACACTGTTGCCATCGGAAGGTACGCCGAGCGATACGCCGAGTCTACTCGGCGGGGGAGGACGCCAGCGAGCGTGTGGACTGCGACGTATGTTGGGTGCTTGGGGCGCGCGCCGCACGCCGTCAATCCAACGGGCCGCTGTGGCCGACATGAGAGAGTCTCACCATGGAACGCAAGACTGCACACGATTTCGATCAGGACCTGCTCATCCTCTTCGACGCGTATGTTCACGGCGGTGTGGACCGCCGCACGTTTCTCGATCGCGCGTCGAAGTACGCCGTTGGTGGCGTGACGGCGCTGATGCTGCTCGAGCAACTCAGTCCCAGGTTCCTGGACGCGCAGGTCATCAAGCCTGAAGACGAACGCATTCAGCAGCAGTATCTGGAGTACGCCTCGCCCAATGGATACGGCACGATGCGCGGGTACTTTGCGCGTCCGGTTGGTGCGACGGGCCGAGCACCAGGCATTCTGGTGATCCATGAGAATCGCGGACTCAATCCGCACATCGAAGATATTGCGCGTCGTCTCGCGGTCGACGGATTCGTGGCCTTCGCTCCCGACGCGCTCTTTCCGTTGGGCGGGTATCCCGGCGATGAAGACAAGGCGCGCGAAGCGTTCGGCAAACTCGAGCAACCCAAGGCGCGCGAAGATTTTGTGGCTGCCGCTGCGTTCCTGAAATCCCGACCGGAGTGCACGGGCAAGATCGGCGCAGTGGGTTTCTGCTATGGCGGTGGTATGGTCAACTACCTGGCCACGCGCATGGGGACAGAGCTGTCGGCTGGTGTAGCCTTTTACGGGTCATCGCCGGATCTCGCAGACGTGCCGAAGATTCGCGCGCCGCTGATGGTGCAATCAGCCGAGACCGATGCACGGATCAACGCGAGTTGGCCGGCGTTTGAAAACGCGTTGAAGGCGGCCAGGGTCTCGTACGAACGTCATCTGTATCCGGGCACGCAGCACGGCTTCAACAACGATACGACGCCACGCTTTGATGCGGCGTCCGCGAAGCTGGCGTGGGAGCGGACGGTGGCGTTCTTCCGCCAGCATGTGCGCTAATCGACCATCGCGAGACGAGGAGACACGCATGAGCAACCCGGAAGCGTCATCACCGTCCGAGATTTCGCGTCGGCGATTCCTGCAGGTGAGCGGTGCAGCCGCGGCCGCCGGACTGGTCGGCACCGCGTGCACGCCGTCGCCCGGCAGCGACGAACGCTCGGCGACGAACACACCCGCCAGTACATCCGCCAGCACACCGACCACCGTTGATGTCTGCGTCGTTGGCGCGGGGTTCGCCGGCTTGGCCGCCGCACATGCGGTCAAAACCGCGGGCAAGTCCGTGATCGTGCTGGAGGCACGTGATCGCGTCGGTGGACGGGCATTCACCATCCCGTTGAAAGATGGTGGGTGGGTGGATGAAGGAGGGCAGTGGGTGGGCGCCGGCCACGACCGGTTTTATCACTGGATCAAGGCGACGGGAAAGACGACGTACCCAAGCCCGAATTTCGGGCAGGCACTCGTCTTCGGCCCGGCGCGCAAGGAGTACAAACGGGTGGGCGACGATTGGTCGGTGCTGCCCGGCATGGCGCGCGTTGAGGCCATCAAAGGCAAACTGCAGGCCATGGCGAACACGATCGATCCCGCCGCGCCGTGGCTGCATCCTGAGGCCCGTACGTGGGATGGCATTACTCTCGCGCAGTGGCTCGCGCAGCAGGTGAAGGAGAAGAATATTCGCGAGTTTCTTGTTGGTGACATGTCGTACGCGTGCGCCAGTCCCGAGCAGATATCCGTGCTCTCGTTTCTCTCCCTTCTGCGCGGGTGTGTGGACTTCGAAACGCTGAACGGATTCACCAACGCGGCGCAGCAGGATCGCATCGTGGGCGGATCGCAGCCCGTGGCTATCGGCATGGCCGAGATGCTTGGGGCTGACGCGGTTCGTCTGAAGAGTCCTGTGCGACGCGTGCGATGGAGTGAGACCGGCGCGACGGTGAGTACGGACACGTTCGAAGTGCAAGCGCGTCATGTGATCTTTGCCGGACCGCCCACGCTGATGGGTGCGATCGAGTTTGTGCCGTCATTGCCGGTGGCGCGTGCGCAGGTGACACAACACTGGCCACAAGGTTTGGTGATCAAGATCGGGATGGTCTATGATCGTCCGTTCTGGAGAGACGCGGGATTGAGCGGGATGTCGCTGGACTATTCCGCGATGGTATCCGAAACAGCGGATAGCAGCGCGCCGCCAGCGAACAGTGCGGCCGGTATACTGACGGGATTTATCTATACCGATCAAGCGCGTGCGGCATCGCTCTTGTCGGCGACCGAGCGTCGACAAAAAGTCCTGGCGGAAATGGCCGCACGTTTTGGCGAGAAGGCGCTGACACCTGAGCGTATCATCGAAATGAACTGGTCGACGCAAGTGTGGACGCGTGGCTGTTACGGAGGGTATCTCGCGCCGGGCGCCACGTACGCATTTCGGTCAGCGGTGCGCGATCCGGTTGGCGTGTTGCACTGGGCGGGGACCGAGACGTCGCCCGCGTGGCCCACGTTTATCGAAGGGGCGATACGCTCGGGCGAGCGTGCCGCAGCGGAGATCGCATAATCCGAATCTATCGCACCATCTGCACCGCACCGACCATCGTCCAAGTGCTGACGGAGGCCGTGCACGTGTTGCCCACAAAGTTTTCGACCATGCGAATACTGAGGGTATTCGGACCGGTCAGGGTGACGAGCCAACTGAGCCACGGACTGTCGATGTCGGGCCCATAGCAGTACACCAGGCCATCGTTGGTGACCTGCTCGAATGGCCGATTGGCGCGCCCGTTTCCGGCCGCCCGGCCAACGACCGCGACGCCGGCGCCGAGCAGATTGGGTCCGAGGCTGAGGGCGAGTTGATCTGCTGGGCGGTACGGATAGTTCGCGAGTGTGACGTATGCGGTTTCGTTGCCGCGCAGCGGTGCAGTTTCTGTCGGCATCGCCCAGACGCCTTTGGCCGTCCCCGCTACGTCGACCTGCATCGTGCCGCATCGCGGGTCACCAGCGGGGACCGTACGCGTCCGCGACGGATCGCGAAGTTTGGCGAACAGCTGCGATTGCACGGTCGGCTCGAACTTATCCCACGCGCAGATCGATTGACGCGAGGGATCAGGATGTCGCCAATTCGCGACGTAGCCGTTGTTGACGCGACTGTCGAGGAGTCCAAAGTCGAGACCCATAAGTCCGAGCGCCTTCGACAGTCCGCTGGTGCCGATCACTTGTCCGGCTGTGACGCCTACGCTTTTGAGTTTGGCGGTACACGTTTCGACCGTTTCAAGCGACGTGTTGTACCGTTCGCACTCCTTCCAACCGCCAGTGACCGGTATGGCGTCAGACAACGTGGTGAGGTGCCCAAGCCAGCCGGACACCTGCTTGCAGACTTGAAAGTCCGCGGTGAAGTCGGTCTTGCCCTGCCGGTTTGGCGACGCCACGTACGTGGTACGACGAAGCTTGGTGATTTGCATCGCGCCGGGCGCTCGCACCACGGCACCTTCGGTGTCAAGGTAGAAGCCGGCGTGCGCGGTGGGCAAGGTATGACCGGGCGCACCAAGCCCACCGACCACCGTGATCAGTTCGATGTCGGCCATCGCGACGGGACTGTTGCTGAAGAACGGTGCCGCGGCGCAATTCTCCGCGGCCGGGCCGACCAGTTTGACGCCTGGGTCGCAGGCCGCGAGTCCGATCAAGCCCAACGTGCCGCAGAGAGCCTGGAGTATACGTGTCATTGGCTGACCTTTAACGTAAGCGACGGGGATTCGACTACCTATGGAAGTCTACGGCCGAACCCGTGGTGTCGACACGCGCTCTGGGCACGGTCGATGGCCGAGACGAGAACAAAACGCTCCGAGCTTGCCGCGCCACCTCACGCAAACGCGGTGACGAGCGTAAACTACGGCTGGTCCCGGTTCCTTGGCCGGGGTAGGCACGCCTTCTCACCTGGATTGGATACGATGCGACACGCACTCATGTACGTTGGCGGTTTCGAGCGCAACTTCAAGAACCTGACCAGCGCCTCGACGACATTCGAAGGCAGCGATGGCAAGCAGCATGCCTATCCGGCGTGGCCGTCGTCGGCCAACGGGCTTCGTATCAGCTATATGGAGAAGGCGGGCAAGAAATTCGTGGCCGTGCGTGTGCAGGACGGGACGGGCGATGTTGTGCTGCACAACGAAATGGTGATGGTGCCAGGCGAGCATTTCGGGTTTGGTGTGCACCTCAGCGGCGAACCGACCAGCATCGAAGACAACATCGCCGTCTTGAAGATGCTCGAAGACATCATCAAGAAGAACATGGGCCTTGGCGATCCGCTCATGGAAATCCGCACGCGCTTCAAGGCAGCGGCGAGCTCGAAGTAAAGCGTCTGGTTCGTGGCTGGCGGCCGCTCCGGGCGCCAGCCGTGTTCCGTTCACTCGCGAGCACCGCGCTATCGGTTTTCTCTATGCATTGCGGCGAAAGAACCGATTGCCGAGCCGGTTGCCGGTCGGCTTGCAGCTGTTGAATGTCAGGGATGACACATGTACAGCACCGTGCGTTGGTGGTCGACGCGAGGGCTCGGGCCGCGTATTACGCTCAGATCAACGCGCAGATCCTGGCGGTTGCGGCGAGAGTGCCGGTAGGACGCATCACGACGTTCGAGGCGATCGGGCGCTTGTTGGACGTTCCGCGGCACCATGTCGCGTACCTTCTGGCGAGGTCAACAGACCCGGAGCGATGCGCCGTGCCTTGGTATCGCGTGGTAGGGAGGGGTGGCGCGGTCCCGGCGGCCAGCGATCAACGACGGCGGGAGCAACGCGACCTGCTTCGACGCGAAGGGGTCCGGATCGGTGCCAACGGCATGCTGTCGCACTTCGCGCAGCTGTTTGTGCCGCCGATATTGGGCCTCGACGAGCACGGACTGTCGTAAGGGCGGCGCATTGTCCCGCAGGTGATTAGCCTCCGTGTATGAATGGCGCTACTCAAGGGTCGTTGACCCCCGTGCTGCTGTACGACGGCGACTGCGGGTTCTGTGCGCGGAGCGTGCAGTTTGTGCTGACCCATGAGCCGCCCACCAAACACGAGGCGTTGCGATTCGCGCCCTTGCAGGGAGCGTTCGGCACCCGCGTGCGAGCGGAGCACCCCGAACTGGCCACCATCGACTCGGTGGTGTGGTACGAGCCGCAGCCAGACGGGCGTTCCGCGTGGCGGGTGCGCAGCGACGCCGGGCTCATGACGCTGCGTCATGTGGGAGGAGTGTGGGCCGTGCTTGCGAGCGTTGGCCGCGTGGTGCCGCGCGCGCTCCGTGATGCCGTGTATGATCTCATCGCGCGGCATCGCTTCACTCTTGCGGCTCCCGCCTGCCTGCTGCCCACTGAGGCACAGCGACGGCGTTTTCTGCCGTAATCACGATGTCGTGCTGAGGCCCTCGCAGGCCCTCGCAGGTCCGATCGCCTCGCGAGTGGTGCGAGAGTCGTGTGGGAGCTTACGGAGCGCTACATTCACGCGCTCCCCATCTCCCCTCCTCTCCTGTCCGGACGTCTGTGAGCGAGTCAAAAGGCTTTTCGTCGCGCTGGGCCATGATGTTGGCCATGCTCAGCATGGCCGTTGGTACGGGTAACATCTGGCGCTTCCCGCGTATCGCGGCAACCAACGGCGGCGGTGAATTTTTGGTGGCGTGGGCCGTCTGTTTGTTCACGTGGTCGATCCCGCTGATCCTGATTGAATTCGGGATGGGCCGCAAAACACGGCTCGGTCCGGTGGGCGCGTTCGTACGCACGTTGGGCGCAAAGTTCGCGTGGATGGGCGCGTTCATCGCGTTCGTCGCGGTCGCGATCATGGCGTACTACTCGGTGGTAACGGGATGGACCTTCCGCTACTTCGTCGCAGCAGCATTCGGACAACTCAACGCACAAAACTCGGTCAGTTTTTGGCGCGATTTTTCCACGAGCAGCGCGCCGGTCTTGCCACACGTGATTGCGATTGCTGGTGCGACGCTGGTAGTGGCCAAGGGCGTGAAAGGGATCGAGCGTACGACCACGATTCTGATGCCCATCCTGATCGTGATCATCCTGATACTCACGGGGCGCGCGCTCATGCTCCCGGGGGCGTCGGCGGGACTTGACTACTTCTACGGCGTGGATTGGGAGCGGCTTGCTGACGCGAAGATCTGGTTACAGGCGCTGACGCAAAACGCGTGGGACACCGGCGCGGGGTGGGGGCTCATCCTGGTATACGCGGCCTACATGCGTTCCAACGAAGACACGGCGCTCAATGCGTTCATGCTGCCGGCGGCGAACAATCTGGTGTCGCTGTGTGCCGGCATGATGGTGTTCTGCACCGTGTTCACCGTGGTACCGCAGTTGGTGACGTCGATCGCCACCAATCCTGCAGCGCTGAATGACTTCCCGGATTTGCAGAAAGCGATTGCCGCCGGCGCGACGCTCGATGCGGACCTTGTGCAGAAGACCATCTTTGGCGCGGGCAATGAGGGCGTCACGTTCATCTGGATTCCAAAGCTGTTTGCGACGCTCCCGGGTGGTATGTTCTTCATGTCGATGTTCTTCCTCGCCCTCGCTGTGGCGGCGTTTACCTCGCTGATCTCGATGGTGGAGTTGGGTACGCGCGTGTTACTGGACATGGGCTGGACACGTTCGCGCGCCGTCCGGGTGGTGGGCGCGTTCGGGTTGGTGCTGGGGTTGCCGTCGGCGTTTTCGCTGGACTTTCTGCACAATCAGGATTGGGTGTGGGGTGTGGCCCTGATGCTTTCCGGATTGTTCTTTGCGTTCGCGGTGATTCGCATGGGTCCGGCGACATTCCGCGCCGAGCAGATCAATCACGGGCATTCCAATATTCGCGTCGGTGCGTGGTGGGATTGGGTGATCAAGATGCTGGTGCCGGCCGAAGCGATCATGCTGATGGGGTGGTGGTTGTGGCAGGTCCGTGGTGAAGGCGCCTTGAATCCGTTTGGCATCGAGAATATCGGCACCATCATGCTGCAGTGGGGCATCGTGCTGGCGCTGCTGCTGCTCTTCAACAAGCGGCTGGCGAAGATCGCGCCCATCGAAACGGCGGAGATGGATGCGGGGCGGATGCCTCCCAGCATTCCGTGAAGGTCGCGGCCCAGTGAACGGAATCGTTGGCTGGGCCGTCTTACCTGGTATGAACACGCGCTCACCGGGCGGGACCCCACGATCTGGGCTCCGCGTCTCGAATGGACTGCTGGCGCTCGGCTCGGCGGCCGTCATGTCGATCTACGCGGCTGGCAACCTTCGCACGCGCGAGGCGGCCTCGCGATTTGCGGATGAAGGTGAGGGCCGCCGCCCCCCCCCAGCCGACGTTGATGCGAATGGGGTGACGGCAAATGCGGCGACGGGCCCCGCGGTATCGTCGGTGCCGACCGCTGAGATCACAGGGAATGCACAGGCGTTGTCGAGCGCGACGGCGGTCGCCATCGACATGGCCAACGCCCACACCATTGTTCCGACGAGTGGCGCGGGATCGAAGACTACCACGACAGGGGCGAAAGGCGTTGCGTCCGCGGTGCCGGCCGCAACGCCGTCCACGGCAATGACCGCGCCAATGGCGGTGCCGTCGTCTGAATCGCCGCCGCCGGTGGCTGCTGCGGCTGTCGCAGCAACAACGCCCGGGAACTCGGCCACCGCTGCCGTGACACCGACACCATCGGCACCAATCCCTGTCGCGGCACCTGCTCCCGCCGCCGCACCTGCGCCGTCACCGACTCCACCCGCCGCGTCGACGACACCCGCAGATTCGACGAGCGCCACAAAGCCCGCCGCGGAAGGCGCGAAGACGATGTGGCGTGACGGCACGTTCTCCGGCTGGGGCACGTCGCGTCACGGCGACATCGAGACGACGGTCGTGATCGAAGGCGGACGCATCACCGGTGCGTCGATCACGCGCTGCCTGACGCGATATTCCTGTTCGCTCATCGCGCATCTGCAGAAGCAAGTGATCACGCGTCAAAGCGCCGACGTGGACTATGTCTCTGGTGCGACGCAGAGTGCGAATGCGTTCTACTACGCGATTCTTGAAGCGCTGAAAGCGTCGAAGTGAGCGCCGTTTTTGAGCATGCGGCCGCTGCCATGGGCACGGTCGTTTCTGTTCAAGTGGCCGGGTGTTCTCGCGCCACGGGCAAAGCGCGCGCGCTCCGCGCCCTTGAATGGTTTTCGCACGTGGAGACCGCGTCCAGTCGATTCCTTCCCGACAGCGAATTGCGACAGCTGTGCACGACGGTGGGAACGTTCGTGCCGCTCAGCGAGATGCTGTTCGAGCTGTTGCAGTTTTCGTTGGCGCTCGCCGAGGCCACGGGAGGTGCCTTCGATCCAACCGTTGGCGCGGCGATGGTGCGCCGCGGATTCGACCGCGATTGGCGACACGGCCGCGCCACGACGGGTGTTGCGACGACGGCTCTTGCCGTGGAGCACGAGCGGGCCAGTTGGCGGGATCTCGAGCTCGATGTGAACGCGCGTACGCTTCGTCTCTGTCGTCCGTTGCTACTGGATCTCGGCGCGATCGCGAAGGGACTCGCCGTCGATCTCGCGGCACGTGATCTCGCGGACCTGGAACACTACGCCATCGACGCGGGAGGCGATCTCTATCTGGCTGGCACCAACGGCGTGGGTGCTCCGTGGACCGTTGGTATTCGCCATCCTCGCATCCCCACGCAGTTCGTCACGACGCTACAGCTTTCCGGGCGCGGGGTGTGCACCAGTGGCGACTATGAAAATCGAAGCGCATGCGGAGACGGGCACCATCTGTTGGATCCGCGCCACCACCACGCCAACGCGACGACCGCCGTGAGTGCGACGGTGATCACCGAGCATGCGATGGTGGCGGATGGATTATCGACGGCCGCGTTCGTGATGGGGCCGACCGACGGGATTGCGCTCCTGGAAGCGCACGGCGTTGAGGGAATGTTGGTTGGTGCCGATGGTGCGCCGGTGTACACAAGTGGCATGTGGCAGTACCAGGCTATGTCGGCGACGCATGGGTGACACACGCGCCGCACTTCGGCGCTACACGCGCACGCCCAAGGGGCAGTTCACACTGATCATGGCGCTCATGACCATGCTTGCCGCGAGCCAGAGCGGCTGGCGGTTGGTCGGTCCAGGGCTCTTGGGTGCGACGCTTGGCGCGATGCTGGTGGACGCGCCGCTCCTCAGGTGGCGCGAGAAACGGTGGACCTTTCCTGATGGGGCCATGCTCACGGGATGGATCGTTGCTTTTGTACTGAGCCCGCACGAGCCGTGGTATGTGGCGACGACTACCGCGATCGTTGGCGTACTCAGTAAGTACCTGTGGCGCAGCGGGCGGGCCAACGTATTTAACCCTGCGGCGTTCGGTTTGGTCGCCACATTCTACATATTTCACGCGGGACAGAGTTGGTGGGGCGCCCTTCCGGAGCTCTCGTTGGGATGGATTCTGGTGTTGCTGGGCAGCGGGCTGTTCATCACGTTGCGCATGAACAAATTGCCCCTGCTGCTCTCGTTTCTGGGCGTGTTCTTTCTGTGCGCGACGATCGCGGCGTTCGTGGGGGAACCATCCAAGGTTGCCGAGCTGTACCGAGCGCCAGATCTCCATGCGACGCTGTACTTTGCCTTTTTTATGGTCACCGATCCACCGACATCTCCGCCAAAGCACCGCGAGCAGTTAGCATACGGAGTGATCGTGGCGCTGGTCGGATACGCGGTCTTCCAATTCATCGGCGCCGCCTACTTCTTGCTTGCCGGGCTGCTGGTGGCCAACGTGTGGGAAGGGTGGAGAAAGCGCCGATGAGTGGATATCCTGATCTGCAGCCGACGTTGACGGGTGAGTTGGTGTCACTGCGGCCATTGGTGGCGTCAGACGGGGACGCGCTGTACGCCGTGGCCGCTGACCCACTGATCTGGGAACAGCATCCGTCGTTCGATCGGTATCAAGAGCCGGTGTTCCGCGCGTTCGTCGCCGACGCGCTCGCCTCTGGCGGTGCGTTCATCGTGCACGATCGTGTCACTGGGGAAGCGATTGGTTCCTCGCGCTACTTCGGGTGGGACGCGGACCGTTCAGAAATCGAAATTGGGTGGTCGTTTCTGGCGCGGTCGCATTGGGGCGGCCGGTACAATGGCGAGATGAAGCGCCTGATGTTGGATCACGCCTTCACGTTTGCGACGTCTGCGGTGTTCTTGATCGGCCCGGAGAACATGCGTTCTCGTCGGGCGGTGGAACGTCTTGGCGCGCTGCAAATTGCTGATCGGATCAATAGTCTGGGTCGCGCCAGCGTGGTGTATCAGATCACGGCACATCGTTACCGGAGCCACACACCATGAAACAGTATGGATTGACGACGCTCTCATTGCCGTCAGGAACCGAGGCGCTGCTGACGCGTGATTTCCTCGCGCCGCGCGAGGTCGTGTTCGACGTCCTTACACAACCGGAGCAGGTGCGACGGTGGCGTAGTGGTCCACCGGAATGGAGCATGAGCCAGTGTGAGAGTTTCCTCGATGTCGGCGAGGCGTATCGCTATGTCTGGGAGGGTCCCGACGGCACGATGATGAGCGTGCGCGGTGTGTATCAGGAGATCGAAGCCCCGTCTCGTCTGGTCACGACGGAGCGTTTTGACAACGCGTGGTATCCCGGCGAAACGCGAACCGTGGTAGACCTTGCCGAGCAAGGGCAGACGACGTCGATGTGGTACTCCGTCACGTTTGCGACGCAGATGGCTCGCGATCTCGCGATTGAATCCGGTTTTGCGGAGGGTATGCGCGAGAGTTTTGATCGGTTGGCGGCACGTCTTGACGCGCCGTTGTTGACACGCTTTCACGAAGCGCCGGTCGCGACGATCCCTTTGGCGATCCCGCGCGACCAGATCCAGCACGTGATGGGCCCGGGGCTCGACGAACTGATGGCCACGCTGGAGGCGCAGGGCATCGCGAGCGCAGGCCCGTGGTATGCGCACCATTTCGCGATGTATCCAGACACCTTCGATTTCGAAATCGGCGTGCCGTTGATCGCGCCGATCACGCCGAGTGGACGGGTACGGCGCGGCATCCGTCGGCCGTTTCGAGTGGCGCGTATGGTGCACTGCGGAGGCTACGAGGGATTAAGCGCCGCGTGGGAGCTTTTGGGACAGTGGATCGCCACTGAGGGCCTTCGGCCGACGGAAGATGTGTGGGAGGTGTACGCCGCTGGACCGGACACCAGCGATGACCCGGCGCAGTGGCGTACCGAGCTCTATAAGCCACTCATCGGGTAAGACGGTCCACCGACTAGATTAGACAGAACTTCTTGCTCGGCGTCGATCGCGAGCCTCTGATCTTTCCAGGCGACGCTATGGCGCAGGCCCCGGTCATCCGACAGGTGACCATCGATGTTCTACTGACCGTCCGGGACGCGGATCGCAGCGCCGCTGTCGGCGTCCCCGTGCGGCTTGTGCTGGGCGCACCCGACAATTGGCAAGCGGCCGATGTTGGAAGCAGGCGCGTGACCGCTGACGACGGCACCTGCCATATCATTGAGACGTTCGCACTCGATGACCGTCGTCGCAAAATGCCGAGCAACTTCTTCAGCAGCTTGCTGGCCTCGACCGAACGTACGAGGCACCTGCAGCTGGCCATCGAAACGGAGTGGGCCGGACGGCCCTGGCTCACGGTGATCGACGTGGATCGGTTTGCCAGCGGCGCGAGTGTGCGAATTGAGCCGATGCGTGTGTACGGTCGAGCGGCCAACGGCCGGTTTACCGACGACGTCCCGCTGATCGACGGCGCGTGGCATGCGCGAGTGCCGACGGGCAAGGTGGTGTCGGTGCCCGGATTCGACGTCACGAGTGCGTCGATCGACCCCGACCCATCGATTACGCCAGTCGGCGCACAGTGGATGGCGCGCATCACGCTCACCCGTTGGCCGACGAAGGACGTGGGTCAGAGCTAAGGATTGTGCGTGCGTTGGCGCTGCTGTTTTGAATCACGGAGAGCACGGGGGCGAGCGTCGCTGGCCGCGTTGCGTTCCTCTGATCACTGCTTTTGGGCGTTGGAAGCATCCTGCGAGTTTTTACGCGCCTCCGTGGTCTCCGTACACTCCGTGATTCACCACCACACTACGCGGGTTGAAGCACGGAGGGCACGGAGGGCGTGCCGTACTGGCCACGATGCACTCCTGTGATCATGTATTTTGGGCGATTGTTTGATCGTGGGAGGACGCGCCTCCGTGGTCTCCGTACACTCCGTGATTCACCACCACACTACGCCGGGT
>Ga0105046_10012683_pt1 | contig 13072 bp, 10 predicted proteins | sample MAT03_FD_78385 | JGI IMG/M metagenome (GOLD analysis project Ga0105046, IMG submission 78385) | Freshwater microbial communities from Lake Fryxell liftoff mats and glacier meltwater in Antarctica - MAT-03 (megahit assembly) | ecosystem: Environmental > Aquatic > Freshwater > Ice > Liftoff... | reverse complement strand
TTCAACGCGCCGCTGGCTTTGCTGGTCAAGATGTGCGCGTTTCCATTGGCCGCTGGGAATGCTGTGGTCAGTAAACCGAGCGAGGAGACCCCGCTCATCGCGCTAGAATTTGCGAAAATCCTCGCAGAAGCAGGGCTGCCCGCTGGCGTGTTCAACGTCGTCACCGGCTACGGCCATGATGTTGGCGCGTCCTTAGTGGCACACCCCGGCGTGCGCGGAATCGCCTTCACCGGCAGCACCGCGACGGGCATCAAAATCGGTCAGCTTGCCATGCCGACCATGAAGCGCCTCCAGTTAGAACTTGGCGGCAAAAATGCGCTGCTGGTTTTGCGTGACTTCGACCCGGCTCAAGCGGCCAGCATCGCGGCGCAAGGCGCGTTTTATCACGCCGGTCAAATCTGCATGAGCAGCGCCCGCATCATCGTCGAACGCGCCAACGCTGACGCTTTCATCACGGCGCTGGTGACAGAGGTTGAAGCGCTATTTCTGGGCGATTTGCGCGACGAACAAACCGCCTATGGCCCGCTGATTAACGCCCGTGCGCTGGAAAAGGTCGAGCGTCATGTTCACGGGGCGTTAGAGTCGGGGGCGAAATTGCTCTCTGGCGGGCGAGTGATTCGCGGCCTAACCTATGCCCCAACCGTGATTTTAGAGCCGACTCGCGACAGCGCAGTTTGGACGGAAGAAACCTTTGGCCCCGTCGCGTCAATCGCGCTGGTTGAGGACGCCGACGAAGCCGTCCGCCTCGCCAATGCGACGGATTACGGCCTGAGCGCCGGGATTTTGACGCGGGATATTCAAATCGGACTCAAGGCCGCCCGCGCCATCCGCGCCGGAGGCGTCCATGTTGGGATGCACAGCTACCAATCCGAGGCGATGGCTCCCGTAGGCGGCTACGGCTTGAGTGGCATCGGGCGCAGCGGCGGGCAATACAGCACTGAGCATTTCACCGAGCGCAAATGGATTAGCATTGAGTTGGGCGACCAATAAACCAGTCTTTTGAGTTCACCCTTTGACAATCTATGGCCTCATTTCATGGGCAGGACGGCAAGCCGTCCCCTACACAACATCCGATGACTGTGGATAAAACATACATCACCAGAAATTTTGTAGGGGCGTGGCTTGCCCGCCCGTGCTAAAACACCACACGTCAATTAAATGACAATCGCCCCCAACAACCCCCACGGACGCCCGTCCACGAGGTCGGTTTTCTGCGAGACCATCCGATTCCCCGCGCAAGCCGGATAGACCGATGCGAGGGTGATTCCCGCTACATCCGGCGCGGGCGTCAAAATCGGGTAGCTGATTTTCCCGTCAAAGGCGCGATTCTTCCACGCCGTCCACAACGTAAAATCCTCACCGACGGCGGCGATCAGCGACGCACCGTGCGGGGTCGGGCGGCTGGCCGCGACCACCGCGAAACGATTCTCGGCGGCGCGTTCTGGCAAACCGGTCTGGACTTCCCACGCCTCTAAGATATGAATCGGACAAGCCACCACCTCGACATTTTGCAGCGCGGCCAACCGGAACGCCTCTGGGTAAATCGTGTCGCTCCCGACCAAAATCGCGGCGCGTCTCCTCGGCAAATCCGCCGACATCAGCGAGTCGCCCAACGCCGTCACCCACCGGCGCGACTCAGTACGGTGAAGTCGCGGCTGTTCCAACATCACGCCGTCCGCGCCGACCATCAAACCGACATGCGCCCACCCGTCCCCGACTCGCCGGACGCCCGAAAAGACGACCACCGCCTTAGAATTCGCCAGCGCCGCCCGTAAACTCACGATACACACGTCGGTCTGCTGCGCGGCAGAGTCAGGATTTTTGACTTTCGGGGCGGGCAAGCAGCACAATTCCGGCAGCACAATCAATCTCGCGCCCAGATTTTCCGCCTCATGCACCTGTCGATAGAGGGCGGGCAGCGGGTCATCATCGCGGTAATCGGGCTGAATCGTGGCGGTGAGGATTTCCGCCGCGCCGGGATGATAGTCGCGCTCAGACGGCTGTATCGCCAGTGGCGCGTAGAGCGCCGGGCGGCGGCTGACGAAAATATCCGTCCCATCTGGGCGGCGCTTATCGTCAGCCTCAGACGGGTCAACATCGGCGTAGATGACCGCCTCGCCGGTCTTGGGCGCGATGGCTAGGAGTCGGCCATCGGGCGCGACAATTTGCGATTCGCCCGCGCCATGCAGTTGGTCAGCGCGGATGCCCATGCGCGCCGCGATTTGTTCGGCCATTTCTGGCGGCACGAGCGACCCGACCTTGTTTGCGCCGACCACGAATACTTTGTTTTCGGCGGCGCGGACTGGCACATGCAGCGCGGCCTCGTCCAGCGCGAACGAGTTCAGGCTGTTGAGCAGCACCCGCGCCCCGCGCAAGGCCAGCCCTCGCGGCGTCTCGTTAATCACGCCATCCATGCACGAATACAGCCCGACCCGCCCAAACGGGAGGTCGATATCTGGGCATACCGTTGTCGCCTTGCTGAGAAAATTATTCTCGTTGCCCATCAGCACTTGCTTATCGCTGACGGCCAACCGTATCCCATCCCGCCCGAACAAGATATTCGTGCCGGTAATCTCCCCCCTCGCCCCTTGTGGGAGAGGGGGCTGGGGGGTGAGGGGTCTCCGCAACGTCACATTGACCATCACAACCATCTCATGCCGCCGCGCCCGTTCGCTTACCGCCGCCAAAAAGTCGCCGTCCAAATCCACAGCGACCTGATAAGCGTAGTCGGCATCGGCATACCACGACGCATGATTGCAAAATTCCGGCAACACCAGCACATCCGGCTTAATCAGCGCGGCTTGGTCGATCATCCGCAAAACCGTGGCGAGATTTTCGGCCACGTCCATCCCCGTCGCAAACTGGGCGGCGGCAAAGCGAAATATCCCCATCATTTACCCCAGCGGCAAGCTCGCCATGCCCTCAACCCCGACAACGCGGGTGTTGGTGAAGAATCGATAAGTTTCTAGTGTGCCTTCCTCGCCCGCACCGCTGAGTCCCCATGCCGGACGCGGCGCGTATAAGCCGAGGCTCATGATCGTGCCGCCGTTGATTTTGACCTCACCCGCGTGGATGTTCTCACCCAGCTTGACGGCGGCATCGGTATCACCCGCAAAAATATACGCCTCAAGCCCATACGGCGTGCCGTTCGCCAACGCCAATAACTCGGCCTCGGTCTGATAAGCGTGAACCGTCCCAACCGGGCCGAACATCTCTTCTTGGGCGGCGCGAGGGTCTACCCCAGTGATGAGCGTCGGCTGGAGGAAATGGCCGCTTAGGTCGGGCAATTTCCCCGCCCGGTGCGCCGTGCCGCCCGCCGCCTCTAACTGCGCGATTTGACCGCGCAATTTGGCGAAATGTCGACTGTGACTCATCGGGCCGAGTTGGGTGGACAGGTCGCATGAATCGCCCAATTTGAGCGTGTTCAATCGGTCAAATACGCGCTCTAACAACGCCGCTTGAACCGATTCATGCACAATCAGCCGCCCCAACGCCCGACACCACTGCCCGTTGAGCGAGGTCAGCAAACTCACCACGCCCTCCGCCGCAAAGTCCAGATCGGCGTCCGGCAGCACCATCACCGGATTACTGCCGCCCATCTCCAACTGCGCCGGTTTGAAGTCTTGCGCGCACAATCCCGCAATCGCCCGCCCGCCTTCAACCCCGCCCGTGAACGATACCGCCCGGATGCGCCGGTCAGACACCAGCGCCCGCCCGACCTCCGCGCCCCCGTGGACGATCTGGAACGCCCCACGCGGCAGACCGGCAGCGTGCGCGGCCTCTGCGAAAATGTCACAACCATACGGGGCGAATTCGGTGGGTTTGAGCAAGGTCGGGCAGCCCGCCGCCAACGCATTGGCCGCCTTGTGCGCGGCAAAGGTCGAAGGCGCGTTCCACGCCACCAACGCCAATGCGGGCCCCCACGGTTTGCGGTGAATGTGAATCGGCTGACCATTTTGGTGGGTTTGCGTGCTGTGCGCCCAGTCCGATTTCATCTGTTCAATCGCTAAATGCCACGCGCCAGTCACAATCAGATTGAGCAAGCTGGTCAGCTTGAGGATTACGCCGGTGGCGAACGAATCGAGTTCTGCGATGCGCCCCTTGCGCTTATCGAGTTCCGCGCTGAAAGCCGCCAATAATCCGGCACGCTCGTCTAAGGGTAAATTTGACCACGCGCCGGATTCGTGACAGCGCCACGCGGCATCTAAGGCGCGTTCGACGGCGGCGGGGTCAGAGGCGCGCTGAGGGTGCGTGCGCTGACCGGTATTGGGGTTTTCTAACCAGATGGGCAATTCCAGCGATGGGCGGACGAATTCGCCGTCGATATACTCTAAGAGGTCGGGCAATTGGACGTGTTCGGACGCGCTCATAATTTATCATTCCCCCCTTGATAGGCCAGCGTCACGCTGCGCGCCTCGTGGACATCACCGTCTAGCCCGCGTGGGTCAAGCGCGTGACGACGGTCAGCCACCGGCGATAATTTCACCCCGCGCACATTTAAGGTACGAACGGCGGCTCCGCCCCGATACAGGACGGTAGAGCGCGTGCGCTCCGAGGCTCCGATGAGGCGGATGAAATCTGGCTCGGCGTAGCGTTGCAGCGACTCGTCCATCTTTTGCGCGACGAATATCAGCGTATCATGCCCCGCCGCCACCCCGATATGGCCGGGGTCATTCGGGCCAAGCGTATCGAAGTGGAGGATTCCGTCGATTAACTTGCCGGTGAAACTCCGAACATGCGTCGGCCTGCCGCGAAAAGTCACGTTACTTTGACGATAAATTTCCCCGTCAAACTCGACATAGACCAAGTTATCGAATGGGGATGAGCCGCCGACCATGCCATACGGGTCTTGGCTGAGGGGCGTGCCGTCTAAGGCGCACAATTCCAGATGGTCGTGCCAGACGCCGCGCATCTGCATCAAGAGATAACCGACTGTGCCGGGCAAAAAGTGCGCGCTCATGGGGTCGGCCTTGCCGTAATACTGAATTCGGCGGTGGTCTGGCGTTCTTGGGTGATAAATTCGGCGGCCATCAATTTCCCCTTCTCCGGCGGAAAAGCTTGGACGAGGCCGATAGCCGTATCGCGCAACCCACGGGCGATGATGCCGCCGTTGCGCGTGTTGGACGTGCCGCACGCCTTGAGCGCCAGCGTGCAGACATTGAAGGCGTGTTCGGCCATCTCGCCTTTCGCCAGTCGCCAGTTTTTGACCGCGACGGATTTGGGCTGTAGCGGCGGCTCAGACGCCTCCAACTCAATTTGACGGCGCAACCATAACGCCCCGTTTTCCAGTTCCGCCGCCATCTCACCAATCAAAACTTGGTGCATCGGCGACTCGGCCAGCGGGCGTCCGCTATCGCTGAATTTATTCTGCATCAGATACGTCAGCGCGTAATCATAGACCGAATATGCGACGCCGAGATAAATGCCCGTCCCAGCCAATTGGTTGCCGACAAACGTCCCTCGGCTGACTTGCATCATCCGCACGAACGCGCCCGGAATAGCGAGGGCTTCATCATCCGGCACAAACACGTTTTCGAGGATGATGCCGCTGTTGGCGGTGGCGCGCATCCCCAGCGCATCCCAATCCTCACGTAGCCGGACGCCCTCAGTTTCGCGTGGGACAAAAAACAGCGTCAGACCTTCGGCGGTGCTGTAGCCGTCCAGAATCGCCGTCACCAGATACTCATCCGCCACGCCGGACGCGCACCCAAACGATTTGACGCCATTGAGTAGCCAGCCCCCGCCGGTTCGGGTCGCTTTGGTCGAAATCGTGATATTACTAGACGCGCTCTTGGCGCCTTCGCTGGCAAAATTCGCCAGCCATTTACGCTGATGCCCCATCTTGGTCAGGACTTTTTCGGCGAACGCCCGCACTTTGTCCGCCTCCGCGCCAGTGAACAAACCCGTCTCAATCGCCTCTAATGCCAGTAATCCGCGTGAGGCGGTTGAGCAATGGAAAAAATAGGCCAGCGCGGTAGACGCGCACGCCGTCCCCATCGCAAATGTCGCGGCGGCGAGGTCGCGCAACGTGCCGCCCATCCCGCCGTATTTTTCCGGCACAATCAGCCCCAACAAACCGGATTGTGCGAACGTCTGGACGTGTGGCCTGTGAAATTCACCGCGCTTATCCGCCCCCGGCGCAGCCTCAGACAATGCGGGCAACACCGATTCGACCACGGCGGCGCGGCGGGTTTCATCCGGCGTTAGTGAATCATAGAGTCGCAGGGCGGTTAGGTGTGTATTTGGGTCAGACATCAAATCTCCTTAATTTTGGTTAATGGCTACATTCCATATAAACTGTACGTTCGCCCACGCTTTATCCCGGCCTGTGCAGATACGCCCCTTTGGGTTCTCCGACGATATTACCGTTCTCATAAATTAATTGGCCGCGCAAAAAAGTCGCCTTGACGCGCCCAGTCAATTCCTGTCCCTCAAACGGGCTATAGCCTTGCGCCGATTCACTATCGGCGGCGCGCACCACGAACGACTCGGACGGGTCGAACAGCACGACATCGGCATCATACCCGGCCGAAAGGTCGCCCTTGCTCAGCAGGCCGTAACGCTGCGCCGGAGTCCAACTCAAAAGTTGCGCCATTTTATTGACGGGTAGCCCGCGCTTACTGCCCTCGCTGTACACGCCCGACAGCAACCATTCCGTCCCCCCAAAACCGGATTTCGCCAGCCAGATATTGCCAGCGTCCGACGGGCTAACTTTCAATTCGTGTTGACAACAGGCATGGTCGCTGACAATCCAATCGACATGGCCGTCCAACACCGCGCTCCACAGATATTCCACATCCTCACGCGGGCGGATGGGCGGATTCACCTTTGCAAACACGTTGGTGTTATCGACATCCAAGAGCAGATGTCCCACCGTAACCTCGCGGCGAAATTGGATGTGCGGGAACACGTCAGACATCATCAACGCGGCTTGCATGGCCTTCCGCCCGCTAAGATGCAACAGATTGATGTTCGGGCATTCGGTCTCATGCGCCAAGTATGACGCGATCCAGACCGCCAAGCCCTCGCTGTGCGGCGGGCGGGCGGCGCTGTAAGCCTGTAATCCGGTCAATTTACCCTCGCGCTGCACCTTGTCGGTATAGGCATTTAGGATGTCCGCGATTTCGCAGTGCAAACTGACCGAAAGATAGGGCGCGAGGGCGGGATGCTCGCGGGTGATGCGGGCGGCCTCGCGCATGATAAACTCGAAATGCGCGAAATCGTAACGCTCGTCCTCGTCAATCATCAAAAAGTTTTGCTGGGCATTAGACTTCCCATGTAAGCCATAGCCGCCGTAAAACATAAAAATCTTGAACGACGGCACGCCCATCTGAGTCGCCAGATGTTCCATCTCGCCAATATGCCCGCGACTAATCGGCGCGAGATGGTAGCCGTAATCGACATGATAGCGCCCGCGTGAGATATCCAACACTTCGGGATAGAAATCGCGGTATGCCCCGCCTTTGTTCAGATAATATTGGCCGGTGCGAAAATACGTCAGCATCGACGTGACGCCGCCCATCGCGGCGGCGCGGCTCTCAGTCACAGCGTCTTGTTCCAACGGGGTATAAATCCCGGTGTGGGTGTGCGCGTCCACCAAACCGGGGAAGGCCAGTCGTCCCCGCCCGTCATACACATGGGCGGCGTCACTCACAGGGATGTCGGCCTCTAGCCGGGTGATTTTTCCGCCGCTGATGCCGATGTCCAAAGCTTCGGGCGCGGGTTGATTCGGGCGCACGACGCGCACATTTTTGATCACTAAATCGAGCGTTGGCTCAGTCATGCTTGTGACTTTCTATTTCGGTTAGAAGCCCTATAACACCTAAATCATGCAGCGCGGCGATTTTGTCCGGCGCAAGTCCGAGCTCGCCCAAAATCGCCGCCGTGTGTTCGCCAATCGCGGGCGGCTGCGCCCCCAAACCCAAGCCAGCCCCGTCCCACGCCATCGGCAGACGCGGGAGCTTGGTCAGCGTGCCGTCGGGCAAAATCGTCTCCAACAAGCCCATACCTTGATTCAACTGCGGGTCGTCAAACAAATCTTCCGGGTGGGCAATCGGCGCAAATGGGATTTCGGCGCGTTCGCAGCGCGCTAAGACCTCGGCACAGGTCATGTGCGAGAACAGGGCGCGCAAATCGGCGTGCAGACGTTCCCGCGCCTCAATCCGCTGATTATTGGTCGCCAAATCTGGGTCAGCCAACCAGTCTGGACGCTCAAAAACCTCACAGAATCGCGCCCAATGCTTATCCGATGTCACGCCGATGAAGGCTTGCCCGTCCGCGCAATCAAAAACGTGGTAAATCGCCCACGCGCTGACCCGTGCGGGCATCGGTGGAAGCGGTTGTCGGCTGATGGCGCTGTAAGCGAGGTGCTGCCCCATGATGTAGGCCGCCGTCTCGAACAAGCCGTTTTGCACATAACACCCCAGCCCGGTCACATCGCGCTCACGCAAGGCGACCAAGACGCCCATCGCCGCGAACGTCCCGCCCATGATGTCCACCACCGACGCGCCCGCCCGCAAGGGCTGACCCACCGGGCCGGTCATATAAGCGAGTCCAGACATCATCTGCACGACCTCATCCAGCGCCGTCCTGTTTTGATACGGCCCCGCCATAAACCCCTTGAGCGAGGCGTAAATCAGGCGCGGATTCAAGGCCGTCAGCGCCGTATAGCCCAAGCCCAATCTGTCCATCGTGCCGGGGGCAAAATTTTCGATGACCACATCGGCAGACGCGACCAAGTCGTGAATCAGCGCCAACCCTTCCGGCCTTTTGACATCCAGCGCGAGGCTGCGCTTATTGCGGTTATACATGGTGAAGTAGCCGCTGCCAAACCCTTTCAGACGGCGGGTTGGGTCGCCGTCGGGCGGCTCAATCTTGACCACATCCGCGCCGAGGTCGGCCAAAATCAGGCCGCAAGCCGGGCCGAGGATGGCATGTGTGAACTCTAACACGCGCAAGCCGTGTAAATTTTGCGGGGCGCTCATCGCTAAAAATCACCTTTCTCGCGCAGATAAGCCACCAGCCCGCCCGCCTTGAGGATGTCCAGCATCACATCAGGCAGCCGCGTGGCGGGATAGATTTCGCCGGTGGTCAGGTTTTCGACCACGCCGCCCAACAGGTCAACCCGCGCCTGATGTCCCGACTGAAGCGTGTGCGTGGGCGCTTCGACCACCGGCAGGCCGATATTGATGGCATTGCGATAGAAAATCCGGGCGAATGAGCGCGCAATCACGACGCTGACTCCCGCCGCTTGAATCGCCACCGGCGCTTGCTCCCGCGATGACCCGCACCCGAAATTTTCGCCCGCCGCCAAGAGGTCTCCCGGCTTCACTGTTGTCTTAAAATTCGGGTCTAAATCTTCGAGGACATGGGCGGCCAATTGGCTAAAATCCAGCGTCTTGGTGTATTTGCCGGGGATAATCCTGTCGGTGTCGATGTCATCACCATAAGCGTGAACCATGCCGGTTAAGTCGCTCATCTCATCACCTCGGACGGGTCAGCGATGACGCCCATCACGGCGGAGGCGGCCACCACCGCTGGCGAACTCAGATAGACATCGGCATTGGGGTTGCCCATCCGCCCGCGAAAATTACGATTGGTGCTGCTGATGACCGTCTCACCATCGCCCGGGACGCCCAAATGCGTCCCGACGCACGGGCCGCAACCGCTGGTGATGAAGACCGCGCCCGCGTCGGTCAGGGTTTCGAGCGTGCCGTCGCGCAAGGCCGCCTTAAAGACCGCGTTTGAGGCGGGCGCAATCAACAGCCGCACGCCGCGAGCGACATGCTTGCCGCGTAGCACCTCCGCCGCCGCGTGCAAATCCTCTAGGCGGGCGTTGGTGCATGACCCGATGAAGGCCTGATGTACCGGAATCCCAATCACGTCGCGCAACGGCTTGACCGAATCTGGCGCGTGCGGGACGGCCACCATCGGCGTCAGTAAGTCGCAGTCAAATAGGACGACGCGAGCGTATTCGGCGTCGGAGTCGGGCAGGGTCGGCGTCCAATCATACGGCAAAACCAAGCCCGTCGGGTCAACGCTGGCGCATTTGCCGCCCATCTCGGCGGTCATATTCGCCAACACCATCCGACTCGCCAAGGTCATCGGTATGACGGCCTCGCCGGTGAACTCAACGCTCATGTAGCGCGCCCCATCGCTCCCAATCAAGCCGCACAACGCCAAAATCACATCTTTGGCGCTGACGCCGAGATTGAGGCGTCCTGTTAAGTTAATCTTGAGCGTATGTGGGACTTTCAGCCACGTTTTACCCGTCAATAAGGTCGCGGCCAAATCCGTCGAGCCGACGCCCATCCCCAGCGCGTTCAGTCCGCCATAGGTCGGGGTGTGGCTGTCCGCGCCCAAAAACAAATCACCCGGTTTGACGTGCGCGTTTTCGACCATCAATTGGTGACAAATCCCTGCGCCCACGTCATAAAAATGGCACCCGTGTTCAAACGCGAAATCACGAATCAGCTTATGCAACGAGCCAACCCGTTCATTTGGCGCGGGTGAGGCGTGGTCAAGGATCAACGAGACGCGCCCCGACTCCCACGGTTTGACGCCGCCCATCTCCGCGAAAGCCTTCAACGCCAGCGGCGCGGTGGCATCGGTCGCCATCACCCCATCAACCCGCACAATCGCCACTTCACCGGCGTAAACCGCCCGCCCCGCGTGCGCCGAGATGATTTTTTCTGCGACGGTTTGCCCAGTCGTCATGCCAGCACCTTCCCTAAAAGTTGACCCGCCTCTTGCGTCACCTGTGCGACGTGCGCCGCATTGATCCCGGTCTCATAGCCCCATTCGTGTAACAGACCGATCGTGATTTCGGTGCTGATATTGCCAGCAGCGCCGGGGATAAACGGGCAACCGCCCAAGCCGCCGAACGCGCTATCGAACTGCCGCACGCCCATCTCCAAACCGACGCGCAAATTGTCGTAGCCGTAACCGTGGGTATCGTGTAGATGAAGGATGATCGGCGTGCGCCCGACCATCGGCATCAGGTTCGCCAGCAGAGCGCGCAGCGCGTCCGGCGTCGCTTGGCCGGATGAATCGGCGATGGCGAGTTCATCCGCGCCCGCCGCAATCAGCGACAAAGCCAGCGCAAAAACTTCCATCGAGGTCACATCGTCTTCTGGCGGGCAACCGAACGCGCATTGGATGGCGGCGCGGGCGCGCATCCCCAACTGATGGGCGCGCCCAATCATCGCAATCATCTGGTTGAGCGCCTCGGACAGCGATTTTCCGGTGTTGCGCTGGCCGTGGCTAGCTGAAGCCGACAGCCCTAAGTCCACCAATTTCAAACCGGCGGCGTGGGCGCGTTCCAGCCCTTTAGCGTTCAACACCAACCCGCTAATTTCGACGCCCGCCCGATTGACCAGCGCCGCGCACATCGCCTCGGCGTCAGCCATGCTCGGCACGCGGGCGGGGTTGACGAAACTGGCCGCCTGAATCCGCGTCAGACCCGCCGCCATCAACGATTCCGCCCAGCGCAATTTGACCGCAGTCGCCACCGGCGCTTCGGATTGCAAGCCATCTCGCAGCCCGACCTCAATCAACGTTACTCGTTCCACAGCAGTCTAGTCCTCGCTGAACAAATCGCGCTTGTTAAATCTGGCGGTCAAAAAGCGCAGTAAGACTTTGGGCGGGGTCAACCACTCAATCCGTGCGCCAGATTTGTCGTTCGCCAACACTTTTTCGGTCAGATAAGGCGTGACGGTCTCGACCTTATCGCCGAGGATGTTGAAAATGCGCTTGGCGCGCTCAAAATCAGCCGGATTGTCATAACCGTTGGGCAGAAAATCGGTGGTGACGATGCCGGGACTCAGCGCGGATGCCTTAACCTTTGTGCCTTTGACTTCCGCCGCCAACGCCTTTGACAGATAGCGGATGGCGTATTTGGTCGTCCCATACGGACTCATCCCGACGCGCAAACTCCCGCTGCTGCCAAACCCTTCCATCAGATAGAAATGGCCGCCGTCTGGCTGCGCCATCATGCCGCGAATCGCCACTCGCGCCGCCAACATTGAACCGGTTAGGTTGGTGTCGATGACATCGCGCAGTTCGGCCTCGTCTACTTCCCAGACCGGGCGCATCCGATTGCCAATCCCGGCGTTGTTGATCCAAATATCGACTCGCCCAAACCGCTGGGTAGCCGCGTCCCACAAGGCTTGAAGCTGCGCCCCGTCGCTGATGTCGCATGGCACGCCCAAAACATCAGCCGCGCCAAATTCAGCCGTGAGCTGCGCCAGCGCCTTGTCCGCGCTGGCCTGACTCCGCCCGCAAAACACCACCTTGCAATCCCGTTTCAAAAATTCCCGCACGAGGCCAAAGCCAATCCCTCGAGTCCCGCCGGTGATGACGACAACTTTGCTCATCGCGTTACGCCCCCGCCCATGTCAAGACGCCATAAGTCAGGTGGGTTTGCTGGTCGCCTTTGTAAAACTGCCAGACGGCGCTCATGCTGTTTTGGTCGTCAATCACGAACTCGCGCCCTTTGATTTTGACGGCCTCATTCGTGAGATGCTGAGTCGTATACAGCGCCCGCCCATAACCGAACCCGTTGCCATAGACATCCGGTCCTTCGTAGGCGTGCAGATTGCCGGTGCGGTGGCGCGTGTAGGTCATTTTTCGGTTAATCACGCCCTCAATCGTGACGGTCTGCTCGGCGCGCAACAGGTTTACCGGGCGATAGTCGATGGTCACATGGTTGACGCCGATGTGATTTTGATCCGCGTCATACACTTGCATCTCGCCCGTCCAACGCCCAGACTGCTTGGTCGGCGGGATGTGCGGGCGTGGCCCGTTGACGACTTCTGTCTCGACAAAGGCGTCAATTTCGGCTTGGGTGTCTGGGTTGGTCTGGTAATCAAACGCGACACGATACAAACCGTTGAAGACGCACAAAATCGCCGGGCCTTGGTACAACAACGACGAGTAGCACTGCGTCTGACCGTCCGGCAAGATGTGAACCATCGTCCGCAAGTCGGCCATCCAACCGGGCGAATAATAGTGCGCGTCCACCAACGAGCCATACGGCTGACCCGCGCCGTAAAAATCTGGACCGAGGTAGATA
>Ga0105046_10012682_pt1 | contig 13072 bp, 9 predicted proteins | sample MAT03_FD_78385 | JGI IMG/M metagenome (GOLD analysis project Ga0105046, IMG submission 78385) | Freshwater microbial communities from Lake Fryxell liftoff mats and glacier meltwater in Antarctica - MAT-03 (megahit assembly) | ecosystem: Environmental > Aquatic > Freshwater > Ice > Liftoff... | reverse complement strand
GTGGATAGAGTACAGCAGAACGGGCGGGGCTACACTAACAGAAGAAGGTGGCTTTCTGGCTCTTAAAGTGATCCGAAAGCACAGACTTTGGGAAACATTTCTTGTTAAAATGTTGGAGTTTTCCTGGGATGAAGTGCATGAAGTGGCAGAACAACTTGAGCACATCCAATCTGAAAAACTGCTGGATCAACTGGACCGATTTCTTGGATTTCCAAAGTTTGATCCACACGGCGATCCCATTCCCAATGCCCATGGAGAAATCCCCGCTACACATGCCATCCTTTTATCGGAGTGCAAAACAGGTGATGTTAGAAAATTTGTCGGCGTAGCAAACCATAGCCAAAGCTTCTTACAATTTCTGGATAAAGTCGGTTTTAAAATTCAGGACTCCATTGAAATTGAGGAAATTCAAGAATTCGATCAATCCATGAATGTGGTAATCAACGGAGTAAAGCGGACCATTTTTTCTTCTTCTGTTGCCCAGGGGTTGTTTGTTGTTTAAGTTGGATTAATGAGAACCATGGAAACGTTCGTTTTTTTTGATTTCCTTCATCAAACCATCACAGAAATTATATTCTGATCGGGATTTGAAGTGAAACTGGATTATTCTGTTGAATACATGTCTTTTTCGGAGACCCAATTTATTAGTTTTCATTTTTATCCAAATTATTTTTATTTGCGATATTCTAAAACTAAACATTATCCGTTATCTGGACCCTAAAAATGACCTGACTTTCAAAAAGATATTTGCTGAGCATCCGGATTTGCTTATCAGTTTTTTGAACAACGTTTTGCCTTTAGATGAAACACAAAAAATTCAAACCATCGAGTATCTGCCAGCGGAACTTATCCCTGCTATTCCACTCTTTAAATATACCATAGTAGATGTTCGCTGCAAAGATTTGTCTGGTCGTCAGTTTATTGTGGAAATGCAGATGCTATGGACAAACTCTTTCGAAAGCAGGGTGCTTTTCAACGCATCCAAAGCGTTCGTGAAACAGCTGTATAAAGGCGAGCAGTTCGAACTCTTACAACCAGTTTACGCATTAAGTCTTGTTAATCAGAATTTTGTGCCAAACACAGAATCCTATTTTCATCATTACAAAATAGTAACAGTGAAGCAGCCTCAATTGCAAATGAAAGGATTGGAGTTTATCTTTGTGTAATTGCCAAAGGTAAAGGCTTAAAATCTGAAAGAGCGGGCATTGGGTGTACTATGGCTTCGTTTTTTAAGTGATTTAGAGAATCTTATGCAAAACATTTCCAAAGACAAGATTGAGGTAGATGTGATCAAAAAAGCAATTGGGCTTTGGAAGAAGGTGCATACACTAAAGAGGAACTTGAATCGTATGAACGATATTGGGATTCAGTGCGAGTAGAAAAAGCACTAATTTATGATGCACTAAACGAAGGCAGACTGAAAGGGGAGAAGCAAGGCAGATTAGAAGGAGAAAGACAAGGTCAATTAATAGGCAAAATTGAAGGCAAAGAAGAAGAAAAGGTAGAAGCTATAATTGCTGGACATCTGGAAGGCTTGTCTTTGGAAACCTTAGCTAAAATAGCAAGAATTGCGGTTGAAGAGGTGTCAGAAATACTTCAACAAAAAGGTCTTTTATAAAGCGAGTTGCAAAACCATAAAATCACAAATCTTACCTCATTAAAAAATAAGACATTCTACCACCAATTGTCTTCCTGCTTTTTCATTCACCAGTTTAATAAGTCTTGTCTTGGATAGATTGAGCTGCTCTCTCAATGGGGCATTATCTACTTCTATCTTGAGAATCTTATTTTCAATACGAATTCGCCTTGTGTGTTTGGCAATCATGGGACCCACTAATTCTTGCCAGGAAAGAGTAATGTTGCTTTCAGCAAATTTATCATCCAAATGATTTATCTTCATCCAGTGCTTTATGGCATCGGCCATTGTACTGGCTTCCGGTTTCCGAAGAGATTTTGCTTTAATGAACATGGCTTGCAAAGCTCTCAATTATTTTTTGCATCCTTGTATTTCCAATAAAATAACCAGTAAAAATGAAGAAAATGATTGCCTCAGCCTTATTTATCTGGGCTTTATCTCAAAATGTGTCTGCTCAGGTTAAGTATGAATATCAACAAATGACTGCGGTTGAATCGGTCGTGCCAGGTGGACTTGGCCGATCCCGGTTGATTACCAGTAATAAAGACGGTAGTATGGACGAAATTAAACTGGAAAACTTTTTCAGTTTCGTCGGTATTAATTTCGGAAACATTAAGGACAACGATAAAATCCTCGCCTCTAAAATCGAAGAAAAAGGGAACGAAGGCTGGGAATTGGTGACGGTTACTCCGGGAGTATATGCTGCCGATAAGAGCACTGGTATCTTCATTACCCGGTATTTGTTCCGCAGAGCGAAACCATAAACATCGTTTCGACAATAAGTCCCGGTAGCATTTATCGGGATTTATAATTTTTGATCGTCAATGTTGTGCCTGGATCGCGTATTTATACTTAGTCCAAATCTCAAATAAGGCATCTCTTCTTGTTTTATTAAGTGAGAGCTCCTCAATCTCTTTTATTGAAAAACCACTGCGAGCCGACCAACATTCAATATCTTTTGACTCACAAACAGCATCAAGTCTGGCTTCATACTGTGGTAACCAACCCAATACTGCCACCATTTGAATCCATTCATAATCAGGATGCCCTTGCCGAACATCCTGGACATAAATCAAATTCGCTTTCTGCCTGATAAGCGCCAATTGCAAACTATCCACAGGTATTTCGGATACAAGGCATTTCATTTTTACAGCAAGGCTGGCAGCTACACCAGCCGCTTGACCAAGGCCCATCCAGCAAGGTTCCATCCGTAAACATCCAAAACCAACATGGCTTGCCGAAATCGGGACAGGACAAAGAATCTGTTCCTTGCCAATTGGGATCATGGCTTCAAATGGAACTGTAAAGGGACTTGTTTGGTAGGATATAAACCCATCCAGGGTCTTTTTTCCCTTCTCTCTTTTATGCATCGCATGACTATCAATCGCATAGTGACTTGAAACAACCGACGTCCGATGTACTCTTGGTCGGCCTCCGATCTCTTCTGGTAAAGCATCGTGAGCAGTGAACATTGATTTTCCTTCAATCCTCCTTCCTTCACGAACATAAATCTGGCGTGGAAAATGGTCATTGTCTTGGTACTCGTCTTTTGCAAACCCAAATTCAAGTGCTTCTTTCCGAAAACTATAAGGTAGAGAACTGTCGTTTTGAGAAAAGTACAATAAACCTTCCGTATACGATCTCAGGCGTACGCCAAATTGATTTCTCCAATTCCAGTCGGCTTTTGGATAGGGCCAGTTTTCTTCAGGTAAATCGGTTGAAATCAAGCCACGGTGGTGGTTGTTTGCATCGTATTTTCCGTTGGGGAGTTTTACAGGATTTACGACCGCCGCCGTTTTTCCATCTTTGGGAACAAAGCCATTCACAAAACCAGTCCGGACATCTTCCGCCAGACTTTCAAATTCTTCCCGGTTGTAATTCAATGGCTTTGGGAATAAGATCCGGTTTTCGGGATTTTTGGTGATACAAAGCCTATAGTTAAAGGCTTGAATTGCCGAATCAGCCTCTCCGGTAGAACCATCCTGCAAGCTATCTTTTCCCCACAATTTGTAAATCCGACCTGCCATAGGTTCTCCAAATTCACTTATGCCTTCCCGATATGTACGGAAACGACAACCAAATGCAGCCGCAAGATCGCCTTCATACGAGCCATCAATCCAGATTTCAGCTTCCAGCCAGATTTTTTTCTTAGGTCTTTTGGTGTTGAATATCCGGATTTTTCTTTGCCTGTCTTTGGACGGATTCTCAATATTTTCCGGATGCACATCGAACTGAAAAGATCTGAAAAGCGATATCTTCCTTTCTTTCCGGATCATATCTTCAAACACCGCTTCGGCTACTGAGGGTTCAAAATGAAATCCCTTGGAACAATCTTTTACCTGTTTCGAATCTGCTCCATATTTATGTACATAGTAATTATACACACTATCAGTAAACTCTTTGAAAAAGCCACCACTCAATTCCTTGGTATGAATATCTGTAGCACCCAATCCATTGGCAGGAAGCCCACCCACATGGTCTGTTCTTTCTACCAGGGCAACATTCATCCCCATTCTGGCGGCATGAACTGCGGCTGCAATTCCACCGGGTGTGGCCATAAGTACTACGATGTCGAAGTGTTGTTTCTTTCTATTCTGGTTTCCTGCATTTGCATTCGGTTGGCAGAATGGCAAAAAGCAGGAAAAAAATAGAAAAATGGATGATGCCTTTCGTATAAAAATCAAGGTGATGACGTAATTAGCGCCCAATATGGCTACTTCATTTCTTGATTTCCAAAAAACGGAGGACGGATCGCTCACTATTTTTTCAAAACAGTTTCAGGAAACCTACCACAGCCGCCACGGTGCTATTACAGAATCACTCCACGTATACATTAATCAAGGGTTGATTTATAAAATGAGGCAGAAGGATGGCCCTTTAAAAGTTGGAGAAATGGGATTGGGTACAGGAATGAATGCCTTCTTAACAATGCAAGCAGCCGATAAGGAAAAACGATCGGTTTTCTATTCTTCCATAGAAGCATTTCCACTTCAAAAAGCAGAAATCAATCGCTTGAAAACGGAAGCCTGGGTAGGCGAAAATGGAATTTATGAGAAAATGATTAACGCAGCAGATGGCCAAAAACTGGATCTCAGCCCGTATTTTCAATTTGAATGTCACCATCGTTTTTGGCCCCAAACCAATCCTTTTCAAAATCTTGACTTGCTTTTTTACGATGCCTTTGCGCCTGGATCGCAGCCCGAACTTTGGGACGAAGTTGCCATGAAGAATGCCTGGGATAGTTTGTTGCCTGGAGGTGTGTTGGTTACGTATTGTGCTAAAAGTTATGTAAAACGGATTTTGAAACAATTGGGTTTTACAATTGAACGATTGAAAGGCCCACCCGGAAAACTCGAAATGACAAGGGCGACAAAACCGGAATATTAAGAAATACACTTTTCAATTGTAAAGAAGGACTTGCCGGAAGGTGGAGAATGTTCCCTTTTCTCACTATAAACTATGCATTAAAAAATGGCCATTCTCCGATTTTGCGGTTGTTTAATCCGATTTGGGTTTATTTGCAGCCCTTTCTCAGAAAAAGCCACTGCATGATCAAATCCATCAAACGAAATCTGGTCGCTCCCATCCTTAATGGATTCGGGCTTCCGGGTCTGATCTTGAAGAATGCAACAAATAAGAAACTAATTCTCAACTACCATGGGGTAACCAATCACTGCCACCCCGAAATCAATCCACGGCATATGGACGCCAGGCAGTTTGAAGGCCACCTCCTTTTTCTGAAAAAGAATTTTCAGATTTTACCATTACAAGACCTTTTTAAGGCTGAAATCCGGAAAGATGAAAAGCCAGGTGTGGCTCTCACTTTTGACGATGGTTACCTGGACAATTATTCGGTAGCCTTACCTCTGCTTGAAAAACACCGGATTCCGGCCACGTTTTTTATCATCACTCAAGGGCTCAGCACTTCTGGTTACCGAACCTGGTACGACCGTGTCGATTTTCTGAATCGGATGGGAAAAGTCCCTGTTTTTGCAAAGGATGTTTTGAATCTGAAAAAAGCCGGAACCAGACGCGATTCCATTCTTAATGATCTGGAAGAACCACTTCGGAATGAACTTGAAGTGCTTTACTCAAAAACTCCCGATTACTGGAAGCTGATGGAAGCGGAACACATCGGCAAACTCGCCAGAAATCCTCTGATCGAAATCGGATCGCATACTGTAAATCATTATAATCTTCCTTTTCTAAAGAATGAAGAAATTGAAGAGGAGCTTCTTACGTCTAAAAAACAACTTGAAAACGTCATTCAGAAAGAGGTTCTTTCCATTGCTTATCCCGAAGGAGACTATTCCGAAGCCATAAAAAAATCCGCTGAAAATTGTGGGTATTCATTTCAATTGGCGGTTGATTACCGGGTTCCCTCAGATAAAATCGATGCCCGAATCCGGAATCGCTTTTCGATTAGTAATACCACCAACCTGGCTTCCAATAAGATTCTAATGGCTAGGGCATTAAACTCCGCTGGTTTTTAGGATGAAGATTTTATTGTTGTCTGCTACCAATAAATCCTTGCCCAGTGTGGCCAGACAACTTTGCCAAAACCATCACATCGTGGTGGCAGACTGGGCTTTTCCTGAAATTCAATTGTCGCGTTATGTGAATGCGTATTATACCATCACTTCTCCGGAAATCAATCTTGATGCCTGTATTCTGGGAATTCTGGAAGTGGTGGCGAGTGAGAAAATTGAAGCCATTTTGCCCATTACCGATGCGGCACTGGAAGTGATGAAAGCTTCTGGCAATGCCTTTTCGGGTTTAGAGCAATGGAATGTAAACGAAGACTCTGCCTATGTTTATGCACACAACAAAGCCCATCTGATTGAAGTGGCTGGCGAAGTGGGGATTTTATCTCCGGCCTCCGTTCTCATTTCAACTCTTGCCGAGCTGGATTCCTTCGTTCCGGCATGGTCGTTTCCTTGCATTTTAAAGCCTGTTTCGTCGGCGGTTCGGGTCGGTAATTCGGTCTATGGATTTGGAGTGCGGGTTTGTAAAGACGTAAATCAGATCCAGGATTTTGGGAGGGAAATCATTCTCAACACACCTTTTCTGATCCAGGAAAAAGTTCAGGGAACAGGTTTTGGATTCAATTTTTTCGCTCGAAACGGGGAAATCACCGCATCTTATGTGCACGAACGGCTGTCGGAATACAATGGCCAAAGTGGGTATCGCAGAAGTCATGATGCCAAAACATTTCCGATGTACGCGAAGTGTGTTGAGCTGGTTAGGAAAATCGGTTGGAATGGAGTGGGCATGCTGGAGTTCAAAGTGGACGGATCTAACTATTACCTTATGGAATTGAACGGACGCTTTTACGGATCTTCGGAAGTTGCGATTGCGGCCGGACTTAACTTCCCAAGAATGCTTTCCGGCGATCTGGATGAAAGATCGGCACCAACCAAATATCGGGATGCGTTTGTGATCAATTTCAGGGAGGAACTTTTTAAAGGATTGGACCAATGTGTGAAAACCAAAAAGCCCTCAGACCTGCTGTCCTTAGGAGGTCGTCTTTTGAAATCCCTTTTTCTCAGCGATCATTTTGTGGAAGACAATCTCTTCACCGATACCCGTTTTCAGTTTGAATTATACAGGAAGTCGATTCTTGGATTCCTCATCAAAAGAAGGAAAAAGGGTAGGGGAGTGGTAATTGGAGATTTTATTAAACCACCAAATTTTCTGGAGGGAAGAGCAAACCAGAAAATCTGTTTTGTGTGTTTTGGTAACATTTGCAGGAGTCCTTTTGCCGAGGTACTTGCAAGCAGGATGTTTCCGCAGCATCGTTTTTCATCCAGTGGTTTCTATCCGCAACAAAACCGAATATCTCCCGGTTTTGCCCGAAAAACGGCACTTCATTTTGGCGTTAATCTGGATCGGCATCAATCATCATGCATGGTAGAATCGACTCCCGAAGTGGATTATTTCATTGTGTTTGATGAATTGAACCTCATCCAGATGCTGGAGAAAGGAGTTTCTGCAGAAAAACTGATTATGCTGGGCCCCGGTATTATATCGGATCCATACCAGAAATCAGAAGAAGAATTCCAGGAATGTTATCGGAAGATTGAGGCAGGGTTGAACAGGTTGTTTTAGCAAGATTTAGTGAGGCTTGTTTGTAAAGACCACTTGTTCCAGTACTGAAAATGGTACAAGTATTTCAATAGAAATCACATCTTAACACAATGAAAAAAGCAATTCAAATTTTGTTGGTGGACGATCATCCTTTAATTTTGGAAGGCTTAAAAGAGCTTACTTTCAAGCATTCCAAATACTAAAGTTGTTGCAAGTGCAGGCAATGGCGCCGATGCCCTGGCTTTGCTGAAAACAAATCAAGTTGATCTGGCCTTCCTCGATATTAATCTTCCAGACATAAACGGGATGGAACTTTGCAAGAAGATCACCCAAAAATATCCGGACATCAAATGTATAACCCTCAGCACCTTTGGAGAGCGGAGTTATGTTTCGAGGATGATTTAGAACGGAGCGAAGGCCTATTTGTTAAAGTCAGCAACAAAAGAAGAAATTGAAGAAGCCATTTCAAAAGTGATGAGCGGAGCCTTTTACCTGAGTCCGGATTTAAACCAACCCATCACTAAAGAAGAATCCAAATTGGGTGAGAAACTGGTGCCAGTCATCACCCGCCGTGAAAAAGAGGTCTTACAGCTAATTTCGGAAGGACTCACAAATACTGAAATTGCCGAAAAGTTGTTTGTGAGTGTGACCACAGTCATCGTAAAAGTCTGCTTTTGAAATTTGAAGTTTCCAATGCCGCCTCTTTGATTAAAGATGCCTCCCGGATGCAATTGCTTTAATATACTCATTCTCCAAACTATAGGTTTGAATCAAATTTTCATAAAACCCATTTCATTCGTTCTCCTGTTCAATTATTAAAAGAATGACGAGGCAACAATTGAAAGTCATTCTTCACCTTTCAACACTAAAACCCATACGGGTTTAGCGACAGCACTCAGGAATTCAAAAAATACCGGACAGGATTTTTTCTCGAATCTTTTTGTTCGGTTTAGCGATCATGATTTTTCTCGAATTTTTAGTGATCGGTGTTTTTGGATTGGATTTTCAGAAAGGATATAGATTGAGATGCTTTTATAAGGCATGAAGCCGGATAATTGAAAATTTTCATTTAATTTCTGAAAAGCTTGCAGCATTTTGCAATGCAAATCCATCTTACAATTGAAAAGTTATCAACACTCAAATTTTAAATATAATGAACCCTAATCACAATTTTTTCAGCTATCCTTTCCAAAACCGGTCATTGTTTCTTGGGCTTCTGATTCAAACGATATTCTCTATCCAACAGGCCAACGGACAGGCGATCGGTGGGATTAGAGATTCGAAATTCAATGCTTTAGACAAGGGTAAAAACTACAACCAAGGGTTATTTAACCCGTTTACAAGCATCATTCCCACAAAGGAGAAAAGCTACTTTGTATTGTACAAATGGGCCATTAATATTCCACACACCTATACGGGAAGAAAGCCTGGAGGTATTGAATTCGTGAGAGATTATCCCCTATTTCAAAAAATAGATGGATTTCCATGGCCGTCTACGAACGTACATGAAGTGGTAAGTCTTGACGAGGATAAAGTTGCGGTTATTGCCAGCCGTACAAAAATTTTCCCGTACTACACTTCCATCGATTTTGATAGTATCACGATTCAGGTTGTTCGTGACTCTATAAACACGGCAAGCACGTTAAATTTCAATCCTGCTTTTGGCTTTACCATTACCAATGCCTTTTCCGGAGATTATCGGTTTGGACTCTTAAAAGGTTCGCCAAACCACTATTATTTTTTCCTTACCTGTAATCAGGATTCAACGCTAAAGCACAACCAGGTAGCCGTTCTAGCTTTGGATTCCAGCTTTACCCCAATTGGTCAAAAGCGTATTTTTTCAGGAATAGGGGTTGAAACAGGGGCCGTAGATTTACAAGGAAACCTTATTCTCCTTGGTAGAGCAATGGTTGGCATACAACCCGGAAACAGTGCGATTCTAAAACTGAATCAATCTTTAAATCCGATATCAGGCGCATTTCCACTTTTGCCTCTTGATCTTGTAGCAGGCAAAATACAGACAATGGCTATATCTGGTGATGGAAAACTAAAACTTTCCGGCACCATAAAACGAAATGGCCAGGTTCAGCAAGCCCAGATCCGGTTAAATCCAGATGGTTCTTTTGACGGCGGTTTTTCAAGTTTAATACTACCCGTTTTGGCAACCTTTCCCGTTTGGCAAAGCAACCGAAATGGAAATACATACGTGGCCTGGCAGGAAGGTACGGACTACCCATACCAATGTAAAATGGTTGAAATTAATCCTTCGGGATCGGTTCTCAGGCAGGCTTCTTTTATTCCACCCATGTATTCTCCTATTGGAAGGCCATTGACTTTCCATACCGGATACGATGCTTTTCTCTTTGAAACCGGAGATGTTGTACCAGCCACGCAATTCAAAACATTAAGCTCTGCTGCGAATGTTATTCCTATAACTTATATGCCTGCTGCACGAAATCGCTTTTGGGTTTCCTTTCAACAGGGCTCTTTTCCAATGGCTAATGTAGATGGTTTGGTATCAAGTTTCAATAACTCTGGTGCAATTGCAATTCCTAAAGCAAACCCAGCAAATAACCGGGTTCTTGTTCAAAACAATTTTATCCAGGCCCAGAAAAAACTATTACCTGGGCTTGCCATCCTTAACGACAGCGGAATGCCTGATAAGGATTTTAGAGGTCTCCTTTCTTTTCCAGAACCTTATCGTACAAAATATCTTACCTATACTTTAGTGTTTGACGACAGGTACTCAAACACCAGTTACGCCTTTTTTCCTATGGCGGCTAAGAAATTGCTGGTTGTTGAGAATGCCGATACTTTGTCCAATACCTTTTCAGATACGGTTCGGCGCTTCACTTTTTCAGGAAGATTGGACTCGACGTTCGTGCCTTACCGGGTCAATTCAGACCTGATTCCAATAAAGGGAAAAAAATATGCAGCCCTTCATTTTACAGATGCACAAGGTCGCCCCGTTCTTAATACCGATGGAAGGCCCGATGTAAAAACGACTCTCCTCATCCTCGATTCGCTGGGCAATCTCTTACAAACCTTGGGAGAATATCAGAATTTGGGCAGTGCCGACACAAATATTCTATCCTTGTATCGTAATAGAAAAATAATGGTTCAGGATAATTTGGGTGGTATCTGGATCGGAAATACGGCCTTTCTCAGTCAAAGATCAAAAGTCTTTTACGTTCGTTTTTCAACTTCTGGTGAAAGGACCGTTCACAGGTTTGACTCGTTGAGTCCCTCTTTCAGATCGGTCAAGATTCAAATTCTGAACAATAAAAACCTTAAATTCTTCGCAAATTTTGGGCACCTAACTATAGGTCGTTACCATGAAATAATGTTTGATTCAGCGGGAAAATACCTGTCCAGATCGGCTTATGCTTTGCCTGATGGATTTGCTGCCCGGAATGGAGGTCTTATGTTCCTGCAAAGAGTTTTACCTGATGGAAAATATCTTTGCAGTGTACGAAAGCCATCTGGAGGTGACATATTTTACCGATTTCAGCCATCCGGGCAGTTGGATCCCAGCTTTTTGCCAATCGAAACATCGGACGAAGGGTATTGGCCGTCGTTAGCCATTTTGGGAGATAAGTTAATAATGTGTGCAGGCAGCCAAATTGGATACAGTTATTGGTCAACCAGGCACTATTATAATTGGATAGGGGATTCATATAAAAATGGACTTTATGCGTTCAAACTTAATTCACTAGAGGAAAACCGAGGTTTTGTACAAGGAAAAATAGAACAGGTGGCCTCACCTGCTTCAGGCTGCAATCCATCGGGTACAAGAACGCCTACCCGGTTTTCGATGTTGCGCACCGACAACCGGCAGATTGCTTTAACAAACCAACAAGGTTTTTACAGTTTTGCTTTAGAACCTGGAAACTACAAGATCAGGCAAGAAATGGGAAATGATGCCCTGAGAAGGCAAATATGCCCTATTGGTGTGGATAGTAGTTTAATGGTTACCACCACTCAAGGTGGAGTGGAATTGAATCAAAACTTTATCAACCAGACGTTTAATTGCCCAAGGTTGACCATGAACTTACTGCAACCCAGGTTTCGTCTATGTGCCAAAAACAATTTTACCATTCGTTACCGAAACGATGGCATGGGTGCCGAGCCGAATGCCAGAATCAAATTAAATCTACCAGAACTGGTTCGAATTTATTCGGCCACATCGCCTTACACTACCTTGCCCGATTCTAGTGTGGTTTTTGATATTGGCAACCTGGAACCAGGACAAGGAGGAAGCATTTCAATTACCGATACCATTGGCTGTCCCACCACGCCAGACAGCAGCCAAAGAGCTTGTTTCTCAGCCAGAATGGAACCCATTTCTGTTTGCAGCGAAGTAAATCCGGCGGCGATAGGCTGGAGCGGTGCCTGGCTTGATGCCAAAGCAAGATACAACCCTGCAACTGATAAAGTGCGCTACACCTTGTACAATCGGGGTACAGATATGCTTGACAGTACAAAGGTTTCAATTGCGTCATTGGGGACGGTTTTTGTAAATACAAAAGTGAAAATGATTGCGGGCGACAGTCTTTCCTGGAATGTAGAGCCCATTACAGTCCTTCATTGTGGGATGTATGTAGAACAACCAGCCAATTGCCCATTGGGTACTTCGGGGACCTTGTTTCATACCGGAAGAAACACAGCAGCTTCTTATCTTTCGTTTCAGGATGGTTGGCTAATGAATCAAACGACCACGGCTTGTCCGCCATTCCGCTACAGTTACGATCCAAACGAGAAAATTGTAGATCCAACCATTCCAGTAGAACCAGGTGCGGAACTCACCTACACCATCCATTTCGAAAACTATGGTAACGACACAGCCTATGCCGTAATTGTAGCCGATACATTGCCTACTGGTTTGGACATCACCACTTTCCGCATGACGGGCAGCAGCCACGATTGCGAGCCAAGACTGGCGGGAACGCTGGATAATCCGGTGGTATTCTTCAACTTTTTACCCATCAAATTGCCTGGAAAGAAACAGGATTCGGTCCTCAGCAAAGGCCAGGTCGATTTCAAAATCCGTTTAAAACCAAACGTGGCTTTGGGTTCCATCCACCAAAACAAAGCACACATTTATTTTGACCGGAATGAGGCTATCATCACCAATACGACGATTACCAAAGTGAGGAATCCGAATGAACCGACGGAGGTTTCCAATTCAATTTCTCATAATAAGGAGTTGATCGTATACCCGAATCCGAACCAGGGAAGTTTTACCATCCGGTTGCCAAAAGGTTTTGAAAAGAAGGAAATCAGCCTTACAGATATTCAGGGAAGGCCGGTATTTAAAACAAGGATGCTGGATGACAAATCATTGTCGGT
>Ga0105046_10012681_pt1 | contig 13072 bp, 10 predicted proteins | sample MAT03_FD_78385 | JGI IMG/M metagenome (GOLD analysis project Ga0105046, IMG submission 78385) | Freshwater microbial communities from Lake Fryxell liftoff mats and glacier meltwater in Antarctica - MAT-03 (megahit assembly) | ecosystem: Environmental > Aquatic > Freshwater > Ice > Liftoff... | reverse complement strand
TGATCTTTTTCGGACTCATCCCGATTGTGACTCATGGGCTGGGCACGTCATTGATTCCGTCCAAGATCGGATCTCCTGAGATGGCGTTCCCGTTCCTCAGCGGCTTGAGCTTCTGGGGCCTGTTCCCCGCGGCGGCGGTGTTTGCGTGTGCGTTCCACGTGCCCGCGCCCGCGCAGTCCGGCTGGACAAGCTACGCACCGCTGGCGTCGATTCGATTGAACGATCACGCATGGACCCTTTGGATGTGGGGCGTGAACCTGGCGGCGTGGTGGCTGGTGTTCGCATACATCGCTCAAGACATAGCAAAGTGCAGATTGCAGAATGCGATCGGCAATTTGAGACATCGATTGTCATTCTGCATCCTGGCGATTGCGCCCGCGTTCCTCGTCACGTGGCTGCTTAGTCACGTCGTGGTTTCCGGGCAGTCGGCGTGGTACGCATCGATCTCGCTGCTCACCATTCCCAGCCTCGCCGGCGCGATCAACATCATCGCCACCATTGCGCTGTGTAGAGACCCGAAACTTCGATGGTTTGCCATGCCGCTTTCCGTCTGGAACTGGCTCGTCACCGCGGTGATGGTGCTGCTGGCCACGCCCGCGCTGCTGGCGGCGTTGGTGATGGCGATGACGGATCATCACACGGTTGCCGTGGGCGAATCGGTCTATCGGCTGAGCAGCTTTTTCGTGCCGGCGATGTGGGCACCCTCCAACCAACCGCAGATTTCGGCCGGCGGGTCTTCGCTCCTCTGGCAGCACCTTTTCTGGTTTTACGCGCACCCCGCGGTGTACATCATGATCCTGCCGGTAATGGGCATGATCAGTGAGATCATCCCGTACTACGCCCGCCGCCCGATCTACGGATATCGCGCGATGGTCGGCTCGACGATCGCGATCGCCGTGCTGGGTTTTCTGGTGTGGGCGCACCACATGTTTCAAAGCGGCCTGAACCCGATGGCGGGCACCGTGTTCTCGCTGGCGACGATGCTCATCGCCGTTCCGAGCGGAACCAAGGTGTTCAATTGGATCGCAACGCTGCACAAAGGATCGATAAGACTCGAACCGGCGATGTGCTACGCGTGTGCGTTCGTTGCGCTGTTCGTCGTCGGCGGGATGAGCGGCGTGTACATCGCGTCCACCGCGCTAAACATCCAACTGCACGACACGTATTTCATCGTCGCGCATCTGCATTACGTATTGTTCGGGGGATCGCTCTTCGGGCTGTTCGCGGGGATCACACATTTTTTCCCGGTGCTGTTCGAACGCTCGATGAATCGCACGCTCGGGTATGTCCATTTCGTGCTGACGTTCATCTTCTTTAACTGCACTTTCTTCACGATGCACATCCTCGGCCTGGCCGGCGCGCCGCGCCGCGTGGCCGACCCGAACAGCTACACTCTCTACGCGGAATTTGCAGACCTGAATCGATTCATCTCGGTTTCCGCGTTTCTGCTCGGGCTTTCACAGATTCCGTTTATCGTGAACATGATCTGGAGCGCGAAATGGGGTAGAAGACTACCGCCGGGAGATGACCTACCGTTACGCGTAGACCGGAAGCCGGCCGAGAATGAATAACGATCGATCAACATCGAACACCCGCGACACGACCGAGCCACCTCCCAGCGCGTGGCTGCATCGTCTTTGCCTCGCGCTGGCCGTCGCAACGTTCCCACTCATTTTCATGGGCGGGCTGGTGACGACGCACGGCATGGGCATGTCCGTCCCCGATTGGCCGAACAGTTACGGCTACAACATGTTCCTTTTCCCCGCCAGCGCCTGGGTGGATGGGATTTTCTTCGAGCACACTCACCGATTGCTCGGCACGGTCGTGGGCTTTATTGCAATTCTTGTATTGCTGCACGCCTGGGGCCCCGCACGTTCGCCGGTCGCGCGGCGAAGGATTGGATTCGTCGCGGTTGGCCTGCTGATTCTCACACTTGCAAGCGCCGCGGTCCTTGCGGCGTATCACCCGCCAGCGTTCTTCAAATGGTTCCAGCACGTGGTCGTCGGATTCGCATCGTTCGCACTGATCGCCGCCGGCGCGTGGAGCGCGCGGGTGCGCGAGCCGCGCGCGTGGGTGCGTTGGCTTTCGGTCGTCACGTTTCTCGCCGTGTGCATCCAGGGCACGCTCGGTGGGCTCCGCGTGACGATGGTGAATTTAGATCTTGCCATCGTCCACGCCTGCTTCGCGCAGGCGTTCCTTTGCCTCGCCGGGGCGATGTGCGTAGTGACTTCGCGGTGGTGGAGCGATGTCGCCAGAGGGCAGCGGGAAAAAGCCGGAGAGCTGGTCGGAGATTTCAATCCCCAATCTCCCGTCTCCAGTCTCCGATATTCAATTGACCCGACACGCCGACGCCTCTTCGCGCTCGCCGTCCTCTGCGTAGTAACAATCTACGCGCAACTGATCGTCGGCGCGCTCATGCGACACTACCGCGCCGGCCTTGCGATCCACGACCTGCCGCTGGCGTTCGGCAAAATCCTCCCCCCAATTTCACAGGCGGGCATCGACCTCGCGAACCGCGACCGCGCCTGGCTCACCGTCCAGGAGAATGCGCATTGGTCGAAGCGGCTCGAGCCGGTCACGCTCACCAAAGTGTGGCTGCATTTCGGGCATCGAACCGGCGCCGTCGTCGTATCGATTCTCCTGATTATGCTGATCATGCAGACACTCCGATCTAAGGGCCTCGATATCAGCCTGCGCCGCCCCGCCGCGCTGCTGATCCCCTTTCTGACGATCCAGGTTACGCTCGGGCTGCTGACGGTTTACTATCGCAAACCTGCGGAGGTCGCCTCGCTGCATGTCGCCGTCGGTGCGCTACTTCTTTTGACAACGTTCGTCCTTTGCGTTCGCGCCGGGCGGGTATATAGTCTTTTGACCGAGAGGCCGGTCGTCTCGCCGGTGCCTGCCTCACGCGGCCCGGTTTCCCCGACGGTTGCATCGATCAGTTAACCCGTGCAAACCACCACCCCCATCCCCGAATCCGCAGCGATCGGCGAAGCGTCGATCGATCGATCGCCGCGCCTCGTCGATTTTTACGAACTCACCAAGCCGAGGATGAATTTCCTCGTGCTCATCACAACCGTCGTCGGCCTGTACATGGCCACTTCCGATTCGCTCAACTGGCCGCTGTTGTTGCACACCATGCTCGGCACGAGCCTCTGTGCCGCCAGTGCAGCGGTGCTCAATCAGTTCATGGAGCGACGCTTCGATGCGCTGATGCGCCGCACGCGAAATCGACCGCTCCCCGCCCGACGCATCTCCCCCGCCGAGGCGCTGGCGATCGGCTTCGTCCTGGGCATTGTCGGGGTCACGTATCTGTCCATTTTAGTGAACGGGCTAACCGCCGCGTTGGGCGCGTTTACCATTCTCAGTTACCTGCTGATTTACACGCCGCTGAAGCGCGTCACCACGCTCAACACCGTCGTCGGTGCCATCCCCGGCGCAATCCCCCCGGTCATGGGCTGGACGGCAGTCCATAACGCGCTCACGCTCGAAGCGTGGGCGCTGTTTGGCATCTTGTTCATGTGGCAGATGCCCCACTTCCTCGCCATCGCGATTCTGTACAAGGAAGACTACGAGGCCGGCGGGTTCAAGATGCTCCCGAGTGCCGATTCCGACCTTCACCTCACCAGTTTCATGATCGTGCTGTATTCGGTGGCGTTGATCCCGGTGAGCCTTTTGCCGGTGGTGCTGCACATCAGCGGCGTGTGGTACATGGGTGCGGCCATGCTGCTGGGCGTGCTTTTTCTGGCCGCGGGCGTGGGGTGTGCGCTGGGCCGCAAACGGGTCGACGCGCGGCGGCTCTTCTTCGCATCGATCATCTACCTGCCGCTGCTGCTGGCGTTCATGATGATTGACAAGCGGTAAATGTGAATTCCAATTTCCGATTTTTGATTTTCAATCTCCGATGCGCGCTCGTCGCCTGCGCGCTTTTGCTGGCCGGATGCGATTCCGATTCCACGCCCGCCGCGTCGGCGCGGATCTTGCCGCAAGCGCCGTCGGGCACGGGCATCGTCCGTGGAATTGTGAGATTTTCCGGACAGGCACCCGAGCCCCGACAAATTGAAAACCAAGGCTGTCACACCGCCGCCGAGCCGATCTTTGATGAAACGGTCGTCGTCAATTCAAACGGTACGCTCGCCAACGTCATCATCTCCATCGAAGGAATCGCCGGCGGCCCGTTCGACGGATCCTCGCAGCCACAGGTGAAGCTCGATCAAAAAAGCTGCGCGTTCGTTCCGCACGTCGTCGCCGTGCAAGTCCGCCAGCCGCTCAACGTTTCCACCAGCGACCCGACGACGCACAACGTCCACTACATCCCCGCGAAAAACCCCGCGGACAATTTCGGCCTGCGATCGAAAGGAGAATCAAAAACGATTTCCTTTGAGTACGCCGAAGTCGTCCGCGTGAAGTGCGACGTCCACCCCTGGATGACCGCGTACGTGGGCGTGTTCGATCACCCCTATTTCGCCGTTACCGACGACGTGGGATCTTTCGAAGTTAAAAATCTCCCCGCCGGAACGTACACGCTCGTCGCGTGGCACGAGTTGTTCGGGAAGATCGAAAAGCAACTTCAGATCAAAGACGCCACGCCGGTGGAGGTGGAGTTTGAGTACGCCCCACCCCAGTGACCCCCGCCGATTGCGCGTCGGCGTACTCCTGTTTCTTGCCGCCGAGGCGATGTTCTTTCTGGCCGTCATCGCCGCGTGGATGGTGTTGCGACAGGACGCTGCCCCGCTGCCGCGCGGGCTCTTCGGTTGGCCGCCGCTCGTCGTCCTCGCGTTGGCAGTGCTCGTCACTTACGCCCTTCCATCGCGGTCGCTCCGCGCAGCGCTCACCGGCGGGCTCACGCTCTGTTTTCTGGTGTTGTTGTCGACGACGATTTTCCATCAGATGAGATTCGTCACCCTTGTCGCAGACAGCCCCCAGGGCTTGCGCGTCTACCACGGCGAGCGGGGGTTCCTCGACGATGCGTATGCTTCTGTGAACGGAATCTCGCTGCCCTTGTCCGACGGTTTCGATATTCATGCGGTCCCACCAGCCCTTTCGCAAGGGACGATGTACAAAATCCCCATCGCCGACATCCGTCAGGAAATCTCCAACGGCCCCTGGCGCAACAACCTGTTTGCGTGCTTTTATCTCCTCTCAACGTCACTGGCGGTCCATGTGATTGCCATTTTTTTAACGACGATCTGGCTAGATCGCGCCGCAGGTCCGATGTGGATCTTCGCGCTCTTGTGCGGCGGCGTACTATTCGCGATGTTCAATGCATAGTCCCAACGTCAGAAAATTCAGATCAATTCCGATCAAGCCGAGATGCCCGACTTTGCGTCTCATCTGAGTTCATCTGAGTCCAGTTGTGGTTGAAAACGCATGGCTTCGAGATCATCAATCAACCCGCCCGAACGGTTTCAGGATCTCAACACCGTCCCGCTTTCTGCGCGTCTGGGTTCGCATTCGGTCGACATGATCTATTGGGGCCAGCTCGGCCCGCGGTACTGGCGCAACTGGCTGCACATGCATTCGTTCTTCGAGATCTGCTTCTGCTACGGCGGCCGTGGGACGTTTTTGATCAACGATCATCAACACGAGATTAAGTCCGGCGACGTCTTCATCGCCAAGCCCGGCGAGGCACATGAAATTGTGCCGGACCGAAAATCGGTCATGGAGATTTTCTTCTGGGCGTTTGCGGTCAAACGTGATGACACGGCCAACCCCGCCGCCAATGAAATCGATCGACTCTTGGAAAGTTTTTTGAAATCGCGGATTCGGGTGAAATCAGAAGAATCTGGGATGCTGGAAACCTGCCGCCTGCTCGCGCTCGAAGTCACGCGCCGCCGCCCCGGTTACGTCCGCGCTATCGAAGGCCTGACGACCAAACTGCTCCTCGACACCATGCGATCCGTCGCCGACGATTCCCTCACCGCCGAGCCCGTCGATCCCCCCGCCCGCTCGCCCGGCGACGCCACCGTCCAGCAAATCAAACGCTACCTCCGCGACAACCTCGCCCGCGCCATCACGCTGCGCGACGTCGCCGCCCAGGTGCATCTTTCCGAACGTCACCTCGCAAGAATCTTCCGCCAGATCACCGGCACAACCCCGCTCGATTTTCTGACGGCGATCCGATTGGAAGAAGCGAAGCGCCAACTCCTCGATCCGGACAGATCTGTGAAAGAAGTCGCCAGATCCTGCGGCTACCCCGACGTCCACTACTTCACCACCCTGTTCGGCAAACGCACCGGCGTCACCCCGGCGGTCTTCCGCGCACAAGGCGGAACACGTTTTCTCCGCAAGCGACGATACGTGGAAACGTGAGGGGCGCACGACAATGCGCATGTATTGAACGCTTGCCCCCGCCTGCTCAATGACCCGGCAGCGCGCCGACAAATCGATCCACTTGCTCTTCTGTGTTGTAGAAATGTGGCGACGCCCGGAGCCGTCTTTCCCGCAGCGCGATCTCTACGCGGAATTCATTTCGCAGCGACAGTACGATCTGTTCGTGATTCAGCGTCGGAGAGACGAACGACACGATTCCGCTCCACTGCCCCAGCCCGCGCGGGCTGATGACCTGGTAGCCGCGGTCGGTGACGCCGGCGACGATGCGATCGGTGAGCACTTTCAAGCGGTCAAAAATCTTTTCCGTTCCGATTGATTGCAGCAGATCCAACGACGCCTTCAGCGCCAACAGGCCGGCGACGTTGTAGCTGCCGCATTCGAAGCGGCCGGCGTCGGTTTTAAGGGTGTAATCGTAGTGGCCGTAGTCCTGCGGATTGACGACGTTCATCCAGCCGATCATCAGCGGGCGTGTGCGTTCCAGGAGTTCGCGACGGGCATAGAATATGCCCGCGCCCTCAGGCCCGAGCAACCATTTGTGGCCGTCGGCGGAGAGGTAGTCGATCTTCATCGCCTGCACGTCGATCGGCACGATGCCGAGCGTTTGGATCGCATCGACACAAAACAGAATCCCGCGTGATCGGCAAAACTCGCCGATGCGGGCGATGTCGTGCCGCTGTCCGCTGGCGAACTCCACGTGCGAAATCGTCACCAGTCGCGTGCGCGGCTCTGCCGCGGCTTCGAGGATCTTCTCGATCGGCACGAATCGTCGGCCGTCCTCGCCGGTCGTTTCCTCCACCATCAGCAGTTTCGTTCCGTGTGACCGAGTGACTTCCATCCACGGATAAACGTTGGCGGGGTATTCAATATTGGTGGTGACGATGCGATCGCCCCACTGCCAGTCGATTCCGTTGGCGACGATGCTGATGCCTTCGGACGTGTTCTTGATAAACGCAATTTCGTCGCGGTGCGCGTGAATCAGCCTCGCGGAGGAGACGCGCAGCTTTTCGATGTCGGCGTACCAGCTCGAATCAAGGTAAACCTGCCCCGCCGCCTGCTCGGCATAGCGGCGCATTGCTTCCACACCGCCGCGCGGGATCGGCGCCACGCCGGCGTGGTTGAAGAACGTCCAGGCAGCGAGGATCGGAAATTCCTCGACGTTGCCGATGAAGGACGCGAGTTCGGCCATGACAGGAGTATAATCGAGAACGATGAAATTGGTCTCTGAGATTCGTCAGATCAAACGTTCCCACACAACCCATTCGACAGGGGCCACGCCATTTTCGCCGGTCACGCCCACCGGCGGGAAGCACGACAGGCGGCGCCCGCATATCATTGCGATCCTTGCCTTGTTGCTCAGTTGCGTGTCTGCCCGAGCGATCGATCTTCCGCTTGATACGGCACCTTGGTCGTGGATCGAGCCGACGCTTCCGGAAGATCTCCCGCCGCTGCTTTATCCCGCGTATTTCACCGAACTGGACAAAGCCCGCACGCAAGTCAACGCCGGACGCTACAACGTGGCGCTGCTCACGCTCGCGGCAGCGAAAGACGTCGACCCCGCAGAGGCGGCGGTTCTGCGGAGCCGGGCGCTGTTCGAAACAGGAAGATCCGACGACGCGCTGGCAGCGCTGACCGACCCGGCAGTGGAGAAGGCGGCGATGGTTCGCGTGGCGCGCGGCGTGCTGCTCGGCCGGCTCGGTGACCCGATCCAGGCGATCGCAATCCTGCGCACGGTCGTGCTTGATGATCCCGATTCCATCCCCGCGCGGTATCACATCGCCAGGCTGAGCGAACAGATCGGCGATCTGCAAACCGCGCGTACGGGTTACGCGTGGTTCGTCGACAAACCGCAAAGTTACCTCGATCGCTGGCAGGCTTCGGCGGATCGCGACAAGCTCTTCGAAGACGCCGAGCGTCTCACCCTGATCGCCCGCGCGATTGACCGCTGGGCGACGCTCCGCGGCGCGTTCAAGGAAGATCGCAAGCTGAACGAGGTGATCCTGGGCATGTTCGTGCGCGCGTACGACGTGATCGATCGATCTTACTGGCCGGCGCGCGTGGCCGCGGCGGAGTTTCTCATCGGGCGCGACAATTTCGGCGAGGCGAGCGAGGAACTGCAGCGCGCGGTGCGGGCAAATCCGAATGATCTTTACACGTTATCGCTTTTGGGAAGGCTCGCAGTCGAGCGAAACGGCATCGACGCCGCCGAGGACACGTTAGAACAGATCCGCCGGCTGAACGCTGGATCGATCGAATGCAAGATGCTCGAAGCGCGCACGCTGCTCCTGCGTCGCAGACCGGTCGAAGCGGCCGCGGCGGCGCAGCGCGCGGTGGACGACCAGCCCACGCGCATCGAAGCGCTCGGGCTTTTGGCGGCGGTGAAGCTCGTTCAGACGCGCGACGAAGAGGCGAAGGATCTTCTGGACATTGTCGATAAGCTCGACCCCGACAACGCCACCGCGTACCACGATTGCGGCGAATTGCTAAGCGCCTCGCGACAGTTCGCACGGGCGGAGTTTTATTACCTCAAGGCCATCGAGCACGCCCCGTGGTGGACGGCGCCGCGCACTGCGCTAGGCGAGATGTACGCGCAGTATGGCGAGGAAGACAAAGCCCGCGCCGCGCTGGAGGCGGCGAACGCGCTCGATCCGTTCAACGTCAAAACGGTGAACTACCTGCGCGTCCTTGATGAGCTTGCGAAATTTCGCCGGTACGAAACGGAACACTTTGTCTTCCTCTATAGCGAAGAGGATCATCCGGTGGTTCCGAAGGTGATCGCACCGTACATGGAATCGATGTACGCCGAGGTGACGAGTCGATTCAAGCACGAGCCGGCGTTTAAAACGGTGGTTGAAGTGTTTCCCGATGCCGAAACGTTTGCGGTTCGGACGGTCGGAATGCCCGGCATTGAAACGTACGGCGCGAGCGTGGGAATGGTGATCACCGCCGTCGCGCCGCGGGCCGGGAAGACGCTCGGGCCGTTTAATCTTGCGCGCGTCCTGCGGCACGAGTTTACGCACACGCTGAACTTTTCGGCGTCGGGCAATCGGTGCCCGCGCTGGCTCACTGAAGGACTGGGGGTGTGGCAGGAGAATGTCGAGTATCGCTTCGAATGGGTGCCCGCGACGCTCTACGCGCGCGTGACGAACGACCAGTTATTTGCACTGGACGAAATCGACGACGCCTTGATCAGCGGCCGTCGAAGCGGGGATGGAGAGATTGCGTATATGCAGTCTTTCTGGGTCGTGAGATATCTGATCGAGAAACACGGAGACGATTCGATCATCGACCTGCTCGAACAGTTCAAGGCCGGCAAGCAAACCTCTGAAGCGATGGCCGCCGTCACCGGCGAACCGATCCGCGAAACCGAACGCAAATTTTTCGCCTGGGCCAGAGAACAGGTGAAGGACTGGGGCTACGGCGAGAAGCAGGCGGATCAATTTAAGGAGATCGCTGAAGGAGCCGACGCGCTGACCAAGGCCGGCGAGTTCGAGCAGGCGGCCGACCTGTGGCAGGACGCGGCGAAGATTCAGCCAATGAACACGCTGCCGAATCGAAGGCTGGCGGGGATCTATCTGAAATTAAAGCAACCGGAGTTGGCGGTGGAGCAGTTCGCGCGAATCCTGCCGCTGGAATTGCAGGACAATCGCTACGCGAAGCGCGTAGCGCGCATCTGCCGCGACATCGGAAAAATTGACGATGCGATCCGCTTCGCGACCGAAGCGATGTACGTCGACCCTTACGACGCCGATGTACACGCCTTGCTGGCAGAGTTGTACGACGCTTCAAATGATCTTGAGAAAGCGGAGGCAGCGCGTGAACTGGCGGACGTGTTGAAGAAGTAGGCACACTGAAGACGTCACCCAGCGCAGTACCTACAAACCCCGGGGTTAACGGCGACGGTTGTTCAGCGGCATTTTGTCGATCGGTGGAGCAGCGCAGTAAGCCCGGCGCGAGGCGGATCAACCTTCCCCGCCACCTAATTCCCTTGTGCGGAACGACAGCATGCCGATCGACAGCGCGAAGGTGATGTAGCAGATTGCATAAAGCGTCGTCACGCCGACGTCTGCCCACATCGCTGCGGGGGAAACGGCGCTTGCGTTTGCCGCGTATTCCGTGCCCGCCAGACCGATCACGCGGTACACCGCATAGCTGCGAATATCGAACGCCGCGAGGTACGGAAGAATCAGCCCGAATACGTACGCGGCCCCTTTCACCAGAACCGATCGGCCTTCCAGCGGGGTGTTGGCGTCGTCGGTGCCGAACTGCACCGGGAAGAGGAATCGCGTGAGGTTGCCGGCGATGTACAGCAGGATGACAACGGGAAGATTTACGACAAGCGAAAGCCGGGTTGAGATGGCCACGCCGATGGCGGCGAGCACGGAAATCTGCATCCACAAAAGCAGCAGACTCGGGATGAGCCCGGCGATGTGCATCTTGCGCATGTTCCAGATCTGCAGGATCTCTCGATCGTCGAGCGTGCGTGTGCGCATCTGATTATCGACCGGCAATCGCCAGTAAGTGCAAAGCACGATCAGCGCGCCCAGAACCGCCACCATCATCGCCGCGGCGGTGATGATGCCGAGATACTTGCCCACCATCACTTCGAGCCGGCTGATTGGCTTGCTCATCAGCGTGAGCATCGTGCGGTCTTCGATTTCTTCGTAAATTGATTTGCTGGTCGCGAAGAGCGTCGCGATGAGCGTAAGGAGCAGGATGATGTCCAGGCCCACGCTCTTGAACATGTTCGTGTCCTCGCCGAGCGTGAAGAACGGCAGGAGCGCGAAGATGACCAACACCGCCGCCCCGACCGCCAGCAGCAGCGAATAGATGGGCTGAAGAACAGCTTCGACGAAAGTGTGACGCAGAATGACAAAAGTGCGATACATGCGCGGTTCCAATTGGTCTAACCCGGAAGTACGGAAGGATATACGAAGGGGGCGGGGCGGGGCAAATTTGATCGACCGGAATGAGCGGGCATGCAGGGCAGAATCATTTGGCCATGATGCCTCCCAGCAGCACCGAAAGCAGATATGCAGTGTTCCGGCCGGCTTTGAGGAGATTATTTTGGCACCCACCTTCACTCGTTTATCCCTACGCAGCAGGCGATGCGCCAGCCGACCCATCACCGCCAGGTTCTGGTCGCCGTGGTCTTTTCGAACCCGGCTCTGGTCTTCGTTGAACACCACGTCCAGTGTCGATTGTCTTCGACGGCCAACACACAATCGCCGCCGGCGTTGACGATCTGCCCGGCGATCAGGAGACGGGTCGGCTGCGCATCCATGCAAGACCTCGGCGAAAAGATAAATGTTCAAACCGCCTGAAGCCTCGCGTACAGCGAGTGATTGAGCAGATTGGAATCGATGGCGCAAATATGGGGCGCGCCGTTTTTGTGGGTGGATCAAACGATCCCGCCCTGATGATCCGCCGCCGCTTCGCCTTAGAGGTTTGACATCTCCCGCTATCGCAATAAACTTGTCCGTTGCTACGGGGTGTAGCTCAGCTTGGTTTAGAGCGCTTGACTGGGGGTCAAGAGGTCGCAAGTTCAAATCTTGTCACCCCGATTTTGTTTCGACTGGCCTTTGTTCCGGCTTCCGCCGTGGGGCGTGAGGGTCCATTTCAGATCGAGCCGCGATGCCGTGTCGTTTACCCAATCTGGCGAACCGTAGGGTCGGCTGCGTCGGATGTGCTCTCGGATGGTGTCGGTTTCCGTTGCTGCTTGAGGCAGATTCAGCCAATTGTTCCAATCATCAGGCTCTGGGATCGGCCATGGGGAGCGGATCAAGCTCATCTCTTTGTCCCGGCGGGCTTGCAGCCCACTCCACCGCCAATCTTGCGCTCGCTTCACAAGGCCCGCACGCAACGGGTTACGCAAGACGTAACGAAGTAACGTCGACAAATGCTCGTCCGATTGCACCGGTAACGACTTGAACCTGCACTGATAAAGTGGCCCCATGCCCATCACGCGACGGTGCCGAATAGCCCGCATCGCATGGGTCAGCGTCAGCCATCGAAAGAACTGTGACAGGTCGGTATCAGAACGCGGCCACACCACAAAGTGCCAGTGATTTGGCATGAGGCACCAGTCCAGAATGCGGATCGGGTGTCTTTGATGAGCTTCAATCAGAACTCGGTTGAAGGCGGCGAAGTCGTCGGCATCTTTGAAGAGGCGCAATCGCCCGGCCGCACGATTCCAAACGTGATAAACCACCCCACCCGGACACCGTCGAGGTTGACGCGGCATGGCGGAACTCTACCATAATACGCGAGCAAGAGATACGTCCCTTTGAATCTGTCCTGCAATGCGAATCGCCATGCCCAATTTTAACTTTCAAGAGACTTGGATTGAATCTTGCAATCCAGTTGGCCGTGGGTGGTTGCTAAGCAAATGAGAACGACATCCTTCTATGAGCGGCGGGGCGAATTGAATAACCGGCTACTTCGGCTTCGTCTTGCCCGCCTCGGCCTTCAAGCGTTTGGCTTCTTCCTGCTGCAACCTCTTTGCTTCGGCGGCTTCGGCTTTCTTTCGCGCGGCTTCCTCGCGCTGTAGTTTTTTTGCTTCGATCGCTTCGGCCTTCTTTCTGGCAGCCTCGGCTTGCGCGGCCTCGGCGTCCAGCTGCTTTTTTTCAGCGTCGGCAGCGGCCTGGGTGGCGGCGGCCTCGGCGTCGGCTATAACTGTTGCCTGCGCGGCTTCGTAGTCCGACTTCATTTTCGCCAGGCCGTCTTCAGTCGATGCTAAAAT
>Ga0105046_10012680_pt1 | contig 13073 bp, 12 predicted proteins | sample MAT03_FD_78385 | JGI IMG/M metagenome (GOLD analysis project Ga0105046, IMG submission 78385) | Freshwater microbial communities from Lake Fryxell liftoff mats and glacier meltwater in Antarctica - MAT-03 (megahit assembly) | ecosystem: Environmental > Aquatic > Freshwater > Ice > Liftoff... | reverse complement strand
CGGAGTGAGAACCTGAAACAGCCACGACGGCTGAGGCGCGCGAGTGATTCCGATCGAGGCTGGCCAGAGAAACACGGTCGACCGGCGCTCGCCCTCGCTGACGCAGCGGGTTGGTGGGGCGAGCCGACTGGCGACCTCGTTGTGGCTTCCAGCGAGAGTGGGACGGGAGGGCGAGAGCGCACAGGCCAAGAGTCAATCCGCTCAAGGTTGGCGACTCACTACCGCATCTTGTACTTCGACTTCTCGAAGTCGTTGTCGCTCAGCTGGGTGTTGATTCGCAGGCCGGTGTATGAATACGACTCGATCAAACTCTCTTCGTCATCAGTGGCCGGAGCTTGGCCGTTGATCCACGTGAAGTTCTTCACGTTGACGGGAACGCAGAGTTCCTTGTCGATCAGGATCAGCGATTTGTAGTAGTCGGCGTTGACGGTTGGATTCTCGTAGACCAATGTCGTCAGGAAGCAAGGGCGATTGTCGAATGACTCGCCATCCCGGATTTCGCTGACCACACCAGTCCCCCGCTCAAGATTCGTCTCGTGGTGGGTGAGGATGATTTTGGTGAGTTCCAGCAGGCCCGCACTGGTGGCTGGGTAGCGGGACTCGGCCAGGATTCGGTGATCGTCGGGAGACATTGCCAAGGCTCCGGTCAGCCGGCCCGCCATGCCGCCAATCTGGACCAGCACCTTGTTTTCGTTCTGGCCCTGGACATAGATCAACTGCCGCCCCTTGTCGCCTTCCGTCCACTTCATATAGAGACTGAACGGTTCGTGGCGAACTTTGAGATTCATGGCTTGAGGATCGAGTAGGGAGCCCGCAATCCGTTCCTGGCGTTTGAATTGGGCGGAATAGTCCGATGTTCTTTCGAGGAGTAACTTCCCCTGGACGAGCTGGGCGTGGCTGGCTTGCAGCGCGACGCGCCCGTTGAGAACGGTTCCTGCGGGGGAGGGGATCACTTCTTCTGAATGTGCTTTTGGTTCCGCGGGAGCCGCATGAGGAGCGGGCGGACTCGCAGAGTCTGCCACCAGCTCCGGGACTTCCACCTGCTCCAAGGCCTGCTGAATCGACTGAACCTTCACAGGCACTGGCTTCGCGATCGATACCAAAAGTAAAGGCGTCGAACGTCGAGCGCTCGCAATGGGGTCGCCGCCACACGCTTCGGGATCTGAATTCCAATGGAAAACGGCAAACACCAACAGGAGCATCAGAGATGCGCAGGTGTTAAGGCGGTTTTCGCCGGTCAGCAGGTAGAGACGTATGGAACGCAGCATAGGCCGGTACCAACACAGCAAGGAGGAGGGGTGCAGGAAGGCGCAGACCATTTGGGATCGGTTCACGCGAGACGGGATGACGAGGGTTCCTCTCTGCCACCTTGCGTCCCGTCCTCCCGGACAATCCGCGCACTTCGTCAGCCTCTTCGAACCCGTTGCGATCACTCAGCCAGTGCTGATCCGGAAATCCTCTCAGGCCTGCCGGATGGTTATGTTCGTTCTCCCATCCCGCCTGAGGGGGCCGCACATTCGGGAAAGTCGCCAAATTCACCTTATTCGGATCAAGCGAAAGAATCCTTCCAGCCGATTTTGTTGAAAGAGACCGACCCGTCGTTGATGCGCGGATCGCATCGGGTGTCGACTTCTCTGTGGAACTCAACCGTCCACGACGAATTGCCAAGGAGGTGGTGATGCGAAAGTATCTGTGGGCATTGGCTCTGTGCAGTGCAGCTGGGACGGCTGTTCCGGGGTGGGCTCAAGAGCGTTCGAAATCGCTGTTTGGCCTGGGGCGTTCTTCGAAGCCCGAGACCAGCCCCTCTGAAAAATCGCCCCCGGCAGTCGCCTCGGCCAAAGCCGAAAAGCCGAAGGCACTGAAGAATTACAGCGAACTCTTTGGCCGAGATGATCAGGCCAAACCCGCAGATGCCCCGTCTCCGGAAGCCGTTCAAAAAATGATGGCAGACGCGGATCGGGCTCGCGCAGCTGCAGAAGCCGCCGAAGCGAGGTCGTCGACCGGTCGCCAAGACCTCTTGGATTCCAGGACGCCCGCTGCTTCGGCCAAACGACCTGTGGCCGTCAAAAAAACAAACCCAGCGAAGAAGGTCTTGCTGGATGATATGGACGAATTAGAAGCTCTTGAAGAGCAAGCCGAACTGGAGGCAGAACTCGCCGAACTCAAAGCGGTCACTGGAAAACGGACCGCTCCTTCGAAATCGGTTGCTGCCCGGCCTGCTCCTCCCGCTGAAGGTCGCGTCTCAGTCCGTCCAGCCCTGAAAGCCAAGACACCGGTAAAAACGGCCCCTGTGGCCAAGGAGATCTCCGCAGAGCAACCTGCCTGGGCGAGTTCCAGTGAAGATGTGGAAGTATTTACGGCCGATCCAGAACCGGTTCTGACAGCAGAACCGGCTCCAGCGATTAAGCAGGTCAGCACCGTCGCCACTCGTCCACAACCGCCAGCCACCCGGCCGCCAGCCACCCGCGCCGCGAATTCCAAGATCTACACGCCGATCAGTGTCGCAACAGAATTCGAAGAACCCGTAGAGGCAGCAGCAGAGAGCACTCCAGTCTCCGCCCCCCCCGTGAAATCCGTCAGCCGCCTGTCGATCACACGGGGCAATTCACGCCCGGCGATCGCTCCTGAATCTTTGTCTCCCGACATCTCTGAACTTTCCAATCGCTTCGCACCGGCGAAGACGCCTGCAGCGGTCACGCAAACCCCAACGGTCACTGTTGAGTGGCGATCCTCAGGGGCTGTGACCGTCGGACAAGAATCGTCCTGCGAACTCATTGTCAAAAACGCAGGATCAGTGACCGCTCAAAAAGTGGAAATCGAAGCCACTTTCCCCGCGAATGTCCGGCTGGTCAGTGCCGATCCGAAACCTGAATCGAGCTCCAAGCTCGTCTGGGAATTCGAAGAGATCCTGGCAGGCGAAGAGAAGGTTGTCCACGTCCGATTCATTCCGATTGAAGGCGGAGCTGTCGATGCCGCAGCCAGTGTGCGCTTCACGGGAGCTGCTTCCACGAGCTTTGCCGTCACCGAGCCACTACTCGCCCTAAAGCTGGAAGGCCCCTCCGAAGTGATGGTCGGCGAGAATGCCTCACAGACCCTCGTGATCAGTAATCCGGGCACCGGGACGGCCGCCAACGTCAAAGTCGAAGCGATTCTCCCGGCCGGTTTGGAGCACGCGAAGGGGGATCGGCTCTTGATGGACTTGGGCAACCTCGCTCCTGGTGAGAATCGCCCCATTCGACTGGCACTGACCGCCACTGCGGGCGGACGCCAGGTCATCGAGGTTCACTCGACAGCTGATAACGGACTGGTTCAGTCCGCTGCCACGGAAGTCTCCGTCATCGCACCGAGCCTGCAAGCCTCGATCGAAGGCCCCGGTTTGCGTTACCTCGGTCGCAATGCCACCTACACTCTGCATGTCATCAACGACGGAGCCGCAGCGACCGACAGTGTGCGCGTGATGCACAAGATTCCCGAGGGCTTCGAGTACATCTCATCGGACAAGGGAGCCCAGTACGATTCGGCCACCCGCATGCTGAATTGGTTTGTCGGACGACTCGACCGAAGCGAAAAAGCCCAGCTGGCTGTGGTCCTGAATGCGAAGACAGCGGGTGAGTTCACCCACTTCATTCGCGCCAGCTCGGAACATGGAGCGGTCAGTGATTCGGAAGTCACCACCCGTGTCGAAGGGGCCGCCTCGCTTGTCGTCGATGTGTCGGATCTGGACGATCCTGTCGAAGTCGGCGTCGAGACGGCTTACGAAATTACCGTGAAGAACGAAGGCACAGCCCCGGCAGCGAATGTCGGCCTGACCTGCGAGTTGCCCACGGGAATGGAGTTCCTGACCGCGAGCGGGGATTCGAACCATACTCACGAAGCGGATCTGATCGTCTTCCAACCAATCTCCGAAATCGCTCCAGGCAAAACTCTCTCCTACCGCGTGAAGGTCAAGGGCACGCTCTCCGGCAACATGCGATTCCGCACGAAGCTGTCGAGCGACTCACTGGCCGATCCACTGGCCTCGGAAGAGATGACCAAAATCTACGGCGAGTAACCAGGTTCGCCGGGCTCGAATCCAGCGCCCTCGAATTTCATCTTTCTCCTCCAAGCACACCGCACCCATTTCGTGCGGTGTGCTTTTTATCATCGGGGAGATGGCCTCCAGCTCCCCGTGACCTCTGCCATCCGCAACAGCAACGACTTGTTATCGATGAATGGCTGCTGTCCGGTATTCGCCCACAGGACGTGGCCCTCGGGGGAAATCAAAAACGTACCATGCAGCTGATCTTCTTTCTTGTCAGCTGTCTCGGGGGAATACGTGGCGTATTGCTCGGCCACCAGGTTGTTCGGATCGGAGAGGACTGGGAAGTTAAACTTCCCGTACTCTTTGTACTTCTCCGCCGTCTCAGCGGGTAAGTCGGATGAGATCGCGATAATCGGCACTCCGAGTTCTTCGAAGTGTTTCACATCATCGTTGAGTCCGAACAGCTGGGCGACGCAGTGGCTGCACCCGTAACCATAGTAAAACACGACTACCGCCGGGCCTTCCCCGCGAATCGAAGAAAGGCTTTGCGGCTGCCCTTCGACGTTCAACAGCGTGAACTCGGGAGCGGCGTGATTGAGCAGCGGGTGCTCCATGGTCGAGACCGGTGAGAATTGCTTCTCGTTCAAAATCTCAGCCAACCCTTCCGACAGCTTCCTCGCCCCCACCTTGTCGAGGTAAGCCCGAGCATCGTTTTTGACATGTCCCGTCGCCAGCAGGCCGTACTTCAAACAGACCTGCCGACACTCCTCCATGAACCCCATCTCCTCGGCGAACGGCACAGTCTTCGGCTGATTGATGGCCAGCAGGTGATAGACCACGATCGCGGCATAGAAGACCGCCACGGTGCTCAGGAATCCGAGGAACACTCGCTGGCCGAACTTCGACTTCGACTTCGACTGTGGCTGTGGCTGTGGCTGTGGCTGTGGCTGTGGCTGTGGCGTGGGGGACAGGGGCGAGTTGGGCGTGGGTTGGCTCATCAATCATGACCTGTCTAAAGGGGAAAGAGAGATTCTACGGCTCTGGAGGGTTCGATTCTAAGGTTGGCTCGTTCTGGTGAGCGGCTAACAAGCATCAAGCCGCACTCGTGCTCAGGCCGAGCCAGCGAGAGACCCGGGGAATGCGTCGCAGCAAGCTCCACTCCAAAAGTTGTACCAATAGCAGCGATGCTCCGAACAGCGGGAGACAGACACCGAGTATGACAACCAGTGCAATGAGACTGTAGGACGCGCGCGAATCGAGCGACACGCGCGGAGCCCCAAGCACGCCCTGGTCCCGACGACGCCACCACATGATGGCCCCACTGACGCTCAACAGGACTAAGCCCCCAGCGGTGGCCAAGCCCAGCAATTGGTTCAGCCACCCAAAGAGCTGACCCTCATGGGCTGCGATTCCCGTCCCGACAATGCGGTCGATGAGATGCCGATCGCGGAAATCCTCGCGAGTCAGAATCTGTCCCGTGCTCCCGTTGAGGGTCAGGCTCACCCGACGGGGGCGGTTGGGCGTGTTCGACTTGGCCGTCCAGTCGCCGGTCTCCCGCGCCGGAGGAGAGACCACGACCGGATGATCGAGTGCCAAGGGAAGGACGGTCGCGACCACGCGATCGAAGGCAGACAAGTCTTTCGGCATAGCGGAGGTGCCGCCGCGTGTCGATCCGCCACCGTGTCCGCTGTGTTCACCGCCGCTGTTGCTTTCTGGTCGTGAGGCATTCGGGCGACCGCCGCCGGTGACCCAATCTTGCTGAACAGCCGCAGTGCCGGTCAACTGCCGCACAGTCTTGAAGTATCCGCCCCAGAACGTGGCCCAAGGTAACCCGCTCAGTAGCAGGAACATCGCCAAAGTGGAAATCCACACTCCGGTCACGCTGTGCAAGTCTTTCCAGAATATCCGTGAACCCATCCGCAACCTGGGATAGACGATGCCGCCCCAGCCATTCGATTGGCGCGGCCACCACAGAAACAGCCCCGTGAGAATCATGATGATCGTCCACGAAGCTGCGAGTTCCACAACGTGCGAACCCCAGTCGCCCATTAAGAGCTCGCCATGCAACCGAGAGATCCACTTCATGAAGCGATCTTTTTCGGGGATGGAATGCAGCATGGCGAGCGATTGAGGATGGACATAGACCCGAATCGCTTCGCCGTTCTGACGCACAATGACCCGCGCGGCCGACTGGTCAGTCGCTGGTAGTTCGTACCCACTCGGGACTGATTCGGGGAACGCCGTGAGTGCGGCTCGTACTTGGTCAGCGACACTTGCCGGGTGGCCCTCGATCACAAGACAGTCATACGCGCGGTCGTTCCAAGCTTCAATTTGAGGCTTGAACAGATAGACCACTCCGCTGATCGACAGGATCATGACGAACGGCATACAGAGCAGCCCCGCGTAGAAATGCCAGCGCCAGATCGATCGGTAGTCGGGCCAGCTGCGAGGAGCAGCTGGGGTGACGGGGACTTCATTCACGGTGAGCACTCCACGCAGTTCAATAAAAGCAAGTCTCTGGCGATCCTGCCGCTCAGTACGTCGCACACACCGTGCTTAGAACTCACCCAGAACTTCGCCGCCGTTTCGACTGTGTAAGCCACGTTGCAGGATCGTTTCGATGTTTTCACTGAAGAATCGCACGGCTCCGTCACCCAGGAGGACATGGGCCCCGCCCGTATGCCAGCTGCGCGGCCCGTAGAAGCCCGTGAAGTGGGTCACGACATCGGGGATCCGGCTATTGGGTGGCGTATACCCATTGGTCATGACGCTCAATACACCCGCGTGAGCCCACGAGATTCCACGCCCTCGCAACGCCGCACCAGAGGCTCCTCTCCAACCGGTCATGGTTGGAGCAACAACACTGAGATCGGGATTAGCAATGACGCCCGCGGCGTTGTTGAACGCGGACCAGGCACCGCCCGTGGCCGCTAAGCCTTGAACGGGTTGAACATTCGCACTGACTCCCGTCGAGCCATTCAATGTCCTCTGATAGGGAAACGGCGGCATCGTTCCCGCAGCCAGTGTGACATCGGCTCCGACGCTGCGGATCGACTCGCTCATAAAGACGGTGTTCGAGACTCCGTCAATCACATCTCGAAACTTCGAATTCGAGTTCTCATACACGACGCCATCCGTCGGGCGTCGTAAGTCATAGTTTGTTCCAGTGCCGCTCCCGAAACTGATCATGTAGTTGTTGCCGCCGTAGATCGCTCCGCCCGCTCCGAGTTGCTGGCTGGGTGCGGGATCGGTGGGGCACAGCATGACTTGCAAGGGCGTGGCAAATGCTGCTGCAAACAGCGGGTTCGGCACGAGATTGTTGAACGGCCCCGTGAACGCTGGCTTTGTGAAGTCGAGGGCGTTTTGCAGATTCGCCTGGTCCATATACGGGAGTAGTCGAGCCTGGGGAGAAAAGCCGTGCGTGTTGGGCACGTAGTTCTGGGCATTCGAAAACGGAAAGACTGTGAACGTACTCTCGTAGTTATGCAGAGCCAGCCCAATCTGCTTGAGGTTGTTCTTACACTGCGCTCGCCGAGCCGCCTCGCGAGCCTGCTGCACGGCGGGGAGCAGCAGCGCGATCAGCGCCGCGATGATCGCAATAACGACCAGCAGTTCGATGAGAGTGAAGCCTCGGGCTTGTGGCCGGGTAACGGGGCGATGTGTGAGCAAACGGAATGTCATGAAACAGCTCCTGATGAGTGAATGGGCGCTACATCAGCGCAGACACGAATGAGACAGAATTTGCGAAAGACATCTGGCGGCGGCGATTCGCTGCGACGCAGGATGGCACGCTCGCGAAAAACCATCTGGCGTGTTTTGAGGAGCACAGCCCGAAGGAATCTAGGTGAGCGCACGATCTTGCATCGCACAGAGAAATTCGGAAGGCAACCACGAGTGATGCACGCGACACGGCAGCCGCTGGAGGGCACGCTCACGAGGGACAACGACAGCCGCCTTGTGGAGAGCGAACTGTTCACTGATTCGTGAGCGTGCTGGACCAGACCGCTTCTGCCCGCCATGCCGGAGCATGCGGGGCGTCGAGACTCGGATCGTCGCCGCACAGAACGAAAACCGTTCAGGCAACGCCAAGTCGAGGCGGCGGTGTGGGGGGCTCCTGCTCAATCGGAGCCAACGGCGAAACACTCAGTAGAAGGAGTTCGCCACTGCATACATCAACACTCACAATCTCCAGACTGGTCGGTGGCTGAATACTGATCAGCTGCCCGGCCAGTGTCATTTCGACTCCACTGCAACGCAGAGCGTCGAGTCCCACGACAAGCTGCGCTCGCTGGCGAACGGAACGTACGGGAAGCTCTGCGACCTTCAAGCAGCAGCTCCCCGAGCTCTTGCACAGCGTCTTCTCACGACGAATCTCCTGCTTAGCGGCTGCCACAACAAACCCAGGCACCCGCACTCCATGCGACTTGGCCCAGGCGACCTTCTGCGAATCACTGAAACAGCAGCATTTCTTCCAGCATTGCGCCGCCGTCCGGCAGCCGCAGGTACGGTCCTGACAAGGGAACGGCTCCGTCAGGTCTTTGGCCTCTGGAGCGCCGAAATGCAGTGAAAACGGGAATAGCATCAACAGCGACACGCTGAGCAGCACAAAAGCTGCCAGCCGCCGAGGCGTCGCCCATGATGTGAGATGCTGGACCGAAACCATAATTGAACGAGGACCCTTCAATGGGTCAACCCATGCCTGCCAGCTCGCTCTCCACACGAACTAATATTGCCGAGTCCGCAGCTGTGAGCAAATCGAAGGAAGAGAATTCCCACCCGTGAGAGTGCGGTAACGCTAACAGTACATCGTTGTGAATCCGGTTCTGAAACTCAAGTCGAGGTGGTCACACCCCGGGAGATTTGCAGTCGCGGTTGGTGTTCGATCGTAGCATCACTGGGATGAACCCGACTCTTGTTTGAGGCACGCCGCATGTCGTGCAAAACGCAACGTCGATTGGCCTTTACGCTGATCGAACTCTTGGTTGTGATTGCCATCGTAGGGGTCTTGATCGCATCGCTGCTGCCCGCAGTTCAACAAGCTCGGGAGGCAGCGCGGCGCGGCACTGGTCGCGGCCACCTCAAGCAGTTGGGACTGGCGCTGCACAACTGCGCAGAGGCTCACCGGACATTGCCTCCGGGATACCTCTTCCGTCCCGACACAAGCAGTTCCCCAATCAGCGATGCTTCGGGCTTTGGTGGGGAAGCGATAGTGCTACCGTTTCTGGATCAGTCAGCACTCGATAGCCAGTTCGATTGGAACCGTCCGCTCTTTGATGCCGCGAACCTGATTCCACGAGAGCACCACTGGCCGGTGTTTATTTGCCCTTCAGATGCGGTCTCGGAGAGCGGGTTCGTCACGATGGGCCCCGTACCCGAGCTACTGCGCATGGCGTACACTTCTCTGACGAGACAGCTTGGTCAGGCGCAATTCGCGACTGGGACGGACTCGATGACGACCATGGTCACATGACTCTGTTTCAAACGGGGCACGTTCCAAACTCTCCTCTCAGTGATGAACGAGACATATCCGCTCCGCACGTTGGGTACGCCCATTTTTTGCTCGGAGATGGTTCCGTTCGCGGACTGAGCGAGAACATTGACTTCACTCGATATCAAAACTTAAGCACTCAAGCGGGCGGAGAAGTGCTCGGAGAGTTTTGAGTTCGAGATTGGTACTCCGCCGGACCCGAGTCGAGCGCGTCAGAATTCTTCGCACTCAGCGACGGTGACAGTGATCAGTCCGCAGCAAAGCGGTACCTGACGCCTTGCTCAGTCAGGATGTATCGGGGGCGCGCTGGGTGATCCTCTACCTTCTTACGCAGGCTGGCTACGAAGACCCGCTGGTAGTGATCCTCCTGGGAGTCCAGTGCCCCCCAGACTTCTCGCAGCAGGAAGCGATGCGCCAGGACTTTGCCCGCGTGCTTGCCCATCGTGATCAGCAGCTTGTATTTCAGCGGCGTCAGGTGGACTTCTTCTTGTCCCAGAAACACGAGCCGAGCCGTTAAATCGACTCGCAACTGTCCGACCGAGAGGACGGTCGATTCTGGACCGACTCGGTGAGCGTGCCGCAGTGCGGTTCGCATCCGGGCCAATAGCTCTCCCACTCCTGCGGAACTCCCACCTCGCGGTTCGTATCGCCCAGAAATTCCGGGGATGTTAAGCTGCGACCGGGCGGGACCGGAGTCTGTCGGAACGGAGCGAGCGATCGTGTGGAAATCTGGTGTCATCTTATTGCTCATTGCAGCCTTCCGTCTGTCGGGCGGGAGCCTCTTGTTCGCCGAGGAACCCGCACAGGCCGCAGCTCATCCGCACACCAACCGCCTCTCGAAAGAAAGCAGCCCGTACCTGCTGCTGCACTCCCACAACCCGGTCGACTGGTATCCCTGGGGTCCAGAAGCTCTGGAACGTGCCAAGGCCGAGAAGAAGCCGATCTTTCTGTCGATCGGGTACACCAGCTGTCATTGGTGCCATGTGATGGAGCGGCAGGTGTTCGAGAACGAGGCGCTGGCGGCCTACATGAATGAACACTTCATCAACATCAAAGTGGATCGTGAGGAGCGGCCCGATATTGATGAGCTCTACATGCTCGGCCTGCAGGTCTATCTGCAACTGGCCGGATCGAACCAAGGGGGGGGATGGCCGTTGTCGATGTTCCTCACCCCCGAAGGCAAGCCGATCGCGGGGGGGACTTACTTCCCGCCGACTGACATGCCAGGACGACCCGGCTTCATGACGATTCTCAAGAATGTCACGAGCGCCTGGACCGAACGGCAAGCGGATGTGGTCGCGACTTCTGATCTGATTGCCAAAGAGGTCAAACGCCTGAGCGTGCCCCCATTGGTTCTCGAACCCGTTCCCCTCAATGCGGCACTCGTTGCGAAGTCGGTCGATGCGGTCAGTTCGAGTTATGACCCGGAATACGGGGGCTTCGACTTCTCTCCAGAATCGGCCGACTCACCGAAGTTCCCAATCCCCGCGAGGTTGGAGCTATTGCAAACGATTGGCCCCTTCGCGGAGACCGCTCCCGAGCTGATGCAAAAGCTCGACTTCACGCTGACCTGCATGGAACAAGGGGGCATCCGCGACCACCTCGGCGGCGGCTTCCACCGTTATAGCACCGACCGCGTCTGGCTGGTCCCGCACTTCGAGAAGATGCTCTATGACAATGCCCAGTTGGCCAGCGTGTATACGCGGGCCTATGCCCGCACGAGCTTGAAGCGCTATCGGCAAGTGGCCGAGGGGACGCTCGATTTTCTATTGCGGGATATGCTGGACGCCGAGGGCGGATTTCACTCCGCCCTCGACGCCGAGACGAACGGCGTCGAGGGGCAACACTACGTGTGGTCCGCCAGCGAGGTCGCAATGCTGCTTACCCCACAGGAATTGCCGATCGCCGAAGCGGTCTACGGGCTGAACGAGAAATCGCCTTTCGAGGTCGGCTCAGTCTTGCACCTTCCAAAGTCAATTCCCGATACAGCCGAGTCGCTCCAACTCCCCGTGGCCGAGTTGGAAATGCAGTTGACCGACATCAACGCGAAGCTGCTCGCAGCCCGGAAGAAGCGTCCCGCTCTGCTGAAAGATGACAAGATCCTGGTGGGATGGAATGGGTTAGCGATCCAGGCCTTCGCGGAAGCGGGGCAGACATTTCAACGGAGAGACTACACCGATGCGGCGGCGCGAGCGGCAAGTTTTATTTTGCAGAAAGTTCGGTCCGACGACGGGCTGCTGCTGCATGTAACTCGCAGAGGAGTGGCCAAGGTTCCAGGCTACCTCGAAGATTACGCGGGATTGGTCGGGGGCTTGCTGGCTCTGCATCAAACGACGGAAGATGATCGCTGGCTTCAGGAAGCTCGTCGCTTGACCGATGAGATGATCGACCAGTGCAGCGACTCGCGAGGCGGGTTTTTCCTGACTTCCAAGCGGCACGAGGAATTGCTGGCTCGTCCGAAGAATGCGTACGACTCGGTTGTACCCTCAGGAAATAGCTTAGCCGTGCGGAATCTGGTTCGACTCGCCAAGCTGACCGGGGACAGTCGCTACCGCGAGGCCGCGCAGAAGACGCTCGAAGTCTTCGCCTCGCAGATCAACGGCAGCCCCGCCGGGCATGCCTGCCTATCGGTGGGACTGGCCGAGTATCTCGCGGCCTTTGGGAATGCGGAGGCGGCTCCCGCTGTGGTCGGTGGACCGAACCCGCCCGCAACACCGAAACCCGCTCCCACGACGCCAATGCCAGTCAAGACAGCCGGCGACGACAAACTGGTCGTCTTCGCCCGTCCGAGTGCGGACGAAGCTCGGAAGCATCCGCTCTTGGAAGCTGAGGCGCTTATCGTGGAGGGTGGCTTAGTCCCCGGCGCACAATGCCCGATTGTCGTGAACCTGCGGATCAAGGACGGCTGGCACATCAACGCGAACCCTGCGCGACCAAAGTTTCTCAAGGCCACCGAACTCAAAGCCGAGTTCGGAAGCGGGTCGGCACTCGGCATGGTCGTGTATCCAGCAGGGGCCGATCTCATGTCCGAAGGGGTGGACGAACCGCTCTCCGTCTACGAGGGGACGATCCAGCTCCAGGCCACGATCAATGTCCCCGAGATATTTTCCGACGACGCTGAGACGGTCACGCTGACAGTTCGTTACCAAGCCTGCAACGAGAAGGAATGCCAAGCCCCCGCGAAGCTGGTCCTCCAGGGACGGATTTCGGTTGGAAAATAGGGGCGCATCAGTCTTGGTGAGCGGCCAGCCGCCAGCCGCCGGTTCCCCTCACCGTTTGACGAGAAGATTTGGCGGCAAATGTCTCGCCGCTCACTGAATCGAACTCACCCGATCTCGAAGTCGTAACAAAGGGCTAGCGTCTCAATATCGGCACGATCTCTCGTTGCAGTTCACCGCCGGTGACGTGGACCTGCCCTCGTCCATCGATATAGACATCGATCTCGCTGCGGACGCCGAACTCGTCGGGCAAGTAGATGCCCGGTTCGATCGAGAAACAGGTTCGCCGCAACAGAAGCCGGTTCTCCCGGGTTTCGAGGTTGTCGATATGGGCGCCGTTCCCATG
>Ga0105046_10012679_pt1 | contig 13073 bp, 7 predicted proteins | sample MAT03_FD_78385 | JGI IMG/M metagenome (GOLD analysis project Ga0105046, IMG submission 78385) | Freshwater microbial communities from Lake Fryxell liftoff mats and glacier meltwater in Antarctica - MAT-03 (megahit assembly) | ecosystem: Environmental > Aquatic > Freshwater > Ice > Liftoff... | reverse complement strand
GGCGCGCAGGGCCATGTCGACCAACTCGGTGGAATTGCGGTGTGGCGGCTGGATGCCGAGCAAGCTGGCCGAATCGGGGTTGTTGCGGCCGATCATGTCGCCGTTGAGCACAGCCACGATGTTCTGGAGAGGCACGACCGGGTGCGCGGCATGATAGCGAGAGCCGAGCAGTCCCCGTTCCTCGGCACCATGGTATACGAACAGCACCGAGCGCTTGCCCGGCTGCTTGACGAAGGCGCGAGCGATGGCCAGCAGGGCTACGCTCACGGTGCCATTATCGTCGGCGCCGGCCCACACGGAGTCGCCATCGATGACATACCGCACGCCATCATGGTCCTGGTGTGAGCTGTACAGCACGTACTCATCGCGCAGCTTGGGATCGGTGCCGCGCACCACGCCGATGATGTTGCTGGACGGCGTGGTGAAGTGTTCGACGCGCACGTGCATCTCGGCCGAGCCGCCGGCCTTGAGCGCGGCGGCCATGGCGCCACGCACGAGGAAGGCGGGCGTAGCGGCGGCGCGGGCGGGCTGCGGACGTGCAGCCTGGGTGGCCTGACCGGCGAAACGCGGCGCGCCCCCATCGACATCGTAACTGCCACGCTCGCGCAGCACACCGAGCCCGTCGAACGCGACGTCAGTGATGGAGTCGGCCACGAGGATGATCGCGACCGCACCGCGCCGCTGCACGCGCTGCGTCGCGGCGGCGATGGCGGCGTTGGCGTAGCGTACCTCGACCGAGTTGGTCGTGGTGCGGATGGCCGACGCCGCCGGCGTGGTGATCTGGATCGCGGCGATCTTGCCACTCACGTCGATGGTGGAATCCGTGCCGTTGCCGACCCACACGATGGGCGCGTTCACATCGGTGTTGGCGGAACCGAGCGGTACGAAGTCCTTCCAGACCACGAGCGCCTTGTCGCCCACGGCACCGGTGGTGGACACGGTCGACACGCGCGTACGAACCATGTTGAACCACTGGAAGTAGCTGTCGTCCTGTCCCATCGGCTTGGCGCCGATCATGCGCAGCTGGTCGGCGACCCAGACGGACGCGCGCATTTCATCGGGCGTGCCGGCTTCGCGACCGCGCATGCCGTCGCCGGCCAATGCGTAGAGATCCCGTTCGAGATCGGCGCGCTTGATGGCGGCCATGGCGGCCGGCACGGGCGCATTCGCTGTTGGCTTGGCCTTCGCTTGCGCCGTGGCTTGCGCCGGAAGGGCGAGCGTGGCGGCGACGGCCGCGAACCGCACGAATCGTGTTGAGAGCATCAGGGTTCGGGCTGGTAGGAGCAAATGGTGTGGGCGGCGATGTCCACTCGTGGAAGGTACATGGATTTCAGCGGGCCGCGGGCAGAACTGATCAGGCAGAACTGATCACACCGAGGAACGGAGAGCGCGGAGAGCGCGGAGGCTCACAGTGCCGCTGGCGGGCGTATGGCGAGCCTCAGGGCTCGGGCCGATAAGAGCGAATGGTGTGAGCGGCGATATCCGCGTCGAGGAAATACACGGGCTTGAGCTGACCACGGGCGAACATCGCGGCCTGGTCGCTGTAGTGGGGCGACGTGGAGTCGGCGCTCTGTCCGTAGGCCAGCACCGAATAGGCGCGGGGCGCTCGGGCCCCGAATTCCACGGCGAGAATCCATCCATCGCCGGAGTTGGCGCTGCGCGTCCCGTCGGGGAGTTGCTCGTACGAGAGCACGCGAAAACAGCCGTGTGCTCCACTGCAACCACCGACCGGTTCGTTGATGGTGCCCCGGCGTACGCGGTGCACATCGCCCCACGCCACGTTTACCGCGTTGTAGCGCCGCTGCATGTCGTCGACCGCCCACGTGAACGCGGCGACGGCTTTGGCGGGTTGCCCGATGCCGCGCGGCGTGGACGTGAGTTTGGCCCATGACCACTTCTCGGCGTAGGCGGAGTCACGTGCCTGCGACTGATATCGGCGCCACCAGGTCTCGAAGAGCAATCCACCACGACTGGTCGGTGCGACGGTGTTGTCCCACGCTTCGAGCACGGCGAGCGCCTGGGCAACGGCGGGGGTAGGCGAGGATGACTTGAGCGCGGCGACGAGGTCGGGCTTGACGCGGTCGGCAAGCAGCATGCGCATGCTGTGCTTGCGAACGAGTACATCTTCGAGGGACAGCTTGTCCTTACCGCCGATGAGCTGCAGCGCGTGCTGGCTGCGAAGCCGCAGTTCGCCGCGCTCCACGTTGTCCGGATAACGCGCGGTATCGAGGAGCGCGTTGAGATTGGCGAAGTGCGGTGCGTCGTTTTCGTTGTGGACGTAGCCGCCGCGCGGGTTGAGCGTTTGCGGCAACGAATCGAGCGCGATCAACCGTGTCCATACATCGGCCGACACACGCGCGGGGATCGGCATGGAGTCGCCTCCAGAGCGTGTGGGCAATCGGGGCACCGTGCCCATCCAGATGGTGAGGATGTTGCCGGCGCGATCGGCGTAGGTGAGGTTCGACGTGGCGCGCGCACGCGTGGCCAAGGCACCTTTCCACTCGGCGAGATTGCGGGCGCGCATCATGGCCAGAAACTGCGAGCCGGCGCGGTACTCGCCGTCGGGGCCGGCGCGCACGATGTACAGTTTGTTGGCGGTGCGATGCACGACCGGGCCGAGCGGCGTGAACGCAACGCGCCGCGTTTCACTGACCAGCGAGTCGTCGGTGCTGCCGATGCGGTACGGCAGTGTGATGGACTCGTAGCGAATCGGGATGGTGGTGCCGTCGAACCGATAGCGTTCCGGATTGGTGGGGTCGAGCTCGAGTTCGTAGACTTCGTCGAGATCGGGCGCGTTGTTGGTGGTGGCCCAGCCGAGGTCCTTGTTGAAACCACCGATCACCGAAAAGGCGCTGCCGATGCGGAAGTCGCCGTAGAAATCGAGTTGTCCCGGTAGCGTGACGTGGGCTTCCCAATAGCCGGCCGTCCAGGCGAGGTGTGGATTGCGCAGCAGAATGGCGCGACCGGATTTCGTGCGGCTCGGAGCGAGCGCCCAGGCGTTGGAGCCGACGTCGGCATCCGCGCCGAGCAGCGGCGCGGCGTCGACCTCGAGGTCGCTGTCGACATCGCCGGTATCGCGAGGGGCCGAGGCGCCTGCCCCACCGGCGCTTCGCTGCAGCCAGCGTGTGACCAGGCGCTCGGCGGTTGCGGTGTTGGCGGTTCCGATATCACCGGCGGCCACATCGTGCCCGTGGAAGACCGGTTTGGCCCACTGCGGCAGCGTGTTCACGTTGGCGCGGATGTAGCGGTTCACGCCCTCGGCGAACCCATCGTACATGTCGCGCGTGTCGGCATCGAGCAGGTGATACGTCTGTTCGACGCGCTCGTGCTCGAGCGCCGCGGAAAAATCGGACGACAGGCTGTCCCGTCCAAACGTACGGCCCATCCATCCTTTCGAACGGATCAGACTCAGAATGACGCGTACGCCGTAGTCTTCGGCTTGCGCATACCCAAGGCCGATGCCGATGCCCCTGAAGTTCTCGGCGTTGATGTGCGGCACGCCGTACGCGGTGCGTCGGATGGTCGGTACGCTGTCGGTCGGAGCGGGCTGTTGCGCCGCGCCCAGCACCGTAGCAGCAATGAGCACGGGAACGATGAGGCGCGCGCGGCGCGCGGCGTTGGAGAACATCCGGCAATGCTGTGGCTTCAGTGACGCGGGCGCAACCTCACGCACAGCGCATTGCCGACGGGAATCATCCGCACTGCCGGCTATTCCGAGGACGGACTGAGTAAATAGAGCTCTTCGGGGTTTCGTGTGGGTGACTCTCGGCCGACTCGTCTGAGGAACCGCCCCATCCCGACGAGCCGTCTATTTTTGACGGGTTCTTGGCGTTCTCTGCGCCTCCGCGTCCCCTGCGTGATCAGGTCAGCAGAGTGACCGGTGACGAGTGATCGGTTCAGCGGCAGCTCGACGGCGGCGATGCTCGGGTCGCTCGGGAACGGATCACGAAGAGGACGCGGAGGCGCAGCGCACGCAGAGGGGTATCGGGAAGGGGCCGAGAGTTCAGCAGACCATGCGGCCGGCGGAAACCGACGGAAACGTCGACCGCCTCACCGCGAGTTCACCCGGACACGCTACCGGCGTTTGGGCCGGGATTCACCCACACGAATCCCCGACGAGCCGAAAATGAAGAGCGGTACGGGGATGAACTACGCATACGGGTGACATGTGTCGGCTGATTCGGCAGTGCGCGCGCACGGCGGCCGTGGTGGCCTTGTTCTGATGTTGCAGAACGGATCACACAGTGGCGCAGAGAAAAGGAGGACACTGAGCGGGATTCGCGTTGTGTCCTCCTTTGCGTGTGGGCTCGCTCGAGCCGCGCCCTACTTCACGATGTTCAGATACGTCGTAATCACGATCGCGTTGGTGAAATCGATGAAGAACGCGCCCACCATGGGTAGCACCAGAAATGCGCGCGGAGCGGGGCCGAATCGATCGGTGAGGGCGTTCATGTTCGCAACGGCATTCGGGGTGGCGCCGAGTCCGAAGCCGCAGTGTCCTCCGGCCATGATGGCGGCGTCGTAGTCACGTCCCATCACGCGGAAGGTGATGAAATACGCGAAGGCGGCCATCATCCCGACCTGTACGGCGAGGATGACCAGCATAGGCAGAGCGAGGTCGAGCAGCTCCCAGAGCTTGAGCGTCATGAGCGCCATCGAAAGGAAAAGCGACAGCGCCACGGTGCCGATGTCGTCCACGGTGCGCTGCTCGAGACGAACGAGGCGGAAGCGATCAAAGACATTGCGGAACACGGCGGCCACGATCATCGCGCCGATGTACCCGGGCAGCGTCACGTAGGTGCCGAGCCACGTGCTGAGCAGTCCACCGGCCCACATCGCCACCAGTATGACGGCGAGCGTTTTCAGCAACGTGTACGCGGTTGGTGCTTCGCCCGCGGGTTCGGTATCGATCTCCGCGTCGAGCGACGCATTCGAGAGATCCAGTCCGCTCGCGTTGAGCGCGGTGGATGTGACGGGTTTGCCGCTTGCTTTGAGGTTGCCAATGAGCCGGGTGCCGACGGGCCCGCCGATCAATCCACCGGCGACCAAGCCGAACGTGGCCGATGCCATCGCCAGCGTGACGGCGCCCGCGAATCCGTACTGCTCTTCAAAGACCTTGCCGAACGCGGCGCCGGTCCCGTGCCCACCGGTCATGGTGACGGAACCGGTGATGAGTCCGAGCAATGGATTGACATTGAGCAGCTTGGCCAGAAGCACACCGACGCCGTTCTGGAGCACGGCGAGCAGCGTCGCGAGGCCGGCGAACAGCAGCACCTGCGGTCCGCCCAATCGCAGCAGGCCGAGGCTCGCGCCAAGACCGATGGTGGTGAAGAACACGATCATGAGCGGAGACTGCAGCGTATTCGTGAACTCGAAGGCGAGCACGTTCGAGAGGCGCAGGGCGAGTGCGACGGAGGCGAAGAGAAAGCCGCCGATGACCGGGGCCGGGATGTTGAACCGGTCGAGAAACTCCACGCGCTTGCGCATGCCATAGCCCAGGAAGAGCACGACCGAGGCGAGGGCCACAGTCTGAATCATATCGAGCGTGAGAACGGGCACGTGGGGGCTCCTGGGGGATTGCCGTCGGCGTCGGAACGCCTGATAGATGTCCGACATTAACCGTTTGCGAGTAGACTAGTCATCGCCCAACCATCACGTGTCCATCTTCCAGTAATGTCCCTGACCTCCCAAGACGACCTCGCCGACTTGGCGGTCCGCGTGCGTAGCGGCGACGAGGCGGCCTTCCGGCAGCTGTTCGACGCGCTGTACGGGCCGCTGCGTCGTTCCGCTGTGGCGTTGGTCCGCGATGCGGCCGTGGCCGAGGACCTGGTGCAGGAGGCGTTTGTGCGTCTGTGGGATTGGCGTACGCGTCTCGAGGCGGAAACTCCCCTTCGGGCCTGGCTTTTTCGAACCGTGCGCAACCTCGCCTTGAATCTCCGTCGCGACGCGACCAACCGGCAGCAGTTGCTGACCGACCCGATGGCCCTCGCCAGCGCGGCGGCGCCGCGCCCGGCCCCGTCGCCTGATGCTGGCGTTGCGGGTGACGATCTCGCGGCTCAGGTATCCGCGCTGGTGGACGAGCTCCCACCGCGCCAGCGCGAAGCGCTGCTGCTGACCCGTGTGGAAGGTCTGTCGCATGCGGAAGTCTCCGAGGTGATGGGATGCGCACCGCGGACGGTGAATAATCACCTCGTGGCAGCGCTCATTACGCTGCGTCGTAAGCTGCGCGACGTGGGTATGATGGCAGGGGCCTTGTTGTGGTGGGTGCCATGACCATGGATCCGGAGAACGAGCTCAATCATGCGGACCAGCTGGACGCCGTTCTGACCGCGTACCGGCGAACGTCCACCGAACAGGACATCGTGGGGCGCGAGGCTGCGTGGGCGCGATTGCAGGCCCGCCTGCACGATCCGGCACGTGTGCCGTTCACGGACGACGTGCCGGCCCCGCCAACGCTCGAGGTGAGCCGCGTCTCGAGTCCCTCAGCGACCCGACCCGTGACTCGCTCCGCGCAGCGGCTTGGCTGGTCGATAGCGGCGGCACTGCTACTTACGGTGGGCGGAGTCGGGGTGTGGGGCGCCACGCCGGTGGAGCGCACGGTGGCGCGAGGCGCCGCAGCGGCGCCGATACGCTTGCCCGACGGTAGCCGCGTGTGGGTGGCCGCTGGAGGCGCGCTCTCGTACGACCGGCGGCTCGCCTGGCCGGCGCCGCTGCGAGCCACTCGCCGCGATGTGGAGCTGCAGGGCACCGCTTTCTTCGACGTGGCCCGCGATGGGCGTCCGTTCCGTGTTCGCACCGGCGATGCGAGCGTGGAGGTGCTGGGCACGCACTTCGAAGTTCGCTCGGGCACTGGGCCGTTCGGCTCACGCGTGCAGGTGGAAGAGGGGCGAGTGGTGGTGACCGCGGGGAGCGCGCGTACGGAATTGATTGCTGGGCAAGGAGCGATGGTTTCGGCCAACGGACTCACGCGGCAGCCGATAGCGCGGCAGCGCGTGGCAACCTGGCGAGCGGGTGGACTGGCGGCGCTCGATGAGCCGATCGGCGCGGTGCTCGACGAACTCTCGCGGCGATTCGCGGTCGAGATCACCGCCGATGTGACGGTGGATCTGTTGGCCACCGTGTCGCTCTTCTACCCTGCCGCGCCTGGGGTCGAGATCGTGCTGGGCGATGTGTGCACGGCCCAGGGGCTCACCTTCGAACGGACCAGTCGAGGCTACCGCGTGAAAGGAGCGGTGCACGAGCCGTGAACGGGCGCTCGTTCACGCGGTGGTGTGCTGGCGCGGTTCTTCTGTTAACTGCGAGCGCCCCCGCGTTGGCGCAATCGCGACCCGTTACCGAACAGCCGCCGGGCCGCGCCTTCGTCGGATCCCAGCGCGAACGCATCACCATCGCGCTGTTGGACGTGCCGCTGGTGGACGCACTGGAGACGTTGTCGCAAGCCGCGCGCATGAATCTCGTGTGGCAAGCAACCGCGCTGGGCGAGCGCGCCGTCTTCCGCGTGTCGTGTCGTCACACGGACGCTCCGCCCGAGGAGGTGCTGCGCTGCATCACGCGCGCGGCGGGTCTCGACTACGTGCGGCTCTCGTCGGGCACCTACGTGGTGATCGCGCAGGTGGAATCGGCGCCGGTGTTCGCGGGACTGACCGGTGTGGTGCTCGACGCCGCCACGGGGGCGCCGCTGCCGTCGGCACGTATTCAGCTGGCGGAGCTCCCCACTACGGTGCTGTCGCAGGACGATGGCGGCTTCAGTTTCCCGCGCCTTCGCCCGGGGCGTTACGCGCTGTCGGTGCATGCTGTCGGGTACGTTCCGTATCTCACGTCATTCGATGTGCAGCCGCGCGATGTGCAGAAACTCCGGTTGCCGCTCGAGCGCGCCGAAGTGTTTGCGCGGCCGATCATCGTCAATGGTGTTCGTCCCGGCGCCGCGAGCCGCGTATTGGGCGAGGCGGCACTCGAGGAGCGCGCGGTGCGGCGCGTACTCACCGGGCCCGCGCTGTTTCTGCCCGGTACGCCGGTCCCGCTCGGTGTCTCGCGACGTGATGGCACGGGAGATTTACATTTGCAGGGCGGCGCTCTTGGCGAACATCCGTGGCGACTGGACGGCGTTCCGCTGTACGACGTGGGCGCGCTCTCAGGACTGCTCGGCATCGTCGCACCGGCCGTGGTGGAACGTCTCACCGTGCGCCGCAGTGGCTTCCGTGCCGGCGAAGGCAGCTTCACGACCGGCGTGATCGACCTGGAGCATGCCGTCGCACCCGGTGATGGTCGCAATGCCGCCATTGCCGAATTTTCGGCAGATCCGATCGCGGCCTCGGCGCGGCTGTCATCGCCGCTGCGTGTTGGTGGTGCGCGGGGACACGTGATGGTGGCTGGACGCACGGGGCTGTGGCAGTGGACCGCGCCGTCGTCGTTGGTGCGCGCCCTGCGGGACTGGAGTGTACCCGATCCCGTGCTGCTGGCGCGCTTGAGCGGGTTTACTGCGTTTCCCGGTGCGGGGGAGTTGGACCGGACATCGTACGCCACCAGTATCGGCGACGAGCGGGTTTCGTTACAGGATGTGCACGCGGCGACCCGGTTATCGTGGGGGGTGTCCCAGCAACTCGACGTGTCCGCGTTCACGACCTCCAACGGCGTGTCGTACGGCGGCACCGCACCCGATTCCGGCGCAGGGGTGGTGAGTCTGGAAACGTCCGACGCCTACCGGTGGCGCACCACGGGCGGGCAGATCGCGCACCGCTGGTTGCTCAGCCCGCGCGTGCGGCAACGTGTGCAACTGCGCGCGTCGTCACACGCGCTCGACCACGCGGGACGCATGCATATGGTCACGATGCCGTTGGCAGCGCTGGACGCACGCGAAGACAACGGTATCGCGGAGGCGGCACTCGCGGCCGACTGGCGGGTGACCGCGACGCAGCGCATCGACCTCACCCTGGGCACCGACATCGCGCGCACGACGGCGCACCTCGATCTCGCCAACCGTGTTCTCCGACCGATCGCGTACAAGGCGGCCGTGACGCGTGGCACCGTGTTCAGCGATGCCACCATCGCTGTGGGCAGCGCGCGGTATCTCGATATGGGCCTGCGCGTGACGCAGCTGCAGAGTGGTCGCACGTACGCCGAGCCGCGATTGGCGTTGCGTGGCGAACGTACAGAGGGCGCGCGTCAATGGGCGTGGCGGGTGGCGGGCGGCGGCTACCATCAATTCGTGAATCAGTTCGATGTGGCCAGCACGATGCCGGTGGCGCTGGTGCCAAGTGCGCGATTCTGGCTGCCGAGTGACGGCAATACACCTGTTGCGCAGGCGTGGCACGTCACGGCGGAAGGTGTGGTGCAACCGGGGCGCGGTTGGGAGATCCGTGGCGAGAGCTACGTGCGGTGGCAACCGTCGATCCCGATGTTCGACTACGGCGTGTTGTTCGACAGCACTGGCATCGGCGCGCCCGTGCGCGATGCGACGACGATGCTGGCTCGTTCATCGGGACAGGCGTTCGGCGGCGGCGTACGCGTGATCCGCGATGCGACGCTCGCTGGCATTGGTGTACGCAGCGAACTCGCGTACGATGGCGGGAGCGCGAACCGCCGATTCCCATCGCGGTTCGGCGGTGCGATGCAACCGCCACCGTGGCTGGAGCCGCATCGTGTGTTGCTTGCCACCGAGGTGCGCCCCGCCGCGGGCTTGGTGCTGGCGGCGCGCACGCGTGGGGTGTGGGGGCGCCCGTGGGCGCTGCGTCAGGCGTACTACGATCTCTTCGGGGCGGCGCCGATGAACCGCGGCTTACCCATCGGGATGCCGGGGGCGACGCGGCGACCGGCGCTGGTGGACGTGGACGCGGGGATCACGTACCGTCGTGCCGTCGGGCGCACCGAGGTGGAATTCGGCGGAAGTGTGACCAACGTCCTCAATCGCGCCAACGTGCTCGACTACAGCCTGCGTCGTGAGGCCACTGGCGACGCATATACGATGGTGCCGCGATTCCTTCCCGGGCGGCAAGCGGCGCTTACTGTGCAGCTCCGTCCGTAGGTTCTTTGGCTCTTCGGGCTTTCGTGTGGGTGAATCTCGGCCGACTCGTCTGAGAACGGCTTCACTGCGACGGGCCGTTTGTTTTGGAATGGTCGTCTGTGTTCAGTGCGCCTTTGCGTGCTCTGCGTGATCAGTGTGATCTGCTCAGCGGTGACTCAACGGTGGCGATGCTCGGGTCTCTCGAGAACGGGTCTCTCGAGAACGGATCACGCAGAGGCACAGAGAACGCAGAGGGGAATCGGGAATGGCCAATAGTTGAGCGGACCATGCGGCCCGCGGAAACGGACCGAAACGTCAACGGCATTATCGCGGATTTACGCGGACACTCCACCGGTGTTTGTGCCGGGATTCACCGACACGAAACCGCGACGAGCCGATTCTTTCAGGACCAACTAGTCATAACGGCGGTGTGGCGTGTTGAGGGAGTGAGCGTGCACGGAGTATCCGGCACACATTCAACACACTTTCTCTGGAACACCCATGTCTCTTCTGATGAGCACGCCCTTCCGTCGCGTCGTGATGGCGATGACGCTGGCTACGATCGCTTCCACCATGGTCGCGTGCAGCGACGACAACGACGGGCCGGTCGGACCCGCCCCAGCGACGATCACGCAAACGGCGGCGGCTACTCCTCAGCTTTCCACGCTCGTGACGGCGCTGACGGCGGCGGATCTTGCGGCGACGTTGAACGGCGCGGGACCGTTCACGGTATTCGCTCCGGTAAACACCGCATTCTCCGCGCTCCCGCCGGCGCTGCTCAACAGCTTGCTGGAAACCGGTAACCGCGCCATCCTCACGAAGCTGCTGACGTTCCACGTAGTGCCGGGCCGCATCACAGCCAGCCAGTTGCAGAACGGGCAGACCCTGACCACGGTTGAAGGGACGCAGTTGCCGGTCTCGATCGCCAATGGTGTGGTTACCGTGGGTGGCGCTCGCGTGACGACCCCCGACATCGCGGCCTCGAATGGTGTCGTGCATCTCATCGACGGCGTGCTGCTGGGCAGCCTCGACATCGTGGACAACGCCATCATCCGCGGCTTCAGTTCACTGGTGAGCGCCGTGACGGCCGCGAATCTGGTGGCACCGCTGCGCGCTGGAAGTCTCACGGTGTTCGCTCCCACGAATGCCGCGTTCGCGGCCATTCCGGGCGGCGCGCCGAGCAATGTGGCGGTGCTGACGCAGGTGCTGCAGCTGCACGTGGTGGGCTCGCGTGCATTGTCGACGCAGCTGACGAACGGGCAGCTGTTGCCGACACTCCTCACCGGCCGTAGTCTGACCGTGGGTCTCATCGGCGGTAACGTGCGCTTGACGACGCCGACGAACTTCGCGACCGTCATTACGCCGAACGTGATTGCCAAGAATGGCGTGATTCACGTGATCGATACGGTGCTGCTGCCGTAACGTTGGTCGGCTCTATGTAGTGCGAAAGACACCCCATGCTCCGAGGAGCGTGGGGTGTCTTTCTGCATCACGCCAAGCTGAAGCGTGGGGGTCCCAGCTGCCGACTTACCCGTTCTCGCGTCGGATCTGCCCGTCGTAGCGGTGTTTGCCGCGCTTCATGTTGTACGCCCGCTGCATCTGGTACTTGGCGTCCATCTCGTTCAGCTCGCCCCTCGCATACTGCTGTCCAAGCGCCGACAGGTCGGACACCTGCTGGAGGAGTATCTCGTCGTCCACGGTGAGCGGTGAGGCGATGATCGCCGACGACGCCTGCGCCATGAGATCGCGGGCGCGCTCTCCGTCGCCCTCGCGCTGCGCGCGCGCCGCGTCCTCGCGGAACTTCGCCGTGCGGGCCAACAGTATCGCCTTCTCGAGCTCGGGCACGACCAGGTCCTGCATCGTCGCCGTCGCCGCGATCGGCATCGTCAGCTCACGGTGCTCAACGCCACCGTCTGCCGTGAGCACGTCGGCCTGAATGGTGAGCGTCGCCAGCATCACCATCGCCGAGAGGTCCGTCGCTGCCAAGGTGCGGCGTGGAACGAACAGCTCGAAGAGCAGCGGCTTGGGCTCACTCGCGTAGAGATCACCCAGATCGAATCGCCACGTTTCACTGCCGGGCGTGACGGGCCAGTCGGAGTGCACGAGCAGCATGCCGACAGGGTCGTGCAGCGTGAGTGACACCCGTATGCCCTGCGCCGCCACGGAGAGCAGATTTCCCAACTCCTCGGCGAACACATCCTGCGCCTGATCGGGACGTTCGATGTACCACGCGTTGCCACCGCCGGCGTCCGCCATGGCGCGCAGCAGTTGATCGTCATAGCCGTCGCCCACGCCCACGGTGGTGGTGGTGATCCCCTTCGATCGCGCCTCACGCGCGAGGCCCACGAGACGGTCGACGTCGGTGATACCCACATTGGCCAAGCCGTCGGTGAGCAGGACCACGCGACGCGTGCTACCGTTGCCGGACAACAGACTCACGGCGTCAGCCATCTGCTGGCGGCCACGCAGCCAGCCGCCGCTGAGGTTCGTGCAGCCTCGCGTCTCGAGCGCGCGCAGCGTCGCGGCAAGCTGTGGCTGCGAGGCGACGGGCGCGATCGCCCCGACCTCTTCCACCTCGTCGTCGAAGGCCACCGCGCCGACGACGTCTGAGGGATGCAACCGCTCCACCGCGCGTGCCGCCGCTTCGCGGACCGCCTCGAGCGGCTCGCCGTCCATCGAACCGCTCCGGTCCAGCACGAGCGATAGGCCAAGCTGCGGGCGGGCGGCGTCGACCGGCGCCTCGCCGCGGATGGTGAGGAGGGCTCGCACCACGGTTCCGTCTTCCGACGTATGTGCCTGGTGATCGATCAGTAACGTGGTCTGCATCTGGATGGCTCCCGTGAAAGGGTCATTGGTGTGACCTCAATCTCCGGGGAGGGTCTGACAGTCAGGCTGGCACTGTCGCCGCCCCGTGCTACCTTCGGGATCTCTCCGGGCTCGGCCGCGTTCCCTGGCCCAGCACAGATTCTCGCGCTCCCGTTGCCGCGCTCCACGCAGTCCATTGCCATCAGGCCACTGTCATGTCACACGAATTTTCAGTTCCCGGTACGGCTCACGAGCGCGATCACGAGCG
>Ga0105046_10012675_pt1 | contig 13076 bp, 14 predicted proteins | sample MAT03_FD_78385 | JGI IMG/M metagenome (GOLD analysis project Ga0105046, IMG submission 78385) | Freshwater microbial communities from Lake Fryxell liftoff mats and glacier meltwater in Antarctica - MAT-03 (megahit assembly) | ecosystem: Environmental > Aquatic > Freshwater > Ice > Liftoff... | reverse complement strand
CCGACATACAAAGCCAGCCATGTGGTGTCTGGAAAGAAGAGTTGTTGTCCTTCCAGTTTTCGCCAAATGCCCTTCATCAGCAGATGATTGTGCAGAAACCTGCCACCGTCGAATTCGATGAAGATGTGTTTGCCCTTGCAGAAAGCCCGCAGGACCACACTCCCTGCCAACTCTTCAGCCGGAATGTCACTTCGGGTTGAGTGACACCGGACGATCCGACGACTTTCCAGATGTTTATGCAGCCATTCTGTTCTGCGAAGAACTTGCGGACCCTCTGACACACGAAATCCTTTTCTGGGCTCCTGATCTTTATCGCTGAACCCACCAGTTGTCCACGAGTCATTCTGGAGACACCGTCCGTTCCACCTTGATCCATTCGACTTCCATCTTGAACGGCCCAGCCTTCTTGTCGCCCAAGAGAAAACCCACGGAAGTAACCTGTTCAGGTTTTACCGCACCGGCTTCCTTTACGACTCGACCAAACGAAGTGGCTTCGAATTCATCGAGCGGGACTTTGATCTCGATCCATTTGTCCTTTTCAGTTTGCACCGCGGCTCGGTAAGAAAAGGCGGTTCTTGATCTGTTTGGGTAGAGGTTCAGCGTATATTCCCGGCCATCGCCACGAACTTTGGCAACCAGCGTGTCGCCTTTTTCCAGTCCGAGTTTCCTGGCTTTCGACCGCACTGAAGCAAAGCCACCGTTGTTTGCTAAAGACAATGTGCCGAAGAACTCCATCGTCTTCTCATCGGAGATCTTGAAGTTGCCTTCAGAGACGCCGCCCATGACGCCATCGTTGACTGTCTGCCACTGTTTGGCAGAATCGGCTTCGGTGAAGTCGAATAAGGGTATCGTGGGGGCTTGAGCCATGACGAACGAACCCATGAGAAGCAATTGGGGCAACGCAAGCAATTTGAAAATCATGTCAGTCCTTGCTCTCTTAACCGATTGTTCCACGTGATGCTCAATTGTAGCACTGTCGCCAGCGAGACCCACACGAAATACGGGATCTGAGCCAGACACACCCATCGGTATTGTCGCCAGATCGCCACTGCCAACCAGATGATTGTGATCCAGACAACCATGATGTCTGCCGCCGCCAAGGGCAGGTTCTTCATCCCGAATTGAATCGGCGTGAAGATCAGGTTCGCCACAAGATTGATTACGAACGGCAAGGCGACCAGCCATTTGACCTTGCCGCGAAACGCCTGCACGAACACGAAGCCAAACGTGACGATGATAATCGGGTAGAGAATCTGCCAGATCATCCCGATGGTCGATGGAGCAGGCGTCGATGAGGGTTTTTCAAGGCTGTTGTAGCAGTCAATCCAAGTCATTCATCTGTTTTCTGGTGTTTGAGGTTGTCCCAGACAAAGACCTACTTTCACAATAATCTGGGACTGCTCCCTTTGACTCACCGCAGGATTTCAGATTTTGACCAGTGCCTTTCCCATCTTGTCGCCACTGAAAAGGTTGATGAATGCCTTCGGTGCGTTTTCTAAACCTTCTGTCACGGTCTCTTCCCAATGGATGCGTTTGGCTTCTATCCATTGCAACATGACGCGGGCAAATTCGCTTTGATCACAGCTGTGGTCCCGAACAATGAAGCCCTGCAGTCGAAGACGTTTGCCGATCACCTTGAAAAGGTTCGGTGGGCCAGATTGTGGCGTTTCATCGTTATACCCGGAAATCATGCCACAGCAGACAATACGACCAAAGTCACGCATATTGTCGATTGCGGCCTCCAGATGATCTCCACCGACGTTGTCAAAATAGACATCGATGCCTTCCGGGAAGAGTTCTGCCAGACGTTTCGGTAAATCGTCGCAGTCGTGATAATTTATCGCCGCATCAATGGCTGCGTGGTTCTTCAACCATTCAATCTTTTCTTCAGAACCCGCGCTGCCGACCACATAGCAATTTCGGATTTTGGCAATTTGACAGGCGATCGAGCCCACGGCTCCGGATGCCGCTGAGATGAAGACACGTTCGCCTTCTTTTAGTTCTGCGATCCGCATGAGGCCCACGAATGCCGTCATTCCAGTCATTCCAAGTACGCTGAGATACGACTGAATCGGTACAGACCCGTTCGCAATCTTACGCACATTTTCCGTAGTCGATGTCCACAAGTCTCGCCATCCCAGATTTCCAAGAACATAATCCCCTTCGACGAATCCTTCGCATTTTGATTGCACAACTCGGCCGATACAACCTCCCTCAAGCGGCTTTCCAATTTCAAACGCCGGCACGTAGCTTTTGCTTTCACGCATTCGACCGCGCATGTACGGATCTACCGACATCCATTCATTGCGAACCAATATTTCGCCGTTGGCTGGTTCCGTGGTCGGCGATTCGATGAGTTCAAAGTTGTCCTGCACCGGAGTTCCCTCGGGACGAGACTTCAAGCAGATTTGACGATTTATTAATTGAGTCATTATCTTTGCTTTCTGTGCCAGCCACATTGGCGTTAGGTTCACTTCGTTCGTCGTGGGGCTATCGAGGACGATTGAAGAGTATGCTGCCTGCAATGACAAAAATTCGGCGGTTCATTGCGGGCCGTCCGGCTTCTGCAGAGTCATCCGACTCATCGAGCGACAGTTCGGACATTGACCCGTTTCTGACTTGCACTTCGACCACATCGTGCTGTCGAAGTACAGCGAGTTGCGACATGAACAAATGAAACGCTTCATTACTCCTGCAAGAACGTCCCGCAGACTTCGAGTGCTCAAACACGAGCTAAGGCAATTGTCGTGCCGTTGAGGTTTTTCGTTTTCGCAACGATCGACAAATGCGGCGAAACTTTTTTTGAAAGTCAGTTATCGCTGAGGTCGGGCAGCAAGCTACCTGTCCTGCGAATAGATCAAACGGGAGTAGCCCCCAATTGAAACCACTGCGGAATGCCGAACATCGTCGTTAGTCGATTGCCTGCAGCTCAGTGGATTCCGTCGCGTCCATCGTGGCTCCAGGATCATTTCAGCTTTCGTAAGTTCCGCATTGACTTTGCGAAGACGCATCTTCCGTGCCTGAATCTGCGCATTCTCAGTGATGTTTTGGGCGATTGCCCGGCAAGCGGCGAGCCTGCAAAATACTGGAAACCTCGCTGTACCTTCTTCCGACACCTAACGCGCGTGTTGATTGGCGAATCGGTGAATGGGCGATTTTCGAGTCTGATCGCCCGGCGTTCAGCCCGGCGTCCTTGCGACCGTTCAGGATTCAACGTCATGCCGCATCTGAATCAGGACCATGTAATTTGGGGCGATTCATACAACTTGAATCTTTGGCACGACATTAGCGGTTGATTTGCATTGCGAGGCTGAACAACAGCCTATGGATGTCACCGAGGTCCAACCTCATGGCATGTGACAAAGTGATCAGCGCGAGAAGTTGCTCTGCATGGATCACTGAATTCGAAATTCCAATCAGAAAATAAGGAGACATTCATGCCAACGACAGCAGAAATTAAGGGACAGTGGGATCAGCTCAAGGGGCAGGTTCGCGAGCGTTGGGGCCAAATCACCGACAACGATTTTACTCGCGTTCAAGGCAATACCGATCAGCTCATCGGAATGATCGAACAGAAGACTGGTACGGCTCGACGTGAGATCGAACAGTTCCTGGACACCGTTATGCAGCAAGGTGAATGCATGGTGACAAACGCTGCCGAGACGGTCCGCGATTACGCCAACCGCGCCACGGAAGTCGTGAAAGACCAATATGGTCGAGTGAACAAGCAGTTTGAGTCTGGCGTTGAGGAAGCTCAACAGGCCATTCGAACTCGCCCCGGCATGTCCGTCGGCATGGCGTTTGGGGTCGGCATTGTGGCCGGAGCATTGGCCAGCATTCTTCTGCGTTCCGACCGATCGTAAGTTGGTCCAGTTCGAGTTCGTCAGCGTTCCCGGCATAGCCAATAATAGTGATCTCTGCGCCGTCTGCGTATTCATGTTTTAGGTTTCATTGACATGTCAGTTGCACTTGAAAGCCAATCCGAACAAATCAGATCCAGAATGGCTAAATTACGTCTGCACATGGACAGGGATGCCAGGCAGATCATTGCGAATACGAACCAACTGTTTGACTGGAAAGACTACGTCAAACACTTTCCGAAAGCCTTGGTGGCGGCAGGACTGATTGCAGGGTTTGTGATTGGGCCTGGCAGAAAAGTTGTCCCTTCGGTGAACCTGAGTCAGAACTCGATCGACGAACTTTTGAAGCAGCGACCACAGCAGTCCGTTGCCGAAGTATCTCAGCGTTCGGAAATTGCTTCTGGAGCTTTCAAAATGTTGACTGGACTGGCAATGACCGGTGTTTCGATCCTTGTCAGAAAAGGTGTCGAAAACTATTTCAATAGCCATGCGAAGGCGAATGAATCCGATACCGACGGCCGCTTGGGGAGTAAATGACGTGATTCAACCGAGCACACCGCCGCGTTTCACTTTTCCGCTGCGAACCACAAAGCCGCAGGTCGGTTTTTCGTTGCCCACGCCGTCAATTGCAGGACTAGATCAATGGATTCAACAACATCCCCAAATGGCGTTCTTTGGAGCCGTGTTTTTGGGAGCCAGTCTCGGATGGCTTCTGAAGACGCGAAAGTAGAAACGCCGGAAAAAAAACCACTCGGGACGAACATCGCTTCGCTCGTGAGAGACCTTGCTCGCATGGGTGATCTGCAACTGCAGTTGTTGTCACTTGACATCAAACAATTCTGGTCGAATGCACGAACGGGGCTGACAGTTTCTTTACTTGCGGCAATTTCAATTCTCGCTTCACTGCCAGTGTTGCTGTTTGGCATCGCGGGACTATTGGAACGAGTCACTGGCTGGAGTCCTGATGTCTGCCGCTTGACTCTGGGCGCAGCCATGACACTTGGCGGAGCGGTCGTGATGTGGATCGCTGTCGCTCGTGTCGGCAACGCAGCCGCCAGCTTCACAAGATCGCAGCAAGAGCTGACTCAAAATCTTAAATGGGTGCGGGAAGTTCTGCACCAGAATGAATAGTGGCTGTGGCGTAACGCTAACAGCTACCGAACTTCAATGAATTCAAGGAGTATCCAGATGGTATCAACCACCACACAAGATCGAGTTGACTGCAATACGGAAGGTTCAGTCGATCGAGGGACTCAGTCATGCTGCGAGCCTGAGTTGCACGTCCTCGATGATCTTCAGTGTTACACCAAAAAATATATCCAGCAGCGGCCGGAAGCCGCAGCTCTTTTCTGTCTGGGCATCGGCTTTGTGCTGGGCTGGAAACTAAAGCCCTGGTAAGTCACGGGACTGCCGCGATGGCGCGATTGTGTCGCCATCGGCAGCACTGCCAGAACCCGATCGTAGAACCCCTCCAGAACCCCTCCGTTTTTACACACTACATACTTCCGATGGAATTTGGAGGGCAACCACAACGGGTCGGATCCCGTGAACGGCAAAGTGAGATCTGTTATGTCCATGTTCATCAGGAGTCTGCTGGCAGCTCTGACGTTCGCAGTTCTTGGCGTCACCATGCATCGTGTGAAAAATGCTGCCAGCGCAGTCGATTCGACAGTGGTTGCATCTACTTTGCCAGCCCTGAACATGTCCGAATCGGCAGGATCGTCCTCGCGAGACCGGAGCGATGCGTTCGACAGAACCGCGACTGACCATTTCCCGAAGCTGAAGGATCACCTGAAGGCAGCTCACTCAGCGGCTGCAGCGATGCCCGGCTATACGGCCATTCTGGAAATGCAGGAAGAAGTTGACGACCAGCTACGGCCCGTCGATCGTATAGAATTCAAGACCCGCCGCGAGCCATTCAGCGTCTACATGCGTTGGGCCGACAGTGAGCAGGAAGCGCTCTACGTGCATGGCGAAAACGATAACCGCCTGATCGTCAGGCCAACAAAAGGATTGGCAGCCATTCGCCGTGTCTGGCGTCTCGACCCGGATTGTCGCATGGCGAAGCAGACCTGCAGATATCCCATCACCGATGCCGGCATCGAGAACCTGGTATCTCGAATCCAATCGTTCTATGACGAGCATAAGAACGTGGCCATTCTGGCTGATTGCAAGATGCAACAAACAACATTCTCGGACAAAGACGTCATTGTGTTTGACATCAAATTTAGAGACGAAGCCACCGTACCCAAATACAGCGCAAGCCGGTTTTGCTTTGACGAGCAGACGAAATTGCTTATCGTAGTCGATAACTATGGCTGGTCAAAAGACAGCAAACCACGACTCATCGAACACTACTTCTACGATCAAATCGAAGTTCTGGCTGAGCCGAACGAAGACGTTTTTGTTGAAGAAAACCCGGCGTATCGCTTCGTAGCACGCTGAATATGATCAATTTGAACTGAAGAATATTCTGAATTGAAAAAAGGAAAACGCCGTTCTCGGCGGCGAAAGAAAGGGATCAGATGTTAAAGATGTCATTCGCCTTATTGGCCGGTCTTGTAGCTGGTTCGATGGCTATCAGTGGAGACGGTACAGCGAGGGGACAGGACGGAAACAAATCAGACAGCGCAAATGTCCCTGCTGCTGCCACGACTGTGGCCGCTGACAAGCATGCGGCCGATGAAGCCGCCATTCGAAACAATGCCGCCGCGTTTGTAAAGGCTTATCAGACGGGTGATGCAAAAGCGCTAGCCGAACAGTTCGCACCGGATGCGGAATGCGTCCATGAGTCAAATGTTTGCTGTCGTGGGCGAGCCGCAATTGAGGAATCACTTGCCGAGTTCTTCACGGAGAATCCAGGCTGCAGACTCGAAAAAACGATCGATTCGATTCGCTTTGTAAGCCCCGATGTTGCCATCGAAGACGGCACTACGATGTGCGAATGTGCTGATGAATCTTCCTGTGTTGTGTGTCGCTATACCACGGTTCACGTACGGACGGATGGGAAATGGTTAGTGGCAAGTGTTCACGATCGTGATTCACGTGATTTGAAGGAGCACAGTCTAAAGCTGGAGCAACTTGGGTGGCTGCAAGGTGAATGGGTGGATGAAGGTGACGATGCTGTTGTGCATTTCTCGTGCGAACCGATCGATAAGGGGAATTTCCTGATGCGTTCGTTCACGATCGAAATTGCCGGACAGGAAAACATGACGGGTACTCAACGCATTGGCTGGGATCCACTTAGGGGAAAACTGCGTGCCTGGATTTTTGACTCATCTGGTTCGTTCGGCGAAGGTGTGTGGTACCGAGAATCGGACGATAACATCGCGTCTGATGACGAGAGCGAAACGCCAGAGACTGACGGAGAAGAAGATCAGCCAGCGAATGCAGAGCGCTGGATATTGAAAACGACTGGTGTTCTGGCCGATGGAAAAACGGCATCCAGCACCAGCATTTACACCATGATTAATGATCACACGATGACGTGGCAATCTGTTGATCATGAGATTGCTGGAGTCCATCAACCTGACAGTGACATCATCACCATCGTTCGCAAAGCAGTGGCACCGGAAGCAACGGCTGCCGTAGACGTACGATAGAAAAATTCCATTCATCGCGAGATCGTCAGACATCGATCTGACCAGTTCGCTTCTACTCGGAGACAACAAATATGAGACGATTCGATTTGACGATGGCAGTCGTCTGCGGACTGGCTGTGGTACTAAGCGGATTCAATGGAGTTGAACAATCAACAGCGTCTGCTGCAGGAGTCGCACAGAAAGGCGGCGGCGGCGGCGGCGGCGGCGGCGGCGGTGGTGGTCGAGGTGGTGGAGGAGGAGGCCGTGGTGTAGGTGGCGGCGGTGGAGGTGGAGGTGGCGGTATACGTGCTGGCGGCGGCGGACGTGTTGGCGGCGGCGCTGCAGTCCACGCAGGCGGCGGATTTCGTGGAAACGGTGGAATTCATGCGCCACCGGCGGGCGGGCCACGCAACTCAGCCGGCAATCCACGAGTGAATGGCGGCGGTGGCGTTCGAGGAAACAACAACGGCAGCGGCATTCGAAGCCATATCACTGGAAATGGTCCGGGACGCATTGCTGCACCAAATAGACCACCTTCGTTGTCTCATCCAAATCCTGGCAGCATCCGCTCGGCGATCACCCATAATCCAGCCCTCAATAATCGACTCAACGGACGAACCAATATCGGCGGTACACGAGATGGCAACGGACCAGCAGTGGGCGGAGCCAGAAACCGCATCAACGCCGGTCACAACGGCGTCAATGGACGAGACAATTTTCATGCAGGTGCAAATTTAAATTCAAACCTGAATCGGCTCGCCGGCATCTCGAATCGCCAGTACAACGGAAATTCACTGAACTTCAACAACCGAAGAATTCCTCTGGCAAACAATCTGTATCGGCCCGCCTATTATCGACATTCGAACTACTACCACGGTTATTGGAATGGTAATCGGGGATCGAATTTTACCAACGGCCTCGCATACGGACTTGGAACCAGACTAGGATACGGTCTCGGCTCAAACCTTGGGAATGGCTGGGGACTTGGCAACAACTACGGATACCGTGGATTTCGACGTGGCTACGGAGGAAGGAATAATCGTTACGGAAATCGACCTCTTGGCTGGGGACTTGGCGGCTGGGGACTTGGATCGCTGGCCTACAACAGTGGCTATCTTGGTTATTCCAATCCGTACTATGCGACAGGAGGCTGGAGTGGTTACAACTATTCTCAACCAGTCCAGGTTTCTTACGCAACGCCCGTCACAGTCATCGACGACACTTCAACGACTCAGGGTACTTTGGCATCGCAGGATGCCGCTCTTGACGACGCAGTGGCGGCATTCCGAAACAGCGACTACGACGCGGCATTGGATATTGTCAACAAAGGGATCGTACAAAGTCCCGATGACGCAGTGCTGCATGAATTCCGAGCCTTAGTGTTGTTTGCAAAACAGGATTATCAGCAGGCGGCGGCAACGATCCATTCTGTTCTGGCTGTTGGGCCAGGCTGGGACTGGACAACACTCAGCGGGATGTACTCAAATGTTGATCTCTACACGAATCAACTGCGAGCTCTGGAAGCTTTCACAAAGTCCAATCCCAACGATGCCCCATCAAAATTTCTGTTGGCGTATCATTATCTTTGCTGCGGACACACAGACGCAGCGGTTCGACATCTCGAACAGGTCGTGAAGCTGATGCCAGGCGATCGAGTCGCGGCAGACATTCTGCAGATGCTTCAGCCGCCCACTGTGGATGATGCAAATGCGGCAGCGAATGCCTCGCCAGTGGCGGCAGAAACGGAATTGCCGCCCATTACTCCAGTGGACCCAAAGACGCTGGTAGGAAACTGGAAAGCTACAAGACCAGACGGCTCGACATTTTCGCTGAACATGACGGATGATTCGAAGTTCACCTGGAGTTTCGCTGTCAAAGGGCAGCCAGCACAGGAATTTGGCGGTACCTATTCGGTGGAAGAAAACATACTCGCGCTTGAACGAAAAGACGGCGGCTCACTAGTGGCTGAAATCACTCCGGACAACAACGGGAAATTTAACTTCCGAATGCTTGGCGCACCTGAAGAAGATCAAGGGCTTGATTTTTCAAAATAGATTCCGTCTGCAAGTAAAAAATCTCTTCAGCAGAACCCGTGAAAGCCATTTCACGGGTTCTGTTCGTTTTTTTGCTAATATTTGCAAATGGTGGGCAGATAAATATGGTTTTCGAGATCAAAAACATTGTCAAGATGTAACGAATACTATCGCATCTGCGTTGTAGAATGTCGTAAAATGGCCGCGTAGGTTTACAGGCCTGAATCGGGTTGTGTCCAAACGAAAGATGCTTTCCAACTGACGGCAGGCATAATCTGGGGTCGTTAGAAATCGCTTTTTCCATAAAGGAGCGTACTCACAATGTCCAAATCCATCTTGATCATTTGCTGCTTCTCCGTGTTGGCTTTCGCGATGAAGTCGGCTTATTCAACCGATTCATCTGAAGAATCGAAGCCGATCGAACAGTCACCTTCCAAAGACAAGGAAGCAGACGCAAAGTCGGGTGATTCAAGTTCCTCGACCGAACCCGTTGCAAATGAATCTTCACCGGCCTGGGAAAATTTTAAAAAGCCATCGGACGGAAAACTCCGTCACATCCTGAGCACGATGCAATACCGCGTGACGCAGCAGCAAGGCACGGAACCAGCATTCACAAACCGCTACTGGAACAACCACGCCCAAGGTATTTATGTGGACATAGTGTCCGGTGAGCCTCTGTTTTTGTCCGCCGACAAGTTTGATTCGGGTACTGGGTGGCCTTCTTTTGTGCGGCCAATTGATGCCGAATTCATTGAACTGCGGGAAGAGAAAGGATTCTTCACCAGCAGGATTGAAGTTCGATCAAAAGTGGCCGATTCTCACCTGGGACACGTGTTCGATGACGGCCCCGCTAATCGCGGTGGGAAGCGTTACTGCATGAACTCTGCTGCTTTGCGTTTCATCCCCAAAGCAAAGATGCAGGTCGAAGGCTACGGGAAATTCGTGGACGACGCAGGCAAAAAATAAACTGAACCAGAGGCCAGCGAAGGCGTTCAATTTCGATAGGGCGTTGGTCTGGGCCTGACAACATGTCAATTCTCAAACTGAAACGGACAGGCATGGTCTTCATCAATCAGCCAACTCGATCGCAGGCAGAACTACCCTTTGGCGGCATTATGAACTCAGGCTACGGCCGGGAACTGTCGCAGCCTGGGATCATGGAGTTCATCAACAAGAAGCTGATTCACGCGGGGAAATAACTTACGGATGACTTATGGAACGCACAATCCTCTGCGCCTTTCTGATTCTCTTCTGCAAGGCATCATTATCCCTGGCCGAAGACTTGCCCTCGCAGTTGAAACCCCGGTTTCAGGTGGTCGATCTTGACGTGGATGAATCTGCGGATGTCACGCTCAGTGACGGATCACGGTCGATGGTCAGACTCGTGGACCTGAAAGAGTTCCGTGATCCCGTCTGTTTCGCGGTTCGTCGCGCGGAGGTGACAGTGGAGGTCAACGGTGAGACGTGCCAGCTTATCTCAGCAAATTACAATCTGCCCCGGACCGTGGGACAGGTGCAGATCGACTGCCCAATCACAAAAGGGTGCAACGAAAATGGGACTCCAGCTTTCTGGGGCCTCGACAAGGCTGCGAGACTGCGACTGTGGCCCGCCGGTTCTCCACTGCTGCAGCCGGAATCGTTTGTCTATCCAGTCAAACAGAAGTGGTTTGCCACTGACACGCAGATGGCCAATGAGCCCGTCCACGTCGATGGGGGCGATCGCGCCGGAGAGCGGAAGATCTATTACCACAGTGGACTGGATATCGGTGGCAGTGAAGGGCTCGTCGAGATTGTGGCTGCAACAGACAGTCTCGTCGTCTCTGTCGGCGATATAGTGCTCGAAGGGTACAAGCGAGATACCCCTGTCGCTCCGCGATATGATGTTGTGTATTTGCTCGACGCCAGAGGTTGGTATTATCGCTACAGCCATCTGAAGGAAATTGATGGGCAAATAGTTCCCGGTCGCCTGATTTCCCAGGGAGACCGATTGGGACTGCTCGGCAAAGAAGGCGGAAGCGGCGGATGGTCGCATCTGCACTTTGAGATCGTCAGTCGTCAGCCCTCAGGCAAGTGGGGGACTCAGGAAGGTTATGCGTTTCTTAGAGAGGCCTATGTGCGGCAATTCAATCCGCATCTCATGGCCGTGGCCCGCCCGCATCATCTGATTCGGACCGGCGAACGCGTCACTCTTGATGGTACGAAATCATGGAGTGCCTCAGGGAACATCGTGCACTTTCAATGGCAATTTGCCGACGGATCGACGGCCGACGGCCCCTCGATCGAACGAACCTACTCGAAGCCCGGCCGCTTCAGCGAAATCCTGCGAATGACAGACGATGACGGACATGTGGATTACGACTTCGCGGTCGTCATCGTCGCGGACGTTGACCATCCGGAGCGAGATATTCCATCGATTCACCCCAACTTCTACCCGACAACCGGAATCCGGCCGGGTGCCCCCGTCACGTTCAAGGTCCGCACCTTTAACACATCAGTCGGCGGAGAACTATGGGACTTCGGCGATGGGAGTGACAAGGTCAAAGTACAGTCAGACGGGAACCGCGACAAACTTTCCCCGACCGGGTATGCCGTCACAACGCATCATTATAACCAGCCGGGCGACTATGTGGTCACGGTTACACACATGGACGAGTTCGGCGTCAAGGCGACCGGACATCTGCATGTGCATGTCGAATCCTCAGTGACAGCCGACGCGGGGTGCCGACCGCAATTGTTCAGGTCACTTGCCGGGAACGTCGTGCCTGGCAAACCAGTCCGGCACACGAGTCACAACATCTTCCATGTGTGGCAGTTGCCGGATGGGATGTCCTTCGTCGGGGTAGATGACCATTTCCGTTTCCACAACAGATTCCTTAAGTGCTCGGTAGTACATCACTCCCATCGGCAGCGGGCAGCGGCGGTCATGGGTCGCGTGCAGGATCAGAGTGGGTGTCTGCACCTTTGAAGCATGTGTCAATGGGCTTCGCTGGTGCATGATTTCAGAAACCTCCCAGGGCCGACTGCCGAATTCCCATTCGGTCCAGCTTTGGATATCCGACAGCCCCCACATGACGTTCAGGTCGGTCCGGCATTCTGAGGGGTGTAACCGGCGTTCCGCCGGTTCTCTTTTGGTGTGTGGTGTGATCGGTATAAACAAGAAGCGGCCTACCTGCCATGATTCGGGTGTTGAAGTATCCGATTCACAAAGGCAGGGAGGCCGCCAATATGAAGATCGTCGAATCCGCGCGGAAATGCAACACCGAACAGATCGCCCGCAATATGAATTCGATCGTCGATCAACTGAAAACCGCAGTTGAATCAGCAGCAAGGGATGGCGATAGCTTTGACAGCGTCGAAAGAAAAACGATCGAAAGTGTGCTTCAAATCGGATCCGAGGCCCTGGAATTCTTGTTCGCGTTGCAGGGCGACGGCGATCTGGGCGAGGAGGTTCACACAGCCAACGAGAAAATTGCTAAGCGCAGCGAAGCTGTTGATGGCCACCGCCGATTGCAAAGGCGTTCCCCTGGTGAAGGACGACAGTGAGAAGGTCGCTGCCTTCGAAACGGCCAAAAAGAATCCTGGCAACCGGCGAATGGCGACTG
>Ga0105046_10012673_pt1 | contig 13077 bp, 10 predicted proteins | sample MAT03_FD_78385 | JGI IMG/M metagenome (GOLD analysis project Ga0105046, IMG submission 78385) | Freshwater microbial communities from Lake Fryxell liftoff mats and glacier meltwater in Antarctica - MAT-03 (megahit assembly) | ecosystem: Environmental > Aquatic > Freshwater > Ice > Liftoff... | reverse complement strand
GGGCTGCAAGGTTGAATGGGACCTGGATCAGCGTCTGTGGTGTATTTCGTATCCGTAGCGATGAAAAAAACGTTCTATCTAAGTGCTCGCAGCTTTCGATCTCCCTCCTACAATTCAAGTAGGCCTCTCTCCCATCACGGGACTGCTCCGACCATGCCGCAAATGTCGTTCGCTACTCGGTCCAATCTGGACCTGATCGAAGATTTCTACCAGCGTTGGCGTGCCGAGCCGACGTCCGTCGATGACCGCTGGCAGGCGTTCTTCGAAGGCTTCGAACTCGCCGGCCGTTCGTCCGGCCCGCCCGACACCTCGCAGACCGGCGTCGTGCGAATGGTGTTCTTCTACCGGAACATCGGCCATCTATCCGCTCATCTCGACCCGCTGTCGCCGAAGCCAGGTGTGAATCCGTTTCTGACACTTACCGCGATGGGCCTCTCCGAGAGCGACCTCGACCGAACCTTCGATTGTTCCGCCTTTCACGGCATGGGTCAGGCCAAGCTTCGCGAGATGCGGGCAGCCCTGGAGGAAACCTACTGCGGCACAGTGGGCATCGAGTTCCTCCACATCCTGGACACGCCCAGCCGCGAGTGGATCAAGGAGCGAATCGAACCTCGTCGGATGCAGCCCCAGCTTCCCGTGCGGCAAAAGCTTCGGGTGCTGATGACTCTGCATTACGCGGAACTATTCGAACGATTTTTGCACACGCGATACCAGGGCCAAAAACGATTCAGCCTGGAGGGTTCTGAAACATTGATCCCGATTCTCGATGCACTCGTCGAGAAGGGGCCATCGCAGGGCGTCAAGGAATTCGTGCTAGGCATGGCCCATCGCGGTCGGTTGAATGTACTCGCCAACGTTCTGCGCAAGCCTTACGAGGATCTGTTCGCAGAGTTCGAGGATAACTTCCTGCCAGATTCGCTCGATGGCGATGGCGATGTGAAGTACCATCTTGGCTTCTCCAGCGACATTTCCACGTCGTCCGGCGAAATCGTTCACCTGTCACTCACTCCGAATCCGAGCCATCTCGAAGCCGTGAATCCCGTCGTCGAGGGCCGCACGCGTGCCAAGCAGCGATTGCATGCCGACAAGCAACGCTCGCAGGGTATCCCGCTTCTCATCCACGGCGATGCAGCAATGGCGGGCCAGGGCGTCGTCGCGGAGACTCTGAACCTTGCTTCCCTGGAAGGCTACACGACCGGTGGCACCATACATGTCGTGATCAATAACCAGATCGGCTTTACAACTTCGCCGAGCGACGCTCGCTCAACGACGTACTGCACCGACGTGGCCAAGATGATCCAGGCCCCAATCTTTCACGTGAATGGCGAGGACCCCGAAGCCTGCGTCTTCGTGGCGGAGTTGGCCCTGGAATTTCGCCAGAAATTTAGCCGCGATGTCGTAATCGACATGTACTGCTATCGCAAGCTAGGCCATAACGAGGGTGACGAACCTGCCTTCACCCAGCCCTTGCTTTATCAGAAAATCCGCAACCGCGCGTCGGTCTCCGCTATCTACACGGAGAAGCTGATTGCAGACGGCACGCTCAAACGCGAGGAGGCCGAAGAGATTCAGTTTCAGTTCCAGTCGAAGCTTGATCTCGCTCAGAAGGAAATGCGCGAAGGCCCGCCTGGAAAACGGGGCATGAAATCCTTCAGCGGTTACTGGCAACGATTGCAGCCGAAATATCGGCACGATCCGGTGCAGACGGGCGTGCCCCATGCGGAGCTGAACCGCATCATCGACCATCTGACCACGGTGCCGCCCGAAATGCAAGTGAATCCGAAGATGCTCCGCCTGTTGGAGCAACGGAAGGAAGCAGTGCATTCCGGCAAAGGAATCGACTGGGCAACGGCCGAGTTGCTCTCGTTCGGCGCTCTGGTTTCCGAAGGGATCAGCGTTCGTCTGACTGGCCAAGATAGTCGACGAGGTACCTTTAGCCAACGACATGCGACATTGGTCGATTCGGTCACGGGCGCTCGCCATGTGCCGATGGCAGGGCTGGTCAAGCCGCCTTCCTTTTTCGCGATTTACGATAGTTTACTCAGCGAGGAGGCCGTGCTCGGCTTCGAATTCGGCTTCTCGCTCGACTACCCGACAGCTCTCGTTTTGTGGGAAGCACAGTTTGGCGACTTCGCGAACGGGGCTCAAAATATCATCGACCAGTTCATCGTCTGTTCCGAATCAAAGTGGCAACGTTCCAGCGGCATCGTGCTTCTTCTTCCACACGGCTACGAGGGGCAAGGGCCGGAACACTCGTCCGCTCGGCTCGAACGCTTCCTGCAAATGTGTGCCGAGGACAACATTCAGGTTTGCAATTTGACGACGCCCGCCCAGTATTTCCATGTGCTACGACGACAGATGAAGCGGGACTTCCGCAAGCCGCTCGTCATCATGACGCCGAAAAGCCTGTTGCGGCATAAGGACTGCGTTTCGACGGCCGAGGAACTGACATCCCTGCCATTCCGCGAAGTGTTGGACGATCCGATTGCCAGGCCCGATCGAACGCGGCGAGTCGTGCTTTGCAGTGGCAAGGTGTATTACGATCTTCTGGAAAAACGAACCGACGACACGGTGGCCATCGTTCGACTGGAACAATTTTATCCGTTCCCGGAAGTGCAACTTCGCGCGGTGCTCAGCCGATATCGGCGGGCGGAATTTGTGTGGCTTCAAGAAGAAAGCCAGAACATGGGCGGTTGGACGTTCGTCGAACCGCGTTTGCGGGCGATGGGTTACACCGTCGGCTATGTCGGACGCGACGCAAGCGCTTCACCAGCGACCGGCTCACACAAAATTCACCAGCGTGAACAAGCCGAGTTGGTCGAAGCGGCCCTCACTGGCGGCAGCGTCACGCACCTGGTCGGCTCGAATCGGAATGGCAATACGAGGAGTATGTTGAGCCCGGCTCGACAGGCGAGCGTCGAGGCGTAAGCCCGACGTGACTTGCCCAATAGAAAAGCGAAGACACGTCGGGCTTACGCCTCGACGCTCGCCTGAACCCTAACGATACCACCCAATATGATCGATATTCGAGTTCCCTCAGTAGGCGAATCAGTTACCGAAGGCCGGATCTCGCGCTGGATCAAGCCAGACGGCTCGGCCGTGAAGATCGACGAGCCGGTGTGTGAACTGGAGACGGACAAGGCCACTGCCGATGTTCCCGCTCCAGCAACGGGCGTCCTGCGCCACGGGGCCATCGAAGGGGATACTGTTCTTGTCGGGGCCGTCATCGGTACGATTGATCCGGCGGGTGTTGCCACGCCACCGACTACCAAACCAACGCCAACGCCACCATCCGCACCTGCACCTGCCGCACCCACAAAGAAGGTGCCGATTCTGATGCCGGCTGCACGCCATGCAGCAGAGGAAGCCGGCGTCGATCCTTCGAAACTCACTGGCACCGGCCGTGGCGGACGCGTGTTGAAAGAAGATGTGCAAGCCGCGGTAGCGCAGGTTTCCAACCTGTCCGAGGCGAAGCCCGTTGCACCGAGCAAGCCTGAGGCACAGGTTGGAAACCTGTCCCACGAAAAGGCACCGGGCATTCGTGAATCGCGAACGAAGATGTCCAGCATTCGCCAGAGGATTGCCGAACGCCTGGTTCAGTCTCAACAAACGACCGCGACACTGACGACCTTCAACGAAGTGGACATGTCGGGCATTCTCGCCATCCGCGAGAAGTACAAGGATCGCTTCAAGGAGAAACACGGAGTTGGCCTCGGCTTCATGTCGTTCTTCGTGAAAGCCGTCATAGAAGCCCTGCGAGCGTTCCCGAACGTGAACGCTCGCATCGATGGCGGCGACCTGATTCAGCAGCATTTTTACGATATCGGCGTGGCCGTCAGTACCGAACGTGGCCTGATGGTCCCGATCGTCCGCGATGCCGATGCGATGTCGTTCGCTGAGATCGAAAAGAAGATTGGCGAGGTGGCCGGCAAGGCTCGTGATGGCAAAATTAGTGTCGGCGATTTGCAAGGCGGCACGTTCACGATCACCAACGGCGGCATCTTCGGTTCGCTGCTCTCGACGCCGATCCTGAATCCGCCACAGTCGGCCATCCTCGGAATGCACACGATTCAGAAGCGACCCGTGGCCATCAACGACCAGGTCGTTATTCGACCCATGATGTACCTGGCATTGAGCTACGACCACCGAATCATTGATGGTCGCGAAGCCGTGCAGTTTCTCGTGCGGGTGAAAGAATGTGTCGAGAACCCCGAACGGATGCTATTGGAAATTTAGTGGTCAATGATTGGTGGTCAGTGGTCAGAAAAGTCCACGGGCATCGATCGCGGATCATTCTTCTGAACACTAATCACTGACCACTAACCACTACTATCATGCTCGATCTTATTGTTGTTGGCGGGGGACCGGGTGGGTACGTGGCCGCGTTGCGGGCGGCCCAGCTTGGCATGAAGGTTGCCGTCATCGACAAACGCTCGGCATTCGGCGGCACCTGTCTCAACATTGGTTGCATCCCGAGTAAGGCACTCCTCGATTCGAGTGAGCTTTTTCATCTTGCCAAGAACAAAATGGTCAACCACGGCATCGGCGTCGGCAAGGTGACGCTCGATCTTGGCATCATGATGAAACGGAAGAGCCAGGTGGTGAAGTCGCTCACGGACGGCATTGGCTTCCTGCTGAAAAAGAACAAAGTCACGGCAATCACCGGTGCGGGAAGGTTGGTCAGTTCCAACAAAGTGGAAGTGACCAAGGCCGACGGCACGCTCGAAACACTGGAGGGCAAGAACATTCTGCTTGCCACCGGCAGCGTGCCGATCGAGTTGCCGTTCATGAAGTTCGACCACATGCACATTGTCGATTCGACTGACGCTCTCGCTTTCACGGACGTGCCAAAACATCTGATCGTCGTAGGCGGCGGCTACATCGGCCTCGAACTCGGTTCTGTTTGGGCACGGCTGGGTTCAAAGGTCACAGTGTTGGAATTTCTTCCCCGCATCTTGCCCGTGACGGATGGCGAGATCGCAGGCATGGTGAAGAAATCGCTGGAGAAACAGGGCATGGAGTTTCACCTGGAAACCAAAGTCACGGGAGCAAAGATTTCGGGCCGACAGGTCACTGTCATCGCGACGGGCAAGGATGGCAAGGAGACGACATTCACGGGCGATAAGGTACTCGTGGTAGTGGGTCGCAAGCCGTTCGTCGAAGGAATCGGCCTAACGGAACTGGGCGTGAAGCACGAAGCGAAGAGCGGCCGAGTGGAAGTCAACGAGCGATTTCAAACGAACGTGCCAGGCATCCATGCGATCGGCGACATGATTGCCGGGCCCATGCTGGCTCATAAGGCATCCGAAGAGGGTGTGGCTTTCGCGGAGTTGCTTGCCGGAAAACCGGCGCATGTCAATTACGATTCGATCCCCAGTGCGATCTACATTTGGCCCGAGGTGGCGAGCGTGGGCCCGACCGAAGAGCAGATCAAGGAATCGGGCCGAGCCTACAAAGTCGGCAAGTTCCCGTTCATCGCCAGTGGGCGGGCGAAGGCGATGGACGAAAGTGAAGGCGTGGTGAAAGTCCTCGCCGATGCGAAGACCGACCGTGTGCTGGCAGTTCACATTTTTGGGCCCAGAGCCTCCGACCTGATCGCGGAAGCCGTCGCGATTGTCGAGTTCCAGGGAAGCGCCGAGGACATCGCGAGAATCGTTCATGGACATCCAACACTGTCCGAATCGTTGGCCGAGGCAGCAAGGGCGGCCTGGAGCGGGACGGCATTGCATGCGTGAGAGATGGGGCGTAGTGTCGCTCGCTCAATAATTGCCAATCACTTCCCCACCGGCAATCGTGGCGAGTGGACGCCAAACCGTCAAAAGATCCACCGAGTCGCGGACGAACCGGACCGAGCCATCCGCGAGAACGACATTCACACCACCGGCGTGACGACTTCGAGAAGCAGCCGTGTTGTTCGGCCCGCTATCCCCGCTGATGCAGGGCATATTCTTCAGCGGTTGGTTGTCGCACCAGCCTACGTAGATCAGATCCGGGCTGGAACTGTTCGGGGACAGTTGTGTATAAATCTGGCTGTATCCGGGTTGATCGCCCCACATCAGGCCACGTTGATCGTTGGGTGCGCCAAGTGAGCGCAGATATTCGCCTAGCACCATCGTGTTGCTCGTTCCATCGGCAAAGTCCGCGAATCTCGCTCCGTAATTTAATCCAAATGCCGAGCGTTGGCTGGGGGTGTTCGCAACGACACCGCCGAGATTCAGCCCGCCGAAGAACGCGTGATAATTCCCGATCATGAAACCACCCCACGGCTGCTGCATCGTGCGGATACCGCTATCACTGGGACAGACCCAAATTGGAATCTGAGCACGCGTGGGCCCATTCGGGTTAGTGGCCTCTGCACTGAAGTAAGGATAAAACTGCTGCGCGCCCGCCGTCGTTGGCAACATGCGATACAGATTGTCCTGCTCGATGAACGGATACAGCACGTGATGCCAGCCGGAACGCGGGAAATCGTAATACGACCCGTTGTTCCAGACCACACCCAACGGATAACGCTCGTTGGTATCGTGATAGCTATGCAGAGCGACGCCAAGTTGTTTCAAATGATTGGAGCACTTCATCCGGTTGGCAGCTTCGCGCACTTTTTGGACGGCAGGCAACAAAAGGCCAATCAGAATGGCGATGATGGCGATGACCACGAGAAGTTCGATCAAGGTGAACGCCGCGGATCGAGAACGTGTGAGTCGCATGTCGTAGCTCCAGCGAGTTGATCTCACTTAACAGGTGCAAGATTAATTTCCAAGTCGATGGTATTCGAGCCTTTATTCACATCGCGGATCAGTGTGCTTCGCTCGTTATACTCCGGCGGAAAGGCCGGTATTCGTTCATCAGTCAGGATGCCAGGAAGAGCGGTCGGATCCTGGACTTTGCGGCCACTCATTCGGAAGGCTCGCAACTCCACGCGATTTTTTCCAACCATCACGCCCTGAGAACGCGGGATATGATAGCGGCCATCGCGAACCACCGCACCCACTTCCGGCCCGAGGTTGCCATCGATCGGGATGAACGAAATCGAGCCCTCCTCGATCGCTCGCCCGTTAAGGCTCACCGATCCAGATACCTCGGCACGCTCATCTCCGCTGCAACCCATCAGGCTGCAAAGGATCGCAATTGGAATGAGGCATCGAAACTGCATCGTCCCTCCCCAGTTCATTCAATGAAGTATGCGCCCTCGCCGGAGCCGTGTCCAGCATTTTTTTCTGCGCCTTGCAGGTCCGTCCATACTGATCCCCAAAAAACTTTTGCTCTCGTTACCCAGTTGCCGATAACAATAGAGATGCGCGGAACCAGCGAGGGAGTGATGACTATGACCGGAATTGGCCTTGTCGGTGCGGGCAAATGGGGCGGAAACTGGCTGCGAACACTGGCCAACCTGTCGGACGTCTCGCTGCGCTGGTGCTGCGACCTGAACGAGGCTCTTCTGGCCAAGGTCCGGGAACAGTTTCCCCAAGTCCCCACGACGACCTCGTTTGACGACATGCTCCACGATCCCGCTACCGAAGGAATCGTGATTGCCAGCATCGCGCCCACGCACTTTCCGCTTGCCAAGAAAGCTCTGGAAGCCGGCAAGCACGTCATGGTCGAGAAGCCGATGACGCTCACGGCTGCCGACGCGCTCGAACTGAATCGCATTGCAGCCCGAAATAATCGCGTGCTCATGGTCGGCCATCTGATGGAGTACCACCCCGCGATTCCCGCGATTCGCAAGCTGATTTTGGATGGCGAACTCGGCGAAGTGATGCGCATCGAATCCCGGCGAACGAACCATGGCACGTTACGCAGCGACGAAAACGTGTGGTGGTCGTTTGCGCCGCATGATATCTCCATCGCGGTGCGTCTAATGGGCGATTGGCCCGAAGCCGTTCAATGCGAAGGGCAGTGCATCGTCCAGCCGAACATTGCCGATGTCGTCGGCGGCACCTTGCGATTCCCAGGCAACCGGATCGCTCGCATCGATGTGAGTTGGCACGACCCATCCAAGACTCGCGAACTCAAGGTCTACGGCACCAAAAAATGGGTCGTGTTCGACGACGCCTTGCCGTGGGAGCGCAAGGTGCTCATCCACGATCGGGGCTTCGATGTGAACCCTTCGGCCCCGCCCGCACAGCGCGTCGCAATTCGTCAGGGAGGGTCTTTACCGCTCGTGCTAGAACAGTGCGAGCCTCTCGTGATCGAGGCCAGCCATTTCGCCCATTGCATCCAAACCAACTCTCGTCCCATTTCCGATGGTCACGCCGGTGCCGCGGTCGTCTCGGTCCTGGAATATGGCCAACGTTCGCTGGAGTCCGGCCGCGAAGTGACGATTCCGAAGCCGGAGTTCAACGGTGCTGCCCAGAAGGCGGCTTGAAGCGCCGGCAAACAGTTCCGCGTTATTTGACTCACCCATGCCGCTCATGCAGTGCATGCCTAAGAGAACCCTGTCCAATGCGAGGCAAGGGCGGTCAGATCAGACGGATTTGACCGCTCACCCGAAACTTTGCTTCAACTTCACAAACGCCAGCAATAGTACACGGAATCACCTTTCGTATCCGACGATGGCGACCATTCGAACAGAAGTTTATTTCAACCGATCCATCGAGAACCGGCCCTGCTCGAACTTGGGGTTGAGAACCACATCTCGGAAATAGTAAGTGGCCACGAGTTCGTCACCCGCGTGAACCACAGCTCCGAGTTGCAGGAGGGTGTCCACATCGAAGCAGAGCATCAAATGGGTTTGTCCATCCTCCTCGGGAATCTGGCTATCCCGGTGCAGAACGTGGCACATCTTGCCACCGAGTTCCGCAATCGGCTTGATTCCGTCGTACCGCGTTTTCAAAGTGCCACGCAAACGCGCATCGACCATCGCCGCATGGGCGCGCGCCGTCCCGGAGTTCATTCCGGAGTCCAGAATCGGGTAACGCGACTGAGCCCGCACTTCCGGATCGTCGAGGCTTCGCGTGACGAAAGGAATGACCTTACGAACGAGTTCGTTTCCCGGCACCACTGCCAGCCGATCGCGGCGGCCTTCAGCAGGGTACAGAAGCGAATGAGCCCGAGTTTTGCCCTCGACCCAGACCAAAAAAACCGAGAAGGGCGACTCACGAACCTCGCAACGAATGACCTCCGGCTTGTTCAACTTGCCGTTGATCCGTTCATGCTTGGCCATCGTGCAGGTGTAGCCTTCGACTTCTTGCTTGTAACGGTGCATCGATCTCGCCAGTGCACCAACCGGGTCGTCGCGACACAGTTCGGCAAACGAGCGTTCTTTGGATGGAGGAACAAGTGAGTCGTCGTCTGGACCCTTGACTTGCGTGGGATGAATCTGGCGGTCACCGATCACCAGTCGAGCGGGCGCAAACATGAGGCAGACGATCAAAAATGCGACGAAACATACCGGCCGATAGAAGTACGTCCGCATCATCCGCCTCATTCCAGAGTTGTCGGCACATCCATGTGCAGACCACCCGCACAATGGGTCTGCGGCGACACCTGAGATCCGGTTCATAGAAGCTGGGCGATCCGGGTAATCTCGCCCAAGCTTATTATCGGCCATTTTGTGGAACGTATGTAGTGTTCAAGCCCGGAATTCCGATAGTTCAGGCAGCGCAGGCATGAATCTCCGCACCGTTCAGACGAGGGGCACAATGACCGGTCGCCGGCTCTTGATGGCATCGTTCCTGCTTGGATGTGGCATCCATGTGCAGGCCCAGGAACGGCCAGCCATTGGAGAACTTCCCCGTCGGAGTGTACAACCCTTCGCGGCCGAACCGAACTGCGATCCACCGGTGCTCTTGCCCGTGCCGGACGGAAAGCCGTCGTCGCGCAAGCCGTGCCGATCCTGCGCGAACGAGTACAACCCGAATCACGTTTACCTTCCCGACGCAAGCCCCGATTGCCAGACAGGTGGCTGCGATGGTGATTGTCAACCGTGCCGGCAATATTGGTTGGAGGCCGATTTTTTTATCGGCAGATCGTCCAACCTGCCGAACGTCAAGAATCGCTTTCTTTATGGTGCATACGCCGAGGCCGGGTACTGGTTCAGTGAGGATCGAACTCTCGGCCTAGATTTGAGCTTCCTGACTACGCAGGCCGACTACCGCGATGCACCGATCCCCGCATCCGTTGAATCTCGTTTCAGCCTGTCCACGGGCGATGCGAATCTTCGAACGGAGTTTTATTCCAACCAGAATCTGAGAATTGACGGGCTGATCGGCTATCGCTACCTGAGATTTGATGAGAAGCTTACGCTGGCCGCACCGACACTCTTCGTCGATCAGCAAGTCCAAAACATTCTGAACGCGGGGCAGATTGGCATCAATGCGGAGTATCGGTTTGGCCCATATTTTGCAGAAGTTCTCGGCAAGTTAGCTGTTGGGCAAATGTCGGGACGACTGGACCAAAACTACACCCGAACCACCGAGAACGATTGGTGTTTCGTGCCCACTCTTGGTGCTCGCGTCGGCTATCAGCTCGGCGAATCGCTGTGGGGCACGCTCGGCTATCAGCTTCTGTATGTCAGCAACTTCGACAGGCCCAATCAACCGGATACCGATTACTTGCTACACGGATTGACCGTGGGACTGATGAAGCGATTTTAGCCGACGGGAGATTCCGTCTACTCATCCACCGTCATCGTCCCCATGATCTGCTTCAAGACTTCGCCTTGTTTCGCTAACTCGTTGTCCGTGCATTGGGAAAGCACTAGGACCGCGCCGTTGATGGCCGGCACGGATCGAATCCAGCAAGTATTCGTGAGATCAAAGTGCTCGAAGCGGACGTCGGCCCCCACGGCGGGTTGACCGGCCATAGTGTCCACGGCGTCCTCAGCTTCGAGTTCAGGGTACTCGGCCCGAAGACCTTCCACGGCCGCGTCCACCAGTTCGGTGGGGTCTTCGACATCGGGCACAAAACTCACCACGAGGAAAGCTGTCCCCGGACCTTGCAGGGAAACGGTCCAGCTTTCTCCCTCTTTTTCGAGTTCGAGTTCCCAGACCTTGGGATACTGGAAGCGAACGCCGCTGAGTTCAAATGTCTCGGGCATACGAGCCTCGGCCAACAGTGGGCAACCTAGCCATCATATGCCCGAGAGCGACCGAAGGGTGGACCGCCATCGGTTAGATCTTTGTGATCCAGGTATTGAAGTACGCGAACTTGTTCTGAAGCACGCCACCGTGGTCGTCTCCCAAGAAGTAGGCGGCAAAACTCTCGGCAAAATCCTCCTTCGGGTTGGTTCGAGCATAGTCACGAGTGAAGTAGTCATATCTCGACTTCAGGAAGTACCAGCCGGACCAACTCCCATTGTTCATGACGTAGGTGTAGTAACTCGCCTGGCCAGTCGGAATCGTTTGGTTCCAGCCGCTCAAGCTCTTCCAGGCGTTCCAGTAGCCGCTTTCTTCATCCCAGTTGTGGCCGATCTCGTGCAGGAACGTGTCCTGAGCTTGCAGGTTCTCGGCCGAACTGTTCTCATTCCAGTCGGCGATATAGCTCTTTCGTACCCCGTTCGCGACTAAACCCCGACCGCTACTCGGATAAGCGGGGTCAGGTGATGTGGGAGACGGTCTGCGAGTTGTGCGGAAGGTCGCCGGCATGATCGCCACGACCACCGACATCTTCGCCGACCTCGACCGCCTTCGGCTCGCCACCGTCACGCCGATGAGCGACCACACGTTCGCCGTCGTGAAGGCGTCCGTGAAGCCGAAGGTGACGGAGATCGCCGGGAAGTTTCTGAAAGGACCGATCCGCTGCCGTGGCTGACGGCGGTCGGCCGCGCCCCTGGCGGCTACATCAGGTTCCTTCTTTGTTTTCAGGCGATGATCGGCTTCACTACTTCCCCGTGAACGTCGGTCAGCCGGAAGTCCCGCCCGGCGTGCCGGAACGTCAGCTTGGTGTGATCCAGGCCCAGTAGGTGAAGGATGGTGGCGTGGAAGTCGGGCATCGTTACTTTGTTTTCGGCGACGTAGTAGCCGAACTCGTCCGTCGTGCCGTAGGTCATCCCCCCGCGAATGCCGCCGCCGGCCAGCCAGATCGAGAATGCGTGCGGATGGTGGTCCCGGCCGTCCGGCCCCTGAGCCGCCGGCGTCCGGCCGAACTCCGTTCCGAAGACGACGAGCGTGTCGTCATACAATCCGCGCATCTTTAAATCCCGTAGCAGCCCCGCCACCGGCTTGTCTACCTTCTTGGCGTTCGTGGTGTGGTTGTTCTTGAGGTCGCCGTGGGCGTCCCAATAGTTGCGCGGGTAACTGTGGTTCACTTGCACGAATCGGACCCCGGCCTCGACCATTCGGCGGGCTAGCAGGCATTGCCGCCCGTACTCGTCGGTCGGTTCCTCGCCAATGCCGTACATGGAGTGCGTCTTCGTGCTTTCGCTAGCGAGGTCGAACACCTTCGGAGCAGATGCCTGCATTCGGAACGCCAACTCGAACGATGCGATTCGAGCCTCCAACCGGGCCTCGGTCCCGACTCGCGCCAAGTGGTCCTGGTTCGACTTCGCCAACATGTCGAGTTGCAGGCGTTGCAGATCGAGGTCGTCGGCGGCAGTCGTGTTCGCCATCGTCGCCTTGCCGAACGGGGTCGTGCCGTCACCCACCCGTGTCCCCTGGAACGACGCAGGCAGGAAGGCTGACCCGTAGTTCTGCGCCCCCCCGTGGTACAGGGACGGGCTGAGGGAGACGAATCCCGGTAGGTCGCGGTTCTCGGTCCCCAGCCCGTAAAGCGTCCACGCCCCGAGACTCGGCCGGTTGAACACGCCGTCGCCGGTGTTGATACGAAGCAAGGCTGGGCCGTGTGACACTTCGTTGCCGCCGTTCATCGACCTGACCACGCACAGATCGTCGGCACACGCCGCGACGTGCGGAAACAGTTCGCTGAATTCAGTCCCGCACTGGCCGTACTTCTTGAACTTCCACGGGGAGGCGAGCAGATTGCCGGTGGTGCCGAACTCGAACTGCGGCTTGGCAATCGGCAGCGGCTTGCCGTTCATCTCCGCGAGTTTGGGCTTCGGGTCGAAGGTATCGACGTGCGAAACGCCGCCGTGCATGAACAGGAAGATCACCCGCTTCGCCTTCGCCGGGAAGTGGGGCG
>Ga0105046_10012672_pt1 | contig 13077 bp, 14 predicted proteins | sample MAT03_FD_78385 | JGI IMG/M metagenome (GOLD analysis project Ga0105046, IMG submission 78385) | Freshwater microbial communities from Lake Fryxell liftoff mats and glacier meltwater in Antarctica - MAT-03 (megahit assembly) | ecosystem: Environmental > Aquatic > Freshwater > Ice > Liftoff... | reverse complement strand
GCGACACCACCACGGCCATTGCAGGGTGGGATCTGGTCCGGGATTGGAACCAGGCCGCAGGACTGCTGGCGGAACGCAGCGATCGCTGGGTGCATCACCTGCAGGCCGAACGCGAGAGCCTGCGCGATCTCCCCTTCGCGGTGGTCTGGGCGCGCGCCCAGCACCACCTGCTGCACGGCGAGGAGGGCGGTCGCCAGGCCAAGGGACTCGGGGCGCTCTTTGATCAGATCCGCACCGCCTGGGAATCCTGGTCCGGGGATAAGAAGCGGGAGCTGACGCCCGAGGACCGAGTCGATCAGTTCCTCACCTGGTGCCAGCACGCCGCCTGGCTGGCAAAGTTTCAACGCCAGGAGCCCAGTGCATCGGGGGCCAACGCATGAGCTTACGCGGCACTCCACGGATCGATCACGGTCAGGCCCAGCCCGGCGAAGTCGCTGGTGTTGCGGGTCGCCAGGGGCAGGCCGTGGACCAGTGCGGTCGCTGCGATCAGGCCGTCGATACGCGCCAAGGGCCGTCCGGCGGCCTCGCGCAACGCCGTCACCTGGGCCCAGGTGGTGCAGATCGCCGTGTCGACGGCCAAGGTCCGACGGCCGAAGCCAGCGAAAACGCCCGCCGCCCAGTGCTCCAGACGCTGACGTCGGTCGCCATGGGGCAGGCGCTCCAGTCCATAGCGCAACTCCCCGATGGTCAGGCAACTGATCAGGGCCTCTTCGGCCGGCAGACGACTCAGCCAGGCCATAGCCTGGGAATCCGGCCGGGGCCGGCTGCATTCGCTGAGCACACACGTGTCGAGCAGGACGCGGGTCATCCCAACGCGACCGGACGGGGGGCGGACTCGTTCCGGCGCAGCTCTTCCAGCACCGCCGCCAAGTCCTCGCCTCGAGCACCTTCCGGTGGCAGCAGCAGGTCAAGCAGGCTTGGCCCGGGGGCTGGGTGGGTGGTCTCCCACAGGGCGATAGGCACCACCACCGCCACCGGTTTGCCGTGGCGGGTAATGGTCTGCACTTCGCCGGCCTCAACCGCATCGATGACCGTGGACAGGCGATTCTTCGCTTCTTGGAGTTGCCACACCGGGGCGTGCGTCGTTACCATGGGTCTTCGCTCCTGTTCTCGCTTGTTGGACAGTCTAGCCAGATTTTCGAAATGACAACCATGACCCTCGCCATCCTGATTGAGCCCCTCGACCTGTTGTTCTGCCGCGATGGCCGCCCCATCGTCGCCGGCGAAGGTGCCGCCGCCGGCACCGCCCTCCCCGGACCCCAGGTCCTGGCCGGGGCAATCCGCACCGCCTTGCTGCGGCAACGGGGCCAGTTGCCGACCGACGGCAGTCGTCCAGCGCAAGCCCACCTGGATGCCGTGCTGCAGGTGCGCCTGCGCGGCCCGCTGCTGGCGGATCTGGCCCGGGGTCAGCCGCTCATTCCCATGCCTGCTGATCTGGCGGGGGATAAGGCCAAGCACGGCCTCTGCGGTACGCCCCAGGCCCGCCTGCGCCCACAGTCCGGTGTGCCTGGGTGGCAGGCCCCTGCGGACGCCCCCCAGGCCCTGCCGCTCTGGCCGGCCCCGGAACGTGCCAGCAAGGCCAGCACCCCGAACGACCGGGCGCGTCCCGCTGAACTGGCCGCGCAGTCGGGTTTCCTGACCTGGGATGGCTTCCAGGCCTGGGCCGCCGGGCGATTGCCCAACAGCGATCAGGTGCGCAGTGCCGAGACGCTGTGGGCTGTGGAAGCCCGCACCAATGTCAGCCTGGATGCGGCTACCGCCGTGGCGGCCGAGGGCCAGTTGTTCACCAGCCGCTATTTGCGCCTGGCACCAGGTGTCGGCCTGTATGCGGAGGTGGACGGCGCCGACGATCTGCCCGCCACGCTGCTGTTGGGTGGGGATCGTCGCCAGGTAACCGTCCGGCGCCTGCCCAAGCCGGTGGCCTGGCCGACCCAGGGCCGGGTCGCCCTCGCCCTGACGCCTACCATCCTGCCGCAGGACCGTTGTCCGGCTGAGTGGCAGCCGCACTGCCGCGGGCTGGCCATCCCCGGAGCCGATCCGGTATCCGGCTGGGATCTGGCGGCCAACGGTGGCGCCGGTGCCCCGCGGCCAACCCGTTGGGCCATCCGTCCCGGCGCGGTCTGGCATCTTGATAGCCCCATCGCCTTCACCTCCATCGGCGTCGAGACCGCCTCCGGCTTCGGCTGGATCGCGGTCGGCACCGGCCCCACTGACCAGTAAGCGCAAGGATCCCCATGCACCATCGCCTGCTCACTCTCCACTGCTTATCGCCCCTGCATTGCGGCACCGGCCAGGGCATCGCCGGTATCGATCTGCCGATCCAGCGCGAACGCCACACCGGATGGCCGGTGATCCCCGGCTCGTCCATCAAGGGCGTGCTGCGCGACGCGGCCCGGCAGGCGGCGGGTGGCGATCCCACGGCGGCCAACAGCCATCTGGATGTGATCGCCCTGTTCGGCCCTGAACCGCGCGCAGAAGAGAGCGGCGATCTGGGCCTGGGCGCGCTCAGCTTCGGCGATGGTGTGCTGGTGGCCTTCCCAGTGCGCTCGCTGTGCGGCGTCTTCGCCTGGGTCACCTGTCCGATGGCGTTGCAGCGCTTGGCGCGGGTTGCGGGGCTAGCCGGCTATGATCCGGCCACGTTCGCCTGCGAAAAAGGCGGCGCTGAGGACATCCGCTGCGCCGCTGCCCTGGCGGTGGACGACAAGCGCGAACAAGTCCTGCTGGAGGACCAAGCCCTGAAGCGGATGGAGCCGCCCACCAAAGCCTTCGCGGCGATCAAAGACTTGTTCCCAGACTCGGCCAAGCCCCTGGTGGATGACCACCTGGCCCTGGTCAGCGACGACCTGTTCGCTTGGTTCGCCCGCCATGCCACCCAGGTCGAGGCCCGCATCGCCCTGGATCCCGCCACCAAGACGGTGCAGAAGGGCGCCTTGTTCTATCAGGAAACGGTGCCGCCCGAGGCCATATTCGTCAGCCTGATCAGCGCCGAGGACGCGCGTCTGGCCAAGGCCAAACAATCGGCACATCACCAGGCGGGCGCCGCGCTGATGCAGTTGGGAACACTCTGCGCCCAGCCGCGCCAGTTCGGTGGCGACGCCACCATCGGCAAGGGCCTGTGCGCGTTGTCCCTGACCGGAAAGGGCTGAGTCATGCCGGTGCAGACCCTCGATCAGCAGATCGCCGCGCTCACACATGCCGCCTATGACCAGCTCAAGACCACCGTCCAGAAAGACGAGCTGCCCGGCTACATCAAGAAGACCGCCAGCCGTCTACGCGTAAGCGGCCTGGGGGTCACGGTGGCGTTCTGCCTCAAAGACAACGACCTGACCCCGATCGCCAAGACCTTGGCCACCGTGTTGGCGGCGCTCAAACTCCCTGGTATCAAACCTGGTGACGCCGACAGCCTCCTGACCGTCTACCGCACCGCCTCTGCGGGGGAGATCCGCCGCCTACAGACCTACGCCGAACAGATTCTGGAATGGCTGGCAAAGTGGGCTGACACCTACAAGGCGAAGGCTTGATACCATGGCCACAGGCACGATCTCGAAATGGCTTTCCGACAAGGGCTTTGGATTCATCAAGCAACCCGGTGGGGCAGACCTGTTCTTTCATCTGCGGGATTGCCTGGGCCTGCAGCCACAGGAAGGAATGGCAGTCATGTTCGACCTCGCCCCTGGCCGCGATGGTAAACCGGCGGCCACGTCGGTGCGTCCAGCCGCCGGGGCGTCGACGACACCGCTGCCGCGCGCAGCCGCTGCGATGCAGGCCTCTGGCCAACGGCCTCAGGGTCCCGGCGATCGTCAGGCTGCGGGCCAGGACAGCCCCTTGCTGCCGAATGCCGCTGCCGCGTTGGCAGCACCGCACGTGCTTCAGCCGCAGTCCCTCAACCCCAGCCTGTTTCTTGATCGCCTGCCGACCAGCGCGCAAATCTCTGACCAAGAGCACCAGAAGGAGCACCTCGATCGGGTAACGCAGGCCCGACCGTGGACAGCAGCACAGTACGGTGGCATCCTCGCCCACCTCGAAGGCGGCGGCTGTGACTTCACCGTCACCGCCCGCTCGCGTATCGCCCTGCACCTGTCCCGGGCCGGTGGGCTGGAAAACGCCAACTGTTGCCTGCATCCAGTCTATGGATTTGCCTATCTGCCGGGGTCGGGGCTGAAGGGCTTGGCCGCAGCCTATGCCGGGCATCTGTGGGAGACCCAGGTGCGCGGCACAGCTAAAGACGAGGACTTCGTCCGCGAGGTCGAGGACATTTTTGGCTGGGCGCCGAACCAGATTCGCAACGACTCGAAGCGCCGTGAGGCCGATCCGCGCAGCGCCCGGGCCGGGATGCGTGACCACGAACAGCAACGCGGTGCGGTGGTCTTCCACGACGCCTTCGGCGAACAACAGGATGGCACGCCGCCACAGCTGGAGGTCGACGTCTGCACCCCGCACTACGGGCCCTACTACCGTGGCGAGTCCCCGCCGGGCGACTGGCTCAGTCCCGTGCCGGTGACCTTTCTCGCCATCGCCGCCGGTACCCGCTTCCGCTTCCGCGTCCGGCCAGCCGACAGCCGCACGCCCGCAGAACTGGTCGAGGCGGCCAAGCGTCTGCTGCTGGGTGGGCTTTATTGGCTGGGCGCCGGGGCCAAGACGGCTGCGGGGTATGGCGCCTTTGAAGACCATTGGGAGATGTCTGCCGAGGCGAAGCAAAAGCAGAAGGACGCCGCCGAGCACGCCGAGCAGCAGCGCAAAATCGAGGCCGCCCACGCCGTAGGCAATCGCCTGCGGGATAGCGTCAAAAGCCTGAAGGCTGATCAGGTCCTGACGGTATGGGCGCCCAGCGATCCCAGCCAACCCGGATCCCGTACAGGGTTCCTGCTGGTCCAGGACGGGAACGCCTGGGTGCGTGGCCCAGCGTGCTTCTTCAAGAAGGAGCCGCTTGCCAAGGGCCGGGTGTGGATCGTCACGCGGACCGCAGCCACCAATGACAAGGGCCAGATCGTGGTCCAGGGTCCGGCCAGCGACACTGGGCAGGTTTCGCCGCTGGTGTAATCCTTGAACAGCAAACATGCACCATCAGCTTTGCGAGGCCGGCATCGCCGCCACGCCGCCCTCACGACCGCGCATGGGTGCTTTCCTATCACACTGGCGACAGCGCCCACCCAACCCACGCAGCATGGCCGGTGGTGGTCATCGGAACTAAATCCCATACCCGCTAGCAAGAAACTGATGCTTGGCCGCGTCCTCGATAAGTTGCTCATTGTTGCCTGATCATTTTCTCTCACCGCGTGGAGAGAGCGCACCGTCGAGCCCAAACCCATAAAGCCCGCCCCCTCTGATGATCCTCGTCCTCCCGCGTTCAGTCTGCACGGCACTAGTGACCCTGTCCCTCGTCCCGTGGGACGCTGCCTTCAGCCCGGCGCTTACATGGCGAGCCCGTGACCAGGTCGAGACCGATCCCGACTGGCTGCAGGTCATCCCCTACGCGGTGCTGATCGATCTCGCTGATCGACCCTGGGCCTACCGACGCACCGGCGGCGATGATCGATTGCGAGCCCGGTGTTCGATCGGCGTGGGTGGGCACGTCGAGCAAGAGGACGACCGTGGCGAGCTGTTGCCAACCGTGCGCGCCGCCTTGGCGCGGGAACTGGCCGAAGAGTTGGCAGCGTATCCCCGTACCATGGCCGGGTTGATCCAGCCGATCGCCTGGATCAATGAGCAAAAGACGGCCATCGGCCGCGTCCACCTGGGCTTGGTGTTTGCCCTCCCCTGGGGCATGGCCGACCCACCGCAGCCTCGGCGCGGTGAAGGGCTGGAGGCCATCGGCTTTGTCGATCCCACTGCGATCACCAGCGCCGCCGGGTACGAAGACTGGTCACTGCTGGCCAGGGACGCGGTGCGGGGCCGTTCATGAGCATCCTGGTCTGCACCCTGGGCACGACGTGGCAGGTGGTGCCTGAAATCCTCGGCGTCCTGGATCCAGAGCGTTGCCCGCTGTACGCCCTGGCCCCAGAGCGGGCGGCGGCGGTGCGCCACGAGGCGTGCCTGCCCGCGCCCACCGAGATCTGGGTGGTGACCACTGCCGGCACCACCGGCGACGGCGACCTGCGAGCCTGGTGGCAGCGGCTGGGCCACCCTGGACGGCTGCGCCTGTGGCGCACTGCCGCCACCGACGGCGCGGCGCAGGCTGAGGTCGAACTGATCCGCGAGTTGATCCATCGCGCCGTGCTGGGGGCCGGCCCCGACGCGCTGCTGTGCCTGTCGGGCGGACGCAAGACCATGTCCGCTGACCTGCAACGCGCCGGCATGGCTTATGGCTGCCGGGCCATGCTGCATGTGCTGCCGCCCGAAGCTCGCGACCTCCAGCAGCGCCTGAATGCTCAGGATTTCGCCACCCCGTTGCCTGCCGACCTGGCGGCCGCGATCCAGCCGGTGCTGGTCGGCCGCAGCCGCCGGGGCGACCTGCTGGACCTCGCGCCCAGCCTGGATGCCAAACGTTTCCCACTGCCGCCCGAGGACGCCCCGGTTCCGGTTCTGGCCCCCAGCCTGCATCAGACCCTGGCGGCACGCGAAACGGAAGGAGGCAACCTGCTAGTGCAGTACCACGCCGAGGTGGCGCGCAGCGAACACCACGAAAACTGGCGCTGCCTGTACCGCCTGCCACCCCATCGCATCGAGGCCCTGCGCCACGCAGAGCTTGGTCCCGACGACCGCGCCTGGCTGGCCGCCCTGCCCAAGGCCGACCTGCACTGCCACCTGGGCGGAATACTCGATCTCGATGAGCAGATCGAGGTGGGCGCGGCAGTCTGGGAGACGCTGCACCACCACGAGCGCCAACTGGCCGAGGCCGACGCCAAAGCCTGGCTCGACTGCTCTGACCTAGCCGGCGGTGACCGCTGGCGGTTTACGGATCGGGAGCGACGGGCCCGGGCCGCCGCCGCGCTGCTGGCCCAGACCGACCGCACGACTCTGGCCGCGGCGCTCTGGCCCCCCGGTCCGCGCCTCGCGCTAACCACGCGCCATGCGTGGGGTTTCAAAGCCTACGAGCACCCCGGCAGCCTGGTCGGCTCGACCATCCTGCACACCCCCGCGGCGACGTGGGCGATGGCCACCGCGATCCGCGACCGCTGCAGGCGCGATGGCTTGGCCTATCTGGAACTGCGCTGCAGCCCGCAGAAATACTACCACGGTTTCCTTGACGACCTGCACCTGGCCCTGACCCGCGATCACGAACCAGGCGACCCGCTCATCCGCGTGATCGTCATTGCTGATCGGCGTAACGTCGACTCCATCGCAGCCACCGTGCGGCTCGCCCTGGACGCCCGCCAACGCCTGGACGGCTTTGTGGTCGGACTCGATGTGGCCGGCGATGAGGCAGTTGGCGATCCCAATGTCTTGGCCCCGGCCTTCGCCGACGCCTTCGCCGAATGTCTGCCTATCACCATCCATGCCGGCGAGGGCCAACCTGCGCTCAACATCTGGAAATCGGCCTACCACCTGCATGCCGACCGCATTGGCCACGGTCTGACCCTGGCCCAGGCACCGGAACTGGCCCAACGGTTTCGCAACCGGCGCACCGCCCTGGAACTGTGCCCGACCAGCAACCGCGAGGTGGTCGGCTTCCACGATCCCGATCACCCAGGCTGCGATACGCCCTATCCCTTGCGCAACCTGATGGCGCTCGGCGTACCCCTGACCCTCTGCACCGACAACCCCGGCATCTCGCGCACCACCCTGGCCGACGAGTATGTGACCGCCGGCCGCCTGGCCGCATTGACCCGCTGGGAGGCCCTGGCGCTGATAAAACAGGGATTTCTTCATGCTTTCCTGCCCACCGCCGCCCGCGAAACCCTGATCAAAACGGTTGACCAACAGATCGCCACCGCCTTGAAGGATCTGCCATGACCACGCTGCTCACCATCATCGGGCGGGGCAATCTGACCTCCGGAGGCGAAGCCTACCAGCCAACCGCCTACCAATTCCCAGGCGGTAGCCACACCAGTGTGTTTTTTGGTGCAGCCCTGGCGGCAGAGCTGGCCCCGACAGCGATCCATCTGGTCGGCACCCGCACCAGCACCTGGCAGGCTCTGGCCCTGGATGTGCTGCAAGACCTCGACCTGGCGACGCACCTTGAAGCCGAGCAGCGCACCGGGCCAACGCTGGCCAACCTTGGCGTGCTTGCCAAGGGCCTGTCTGCCGCCTGGTCTGCCGACACCACCTGCACCATGCTGCCCATCGACCAAGCCCCGGATGCCGCGGAGTGCACCATGGTGGCCCTGCACCTATACCGGCTACTGCCGGACCGCGGCCCATTGATCTTGGATTTGACCCACGGCTTTCGAACCCTGCCCATGCTCGCCATGGCGGCCCTGCACCTGCATGACGCTTTCCATCCCGGTTCGATGGCCCGCACGACGTTCTGGTATGGCGAACTGGCCACTCCCGCCGGTTCGGCCGCCACTCCGGCTCGACCCGGCCCGGCAATCGCCACCGGCCGGGCCTTGCGGCTGGATGGCCTGCGCAGCATCTCCCGACTCGCCCAGGCGGCAGCGGCCCTGACCGTAGGTCTCAATCCCGAGCCCCTGGCGGCCCTCGTGCGGGCCACGTCCCGGCCGTTGGCCGAAGCCCTGGACGATCTCGGCGAGGGCTTGCTGGCCCACGACTTCACCGTGCTGACCAAAGCCCCAGAGCAGATCCTGACCCATCTTGACCGGCTCGATGGGGACCTGGATGGCTTGGTGGCCAATGAGATCCGGGCGGTGGTCGCGCCACTGGCGAAAGGTCCGCTCAGTCAGCGGCTGGTGGCCCTGGCAACTCTGGCCCAGGCCGTCGGCCGTCCCGCCTTGGCAGCTCTGGCGGCCTACGAGGGTCTTGGACGCCTTGCCACCCGCGACGCGCAGACCGCCGACGTCGATGCCGCCGTCGCCGCATTCCTGGCGGGCAAGCCTGAGGCCGCCGCGGTGTGCGACCGACTGCGCCGGGTTCGCAACCGGGTGGCCCACGGAGCCCAGACCGTCCGCAGCGACCGCGAGCCCCTCGGCCCTGCCCTGGACGCTGCCCTGCCGGTGCTCCGCCGCCTGCTGGGCTGAAAGACCGTGGAAAAATCCCCCCGGTCGCAGCCGGAACCAGGGATTTCCCAGGCCCTGACGCGTCCTTGCGCCTACAGGCGCGCGGCCACGGTCATCAGCATGGATCCGGAGGCCCTGGCTGAGGCGATAGTCGTGGGAAGCGCCTGCCAATGGCTGCGCCCGTACCTTGCCCGACGCTGGCGCCGTCATCGGCACCGCCATCCCGAGGACCTGGTGATGGAGGTGGCGCATCGACTGCTGTCTCGCGACATGTCTGCGCTGCGCCGCGACGGGGTAACCGCCGACCAGGTGGTGGCGGTGCTGGCGCGACAGGTGATCGCCGATCACACCGCGGGTCTGGCCGACGACGACCATGTTTTTCTGGAAGTGGACCTTGTCGGACCGGTCGCGCCGCCCCACGACGCCGACTGCGTTGAAGATGCCTGGCGGACCTGGGGACACGCGCACTGGCAGATGGTGCGCTGCGTCGCTGCCTGGCCGGTGACGCCGCCCCACGGTGCGACCCTGCTGGTGGCCGAACGCCTGGCCCTCTGGCGACGTCTGGCCGCAGAACTGCCGGACGGGATGGCTCGACAGGCGGCCATCGATGCCACTCCCTGGCCAACGGCACTGGCGGATATACAGCTTGGCTGCAGCACAGCGGCCGCCTGCTGGGTGGCACTCGCGCAGGTTCCGCCTGACCGGGCCGACCTGGGCCTGCTGGCCCAGCAGGGCGACATTCCGCGCGCCACGGTTGATCAGTGGCTATCCCGCGCCCGCGCCAGGATCCGTCGTGAATGCCCGGAACAGGACTGGGCAGCCACCCACGGGCATTGGCGATCGCCCATGCGCAAGGCTGCCAATGCCTGATCCCCTCGCCCAACTTCTGGCCCAGGCGTGGCGACGCCGCCAACGTCCGCCGTTGACGGCCTCCCCGGGCCCGCTGGCGTCGGCCGATTCCGGTGACCTGGCGGCAGCCGGCTGGTCGGCTCATATTGTCGGTGAAGACGGCACCTGGACGGCTGTCGTCACTGTTCCTGGGCTGGCGCTCGCCGACGATACGGTTCCCGTACGCGTCGTTCGCGACGTAGCACCTGACGAAGCGGCGGTCCTTGAACTCTGCGGCCTGCGGTTGCCACTGCTCAATGGCCGGGCCCTGGTGCCGTTGAGTGACCTGCTGCCCGCCTGGAATGGACGCGGTGACGCCCCGGTGGCAGTGCTCATCCTGGATGGCACACGCCATCATGGCGTGGTGGTCGACCAGCAATGAAGGTGCGCATCGATGCCGGGATGCTGGCGCGCCGCGCCGTGACCCCCAGCGAGGCGGCGGCCTTGGTCGAAGACCTGGACGTGGCTGCCCCCTGGCTGCTTGACGATGCCACCATCGAGCGGGCACTACCACTGCTTGGCGGGGCGCATCGGCGGCTGGCCCTGTCCCATCGCGACAGCGCGCCGGTGCTTCCCGTCGGGGGCTGTCTGCCATGGTTCCTCTGGCAGGATCCACCACCAGGATTTGCGCAGGCCTGGGCCTTGCCCGTGCATTGGCGGCTGGGGCCGCCCGATCCCTTGGTGCCACCGGCCCTGCATACCGTCGCCGTGGCCATGCGCACCGCACTGGCCGCCGATGCCGGGTGGCATCTGGCCGGTTCCCTTGCGGACTGCGATTTCAGCAGACTGCCAGTGGCGGCAGCGTCTGCCGCCGCCGCGCTGGCGGCGGGGTTGGTGCTGGCCGCAGCCGGCCTGCGTCCCACCGCTGCCCTGGCCCTCAGCGCAGCCTGGGATGGGGCCTGGCAGCCCGTCGCTGGCCTGCCGGCAAAGCAACTGGCCGCCAGACGCGTCGGGGCACACCGCCTGCTGGTGGCGCCCAGCCAGGACCTCACCGGCCTGGGCGCAGGCGCGGCGCGTCTGCCGCCCGGTGCCCTCCGCGACAGCCTTGCCCCGATTCTTGCGGACCTCGCCATCCCACCCCGTCACTGTGATGGCACTGACAGAACGCTGCGGCTGGCCTACCACCGGCTGCTGACCGATCGCGACCGACGCGACAGCTTCGAGATGACTGACCTGCTGCCCGACCACCCACCCATGCCGGGGGCAACATTCCTGCGTCCGGTCAGACATCTGGTGCTGATCCCCTCCAGCGCGCCGCGGGACGTGCAACTGATACGCAGCTTGGCGCCGCGTCAGATCACCGCCCTGATCACCGCCACCATGGCGCCAATGTGGCAGGCAGCCCTGGCCCACCTGCCCGCCGGCACCGTAACGACCAGCATCACCATCGACGAAGCCGATCCGGTGGTGTCGGCCCGGCAGGCCTTGGCCGCTTGGTCTGAGGTGGACGGCGACACGGTCGTCGATGTGTCGGGCGGCACCAAAGCCATGGCCGTGGCCGTCGCGCTGCACTTCCATGGCACGACGCGGCTGATCGCCATCGACAGCCCCAAGCATGGCTATCTGCCCGACAGCAGCGCGTGCCGGATCCTCTGCCTCTGACGCGGTCGTCAGACCGCCGCTGTTGCGCCGGTATCAAGGGTGATGGATGTCCCCCTGATCCCCGCCTGGCTCGAAACCTTCCCCGACCTCGCAGCCGCGGCCCGGGTGCGCGGCGACCCGTCAGGACGCATCAAGCACCTCATCGCCTATGACGTGCGCGATGGCCGGCGCCTGTGTCGACTGCACAAGCGTCTGAAAGATTACGGCGTACCCGTCCAACTCAGCGTCTTCGAATGCCTGCTGACGCCGCCGCAGGTTGACGAACTGTGGGCCGCGGTGCATGGCATCATCGATGTCGCCGTGGACTGGGTCGTACTGTACCGCCTCCATCGACCCTGGGATGAGGCGGTCCGCCATGTTGGCTGCTATGACCCGGCTCTGCTGGACGCCGACGACATTATTTTCTTCTGAACCGTCTGAAAGAACCCCCATGGCCACCATCGTCCTGCATACCCAAGGCACCCTGGTCGAGGCGCACGGCCGCCACCTGCGCATCACCACCCCGGACGGCGTCGGCAGCGACCTGCCGCTGCTGAACGCCGATCGCGTCCACTGCTATGGCAGGGTGCAGGTCACCACCAACGCCATCCACCTGCTCGCCGACCAGGGGCGAGATCTGGTCTGGTTCTCACGGCGTGGACGCCTACGCGCCCGCCTGACCCACCAACCGTGCCAGGGTCTTGAGGTGCGCCGCGCTCAATATCGTCTCGCTGATGACCGGGCCGCCACCACGGCAACCGCCGGCCGCATCGTATCCGCCAAAATCCACAACCAGCGTGCCGTGCTGCTACGCGCCTGGCGTGGCCGTGATCAGCCGCCGGACCAGGGTCTTCTGGACCGGCTGGACGGCCTGGCCAGCGACGCCGGAAAGACGGACGCCACTAGCAGTCTGCTCGGCCTTGAAGGGGCCGCCGCCGCCGCCTATTTCCCCGCTTGGGCGGCCATGCTTGCCCCTTTTGTATGGGCGGGGCGCAATCGGCGACCACCCCGCGATCCCCTGAACATTCTCCTATCGTTGGGCTATACCATGCTGACCAACGAAGTGCAGGCCCAGGCCGAGGCCCTCGGCTGCGACGTCTGGCTGGGCATCCTCCATGGCCTGCGACCCGGTCGGGCCGCCTTGGCACTGGACCTGGTGGAGGCGCTGCGTCCGGTGGTGATCGACCGCCTGATCCTGGACCTGATCAGTCATCGTCGCCTGGGGCCGGAACACTTCGAATGTCCCAGCGCCCCGCCCGCAGACCAGGAGGGGGCCGTCCGGGATGAGGAAGACGCACCCCTGACCGACCCCGAGACGGGCGACCCCCTGCCCCGGCTCACCGCTGACGGCTTCCGGCGCTACCTGACCGCCTACGAGAAACGTATGCAGCATCGCAGCGGCGATGATGATGTGGAAACCGGCCTGCGCCCCTTGGTGGCGGCCCAGGCTGCCGATCTGGCCCGCGCGCTGCGCGAGGGTCACATCGCAACCTGGCAACCCTATCAGCTGCGCACCTGAGCCGATGCTTCTCGACCTTAGCACCAAAGGCAG